>Ga0163161_10000047_pt1 | contig 126839 bp, 88 predicted proteins | sample S45metaG_FD_129847 | JGI IMG/M metagenome (GOLD analysis project Ga0163161, IMG submission 129847) | Switchgrass rhizosphere microbial communities from Kellogg Biological Station, Michigan, USA - S4-5 metaG | ecosystem: Host-associated > Plants > Roots > Rhizosphere > Soil | place: USA... | reverse complement strand
CTAGGTGGCCAAAACAGTATTTCATTTGTAGGGTTGCAAAATGCACAAACCCTTGTTCCTAAACCCGATAGAGCGGAATAGCCCGGAGCGCAGCGAGGACTATAAGCGAAAGCGGGGCTGTAACTGCCAAGAACCACAAGCCATTCATTTCCTAATTTTAATAAAGTTCTTCTATTTCGGTCGGTGAGACACCAATCGATAGGATTAGTCTAATGCAAATGACGACCAGATTACTCGTTATTTTGTTTTCTTACCATACATCAACAATAGGTTTATTCCTTATCTCCATATTTGCTTCATAAAATTTAAAAAAATCTTCAAAAATATGAGCTTAATAGATGCCCTAAACTGGCGTTATGCCGTTAAGAAAATGAACGGTCAACCTGTTGAACAAGAAAAGGTTGATAAAATTATTGCTGCAGCACATTTGGCACCAACATCATCAGGTTTACAACCATTTAAAGTGATTGTGGTAACCAACCAAGAGTTAAAAGAAAAAATCGCACCAATTGCTTATAACCAATCTCAGGTTATCGATTCTTCTCACCTATTAATTTTCGCAGCCAACGAAAACTATACAGAAGAAGGTATTGATGCCGTTTTTAGCAGAATGAACGCTGAGCGTGGTTTACCTGAAAGCGGAACCGATGCTTACAAAGCGCAATTAAAAGGCATGATCTTATCCAGAACTGCTGAAGAAAACTTTAACCATGCTGCCCGTCAGGCTTATATCGGTTTCGGTATCGCTATCGCAGAAGCGGCTTTGTTAAAAGTAGATGCCACCCCAATGGAAGGATTTAATGGCCCTGCTTTAGACGAACTTTTAGGTTTAGATAAAAAAGGTTTAAAAAGTGTTACCCTATTGCCATTAGGACACAGGGATGAAGCTGGCGATTGGTTGGTAAACCTTAAAAAGGTACGTTCACCTAAAGAAGAATTCTTAATCGAGTTTAAATAACAGGCAAACAATAATATATTTAAAACGGGCCGCTCTATTTAGCGGCTTGTTTTGTTTAGCAATGGTTCGTTAGACGCTCCATAAACGAACGTCTTGCTGAACTTGTTTCAGCATCTTTATCGGTTATTTTAAGATCCTGAAACAAGTTCAGGACGACGATGAACATGGGAATTTATGTAAAAAAATGTTAAACATCATCACATTTTATGTGCTCTATTTATAATTGGATATATTTACGGGCTTAGCATTTAATATCCAATACATGAAGATTTTTAGATTATCGTTTATAATACTGTCACTTCTATCAGCACTAAATTTTTCTTCGTCGGCCCAAACCGATACCATTAGCATAAACAGCATCATTACCAAAACAAATAAGGTATTGAGCGATTATCCTGCAGAAAAAATTTATCTTCATTTCGATAAGCCTTATTATGCTGTTGCAGATACAGTTTGGTTTAAAGCTTATGTTACCGAAAACCAGAATTTCTTATCTGCAATTAGTAAGATCATTTATGTAGATGTGATCAATCAGAAAGATTCGCTTATCCAGACCTTAAAACTACCTATTACCGGTGGTTTCGCTTATGGCAGTTTCCCATTAGATCAGGTTAACTATAAACAAGGCAATTACCATATTAGAGCTTATACTTTATGGATGCTAAACAGTGAAGATCCTGCATATTTCAACAAGACTTTTTATGTAGGGGAAGCCATTGATAAAGAAGTAAAAACCCATATCACTTATAAAAATACGTCTACTGATAAGCTTGAGAAAATTGATGCCAGGGTGCAGTTTAAAGATGCCAATAATAAACCATATGCCAATAAAAATGTAAGCTGGCAAGTGGTTACGAGTTATACAGTTATTGCAAAAGGAAGGGGCACAACGGATGCGAATGGTTTTTTAACAATAGCCATGAGCAATGCACAAAAGGCAGAATATCAATTACAAAAAGGCGAACTGATTACCAGCATTAATACAACGGATAAAGATGTGGCCAGCAGTAGCTTTCAACTTAAAAATGCTATCTTAAGCAAAGATTTTCAGTTTTTCCCTGAGGGTGGAAGTTTAATTGCCGGCCTAACTAATAAGGTAGCCTTTAAAGCCATTAAAAGTGATGGCTTGGGCATTAATTCAAAAGGTACGGTAACCGATAACGATGGCAAAACTGTCGCTACTTTTACTGCTCAGCATTTAGGCATGGGCAGTTTCAACTTATTGGCTGAAGCTGGAAAAAGCTATAAAGCGGCAGTTACTTATGCCGATGGCACTACTCAAAATTATAATTTACCAGCAGTTGCAGCAAATGGTGTTGCGATAAACATCGATAACAGCAGCGCTGATAACGTGGCCATAAAAATTGCAGCCAATGATGCTTTCTTTGAACAAAACCAAGGCAAAAAGCTTTATTTAATAGCACAGAGCAAGGGCGTTATCTGCTATGGTGCGCAAACAGCATTATCAAACAAAGTGTACAACACCACCGTACTTAAATCTAAATTCCCGAATGGAATTGCGCAATTTACCTTATTCAATGAATTTGGTAAGCCACTAAGCGAGCGGTTGGTTTTTGTTCAGCATAAAAATACCATGGCCGTAACTTTAACCAGTGCTGCAACTACATACGGCATTAAGAAAAAAGTTAAAATAAATGTGGCTGCTAAAAAAGATGGTGCCCCTGTAGAAGGTAGTTTCTCGGTAGCTGTTGTAGATGAATCGAAGGTTCCATCAAGCGAGGATGCAACCAGCACTATTTTAACAGGTCTGTTATTAAGCAGCGATGTTAAGGGTTATATCGAAAAAGCAAATTATTACTTTAATGCACCCGATGAGAAGAAAAACGCAGATTTAGATGTATTGTTACTTACCCAGGGCTACCGCAGTTTCAAATACACCGATATTATTGCCAATAAATTACCTAAAATTGATTTCTTACCAGAACAAGGCATCGAGATTTCGGGTATTTTAAGGCAGAATAATGGCATACCTGTTAGAAAAGGAGCTTTGTTATTAACCATACCTGATAAACGCTTTAATTTAGAAAGTACTACAGATCCTGTTGGGAATTTTAAATTCCAGAACCTGGTATTTAACGATTCATCTAAAGTGACCATTACCGCTAAGTATAATGTTAACTATAAAAACATGACCTTAAGTTTGAATGGCGCTCCAGTACCTACACTAACCAGAAACTTTAGCGCTGCTGAAGAAGTTTTAAATATAGACAGTGCTTTAACCAGTTACCTAGATAACAGCAAAAGACAATACGCTTATTTACATACCTTAAAAGATGTAACCATTAAAGCTGCAGTTGTTCCGAAAGTAAGCCACAAAGATTATCCTGCACTGAGCGGACTAAGCCAAATGGCCGACCATGAAGTGAGTGGCGATCGTTTAAAAGGCTGTGGGCTATTAATCAACTGTTTACAGGGCATGCTGGCTGGCGTTACTTTTGCAGATAACAATTTCTATGTGACTAGAGATTATAACCAGGGCAAAAAAATCCCAATGGGTATCTTTATCAATGGAATGAACGTGGATGTGAACCAGATCAATACACTTGATGCCAATCAGATCGAATCGGTTGAGGTATTTTTAAGAGATGATTTAGGCTTGGTAAACCGTGCAAATAATGTAAACGGGGTGATCGTATTCAACCAAAAGAAAGCACCAAAAGGCACTAAAATATCTAAAGCGCAGTTGCTGGATATGCTACCCAAATACTACGAACTTACTTTCTCACCACAGGGTTACAACAAAGAAAAACAGTTCTATTCTCCAAAATATGATGTTCCTGCAAGCATGAACCGCAATGATTTAAGAACAACCATTTACTGGAACCCTAAAGTGGTAACCGATGCTACGGGTAATGCTTCTTTCGAATATTATAACGCAGATGGTAAAGGGCAGTATAAAGTAATTATCGAGGGTATAGATGCGAATGGAAATTTAGGAAGATCGGTGTTTAAGTATCTTGTTAAATAGGTAATGAGGGAAATGGGATAGCAAGCTGGATGACAGGTTTACAATGAATCATCATCTCGACCGTAGCGGAGAGATTTCTTAACACGGTTCAAAGATCTCTCCGCTACGCGTTGCTTCGGTCGAGATGACGACCTCCTTTTGGAACCTGCTAATGATAGCCTATCGAAGGGCAAATGCTTTTTATTTTCGACTATAAAAGACCTTCAACAACATATTATTGAAGAGTGCAGTAGAGCGATTCCTCGCAACCTACTACTCTCATTCATCTTACATCACCTCAAACGGCAGCTTCTCTCCTTTCAAACCAGCCAAAACATTTTTAACAATAATCTGTGCCATAGCCGCTCGGGTTTCTTCGGTAGCTGAGCCGATATGTGGTAAAACTGCAACACTTTCCATCAATAGCAAGGGATTATCTTTATGCATTGGCTCAGGATTGGTTACATCCAGCCCTGCTCCCCAAATAATCTTTTCATCTAGTGCCTGGATCAAATCCTTTTCGTTGTGGATACCTCCCCTGGCCGTATTAATAAAAATTGAATTGGGTTTCATCTGTTTAAAAACATCAAGCGTAAATTTATCCTTAGTTTCGGGCGTTAGCGCTGTATGTACCGTTAACACATCACTTTGCGCCAAAAGTTCTCCAAACGAAACATATTTGGTTCCGATTTCTCTTTCGGCTTCTTCGTTACGCGATCTGTTGTGATAAATTACCTCCATTTGATAGGCAGCCTTACATTTTTTGGCCATCTCTAATCCAATTTTACCCAGGCCAAAAACACCGAGTGTTTTGCCATTTACCTCAATTCCGAGTTCGGGTGATGGCTCATAGTTTTTCCATTCGCCTTTAATGATTTTTTTGTGCGAGAAAAAGGCCTTTCGCGATACGGCAAGCATCAATAAAAAAGCGGTATCAGCAGTTGCCCCGCTCAAAACACCAGGTGTATTCCCGATGGGGATATTTAAGCTTTTAGCCGTAGCCACATCAACCTGATCGTACCCTACAGAGTGTAAAGCAATCACTTTTAAATGGCTGCAGGCCTTTAAAAATTGGGCATCAATTTTATTTGGCCCAACACTGATCAAGCCATCCTGGCCCTGACAGGCTTCAATTAGTTCTTCGGCTGTAATCTGTCGGTTTTCTTTCCACTGGCTAATCGAAATATGGTTTTCTTCCAGTTGTTTTATGCCAACTGAAGCGATGTTGCCACTTATAAATACTTTCATGTTTTATTTAACACTAAAAATTCTAAGGTGTTTTGGATAATACGAATTGACTTATGGGTACTATTTCACAGTTGCTGATAACACCTGGTAAGTATTGGCACTAAAATAGCCCAATGCCTGGTTAGAGATATTTGAAGTTGGGTTAGCAGGCGTTGTACCCTGGTTTGGCCCCCGGTTCGATTGCTGGCTTAAAGCATACCAATAATCGAAAACATTCGAATCGATACACTCCATTTCTATTCTAATCTTGTCGTTCGAATTCAACTCATCACTGTCGTGATCGTTAGTAGGCGGTTTAAAAAACAACTGGATTCTTAGGTCGTTTCCATTTGTTAAACGATCGTTATTTACATAGAAACGTTCCGATAAAATATCATTTACATAAAGGTTAAAATGATAAAAATTGGTTTCGTTGACCGGATCTTTTAAAAATACAGCAGCAGTTTTACGTTCGCGGCCAAAGAAAAAGTTATTAATCACCCCTATCGAATCCATTTTAACCACATTGGGCATTTTCGAACTGGCGGTGTAAGTTTGGCCTTCGGCAGTAACATTTAAATTATAGGTAACACCCGGCACGCCTTTCATTTTATTGATATAGGTTCCTGGTATTGTACCTTCTTTAAAAACATAAGTATTCCCCTTATTATCGGTTACAGTTACGCTTGCACCCGAAATTTTCGGAAAAACATTCGCTTCGGTATAGCCAATGGTTTTGCTGATCTTAATCTCCTGATCAATCAGTTGATCATTAATTTTCCCTTCAATTACAATTTGAGGTGCAGCATTTTCGGTATCGATAGAAATAATTTTCTTGCAAGAAGCCAAACATAAAGTGAACAGCGAAAAGTATATAATCAGTTTTTTCATGCTTTTAAAATTTAAAGTTCCAGGTAATTGATGGAATAAGTCCGAATAGCGAAGTCTGCTGAGCGGCAGTTTTACTCGGATCGTTCGGATCTGTAATAAACTCAATGGAGTAAGGATTTTTTCTAGCCAATAAATTATAAATCCCGAAATTCCAACTCGACTGGTATTTCTTACCAGGTTTCCCCTCTAAAGTTGCACTCACATCCCAACGCATATTATAAGGCATTCGGCCTGCATTTCTTTGCGTATAATAGTAGGCCATCTGTCCCCCAATACTATATTTTCCTGCAGGATAAGTTACCGCATTACCCGTGCTGTAAATAAAACTTGAGGAGAATGTCCACCGCTTGGTCATGTTGTAAATTCCAACTAGCGAAATATCATGCGTGCGATCCTGCCGTGCGGGGAAATATTTACCATCATTGAGTTCTGTAAATTTACGTTCAGTACGCGATAAGGTATATCCTACCCAACCGTTCAGCTTACCAAATTTTTTCTTAAAAAACAGTTCCATTCCGTAAGCCCTGCCTACTCCGTATAAAAGTTCTGATTCTACATTTGAGTTAGCCAATAATTCGGCCGCATTTTTATAGTCGATCTGATTCTGGAGCCACTTATAATAAATCTCTCCCGAGAATTCATAATTGTTATCCTCAATGTTTTTGAAATACCCCAGAGCCACCTGATCGGCAATTTCGGGTTTAATATTGGTACTGCTCAACACATACTGATCCGTTGGCGAGCTGGAAGTAGCGTTGGTTAAAATATGGACGTTCTGGGTATTCCGGTTATAAGAAGCCTTGATCGAATTTTCTTCGTTAAACAGATAACTCACCGAAAAACGTGGCTCCAGGTTAAAGTAGTTTTTATGGAATTTCCCCTTGGCTACATTTTCTGTCGACAGGGTATTCCCATCGGCATCATAGGTACTAAAATTACCGGGTCCCATTAAAGAAAAAGCAGCCAAACGTACACCATATAAAAAGTTTAAATGTTCGTTTACGGCCCATTCGTCAGAAATGTAAGCTGCTGATTCGATACCATAACGCCTCTCCTGTGTAAGCGAGTTTACCTGCGATGCTTCATCACTGTCAATATCAATCGGCGAAATACGGTGCTGTGTGGCATTGATACCAAAACGAAGTATATGCTTGTTGCTGAAATACTGAAAATCTTCTTTAAAGCTAAAATCCCTAACCAGTGAGGTTGCTTTAAAATTGGTCGCATCATTTAATAAGCGAACGGTATAATTGTAGTTGTTGTAAATTAACGAGGTATTTGAAAACAAACGATCGCTAAAAATATGGTTTAAGCGGATAGTGGTGGTTACATTGCCCCAATTGTTTTCGAACAGATCTTTAACGCCGATATTATCCTTGCCAAAATAGCCGGAAATATAAATAGTGTTCTTATCATTGATCTTATAATTTGCCTTTGCATTAATATCATAAAAATTTAAGGTACTCCCATTTACGGTCGAATCAGGCGAAGACCTTAGAAACAGATCGATATACGTTCTGCGGAAACTCACCATAAAAGATCCCCTGTCTTTTACAATCGGCCCTTCTGCTTTTATACGTGAGGCAATTAAACCAATCCCGCCCTGAAACTTAAACTCTTTATTATTCCCATCATCCATTTTAACATCTAAAACCGACGACAAACGGCCGCCGTACTGAGCAGGCATGCCACCTTTGTATAAACTTACATCCTTAATTGCATCAGCATTAAAAGTAGAGAAAAAGCCAAGCAAATGAGAGGAATTGTATACCACCGCTTCATCCAGAATAATTAAATTCTGATCGGCAGCACCACCGCGCACGTAGAAACCTGTGTTCCCCTCGCCACCCGATTTTACGCCAGGTAACAGCTGGATGGTTTTTAAGATATCCTTTTCGCCGAGCAATACCGGGATAGAATTAAGCGATTTCATATCGATGCGCTCCAGGCCCATCTGCGCACTTTTAACGTTTTCATTCTTACGGTTATTTGCATTTACCGTAACTTCTGCCAGCTCATTTGCACTTTTTAATTCTTCATTTAACTTAGTGTCTTTTGTCAAATTGATGGTTTTAACAACAGCTGCATAACCTGTATAACTCACCGAAACGGTATAAGTTCCCTCAGGTTGGGTTAAGGCAAAATAGCCATAGTTATTGGTCAAAGTTGCCGCTGTAGATGCTCCAGTAATCCTTACGGTAGCACCGATTAAAGTTTCACCTGTACCCGCATCACGGATGGTACCGCTGAGGGTAAATTTCTTTTGAGCAAAAATAGGGATTGAGAGAAAAAGGAGGAAGAATAAAGCTAAGTAGTGTTTTATGAGCATATTGGCTACTATCTAATTTTTAAGGTGGAAACCAAATGTACGAAATCCAAGTCCTATTAATGGATTGTGGGGAATTTCTTAATACAAGTTTGGGTTTTACTTATTAATAACGGGATAAATGGCAATATGGTGTGAACGTAACCGGTATGGACTTAAATGATCTTTCCCCGCCTGTTGAAAGGTGATCAGTTTTGAAGATTCTTTAGGCATATGGCAGTCGATACAATTGGTACTGATCGAACCATTAGCTAAAGTGGCTTCGCTATGGTTGGTACTTTTGTGGCAATTGATGCAGCGCTGCGAATAAAGACTTAAGTTTCCTTTAATATTTTCGTGTGTATTGTGGCACGATTGGCAAGTCATGGTTTCACTTTCCCTATAACAATTACTGCCCTGTAACATAGCGCTTTGGTTACCATGAACATCAATATTACCGCCACCAAAACCTGTAAAATCCTGCGAATAATAAGCCTCTAAATCGTCGCCGGGCTGGAAACCGAAAACAGATCGCTGCGCCACCAAAGTATTGCCCGAATGACAAACCGCGCAAACATCCATCTTTTGTTTTCGCGTAAGTGTTTTATACAATGTGATAAATTTTGCTGTCTTTTCTTCGGGGTTTTCCATATGAAAAACAACATGCTGTTTGCCTGGTCCGTGGCAACGTTCACAATCTATCCCATAAATAATGGAGCCCTTTTCCATTTCCTCATCTTTTGTAAAAGTAGATTTTTGTGTGAGGTTAATAGCTACATAAGAGGCGTGGCACTCTAAACAACGGCTCGTTATCGCCCGATCATAATAAAAGCTTTCTTTTGGAAAACCAGGGCTGATTGCCCAATTCTGAATAGCAGCAAAGTAAGATAAAGGCAGTTCGTACATTTTCTTTCCTTGCCAATAGGTATAAGTATAGGCTTTTTCGCCTGAACCAAACTGCATATCGAACCTTTGCGCACGCACAGCTTTGCCATCCTGATAGGCGACCTGAAATATGCCGCTATCTCTTTTTTCAATCACCACTTTTTGATGTTCATTGTATAAAAAATGATTCGAATCAGGGGCAAAAACCTTTAACAAAACTTCATCTACCACAGGCTTAGAGGTTAAACCATGCGGACTATGTGCATAAGATTGCGATAAATCTTTATGGCATTTAACGCAGGTAGCCGCTCCGGTATAAGCCTTGCCCCTCGCATCTTCAGGCAATTGACTGGCCACATTCATGCATCTCGAAAGAACAACAACCGCAATGGCAATTGCGCCCAAAATAAGCAGGATACGTTTTACGCCTTTCAAGATGATGCTTTGTTTTTATTTTACAAATTGAATATAACGAAAATTATAACCGCCAACGGCTGTTAAAATCTTAATCTTTTGTTTACCCGCTTTTAAAGCAATGTTTTTTACCTCAAAGGTTGCAAACTTCTGATTGTCTCCGGTATTAGGCACCAAAATATCCTTAGCTACCACCTTGCCATCGATTATAATGGTCATCCTACCTCCAGCTTTATCTGCCGCAGCATTTATTTTTAAAGTGTAAGTACCTTTTTGCGAAACATTTACGGTGTACTGCAGCCACTCTCCTTTTTCGATATGGTTTACATAATACTTTTCGTACTGAGCAGAATCTTTAACAATATCCACACCATCGTTTCTGTAAATCCGACCGCGGTTTCCGGCCGATCGTTTTCCTGTTGAAGTATGGTAATCGGCTGTATCGGTATCGAAATAAGCTTTGCCGTTTTTACCTAAATCGTAATCTACAGCATACACAATGCTTTTATCTTTAATTAAATTGGGCTTAAACGGCTTGGTTTCGTTACTAAAGGGCTGACGGATCATGGCATCTATCACATCTCTGTGAATGATGGTATTTTCTAATCTCGAATAAATAGCCAGTTCCATTAAACCGCTGTATACATTGCTGTCTTTAGGTTTGTCTCCACCGTTATTGAAGTATTTTACCAACGCATCGTAATTAGGGTTCGATTTAATTTCCATCGGATTATTCGCCCCTATCTTTTTCAATGGCCACCAAGCCCAGCCGATATTATTTTTTTCTAAAAGGTGGATGGCATCGGTAAACCAAACATTAGAATTTTCTCCTGTTTCACCGAGCCAAACCGGAACATTCTGTTCATCTCTGGCTTTGATAATGTGTGCTATTGAAGCCTGATCGTTATAATTCCAGTATTTATGATAGCTCAAAACCATGTTTTTATCCCACAGTGGAAAAATGCCATTGTAATTATTGCCCCAGCCATTGCCTTCGATAATAATGATGTGCTTTTGATCAATCTCGCGGATGGCTTTGGTAATCTCGATCATTAATTTTCTTAATGGTGCATTCACCTTTTCCTTTGTTCCGTTTTTATCTTCTTCAGGGTTTGAGAAACCATAATTGGGTTCGTTCAAAATATCGTATCCGCCAACGTAAGGCTCATCTTTATAACGTTCGGCCAGTTTTTTCCAGAGTGCAATGGTTTTCTCCTGATTGGCCTCACTATCCCATAAATAAGGTTTTGATGGATCGCGGTCGGCAATGTTTAAATCATTCCCTTGCCCGCCGGGCGCAGCGTGCAAATCTAAGATCAGGTACATTTTATTCGCCTTACACCAGGCTAATAAGTTATCGGTTAAGGCAAAGCCTTTTTCCAGCCAGGTATTTTTGCCAGCAACAGGCTCTTTATCCGCTGGCAAGGTATATAAATTGTAGTGCATGGGTAAGCGGATGGAATTAAAACCCCAGCGTTTCATCGAATCGACATCAATTTTACGCATGTGGTTGGCCAACCAGGCATCGTAAAACTCCTGGGTCTGTTTTGGCCCCATCAGTTCTTCTATCCGTTCACGGATCCTATATTGTTGTGCCTCTTTGTTGATTTTGAGCATATAACCTTCCTGCAACATCCAGCCACCTAAACCAAAGCCGCGGAGCAAAACATTCTCGCCTTTTGCGTTCACTATTTTTTTACCCTCGGCTTTTAAAAAGCCTTGACTAAACCCTGTAAACGAAGTGATGCTAAGCAGAAAAATATAAAAGATTGGTTTTGTAAATGACATAAAATAAAATTAGGTTAGATAATTACCAGATATAAGTGGCTACAGATCCTTTATCAAGCGCTGCAACAAGTGATTGGCCGTTAAAGCTAATATTAAACTTAACGGCATTTTTACCACTATTGGCTACAATTAAAACATGTTTCCCTTCAGGTGTTTTAAAGGCAACATTTGGCAGATCGGCTAAATCGTTCGTAGCCACCCGAACAGCGCCAGGCCGTACAAACTTAGAAGCATGGGCAATGGAATAATAAGCCAGGTTTCTGCTATAAGAATCTTTATCGATGGTTACGGCACCCTGGCACATGGAACAACCGCCCCTGTCGGTATATGGTTTATTTTCCGGATCGGCGGCCAGATTCCACTCGAGCACATTTTTGCTCCAGTTTCGGGTAGCACCGATAATCAAACGACTAACCGGATTAACAATTTTAATATCCGCAGCATCTGGCTGTTCTACTACCATTTGCTCAGAAAAGTAAATGTTCTTATCAGGATGGGCATTGTGCACATCAGTTAAGGCTTCAATTTTTCCTCCGTACAGATGAAAGGCAGATCCATCGATATATTTTTTGGCTTCCAGATCATCTAAAATGCTAATCGGATAATCCGGGCGATCGGCGTTATGATCGTAAACAATGATTTTGGTTTTAATATTGGCTCTGGCAAAAGCAGGACCTAAAAACTTCTTTACAAAAAGTGCCTGATCTGGCGCAACCATAAGCAAGCTGGGATTATTACCTGGATGTAAAGGCTCATTTTGAACAGTAATCGCGTCAATAGGAATACCTTCCTTTTGCATTTCCTGCACGTAACGGACAAAATATTTAGCGTAAGCATCATAAAACTCAGGCTTTAACATACCTCCACGGGCATCGTAAGTAGTTTTCATCCATAAGGGAGGAGACCATGGCGAGCCCATAATTTTCAGTTTTGGATTGATCGCAAGGATTTCCTTCATTACCGGAATTACATCCACTTTATCCGGGCCGAGGTCAAATTTAGCCTGCGTTAAATCGGTTTGTCCTTCGGGAAGGTCGTTATAGGAAAATACTTTTTCATTTAAATCAGAAGCACCGATACTCAAGCGTATGTAACTCACTCCAATGTTGTTTCCATCAGTAGCAAATAACTCTTTCAATAAAGCCGCCCTGGCTGGTGCCGACATTTTAATAATATGCTGCGCACTTCCACCTGTTAGGGCATAACCAAAGCCATCAATAGTTTGATAAGTTTCCTTATTATTTAGAGTAATGGTTGGCAGATTGCTTTTAGCTGCAGTAAAACTTAATTCACTTGCCTGTTTGGCAAATAAAACAGATCGATCGGCTTTGGTAAGCCAAACTTCAGGTTGATTTTGAGCAATAACAGCAAGCGAAGAACAGGTAAAAATACAAATGATAAAAAGACGAAGAAATTTGGTAGAAAGCATAGGTAAAAGATGAGCAGATTAAAAAACAGGAAGAAAGATTTCGCTTTCTCCCTGTTAACAATTAAACATTAAGCGTTTATAATAGATGAGCAACTATTTTGTTCCGCCCCATTCTTTACTCTGAAGAATTTTGGTGTTGTTTAACTCAGCCTGTGGGATGGGCAGGATTTCGTTTTTATTTGCCTGAAATCCTTTGAAAGCCAGTTTGGTTGGGGCCAGTTTCCACCTAACCAAATCAAACCACCTTTGTCCTTCGGCTACCAGTTCCAAACGTCTTTCTTTCATGATATTATCCATGGTTACCGCAACAGGATTTAAACCTACACGGGCCCTTACTGCATTGAAGAAAATGTATGCCCGGGTACCTGCACCAACTGCGGCGCCACTTTTCAATAATGCTTCGGCTTCCATTAAGTATGTATCTGCCAAACGTATTTCGTACATATTCTGACCAAAGTTTAATTCTAACTGGCCTACAGCGGCTTTGGTAGAAACTCTTCCAGCATATTTCTCAACAAAATATCCGGTATTATCATTGGCATGTTTGTAGGTTACAATACCTGCTTTCTCCAAACTATCTAAATTGGCAACCGTAGGTTTGTTACGCGGGTCGTAGTGAATTAAATCGAATAACTCTTTGGTTATTGGCATAACACTCCAACCCGAAACATAGTCTGGTGCTTGCGCAGCAATTACAGGCACATAGTTACGTGGCCCTACTAAAATACCCATAACATTACCTTCGCGGCTTCCTACATTACCCCAGCCCATATTTGAGGTAGTATTGTAGCTGAGTTCTAAAATAGATTCTGAGTTGAATTTGTTTTTCCAATTCCACAGATCGGCAAAGTTTGGTAATAGCTTATATCCATAAGTACTCGTGCCTGGTGCGGTACCGTTAACCAATGCAAATTCTGCAGCTGCCGGAGCCCATTTTTCTTGCCATAAGTAAACCTTGCCTAAAACTGCATGAACTGCCCCTTGATTCAAACGTCCTGCATCAGCAGTAGGGATAGTTACAGGAAGAGCAGCTAGTGATTCTGTTAAATCTGTTTCTATTTGTTTATAAACATCGGCTGGGGCAACCTGTGTAACATCGAACATACCAGAAGGCTCTACTGGTACTAAGATTAGTGGTATATTTTTGAAGATACGCACCAAATCAAAATAAAATATCGCACGTAATGCTTTAGCTTCAGCAATATACCTTGCCTTGGTTGAAGCATCCATTGTAATGCCTTCTATTTTTTTCAATAAAACATTTGCGCGATAAACGCCGGTAAAGCCTTTACTCCACAAATAACTTGGGCCACCCGATAATGAGTTTACCGTATAATTATTCATTGCTTGCATATCTCCTAAATCTGATGGAGAATCGGCACCAGCGAAATGATCATCTGATGCAGAGCTAAATAAATTAAGTTTTGTGAGGTAGCCACTAGACTGATTACCCAATTGATCATAAACAGCTACCAAACCAGTAAAAGCTTGCTGCTGGCTTTGATAATAACTTGTCTCTAAAATACGTTCACGCGGATTTACGTCCAGTTGTTTTTGACAAGAAACGATTAGTTGAGAAGCGGTTAAAAGTGCTGCAATAGCTAAAATATTCTTTTTCATTTTAATTTTTTTTTAGAATCCAACATTTAAACCTACCATAAACGAACGGGCTTGCGGATAAATTCCCCGATCTATACCCAATACGGTTCCACCGATTTCGGGATCGTAACCGGTATACTTTGTAATGGTCCAAAGGTTTTCACTCATCAGATATACCCGAACTTTTTGTGCGCCGATTTTTTTAATCACATTACCTGGAAGGTTATAACCTACCTGAAGGGTTTTTAAACGGAAATAATCTCCTTTTTCCAAATAATTTTTAGAGAACTTGGTATAGTTTCCGTTAAGATCTTTATCTGCAACACGCGGAACAGTAGTTGACGGGTTTGTTGGTGTCCACCTATCAAGAATAGATTTTTGCCAGTTTCCATAGGTTACATCTAAACGTCTTAATCCCTGGAAGATCATATTTCCACCTACACCGTTTCCGAAGGCAACAAAATCAAAGTTTTTATATGCCAAATTAATGGTAATACCGTATGTATATTTTGGAAGCGGACTACCTAAATAAGTACGGTCACTACCATTTATAGTTTCATTTCCATCTAAGTTGGCAAATTTAATGTCTCCGGGTTTTGCAGCAGGCTGCAGCACTGTGCCACCTGGTCCTGTGTAGGCATTAATTTCTGCCTGCGACTGGAAAATACCAACCGCATCATACCCATAAAACTCATTGAATGATCGCCCAATTGCGGTACGGGTGAAGTTACCCATGCCCTGAAAACTTTGTGCGTTATCCTCTATAAACTCTCTTCCAGGCAATAACTTGGTTACCTTATTTTTTAAAGTTGAGATATTGGCATTAATACCTAAATTAAGCTCGCCGATTTTTTTTCTGTAACCTAATTCGAATTCTATACCGGTGTTCTGCATATCACCAACATTTTCTGCGGCGCCACCAGCGGCACCTAAATAAAGTGGAATAGAAGGTGTTTGCAATACACCAATAGTTTTCTTTTTAAAGTAAGAGGCACTAAGTGTAAAATCATTGAACAATGTAGCATCTAAACCAATATCTGTTTGGTGGGTTTCTTCCCATTTCAAATCCGGATTTGATAAGGCGGCCGGGCTCCATCCGATAGTGCTTACATCTGTAGTACCAAAAGTATAATTACGTCCGCTGTTTACCAATGATACGTAACTGAAATCGCCAATTGCATCGTTTCCTGTAATTCCGTAGCTACCCCGTAATTTTAAGAAATTAACGATGTTGTTTTCTTTCCAGAAAGCCTCTTTTGTAGGCACCCAACCTATTGAGGCTGAAGGGAAGTAACCAAACCGGTTGTTTGTACCGAAACGTGAAGAACCATCACGGCGAATAATACCTGTAAATAGATATTTTTCATCATAATCATAAGTTACACGGGTAAATAATGAGTTAACAACATGCAAGGTAGCATCACTACCATCACCTTGAATATCAGCAGTTGCAGGTTTATAATTTAAATTACTCTGATAAAAATTCTGTGCAATGATATTGTTAAACCTTACGTTTAAGCCGCGGTTATTATTGTCCATATAATAACCTTGACCGAAAATAGCATATGCATGATGTTTACCAAAGCTTTTTGAATAGCTAATGGTATTTTCCCAGTTATAATTTAATGTCATATTCATCTCGCGATAGAAATTCGCCTTAGTATTGGTGTTCGAAGGACTTAACCAGAATAACGGGGTATAAGATTCCGAACCGTAAAAAGCAAGTTTCGTTCCCAGCGATGATCTGAATTTTAAATTCTGAATGGGTTCAATTTCTAAGAAAGCATTACCAACGATGTTGTGATCCCAACCATAATTACCCAATCTGGTTTGAATATAAGCCAGCGGATTACTCATTTCCTGACCAACAGGGCCAGAAATACCATAAGGAAATCCTGTGGCCGGATCTCTTATAATGTTCGCAATGGTATAAGGAGATTTCCCTATAGCAGTTGGATCGGTTTGAATAACCGGCGTAATTGGATCTAAATGGATAGCCGAACTTAAAGGACCACCGAACTCACTATTGGTATTACCTAAAGAGCTGTTAACCGAATGGCTATAGCCTAAATTCTCGCCAAAGCTTATCCACTTGGCAGGCTTAAATGTAGAATTAATACGAATGTTAGCACGATTGAAGTTAGAAATCGGCGTGGCTACAATACCTTCCTGATCTATATAACCAAAAGAAGTATAAAAGGTAGATTTATTGGTTCCGCCAGAAACGCTAAACTCGTGGGTTTGCCTGCGGGCATCGTCATTAAAAACAACCGATTGCCAATCAGTGCCTTCTCCATAAGAGGATGGATTTGAATACGGAAGTGTTAAAGGGCCATCAGTTGCTGCATTATAACTATTTGAATATGCTTCATTTCTGATCGTTGCATATTCACTTGCATTTAGGAGTTTTAGCTTTTTAGCCGGCGCCTGTGTACCGTAAAATCCATTGTAATTTATGGATAACCTTCCTTCTTTACCCTTCTTGGTAGAGATAATAATTACACCGTTTGCCGCTCTGGCACCATAAATTGCCTGCGAAGCTGCATCTTTTAAAACCTCAATAGATTCGATGTCTGATTGATTTAAGTAACCAATGCCACCATTATCTACAATTACACCATCAACAACCCAAAGCGGATCGTTATTACCTGAAGATGCAAAAGAGGTAAAGCCCCTCACTCTCACTGTTGAAGCAGATCCTGGCTGTCCATTGCCACTGGCAATAGTTAAACCAGATGTTCTTCCTTGTAAAGCTTGCTCTACCCTGTTAATAGGCATTGATTCCAGATCTTTTGCCTTTACGCTGGAGATTGACCCGGTTACCAAAGCTTTCTTCTGTGTACCATAACCCACTACAACCACTTCCGTTAAGTCTTTCGAATCCGCTGCAAGCGAAACATTGATACGGCCGCCTGCCGGAACCGTTACCGTTTGCGTTGCCATACCAATTAAACTGATCGTTAATTTACCGCCAACAGGCGCCTGAATATTAAAAACACCATTGGCATCAGTAGATGCGGCTTTGGTAGTTCCATCAAGCTTAACCGTTACGCCAGGTAAAGGGGCACCATTTTGTTCTGTTACTTTTCCTGTAACCGGAATATCTTGTGCCAATAAGGCCAGCGGAAATGCCATGATACAGTAAATGAAGAATACGAATGTAAATCTTCCTCTCATAGAAATTAGTTTTAAGTTAATATTTGGTTAGTTAATGACCGGGGCTTTTGGTAGCCCGTTTCATAAATCAAATCTATAACCGTGCAGTACAATTGAACAATTTTGCGCTACTACACAAACCATACAGCAGCCCTCAATTAAACCAAAAAGAAGATTTTTAGGCCTACATAAGCCCTACAACGAAAATACAAGTAAACTGAATACCAGACACTTAAGCTATTTTAACTAAAAATGTCTTATTTGTAACGAAAACACTGTTTTAAGACCCTTTTTGGCGGGCAATGTTGATCAGGAACTCATATAAATTAGTCTCGGGTTTAAGCTGGAGCTTTTTCCTTAAACGATATCGGCCTACTTCGATGGCTTTAATGGTAACATTCATCAACTGCGCCATTTCTTTTGAAGATAGGTTCATCGATAAGTAGGCACAAAACTTTAAATCGTTCTGACTTAAATCAGGGTAAAGGTCTTTGAGTTTATTAAAAAATTCGGTGTTTACATGATTGAAGTGAACGCTCATGTGATCCAGTTCCTGATCCTTCTTTTCTACATCCTTGATTAGCCTGATGAGGTGCCTGAAACTTGGCGAGCTCTCATTTATATCATGGTTTTTAATTACAGCTGATATTACTTCTTTAATTTTGGCCAATACTTTGCCCCGCTGTACCAGGTGCATGGTCATGGTAGAAAGTTCTTTGTTCTTATAATTTACATCAGCTTCTAACTTTTCATTCTGCAGCCTAACAATTTCCTTTTCATTCCGATCCAGCTCCAGCTGATGAAGGTAACTCATCCGCTCCTGCTCTTTAATGTGTTTTCGCTTTTGCCACCTAATGATCAACCTGATTAACAGCACAATCAAAATCAGGTAAAAAATCCTCATCCATATAGTATTGTACCAGGCTGGCAGCACAATAAAAGTATAGCCTACCACTTCCGATTCGTTACCTACATCCGTTCTGGCTTTAATATTGAAAGTATATTTACCAGCAGGCAGATTGGTATAATCCTTTTCGCTTTTCGTGTTCCATGCCGACCATTCCTTGTCGAAACCAACCAACTGATAACTGAATTTAATGTTTTTGTCATGCTCGAACAACGTTGAGGAATATTCGAAATGCATTGAATTTAAATTATTGGTGTATTCCGGTATTTCGCTCAGATCCTGTTTGGCAGAAATGATACCCTTGGTTGTAAAATAGCCACCAAAAACCAAACTATCCTTTTTACCGAGCAGTTTAATCTGCCCCAGCACTACAATTGGTTTGGTGATGTTTTCGATGTATTTTTCATAGTTAATATGGTAGGCTCCCTTATTGGCCCCAATAAATATGTTCTTACTATCCAAAGGGTAAATAGATTCGAAACCGCCTACTACTTTCCCATCCAGCTCGGGCAGATAAAAAATACTAAAAGGATTCGATCCCGATGGCCGGCTAAAATCGATTACCCCTACCTTTTTATTGCTTACAAACCAAATGTTCCCGTCGTTATCCTCCTTCATATACTGCACCGAAATTCCCTTTATGGCATTGGCCAATAATTTTAGGCGAACAAATTTTTTCTTCGTGTTATCATATTCATAAACGCCATCAACAGTTGCAATTACTACCCTGTTTTTTATATGATATACATAATTATACAACTTAGAAGGTAATCCATCACGGTCGGTGTACATAGTGGTATGCAACACATGTTTATGATCGGGCTGCAGCTCTATTTTGTATACCCCATGGTAAGGGTGCGATGCCCAAATATGATCGGGGTTATTATTATCTGCGACAAGAAACCGCAGCGGCTCATTTATGCCATCAATTCTTCCGTCATTAGTAAACACGCCATTCTTATAATTTAAGCGCTGCAAACCCCAATAGGTACCCGCAATAACCTCGCTGCTTGGGTAAACCCGATCTAAAGTTTGGTACAACCAGGTGCCTGGTAAATTGTAAAGCGACTTAGCCACATTGTTTTGCACCAGAAGTGTGCCCTCCTCATGTGCCAGCAACAGCTGGCTGTTAATTTCATCAAGCCCCCAAACCTGTCCTTTGGTATTTTTCACCTCCTCAAAATTCGAGGTTGTATAACTCAAATCTTTGGCAGCAGGATTAACTTTGGTCATATATAAACCATTCGATGTACCAATATAAACCGATTGGTTAAACTTCCTAAATGCATAACTCGTAATCTGTTTATTACGGTCAGGAAAAATGCTTTTAATGGCGCTATTTATGGCCACATAAGCAATCCCATCGTCTAAAGCCAGCCACATGTTCTTATCCCGATCCTGCAGAACTCCCCTTACGTTATTGTTCTGCAACCCTTCCCTGTAATTGTATTTCTGAATCAGTTCTCCACCTTTATTCATAATATATACTCCGCCAGAGGTGGTACCTACTACATACAGATTTTGATTGATCTGATTGGCAAAATAAATCCGATCATTAAAAAACACATGATCAAGATTGGTTTTGAAGGGTTTAAGCTGATGGTTAATCAATAGAAAAAACCCACCCTTTAATGTAGAAACCATCAAAGTATCGCCACCGTAAGGTAAAATAGCTGTAACAGACGATTTCTTAAAAACCGGATCAGCACAAAAAGGTTTCCACATTTCCTGCTCGTAAACCATTAAAACCGATTCTTCCGATTGGGCAAACACTTTATTATTGGCCATCCCCATAAATAGCCATGCGGTACTGGGTTTATAGTTTTTAATCACTCCGTCCTTATAATGCAGAATGGAATTGTTCGATCTGAAAAAAACCTCATCGTGGATAATCGAGATGTCCCATATATCTGCCAGTTTCCGCAGTTTTTCAGGCAGCAGGCCTAAAAGCGAAGTATATTTTAAAACCCCTTTCTCATTGGGGTAATAAAAACCAAATTCATCCTGCCCACCTACGTAAATCCGGTTCTTAGAGTCGATCCCGATCGAGCGTACCGAAGTATAATTAGGTAAGCGGAACAGGTTCCAATAGCGGCCGTTAAACGTAAGCAGCCCCTCATTGTTTCCAAAATAAAGAATCCCGTTTTTATCCTGCTTAACGTCCCAGTTCTGCATCCCTGCGTTGTACTGCTCGTTATTGTAATTTACAATCTGCGGAATGCCCAAAAGATCCTGGGCCGATGCATGATAGCCCATCAGAAGAAAAGTAACGGCAAGCAGAAGTTTGTACATATGGTTAGGGATCATTCGCACGCAATAATAAATATATAATTTTAATTCCGGTTAACCTCGCATACAACTATGCGCTTGTTGTTAAACTGGGTCGCCCATTTCTTAGAGGGGTAATGAAAAGCATAAAGCCAAATGTTTAGGTGCCCTCAGCTGACTAAGGTGGTAAACAATGATGTATATTTTTTGAAGCGCAGTTCCTGTAGTGCTTCGGTGTGTTCCAGTCCCGCTTTCACTACAAGTCCTCACTCGTGCCTCGCTACGGGGCTTACCGTTCATCCGATAGCTATCGGATCGGGGCTATGGTTTAAGGTTGCAACTAATATCAAAGATGTGTAAAGGCGGTTAATAGGAATGGTATGCCATTGCATTAAGATCCTGCCTGCGCAGGAATGACGAATTGAGCACAAAATTATTTCAATAAATGTCGCTCAACTGCTTTCCGCCAGATGGCATAACCCGCAGCATTCATGTGCAACATATCATCCACAAAAAGTTCTGGCCTAAGCTGCCCGTCTTTGGTTAGCATTAACGGATATATATTAACGAATTTCGTGTTGGCCTCTCCGGCTAAAAATTTCGCGATCAATGCGTTAGAAGCTACTGCCTTTTCTTTAAATTTATCCCGGCTCGGACTTGGTTTAATAGAAATATAAACAATAGGTACCGTTGGTAACTTTGCCCTAATGGCCTGCACTAAACGGATGGTGCGGTTTAAAACAGTATCAGGTGTAACCGTTTCGTTTGGTAAATCGTTCTCACCCACATACAGTACAATCTGCTTAGGCTGGTAAGGAAAAACAACATCATTTAAATAAAAGGTAATATCGTTAATTACAGCACCACCAATACCGCGGTTTAAAGCATTGTATTTAGCAAAAATCTGTGTACAGTCGTCCCACTTCCTGATGGATGAACTTCCTACAAACAACACCGGATGAACGGGTGGTTTGTACATTTGATCATACTTTTTAATGGTTTGCACATCATCCCAAAAATTAGGTTTCTTTTGGGCAAAAGCAGTTATAGTTAAAAGAGAAATCAAAAAAAAGCTTAAAAATGATCTTTTCATGGGAATAAGGATGTTTAAAGGCGCACAATATACCAATATCCTATTTTTTACAATCAATTCAATCAAATTTATTACTGTACATATGTAAAAGAAACAGATTGAAGTCTCTATGGAATAGTGCCTGATTCGCCTGCATTGAGTAATGCAGGCAAACAGGTCTTGTTCTCATCAACTAACCAAATATAATGATGAACAAATATAGATCTTTATTTAGAACTATTCTAAATAATTAACAAATCTTAACTAAAAAAATAGTAAAACACTAATAATCAATCTATTTAATTTTAAAGAAGAACGCTTAACATTCCCTGGAATGAGGCATTTTAATAAATTTGTTCAGAGAATTCTCTGTACAGGCATCCTGCTGTATCAAGCTAAGCCTGTTGAAGGTTATTAACGAACAATTTGCCCTGATTAGTATAAAAAAGTCTCCCGCTGATGCCGATTTTCAGAATCTGTCATCCTGAGGGGTAATTTATTTTATAAAAATCAATATGAGTGACGCATACCCTTTTTTTGCCCAGCGGCTCATTCTTGCCTCGGCTCACCGCCGCCGAAAGGCTCTTTCTATTTGGCATCAAAAAGAAACAAAAAATGCCGACTGAAAATTTTTCTTTAGAGGTCAGTGGTGTGGCTGGGTCAGCAGAATCCGATCCCGATAGCTATCGGGATGTTAGGCCGGATTTAAGTGGAACGGGGATACGGTGCTGTGGCCTAGCTGGGTGGAAATGTATAGTGTCGCAAATATCTTATTAGTAAGCAATTGCAAAATAACGTCAATGGTAGCGTAGTCGAAGGATCTTTTATGATAAATACAATCAAAAGTCCCGCTCTGTACGTAGCGTTAAGCATAGCGTTTCTATGATACAAAAATAAAATTGAGTTTATAAACTCAATTAAAATGAGTCACAGACTCTTTTCTATTATTGTCTTCGACTACGCTCAGACTGACAAACAATTGAAATTTAGCCCCTGAAACCAGCACTAAACCTGTTAAATTCTAACGATAAAGCAGCAATATGCGCCAGTTTCTGTTTGGTAGAATGGTCATCATGATCAACATCCATCACATCAGCATGAGGTACAACATCACTTATTAGCACCTCCTCATTACTCAGGTTACTTATAATCTGCTTAATCAACAATGGATCAGCTTGTTCGGGCTTATGGTTAAGCGAAAGGTATATAGAAGTAATAATCGCATTGATCTGGTAAATGGTCGACTGCACCCCATACAAACCATCAAAATCGATATGTTTCCGCATCGGTTCCTGACTGGCCGACTCAATCGCTTCACTTAATGCAGATAAACTCAGGTTGGCATTTTTTCTGGCCATGCGCGGAATATTTTCGCCCAGGTTTTCCTTCCTTTCTATTGCCACCTGCAAATAGTGCAAACTATCTTTTGTGGCTTTGCTTATTTTCGCCTTCAACTGGCGGCTGTCCCAAATTGGGAAAAGATAAGTGGCAAAAATGGCAATTACACAGCCCAGCACGGTGAAGATAATCCTATCGTGTACAATGTGATCGAAATGGCCTTGGTAACTGCCCAATGTTAAAATTACCGCGGGGGTAATAAATAGCACACTTACGGTATAATTTAGACGGTTAAAGGCATAAAAACCCAATAAAAAAATAACCGAAAAAGAAAGCAGCACCGCCGGACTCTTCACAAAATAGATGATGATCAGTCCGACGACAACCCCGCCAAGGCTTCCCTTTAAACGTTGTAAATTGCGTTTCCAGGTAATCGAAAATTTGGGCCGCGCTACAATGACCAGGGTGAGAAAAAGCCAGTAACTGTATTTACTCGGTTCCAACTGCCAGATCAGCAAGAAACCAAACAGAAAACAGATGGCCAAACGTAACGAAAACCTAAAGATTGGCGATTTTAAGGTAAGGTGTTCCCTGATCGAAAATCGATCGCCGGTAACAAACAAGGGATAGGAAATAGATCCGCTCAGTTCTTGTAACTGTTTCTCAGGCCTGCGCTCGTTGCCCCTGATCATTTCGATAATGCGAACAATATCGTTCATGTTCGAAACCACTTTCAACACAATTTTACGCTGGGTTTCGTTTAAACGTTCCATTTCCTGCAACAGCATTAGGCGTTTCTGGTAATATTCGATATTGGTGGCCACTTCTCCTTTATAAGCCTTTGCCGACCGAACGTGCCTGCCCAGTTGCTCGAGCTCTTTGGCCAGCAATTCAATTAAGCTGGCAATTAGTTTCAGGCTCGGGCCGGTTGCCAAAGTTTTGCGCACCAAAGCATAATCGTAATGTACGGCATTCAATTGCTCATACAAATCGATCAGTAACCGCGCGCGTTCCAATAACAACTGACCTTTAGGGTTATCGGGGTTCATAGCGTACTTATCGGTAAGCAACAGATTGCGGATCAGCTCATGCTTCTGGTTCACCTTAATGTGCAGTTTTATGGCTTCCTTTTGTTGCAGATCAAGCGGAACATCCACATCGTAATTTTTGGCTTTGGCATCTAAAAACACCGCACTGCTCATCAGGCATTCGAAAATGGCATGGTGAAGTGAGCGATAAGGGCGGATTAAAATCTGGATTAAACTGATCACATAATACCAAACCCCGCCAATCAGAATATAACTGCTAAAATACAGCGGTCGCTCCGGGTGAAGCCCCATAACAAAAGTACACACAATCAGTGCCATGGTACCAATCAGCGAGAGTTTCTGCCCATATACGGCAAACATCGAAAAGCTGAAAGCGGCGATGACCACAACCACCGCCGTAAGGTAAACATGACCTAAAACCGACGAAACCACCAGCGTAGTGGCAAAAAATACGATAATACTCGATAGCGCTGTTTTCAGTTTGTTCAGTCGGTTATCGGGCAAATCAGTCAGGCTGATCAACAAAGCACCAACCCCTATTCCTTTGGCCGCTTCAGGGTTACCCAGGTAAAAGAATAAAATAATGGGCAATACCACCGTAATGGTGGTGCGCAGGGCATCAGAAAAGTACTCGCCTAAAAAGAAATACGAAATGGTAGAGCCGATGCTGTTTTTGCCCATGAATATGTTAACGATACTAATAATTGATAAAAGCTGCAAAGATAACAGATTTATAATGCATGCATAGCAAATATTGCACAAAACCAGATACCAATCTGTTCTTTGGGCTTTAGAAGCGTAATTGCGTGTTCATAACTTAATCTTCTGTGTTACTCCGTAGTGACGCTGCGCTGAACACTACAGCGAGGAAGGGGGTTCTTATTATTTCCACGCCTGACTGAATACAGCACTTATTGGAGCGATCATGGGAGCAGCCCCGAATTTTTCAGCAAGTTCTTTTTCCACCTTACTTTTTATCTCGTCTATACAGTCAGGATTATGTTTTTTGATCTCCTCATAAACAGGCCCCCACTCTACCAGACCGCATGCAGCTTCTTTTGCGGTTGGACTTATGGAAAAAAGTTTTACTTTTTCAATTGATATTTTTGCAAAGCCGGCATCCTTTAGTAATGGTGTTATAAGCGCTTCATTATTCATCGAAGTTGCAAGGTTCTGCGATTCGGGCAAGGGTTCTTCTAAATATTTTATTGCAATAGATCTGGCAGAATAGGATGCCGCATTATTCTCCAGCTTATCCCAGGTTGTAAATAAAAACTGGCCACCCGGTTTTAAAACCCGATAGGCCTCTCCAAATGCTTTCGGTTTATCAGGAACAAACATATACCCGAAGCAGCAAATAACCAAATCTATACTATTATCGTTAAAAGGAAGTTGCTGGGCATCAATATTTCGCCAGTCAATATCAAGGTGGCTCAATGTCTTTTTGGCTACGGCCAACATCTCCTCACTAACATCTGAAGCGATTAGCTTTGCTGAGTATGGAATATGCTCCCGAATATGGCGGGTAACACGACCTGTCCCTGCCGCAATCTCGAGCACTACAGAAACCGGGATGGAGTGAATTCGTTTTGCAACTTCTATAGCATAAGGTTCAAAGAATAATGGGCCGAAAAACTGCTCGTAACGGGTGGCAGTATCTCCCGGCAGATCAGCCGAAGGATCATTTGTCAAAATATCGTTCATAACGATTGATTTTATGTTTCGTTCAAATGCAATAAGTGATATTGTGACCCCTCAGGGGTTCGAACCCTGGACCCACAGATTAAGAGTCTGTTGCTCTACCAACTGAGCTAAGAAGTCTGGTGGATTAAATATAGGAGAAAAAGGGGAAAGTTAACAGAAACACACTCAGGTTAATATGATTTAAGTGCTGTAGCAATGTCGCTTTTTTATTATACTTGGATAGTAATCAATTTATAGATGCAAATAATAGATAAGGTGGCTGATGTGTTTAACATATTGCACGATGGTTCAATTAAAGAATGGTGGCATAATGAACATGTTTTAACGCTTAAAATCTCGTGCAAATACCTAGCTGAATTGATTCATCCGGATTATAATTTTTTCTTTATTGATTTAGTTGGAGCAAGAATAGTAGAACTAGAGCCTTGGTGGGATAATATTATGGAGAATGATATACTTATTAAACCTGAAGAAATATTTGCCGGCGAATTAGAGATTCTTTCAGCTAAAGTTGTGGAAGACAAAGTTCAGGTTGCTTGCAATCAAAGATCAAAATCTCTGTCTTATATCGGTGGAAATCTGATTATAAGCTGCGAGAATGTAGTTGTTCATGATGAGGCAAAAACTGAGCTGTCTTTAAATGAATTTGATAAGATTTGTAATGCTTACTGGGATAGTATTGGTAAATCATGAAGCCTTTATAAGTCCTATCTCTTGCGAGTTTTAGCTCCCTGGCCTAAGCAAAGGTAGGACTTATGCTTACATTAAATCAATATTTACACACCATTCTTACTAATGGCTTAACGAGTTGTGTACCGTAAATGCACAAGCCATTCATCACACCTTCCAGCTCACTAAGGCTTGCACCAGTAATAGATGAAAATGAAAACAAAGAATACTTTCCGTTAAAACTAAATATAGTTGACTATTTCAACTATATTTAGTTATTTTGCAATAGTTGACCTTATCAACTATATAACACATAAAATATAATTATGACACCAATTTCATTTGCAGACATCAGGATCAGAACAACACTGAATCCGGGAGACTTAGGATATATCGCCTACATCCATGGGCGCTTATATGCCAAAGAATGTGGTTATGGCCTCAGTTTCGAAGGATATGTGCTCGATGGCTTGAAAGATTTTGCTAGGGAATACGACCAGGAAAAAGATAGGATCTGGGTATGCGAACACAACGATAAGATAGTAGGTTGCCTTATTGCACATCGTCGCAACGAAGCATTACAGTTCCGATACTTTATTTTCCTTCCCGAATATCGTGGACTGGGCCTAGGCAAACATCTGATGCAACAGTTCATTACTTTCATGAAGGAAAAGGAAATAAAACATGCTTTTTTATGGACTACCGAAGAACAACTTACTGCTGTATCTTTATATACAAAGTATGGATTTCAATTAACTGAAGAAAAAAAATCCAATAGTTTTGATAAGCCCCTTAGAGAATTCCGCTACGATCTTTTATTCAATTAATCGCCAAGTCAATTTATTATGGAAGACAAATTAAAAATTGTAGACGAAATCAGAAGTTTTAACCGGTACTACACAAAATTGCTGGGCCTTCTAAATAATCATTTGCTCAATAGCAAATATTCTCTTACTGAGGCACGGATACTTTATGAAATACATGCTGGCGAAAAAGTTACGGCAACACAGATCATATCTGAACTTGGAATTGATAAAGGGCAGTTAAGCAAGATCATGAGGAACCTTGAAAAGTATGGGCTAATCGCCCGAAAAGCTTCTGAAACTGATGGAAGAGTGATACTCATTTCACTCTCACCCTCAGGAAAAAAAGTTTATAACGAACTCGATACCGCATCCAATCAACAAATTAGTGATATGATTTCGGTTATACCAAAAGGTAATCAAAAGCAATTAACCGCATGCATGCAGGAGATCAAAAAGATACTGATCAATTCTTCTACAGATGACGTTAGAAAGCGATCTTAACTTCAGTGTAAACGATGAGACAAACTCATCTCTTTTAGATTTGTCGCCACAAGTGACCCTCAGGGGTTCGAACCCTGGACCCACAGATTAAGAGTCTGTTGCTCTACCAACTGAGCTAAGAAGTCTGGTTAAATAAATATAGAAAAAAAAGAGGGTTAACTAAATATCTAAAAGCACATGACATAAAACGCATTAACCAAATAATCTGGCCATTTTTGATTATAATTGAATACTAAAGATCTCAATTGGTTACACCTAAAGCCAGCACCATTAAAATGACGCCCGAAGAACTAAAAAAAACCTACTTAAAGCTTTCTACAGTTGAACTTTTAGAGATAGTTGATAATAAATTTGACTATACAGCCCTGGCAGTTAGTATTGCCCTGGCAGAACTTGCAAGTCGGGAGGTTTCTGAACAAGACATTAACCACTATAAAGACTCACAGATAGAAAAAGCAATAACGTTTATAAAACGTAACATTTCAGATGATTTAAACCTATTACAAAAGAATTTATTTTATTTCATCTGGTTTCCCTTAATAAATTTCGCATTTAAGCAAAATTTTAGAGACGACAATTACATTTTAAAACTCAAACAAGCTAATTACTATTCTCTGATTGGATTCCTTGTTTTTATATCTACCGGAGTCCTTTCTGCAATATTTAATTACAATAACCTTATTTCATTTGCCATTTGGATAGTTGGTTTTATCCCCGCTTATATTTTCGACGAGAAATTTAACAGAGAAAAGCAAATTAATAAGTTAAAAATACTTTACGACTCCACCAATGCCAACGAAGAAAATAACATAGAATAAATTTAAGAACAATTCAAAAATGTCATTGGCAATTATATGATAAACCACACAACCAATAAATATCACATTAGCATTTACAACGATGAAACATTTACAGAGGGGTCGGTTGATCATGTTAACCATTATGATTTGGTTTACTTCGAAAAATCTAAATATCGGTCTACATCAATTTATGGAATAAAAGTTTTTAAGAACGGCACATTAATCAAAAGTGCGGCTATAGGTGCTATTGGTGGTGGAACATCCATTCACGAAACGTCAACAATAATAGAAGATGACAGACTCTTAATCTGTTGTTCTGACACCATTTTTTGTTTATCACTTCCTGATTTAGGTTTATTGTGGCGCACGCAAGCTGACGTAGCCACTTGCTTTGAAATTTATAAATATCAAGACAGCTATATTATTCATGGAGAACTCGAAATTTCACGACTTGACAGAGACGGAAAAATACTTTGGCAACAAGGTGGCGCAGATATTTTCACAACAATTACTGATGAGCAAAATTTTGAACTAAGTGAACATTTTATTGTGGCCAAAGACTTTGAAAACAGGGTCTATAAATTTGATTATCATGGGAATAATTTGAGCACAAAACCCAGCATCGATACAAGCATGAATAAGTTCAAACAACTTTTTGAAAGTAAGAAAAATGAAGTGAACGAACTGGGCATTACCTTTAACGCTCCCTGCAGCGGTGAAGACCTTGCAGAACTCGAGCTAAAGCTTAGTTATCCCCTTCCGCCAGACCTTGTTGAATTCTATACATTTTGCAACGGATTTAGTACCGATGATTGGTTATTCAGGGTAATTCCAGTACATGAGGCAGTTGATTATAAAAGCGAGTTAGCAAACAATGTTTTCCATTTTGCCGAATATATGATCTACAGCGACCAATGGTTAATCCAACTCCAGGAAGGAGGTCAATATGAAGTTATAAACGACAATCATGGATCTCACGAAATGACTGTACAGACCACATCCATTCTAAAATTTCTTGAAATATATTTAACCGAAGGTCTTTTTAGCAAATTAGACAACAACAGCTTTTGGGAGAGATTAAATAAAAACCGTGATTAACCCATAAAGTGGATATAAGGCGGCCGAAATCATCAACAGATTGCTTCACGCCACCTCGCCATCCTCTCCTCCCGTTCGCAATGACGAATTGCTTCGATTTAGAAACCCAGACTTCTGCCCACGGGCACCTGACACCCGACCCCAGACTAACCGATCAAACAGATGGCCTGTCATTTCCTGTCTTTCGAGGTACAGTTCATTGTTAAATAGCCCTGATGGAAGTGGAGCGGACAGCAGGACCGAAGCGAACCCAAGGATTACAGCCCTTGCGCTCCAAAAAACCTTTCAACTCCAAACCTTAACATCCCCATTATGGAAGATTATCGTCTTCAAACCGATTGCTTCACGCTCCCTCACCAATCTACCCTTCCGTTCGCAATGACGAATCGGTTCTCTTTTTAGAAACCCAAACTTCACCACTTCATCTCCCGACTTCTCAAACCCTCATCAAAATATACCCAGTAAATGGTATTGACGCTAAATAACGCGATTGGGAAATTTGCCTGCAACAAACAAACAATTAAGGCATGAAACTAAACAAACTCCTCTCAATGGCATTAATGCTTATGCTATTGGTAGCGGCATCAGGTGCGATGGCGCAGGTAAAAAAATCAGCAACCAAAACGGCTGCTCCGGTTAAAACCAAGTACGGCGCTTTAGCTGTAGACCGATCTAATGGTTTTTATTATGGTTTTTCATTCGATCAGCCAAACCTGACAGAAGCGGAGAAGAGAGCGGTTGACGAATGCAACAAACGTGGTGGCTCTTGTAGCATTGTACTCACCTACTCGGGTACAGGCTGTGCAGCCTACCGCACCATAAATGGTAATGTAGGTACGGCATTTGGCTGGGGCATAGCCAAGACTAAAGAAGAAGCTGATGCAATAGCTACCAAAGAATGTTTAAAAAGAAGCGGCGGCATGCAACCGACTAACTTTGTTTGGAGCTGTAATGCTGCACAAGCGGCGCCATTAAAAGAAATATATAATGCCTCACCTGAAATTACAGGTCCGGTAAAAATTGGCAACCAGGTGTGGACAAGTACCAATTTAAACGTGAGCACCTATAGAAACGGCGAGCAGATTTATTACGCAGCCAACCAAAAAGAATGGGAAAAAGTAAGCAGGGAAAAGATTCCGGCTTATTGTTACCTTAATTTCGATAGCAGTAATGAAAAGAAATACGGAAAGCTGTACAACTTTTATGCAGTTACCGATCGCCGTGGCTTAGCGCCTGCCGGTTGGCATGTGCCTAGCAGCAGTGAATTTTTAACGCTTATTGCTGCTTTAGGTGGGGAAAAGGTAGCAGGAAAAAAAATGCGTGGTACTACCGGCTGGGACATAAAAGATTCGTACAAATTTGCGCATGGCAATGGCGATAACTCATCGGGTCTCAATTTATTGACCAATGGCAGTGCAGGTGGAGATGAATATGGTGGTGGCCAGTCTTTCAAGTATGGAGTATGGTTAAGCTACTGGTGGTCGAGCACTACCAAATCAAGCGGCGACAGCTTTGCATACTACCTTGACTTTAACAAATACAGCGAACCGCGTGTAACCGACTACAGTAAGACCACGGGTGCCGCGGTAAGATTAGTGAAAGATTAATTGCATGTATCCTATAATGCTCCTATTTAGGAACCTAAAGGTTTGAAATTGCTTACTCAACCGGAATTATCACGATTTCCGGTTGATTTTGTTTAAGGGAATAACAATCAAACCTTATATTTAGGCACCACAAACAATAAATGACCGACGAACAAGTTATCACGCTAATTGAAAAGGAATTTCAGGAAAGAACGTTTGGGGTAACCGAACAATATCTTGAAATCCATGCGCCAATCTACATCAATAATAAATTACAGATCACGCGGATCGACCGCGACCGTGACAAGTTCATTATAGCTTACTTACCGGTGCTTGATGAACGGTTTTACTTTACGGTATATATCGATAGTGATTCGGGCGAAATAATCACTATAAGTACTGAACCCAATCATCGGGTTTATTTTTTTGCCACTTCCGAAAACCTCTCAGAAACTGAACTTAAAGCGCTCTGCAGCTTATCGATTTATGAAAGCTGGAACAAGGGGGATTTAAAGAAAAATGGCAGGTCGGCGCATAACTTTAGCGCTTTGAAAATAATGCCTAATAGCGAACCAGATGAGTTTGAAGATAAGCTTAATAAATTATTAACGTATTTGGAAACAGACGAGGAAGGGATTAGGCAACTGGTAGAAAAAGCTGAAGGTTACATTCAGGTGGCAATGGATATCCATAATGGTAATGGGATGATTGGTGGTCCAAATATCAGTAGGGAAAGCATTACTAAAATGCACAACCTTGGGCTCTCTATAAATTTCGATCTCTATGTTAGCGGTAACAGTTTCCGATAAAAACAATTGTCTTTAATCCGTCGTACCAAAACCCCTCTTTAACATTTATCAAAACAATTGTCTTTTAAAAGGGATTATATAAGTACACCAATAACATTTGATATGAAAACAAAAATAATAATCTTGGTAGCTGCCTTTGGTTTAGCGTTGTCAGCGTGTAGTGGTAAAAAAGCCGATCAGGAAAATGCCGACAGTATGCACAAATACACCGATACGAGCAAATTGATCGACAGTACAAGCACCGATTCAACAGCAGATTCGACCACCAATGCTCCAGCCGATGTTAAACATTAAAGATAATAAACAAACAGCTAGCGCTCATGCCGAAAAGTATGGGCGTTTTTTTAATGATTTACCAAATCCAATCTTTTGATGTTAGGTTTCTGGCCCCAAACCTCCTGAATGCGAATTAATATGCCAACAGATTCTTTCCTCCAATTACTGCGTTTTCTAGGCACAATCCATTGTTAATAGCCCTGATGGAAGTGAAACGGACAGCAGGACCGAAGCAAACCTAAGGATCACAGCCGCTGCGCTCCAAAAACCTTCAACTCCAAACCGATCTTCTCCTAGTTTTCTCTTTAGAAATGCAGACTTCGGACCTTCAACCCCTTACCTCCGACTCCAAACTAACCCTTACCCAGTTCTCCAACATACCGATAAGTGTTCACCTGCACTCCTGTGGGCGTAGTCTTTGTGCTTACAAAAGCCAGCTCGCGCGCATTGGCGGTTTCAGAAAAGAAACGTTTGCCCGTGCCCAGCAATACTGGGTATACCATCAATACAACCTCGTCAACCAGTCCCTGTTCTAACAGCACAGCAACCACCGTCGAGCTTCCATATACAATCAGATCAGGACCTGCTGTTGATTTGAGTTCGCGAATACGCGTTACGATGTCAGTGCCTAAATCTTCAACCGGCCCCCATTCGAGGCTGTCGGGCCTGTGAGTGGCCACATATTTTTTGCCATTATTTAAGCTGTTCGCCATCGGATTATCGCCTGCCTTGGGCCAGTACTGGGTCCAGCTATCGTAGGTTTTGCGGCCAAGCAGCAGATCGATGTGAGTGCCCTGAGCTTCCAGTACTGCGGCCAGGCCATCCGCACTCCGGTAAGGTGTTGTCCATCCGCCATGCACGAAATCCCCGCTGTTTTCGTGCTGCATCACGCCATCAAGCGAGATGTGTTCCATTATTTTGATCTTTCTCATCTAATTTTCTATTATTTGATGATGATAAAGTTACAACGGAAGAGTTACGCGTATAAGGGGCAATCATGACAATATAACGGCGTTTTTATGACTATTTGAATTTAATTTATGGGTTAATGATTTAACTGAAAAGGCCAACACGAAATGGTAAAGGATTTGGAAATGAAGGGTGCTGTGCTTTTCGGGTTAAGCAGTCCCGCCATTCGCTAATCCGATGAAGGATCGGAATCGCTGCTGTCGGGTTTAGTTAGGAGGGCTTGTAGCTTTTGGCAAGGTTGAATAGCGATTGCGTTAGCTGATATGTTCCTTAAATTTCTTATGTGGTTAATTCTTGAGCCGATTGCTTAAAAAACCTACAAAATTCCTATCTTGTTGTATTTGAAATTAATACAGACCTTAACATTTTTCATCAATTATCCACTATTAGTAGGGACATTGTATATTTAGCTCCTGGTAATGCAAAGAAATAATATGTTGGCCAACTTTCAAATAAAAGATTTTATAGAAACAAACAATATATCCGATACTTTCATCAAATCTTTCAGATCATTATTGGAGCAAAATACTTGTGAAGATTTAGACATTAGCCATAAGAATATTTCAATAGAGACCAGAAACCTCGATTTCGAGCTGCTTAATGGAGATGCGATTGCTTTCAAAAGCCAAATCGATCAAGATGGAAATATAATAGGTTATTACAGATTGGTTTTCGCATTGGATGGGACACTGATTGATGATTTTTTTGTGATTTACTGATATATTAAACACGCATATTGCACGGATTCTAGCGCAAGTCTTAACGCCCCTACCCAAGCAAAGGCCAGACTTGTGCTTTAAAAGTCTCAAATGAATCTATCTATATTTCGGAAAGCATAAGTTCACAATGTCCTTTATACAAGACCGAAGCCAGTAGCGCCATCCCTTCTTGTCCTAGTTGCACTAAAGTTTAAAAATTCTTTATCTTGTTGCCACCAAATTATACGAGATCTTAAAAACATGAAATCAAAATTGACTTTGTTTCCAGCCATTCTATTAGCAACATTTTTAATAAGCTTTACCAGTACAAATGAAATTACACCATGTTATATTTCATTTAAAATGGCAACGAACCTTACTGCTGCCAGTGCAGACAGATTGCCAGAAAGTCCAGAAAAGGTAAGGATTGTACCAACGGCTGCCGGACAAGTTCAAGTAACCAGATTAGACGGTTATAGAGTTTTGTACAACAACAAAAAGAACGCTCCATTCGTAAACTTGAAAGTTGAACTTTCCGAACAAAAAGCATATAACCAGGACAAAAAGAATCTGATTGATAATCTGAAATTTTTAAACTCACATACAACGGGTATGGAAACTAAAGATTTGATCGAACTTGAGTTTAATGGCTTTAAAGTTTACGGACTTAGTAGAGCAACGATAGAAACAGGCAGCACCTTAGGAACATTTATTATGTTTCCAGGAAACGGTGTAACGGTTTACTTCTACTTTAACAATATGAAAGCTGAATACAGAAATTTTGAAAACTTGGATGACTATAAAAAGCAGCGCAACAGCTTTATGAATGAGTACACAAAATACTTAAAAACCTGCAAGGACAAATAAATGTGATTATAAAAAACTAATATGATTTTGTGACCTTAAATCTCACTCAACGCAAATTACGTTAAATCTGCGGGAGAAAATTACGAAAGGGTTCTCCCGGAGATCAAACTGATATACGCTGATTTTTCTTTGTAAATTGTCAGACTGAGCGTAGTCGAAGATCAGTCAACTCTGTGTCCTCTGTGCCTTCTCTTCGTGTACGTTGTGATTAAAAAAGCCACGGAAACACAGAAAGCACGGAAACATTAAGATTAGCCTCACTGAACACCGCATGATTCTCTCTTACTCAGGAATAACGTTCGCATTAGTTTCTGCGCTAATTATCTTAAATCTGCGGGAGAAAATTACCGACAAGTTCCCCATAGATCACACAAATATTCGCAGATATTTCTTTATAAATTGCAGTCTAAGCATAGTCGAAGACCATCCAACTTTGCGTCCGCTGCGCCTTCTCTCTGTGATCTTTGCGGTTAAAACACGTTACTCTGTTAACTTTTGCTTAATCCCTTCAGTAAGCTTTTTCACTTTCATATAGCCTGCCAATGAGCTGTTCCGTTTATCAAAGTCGATCACTAACCAGCCTTTTTTGGCTTTAAGGTTAAACTTATCGCTGCCGTTTAAGTTGACGAACAGATCGATATTCTGATCTAATGGAAGTTCGTTATTCAAGGCACTGTCCAGGAATTTTTCCAGCTTGCCTGTTTTATCTTCGGCATATTTTGCTTCAAATTTAAAATCACTATCGCTATCTGTTGCACTTATTGATAGATAACCACCACTATTACGGCATCCATAACCTAAAGCGGTAAATAAAATCGCGATACTGTATATTATATTTTTCATGTTACTATTAAATTGTAATTGTTAAAATTGTCATCCTGAGCTTGTCGAAGGACAAATGTTTTTTTTTGCCAATTAAAGATCTTCGACAGGCTCAGACTGACATCCTATACTTTAGACTGAGGATTCTAGACTAAAGACTAAAAAAACTACCCCCCTGCTCTTCCCTTAATATCATCTGCTGCGGTTTTCCGGTCCTGGTTTGATTTTAGATTTTGGTTACCAAAACTATAACTGATATTGAAAGATACTCTCCTGCTTATGTAATTATTCTGCACCCTTAAATTCACATTTTGATAATCGAGTGTTCCTTTCCAGTAGTTGGTCTGAAAAATATCATCAACATTTAACTTAAGTTTTAAAGCTTTGTTCAGGAAACTTTTCTGCACACCTATATTTAAAGCATACTGATAAATAGTGGTCCGTTCTAAACCTCTAACTCTTGGTGAGTTTAACCAGAAATTGGTTTCTAATGCCCAGTTATCGCCCAAAATAATCGAATTTACGGTATTAAAATTGTAGAATACTTTACTTAAAGCAAAGGGTGCGCCTTCTAAATTATCGTCATTGAATTTATTATAAGAAACCCTAAAATTGTTTTGCAGATTCCACCATTTGGCAATGTTTACCGGAACCGATAAGCCGGCAGAGTAGTATTCTCCACTGCCAATATTCCCTTGCCCTACAGTAACTATCCTGGTGCTATCGTTTTGTGCGGTTTTACTATCTAAAATTAAATCTTTTGTTTTAGCATAACTCAATGAAAAAAATAATCCGCTTTTATAATTGTAACTCACTTCAAAATTATTGGTAAACTGGGGTTTTAAATATGGGTTACCCTGTGCTATGGTATAAGGATCCATATAAAAATTAAACGGATTTAACTGCTGATAATTTGGCCGGTCTATCCGCCGGCCATAGGTGTAACGTAGGTTACTACTTTCAGAAATTTTCTGATTAACAAAAACTGTTGGAAATAATGATAGATAATGTTGCTTTACCGAGGTATTATTGGTTACCGATGTTCCGGTAGATTGGGTATACTCTGCCCGTAAACCAGCCTGAACTTGCCACTTACCCCAATCTTTCGATAAATTTGCGTAAGCTGCATTTACGTTTTCTTTGTAAATAAAGTTATTGCTTTGTCCTACAATATTCTGCCATTCATTATTGATCAATGCTGATGACAGAAAATCGTTATTGGTTTTAACATAAGCCGTTTTCAAACCGGTTTCTATCTTTGTAGTTTTTGATATCGGCCAGGTAAAATCCGTTTTTGCGGCATAAATATCGATAACTGTTTTACTATTATTTTTAATCACTGTATTGTTATAAACAGCACCTTTATCATCGTAAAAATTGGTATTAAAATTTTCCAGTCCCGAATAATCAAAACCAGAATAATCGGCATCAAAGTTTAAACTTGCGCCCTCTTTTTTAAAATCATGTCTGATGTTAAAATTTACACTATAATTTTTGTTTGGGGTATTCGCATCAGAATATTGGATTAACGAATTATTACCCGCAACTCCATCCTTAATTTCGTTTATAAACGTTTGAGAGAAATTATCCAATTTACGTGTACTGGTACTGCCATCAAACATAATTCCTATCGTTGTTTTTTCAGCTGCATAATAATCTGCACCTAATTTTGCAGCCAACCGCGATCCTGTATATATTTTCTGAAAATTCTGGTTAAAGTTGCTCTGTAAACCGTTGGCATTGGTACTCCGCTCCAAAAATAGATTCGAAAAATTATTATTTTTTGAAGCATTTGCATTGGTGAAAAAATTCCACTTTTCTACGCGGTGATTTAAATTGAAATTAAGTTCCGATCCATAAATATTAGTGGGTAAGTTAGCCCTTATTGCATTGCGATAGGTTGATGAGACATTTCCGTTGGTACCAAATGCCTTATTCTTTTTTAGTTTGATGTTGATGATACCCGCGTTACCCGCAGCATCATACTTAGCCGATGGGTTAGTAATAATTTCGATGGTAGCAATCTGGCTGCTGCTTAAACCATTTAAATAAACCGTTAAATCGGCACTCGATAAAAAGTTGTTCTTCCCATCAATCATCACCATTACACCCGATTTATTGTTCAATAAAATCTGGTCATTTTGCCTGTCTAACTGTACGCCTGGTGCTTTCTCTAAAATTTCGAGTGCTGTACCGCCTGTTGCAATAATGCTGTTCTCTACATTCAGTACCATTTTATCGATCTGATGTTCAATAAAAGGTTTCTTGCCCTGAACACTCACTTCTTTTAATTGTTTGCTTAAACTTTCGATCGTGATGGCAGGTAATTTTAAATCTTCGTTAAGCGAAAAATGGCTCGTCTTTTTACTTTTAAAACCCACAATAGAGATAGACAACATATATTCACCGCTTTTCAACTGATCGATTGCAAACGCTCCTTCGATATTGGTCGATACGCTTTTAACCACGGTCGTATCAGGATAATGCAGCACCCTAACAATCGCAAACGATACCGGAACAGTCTTTTCATCAACTATTTTCCCTGTAAGTTTATTTAATTTTTGGGCAAAAGAAGCCCCACATGCCATAAAGCATGCAACTAGCGTAAATAATGTTTTCATGGTCTTTTTCTTATAGGTATGATCGTCATCTCGACTGAAGTGAAACGCAATGGAGAGATCTGCTCGAATAGACTTCTCGGCTGCGCTGCACCCGATAGCAATCGGATCCGCTCGAAATGACGGAACTATTATTCAGGTGTTATACCCAACTCTTCTTTAACTTCCTTGATCCGGTTTAATACAGAATCCTGATAAAGGGTATCATTAGGTCTATCTTGGTGCAAATGGTCTAAATCACGTAACTCTTGCTCTAACTTTTCCTTTTTTAACGCCTCTTCTTTTAATTTCGCAACGCATTTCAAACCATCATCCGTCATGATCCATATGCTGGAATCGTTATGATCATTTTCGCTGTCGTTACATTCCCAGGTCCAGTAATTATTAACATAGCGGTAAGCATCCTGCTTTAAAATTAATTTTGTACCCACCGGAATTTCAAGGTTTAACCTTACTTCCTGGTTTCTCCAAATGGTCCCCTTTCTCAGTTGAAACCGCGGACTAAAAATCAGTTCAGAATCTTTCACTACATAATTGTAGCTAATGTTCTGCGCATTTTGCAGAGCACTTTGAAAAGTTTTACCCTGCGATTCGTACTTCTGTGTTAAACGGGTAACACCGGTTTCACTTTTGTTAATATCAATGCGGATATGGTTCGGTGAAACAAAAGGTCCGTCTTCAAAATCATCAACTACAATCTGGTGGCGATTATTCGCATCAATGTGGTAAGCCACGCTATCTTCTTTGCTGAAATATTTACTTTTATCGATATTGATGGTATATACCGGATAAGCTTTCAGGTCGGTTGTTTGTGTTAACTCAGCATGTTGCTTAAATTCTGATGATATTTTAGCTGCCTGATAACCTGTTATGGCTACACCGGCCAACCAGATAATTAACAGGGCAAAAGAAAGTGTTTTGTTAATGGCCTGTTTGTTAAAAGCTACCCTGATCGATAATAACACCAGGGCTAAAATAGGCACAAAGCAAACAATAAATACACCAAATAAAATCGCACCTCTATTGCCTTCATTTATAATGGAAAAGGGAAAATATTCATAAATACTCGCATCCCAAAATCCCTGAAAAGCGGCAGTACCAATAATTAACGCAATTAAAAAGAGTACGCCAAACACAACGATAAAACCCGCAATTACTTTAAAAATAACCTTACCGGTACCCGAAATAAAGCGGCCCAGCCATTCGAAAAACTCACCGATAAAATTCCCCAAACGGGCAAATATTGGCTGAGCATGTTTATTTACTTCTCCCAAGCGTTCTTTAACTGCCTGTAACTCTTCATCTAAGTTCTTTTGGAAACCCTGAAGATTTGCAGGTTCGCCTTTCATTTCCATCCTTTCGATACGCGATTTAGCCTTTGGCATAATGATCCAAAGTATAGCATATACCAACAATCCAAATCCACCGGCAATGCTGATCAGTAATGTAGCTAACCTAATCCATTTAGGATCAGCGTTAACATAATGTGCAATACCTGCACAAACACCCGCTACAACACGGTCGTCCATATCGCGGTATAGTTTTTTCTCCGTGTATTGGTATTGATAGTTGTTATTGATTGCAGGCGCTTCTTCACCTTCCTCTACCGTATCAAAATCCTGCACCTTGCCCATTTGTGCAATCACCGAATTTACGTTGGCCGAATCTACCACTTGTTTTTTCTGCTCTTCTAATTGCTCGGTTAACAGTTCGGCAATGCGGTTTTCGATATCCGTTACAATTTCAAGGTCATCTGCATGGTTGGCAAAATATTGTTTTACTTCGTTCAGGTAGGCCTTTAAGAGTTCGTAAGCACTTTCTTCAATATGAATAATCGTGTTCCCTATGTTTATGATGATGGTCTTTTCCATTTCCTTTTTAATATTTATGAATTGGCTCCTTTTTGTGAAATACCTACAGCATAAGCCAGCTCCTGCCAGGTTTGATCTAGTTGTGACAAAATACCCCGGCCATCTTCGGTTAAGGTATAATATTTACGCGGTGGACCTGAGGTAGATTCTACCCAGTTGTAGCTTAACAAACCGTTGTTTTTAAGCCTCGTTAATAATGGATATAATGTACCCTCAACCACCAATAGCTTTGCCGTCCTTAATTCGGCAATAATATCCGAAGCATATATTTCGCCCCGTGAGATGATTGATAAAACACAGTACTCCAGAATTCCCTTCCGCATTTGTGTTTGCGTATTTTCTGCTATCATAATACAAAGATATATGTTTTATATACTACCATGCAATACATAGTACTAAAATAAATTAAAGCAAAATCATAAAATACTGATTATCAGATAAATAATTTTAAATAAAATTTTGTGTTTTGGAAATAATTCTGTAAAACGTGGAAATTTTAATACTTTTTAGAAAAGCAAGGTCCTGTAATGCTTCGGTTTATGCAGTCCTGCTATCACCTATAGTCCCGATTGGACCTGTGCTAAACTTACGAAGTTTGCGCTGTCCATGGATGTTAAACTTCGTAAGTTGGCCTGCCTTGAAATCGGGAGCTATTTGGTTCTATCAGGTTTAGCTGGAGCGGCTTAGTGCTACTATTAATGGTTTTGGAATAATACCTGAACAGTCCTTTGTAAATAAACCTGACAGAGCGGGTAGCCCGCGTCCCGATTTTTCATCGGGAGAGGACTACAAGCGATGGCGGGACTAAAGTGCCTATGAAAAACAGCACGTACATTTTCAAAAAAGGCTTTGTGGCCTCTAAAGTTAAACGGTACATATCTAATTTTGAGGTTTACAGAAATTAAGCATACAAATACGATAGATTTAATATATTTTAATAATTTTGCAGCGTCTTAACTTATTTTCATGAAAAAATCTATTGCCAGCATTGTTGCTGAGGCAAACGAAAGCGGCGAAGGAACGCTCAAAAGAACCTTAGGCCCTATCAACCTTATTTTAATTGGCGTAGGCTTAACGCTTGGTGCAGGTTTATTTTCAATTACAGGCTTGGCCGCAGCCAATCACTCTGGCCCCGCAGTTACGCTGTCTTTCGTTATCGCGGCATTGGGCTGTGGTTTTGCAGCTTTATGTTATGCTGAGTTTGCATCCATGATTCCAGTAGCAGGCAGTGCCTATACTTACTCTTACGCTACCATGGGCGAACTTTTCGCCTGGATTATAGGCTGGGATCTGGTATTGGAATATTCTGTTGGTTGTGCTACAGTAGCCATTAGCTGGTCACAGTATTTAACCAGGTTTTTAGCCAGCTTGCATATTTATCTCCCTCCGCAGTTAACCTTATCCCCTTTCGAAACCGCTAAACTTGCCGATGGCTCTACTGTTAATGGCATTATTAATATCCCTGCAGCATTAGTGGTGGTATTAATGACGGCCATATTAATCCGTGGCACCAAAGGCTCGGCCATTGTAAACGGGATCATTGTATTTCTTAAAGTTGGTGTGGTATTGGTTTTTATTGCGCTGGGCTGGCAATATATCGATCCTGCAAACTACCACCCATACATCCCCGAAAATACCGGAACATTTGGTCAGTTTGGCTGGAGTGGTGTTTTACGTGGTGCTGGTTTAGTTTTTTTTGTATTTATCGGCTTCGATGCAGTAGCTGCTTCGGCACAGGAAACAAAGAATCCAGCGAGAGATTTACCAATCGGCATCATCGGATCACTAGTGGTTTGTACGGTTCTTTTTGGCTTGTTCGGGCATGTGATGACTGGCCTGGCCAATTATAAAGAATTTGCCAACAGTGGTGCCCCGGTAGCCATTGCCATTGAAAAAACACCTTATGCATGGCTAAGTCAGGCTATTATTTTGGCTATTTTGATTGGTTATACATCCGTAATTTTAATCGATTTAATGGCGCAATCGCGAATGTTCTACTCCATTAGTAAAGATGGCTTACTGCCAAAAATGTTTTCTGATGTACATACTAAATTTAAAACGCCATACAAATCGAACATTATACTTTGTGTATTTATTGGACTTTTTGCTGCATTTGTTCCCATGAATGTGGTCGGCGAAATGACAAGCATTGGTACCTTGTTGGCATTTTTAATGGTTTGCATTGGCATCCTGATCTTAAGAAAAACAAATCCCGAAGCTAAACGCCCATTTAAAGTCCCTTTTGTGCCTTTAATCCCTATTTTAGGCATTTTAACCTGTATTGCCATGATGGTATTCCTACCTTGGGAAACCTGGCTGAGGTTAGCAGTGTGGTTAATTATCGGCTTAGCCATTTACTTCTGGTACGGTAAAAAGAACAGCAAATTGAAAGCACAGCAAAACAAGGAAGAACAATAGCTAAGCGCATTACTATGCATATAGTACGCTTTAGCTGTTTGATTTTCTATACAGCTTAAGCGGCTATTTATCACCTAATTGTATTAAAAAAAGAATAAATATCAATCGAATAACAAAAAAGTAGAAGTTATTAACAATTCAACATTTTTCTGGTGTTTTGGCTTGGGATTTGTCTTAAGAAAATTAACCCTATAAAACTCATTCCTATGCTTATTAAATTAGACACATCAGTTTTCAGGCTTTTCAGGCACAAAGCAGAAAGCGAAAAAAAAAGTATAACACCACTTACAAGAGCGCAATGGATTGCTGCCGATAGAATCGTAATAGCAGCGATATTTATTGCAACAATTGTTGGCGCAATCTTATTTTAAATTTCCGATGGTTGATCAAAAATCTTCAGAAATCATTTCCTTGTTCATCACCACTGCAGCCATTGTTCCTGCAGCTGTAATGATAGATAGCGACCTGAACAAGGTTGCACAATCTCCTGCGGCATAAACACCTTTGGCAGTGCTTTGCTGCTGCTCATCTACTTTTATTGTTTTAAAATCTGTTAATTCAAAACCGAGCTGTTCGTTGAAATTGCAATGTTGTTCAACATCCGATTTAACATATATCGCCTTGAAGGCTATTTTTTTACCATTTTTAAAAACAACATCTTCGAGATAACCATTATTGTGGAGCAGCTCAGCAACTTCATCTTCTATAATGGTGATTGATTTGGATTTCAGTTTTTCAGTCTGCCCGGCGCTTAGCTGCGATTTACCATTGGTTAAAATCGTTAAATCTTTATTCCAATGATTTAGGGTTTTCGCCATCTCAAATGCATGCTCGCCGTTCATCAACAAGCCTATTTTTTCATTCTTCACCTCATAACCATGGCAATAAGGGCAATGTATAGCAGAAATGGCCCAGCACTCAGCCAAACCTTTAATATCAGGCAGTTCATCTTTTAAACCTGTGGCCAATAATATTTTCCGTGCAGTAAAATTTTCGCTGTTTTCTAAGCTAATGCTAAAACCTCCATCTATTTGTTTAGCCGAAATAGCTTGCCCCTCTAAAAATCGAACTGTTGGATATTTCAGTACTTCTGCTTTAGCAGCTTTAGCAATATCGGCAGGCTTATCGCCATCGTGCGTTAAAAAATTATGCGAATGTGGGGTTTGCCTGTTGCATGGCTTACCAGCGTCGATTACCAAAACATTTCTGGTCGCCCTACCCAAAGTTAATGCGGCAGATAAACCAGCATAACTTCCGCCTATTATAATTACATCAAAATCCATATCTAAATCTTTTAATACAAAGATCTGAAAGGAATTAACAAACGCAACACAATTGCATTAAATAAATGTCATTTTATTTTTCGGAAGATTGTTGCCTTAATAAAGCTTCCATAATATAGCCGTTCCTCAACAATCAGGTAACTGGCATTGACAAAGTAAGGACTCATATCGATAAGCTGATGCGCTTCTACAATACCCAATAATTTAAAAAAGCTGTACATCGATCTGAGCAACAACCATTTCCACCAGTTTCCATTGGTTTTATTGAGCGAAAAATCGACCAGAAACCATAATCCATCTTTCTTTAAATACGCATTTAACTGTCCAAATACCTTTGCAGCGCGTTGTTCCGCAAAATTATCAAACAGAAAAGGCGTTAAAATGACATCAAACACTATATCAGTTTTAAAATCCTCAATAGCAACGTTTACAAATTCAACATGATTATTTTTATAGTTTCGTTTTTGAGAAAGCGCAATCATTTTAGCAGATATTTCTACATAAACAACCTTTAATCCGGTATAAATCTTCGAGAGTTCTTCCAGGATCCACCCGGTTCCACCGCCCACAATTAATATACTGTTACTCTCCTGAATATATGGAAGCTGATTGATCTGCGCATTAACCTGCGATTTAAAAAACACCAAACGGCTTAAAGTATCATAATGACCGGCTATTTTATCGTAGTTGTTGTTCATTGGTTAACTCTTTAATTGTTGAAATTGGTTAATTGACATACCACCGATTAACCAGTTAACCGATTTAAACAATTAACCCCTATCGCACAAACTGCATCCCTATTATTCCGCATATTGCCTTAAATAAGATCAGTCCATCAATTACCATCAGATAATAAAGGATATTTTTTCTTCGGTGCATGGAATAGGCCACGTAAATGGTCAGGATAAAAGGCAAAACATTAAATAAGACCTGCGGCCATCCAAAACCTTTGTAACTGGCAAATATGCCTAAAGAAATTAACCCTATAATCAGCAATGGAATCAGGATACTAAAAATTGTCTTGCGCAGCCCATAACGTACTACAAATGTTCTTAAATGTTTATTGGCATCGGTTGGGTAATCTTTAATATCAAAGATGATTGCGTTTACCGTGCAGAACATCCAGTTTTTAATAAATAGCCAGGTCCACAATACAGAATCGTGGTAGCCAATCCCAGTTTCAATTTTAAGCATAATCAATGGCAGCACATTGGCACAGCAGGCCCACACAAAACCGATTACAAAAGCTTTTAACCAGCCTGTATTGCGCAGATTAAATTTGAGGAAAGATCTGGGCAATAAACCATAATATAAGCCGCCAGCAGTGATGATGATTAATATTGCGATCCAATAACTGATCGGCAGGCCCATAATATGCTGAAAGTTTCGGTAAAGCAGGTTTATGGCTAACAGCATACAAATAATAAAAAGCACAGCCTGACTCCAGTTGATAAATATTTTATGCTTGAAATACCACTGGTTGCGCGGATTGGTTACAGATGGTTTGGTAGAAACCTTATTGTAAGCGTAAGTATAATAGATGGTTGGTGCCAGAAACAACAACAGGTAGTAATTTAATGAATTAAGGGGCAACCTTAATTGGAAGGTAGCTTCGAGCGTTAGGGCAACAGCTAAAATGCCTACAAAGTAGTTTCCAAAGAAAATGAACCTGATAACTTTACCGAACATTTGCCGTAATTTTTCAGCTGGCAATTTCGGATATATAATCGAATAAGATAAATAATATTGGTTAAAATAATTGATGCTCACTATTGGAACCTAAGTAGTACTGTTTGGCGATTTGACTAAAAATTGTCATTCTGAATGCAATGAAGAATCTTTAAGACGGGATATTGAACTTAAAAGAGATCGATCACGGGTGATGTTCTAGGCGTCAAGGATTCTTCACTACGTTCAGAATGACAGCACAAAAAAAGTCCTTCGGTTTTACTAAAGGACTTGGGGGAAATGATCCCGATTCCAATCGGGACGACCTCCTTGGTATAAACGGGGCGCTCTGAACCAGTTGAGCTAATTTCCTTAAATAAAAAAGCCTCTCAATAAATTGAAAGGCTTTAACTTGTGGGAAATGAGGGGTTCGAACCCCCGACCCCCTCGGTGTAAACGAGGTGCTCTGAACCAGCTGAGCTAATTTCCCTTTTGGGTATATTTCAAAGTTTTATAGAAAAGCCTTCCAGTTGTACTGAAAGGCTTGGTGGGAAATGAGGGGTTCGAACCCCCGACCCCCTCGGTGTAAACGAGGTGCTCTGAACCAGCTGAGCTAATTTCCCTTTTATAATTTTGTCAAACTCAATGTCCCATCCTCCGTTTGGGAATGCAAATATAGCGCTATAAAACTGTTCTGCAAATCTTTTTTTCTTTTTTTTCAACTTAACAAAGTTTCGAGGATTTTATGCGATTGTACCACCCCGAACGACGCCGTATGTAAGGTATAGAAAACCAATATCTTATCTAACAGAAATCGTCGCTGTGTATTGCTCATTTTTATTTCAGAAATTTTTTCGAGTGGCGTATTAAAAAGTAAAATAAACCCGATAGCATCTTCTAATAGGAGATAATTGGAGTGGATTGGCAATCTGGAAGTAAACTCACCCTCCTGCAGATCGAAATAAACCTGGTCGTTTCTCCTTTTCTCATTAGGCGAGAAACCCAGAAAACGGGTAAGTTTTAATAAAAACGACAAATGAAAATTGGGATTGATCTCTTCAATTTCATCAAACCAGGCAATCGAATTAAAAATGTAATCGAATAAACTCTCATCGGCTGATTGTTGCCTGATGCTTTTATACAGCACCTCATTTAAAAAAATAACGATACTGGTTTTAATCATATCGTAAGGGATGCTTTTAAAAACAGGCGTTTGCCGAACTTCAGATACCCTTTGAATATTGGTATTTGCTTTATGATAAACCACCATATCCAACAAATGGAGCGATTGCAGCATGTTCATCTTAATCTTCGCTTTTGGCTTTTTAACACCATTAATGAGATAAGACTGCATACCGAATTTATCGGTAAGCACCTGCACTACTACACTGCTTTCGCTGTAATTGGTGGTCTTTAAAACAATGCCCCTAACTTTGTGCAACATCCGATTAAAACAATTTTTTCAAAAGTATGTTATTTGTGCAAATTTAATTGCGCAAAAAGTAATCACGTTTTACAAATAAGATTAGTTTTGCCGTTAATATTATTATTAAACTAAGCTGCACATGTGGGTTAAGCTATCGAGATTCATTCTTCAGAACCGTATCGCAATCATCGTATTTTTTTTATTAGGCACAATTTTCATGGCTTATCAGGCCAAAAATGTAAAACTCTCCTATACAGGAAGTAAAATCCTGCCCGTTACCGATAGCGCATTCGTAAAATACAACGCCTTTAAAAAGACATTTGGCGAGGATGGAAGTGTAATGGTAGTGGGAATACAATCGCCTGATATTTTTAAAAAAGAAGTTTACAACCAATGGGTCCAGCTTTCTAACGATATTCAGAAATTAAAAGGCATTAAACAGGTTTTATCATCAGGAAGGATTTTTCAACTGGAAAAAGATACTGTAAACCAAAAATTTGTTTTAAAGCCGCTCCCTGGTGGTTTGGTTAAAACCGATGCTGAGATGGATTCGATCAAGAACACCATTTATAGCAATCCTTTTTTCGAAGGCCTGGTTTACAACCGTCAGAATGCCACCTTAATGGCCATCACTTTTGACACCAAAATCTTAAATACTGCTGAACGTAACCCCATTTTAAAAGAAATTGAAGCAAAAGCCAAAGCTTTCCAGGCCACAACAAAGATACAGGTGCATATTTCGGGTTTACCTTATATCCGTACCGCGGTAAGTAAATTGGTAAGTAACGAATTCGTATTGTTTTTGGGCTTATCTATTTTAGTTTCTGCGCTAATCTTATTGTTTTTCTTCAAGAAATTTTATGCTGTATTCTTCCCTATTTTAGTAGTTGTGATGGGTGTGATCTGGAGTATCGGCACATTGGTACTATTTGGTTTCGAACTGACTATTTTAACAGGGCTGATTCCACCGCTTATTGTAATCATCGGTATTCCAAACAGTATTTTATTGTTAAACAAATACCAGAATGAACTTAGAAAAGACGGCGATAAACAACGTGCCTTAAGTGTAACCATAGAAAGAATTGCCATTACCACATTAATTGCGAACATTACTGCAGCCATTGGATTTGGGGTATTGTATTTTACAGGAAGTGAGTTATTAATGCAATTTGGGAGTGTAGCCTCTATAAACGTAATGATTACCTGGTTAATGTGTTTATGTTTAATCCCAATTATCTTCAGTTATTTGCCAGCGCCCAAACTTAAAGCACAAAACCACGTTGAAGAAGGATTTTTGCATAAATTATTAGTCAAAACCGATACGCTGGTGCAGCACAAAAGTGGGCTGATTTATATCGGAACGATTATCATATCCATTATTGCTTTTATTGGTGTGATGAAAATCAATGTTAATGGCTATGTAGTTGATGACCTGCCTAAAAACTCGGAGATTTTAACGGATTTGAAATTCTTTGAGAAAAATTTTGAAGGTATTTTGCCCTTGGAAGTAAGTGTAGATACGAAGAAAAAGAACGGAGTATTCAATTTAACCAATCTGAAAAGGATGGAAAAACTGGAGAAAATGATTTCTTCCTATCCGGAGTTTTCGCGTTCTATTTCGGTAAATATGGGCTTAAAATATGCTACTCAAGCCTTTTATAATAACGATTCTACATTCTTTCGTTTACCGGATAATTTAGAAAAGAACTTTATCCTGGCCTACATCGCCAATGGCGGCAAGGGAAATGCAAGTTTGCTAACCAATTTTATCAGCAAGGGTAATCAAAGTACAAGAATCAGTTTTCAAATGGCTGATGTTGGCTCAAAACGTTTAGACGCCATTATGGCCGAATTAAAACCGCGGATCGACAGTATTTTGCCTCCGTCTAAATTTGATGTAGAACTTACGGGATCGAGCATTATCTTTTCTAAAGGGACAGATTATATGTTAAAGCATCTGGTTGAAAGTATTGCCCTCGCTATCGTATTAATCTCTCTCTTAAGGTTGGCACAATTTAAAAGTTTGGGCATTATGTTTATCTCCTTACTACCAAACATTGTTCCTTTAATTATTACCGCAGGGATTATGGGTTATTTTGGAATTTCTTTAAAACCTTCAACCATATTAATTTTTACCATCGCCTTTGGTTTAGCTTCCGATCAGACCATTTATTTCTTAACCCGTTATCAGCAGGAATTAAACCTGACCAATTTCAGCGTACCAAAAGTGATTACCGATACCATTACAGAAACAGGCGTGAGCATGACGCATATCGCTTTAATTTTATTCTTCGGCTTTGGAATTTTCACGGCATCTACTTTCGGAGGAACGGTAGTACTGGGCTTGCTCCTATCCATAACCCTATTGGTAGCTTTAATTTTCAATTTAACTTTATTACCAGCCCTGGTATTATGGCTAGATAAAAAGAAAGTAAGGAAACCGGTATCTGATGAAGAATCGGCGAAAAATATTGGTGAGTTTGATCATTAATTGAGTTTTCAGTTGGCAGTTACAGAATAGATATCATTCATGGCCTTGAGTTTAAACCCAAGGCTATTTTTATAAAATCACCAAGCCCACATTCCAACCTAACCAACCTGTATACCTCGAATTGTTAAAAGAGAAATCTTTATGTTTTTCCTGCAACAATCCAAAGTCACCAATTTTTGTATTTTGTTTGGTATAATAAACATTAACCGATGGACCGCCTTGTACAGCCAGCCATTTATTTATTCTGATATTTATTGGCAGCTCAAATTTATTCAGCAGATTGAGATAATCCCAGCTCCCTTGGTAAACATACTGGCTACTTATTTCAGGGTTTACTGAAACGCTTTTAAACAATTTCATTTCCTTTCCAAAACCCAGTCCACCGGTATATATTTTTTCAGCTGATTTTTTGTTCGTGCCAAACATTAACATATTGTATAAACGTTTGCTTCCTCCTTTATAAGCCACATTAAAATTAGTGCTTTCATTGGTGCCGAAACTAAACTTATGGTAACCTTTTAATGCAATATTGATCAGCCCGATTGAATAGCCATCATTTTCGTTTGAAACATTTAAAACACCCAATTGGACTCCTTTTAAATTTTCAGCGTAATTAATTACGCCAATCTGCAGTCCACTAGCAGTTTGTCCGGTGAAATTGGCAAGTACGGCCAGGTTTATCCCACTGCTTTCCTTATCGATGTTGGCAATGCCACCAATCTGTATCCCACTTGTTCTACCGCTCACTACGTTACCTCCAACTCCAATTTGAAAACCCTTCGTATCTTTTCTAACCAAGTTTAAAGCCCCAGTTTGAAAGCCTTTTAAGGTGCCGCCTATTGTATTAAGACCTAAGGAAAGTTGCATGCCTTTTACATCCTCATTAACGCGGTTATAAATTCCACCTACTTGAAAACCCTCGAAACTCTTACCTACCCGGTTATAAGCCAAGGCAACCTGGGCAGCACGAACATCGCCGATTACATCATTAAAAAAACCAGCAATCTGCACTCCACGAACATTTCCACCAACCAGATTGAAACCTCCGGCAAACTGAAAATACTGCACATTACTTTTGTTAATATTAAAAACAAAACCAATTTCTCCTCCATCTACCCCTGCACTATAAGCACCAATAACATTAAGTGAAAATTTATTCACCACCTGACCACTCAATGAGCCATGGGAGTTTAAACTAGGAATAAGCGAAAACTGAAACGGGGCTTTTGAGATAAAACCACCGATATTGATCGACTGTATTTTTTGTTGTGCCGTAACCAAAGCATTACCAAGCCAGGTATTTTCTACATCGCCCAAATTTCCGCTGATAAACCTTTCTCCTGGATTTTCTTTTCTATTGGTAATGTTCACTTCAGCCAGAAAATGGGTAACGGTAGACTTATAATTTTCTTTACTTACCGTTAGCGATATAGGTTGTGTAATGTTTTTTAACCGCATCGAAAAATAACCGTTCCCATCTGATATTTCTGAAACCAACAGGTTTCGTTCGTAAATACTGGCATCCTGGATTGGTTTATTGGTCTGTTTATCTACCACCTGGCCCGTAATGGTATAAAGTTCGGGATTACCAACCGATTCGTTAACCAACAAAACCAGCTCGAGCGGTGCATACCTGATAATCACAAAATTACCCGATTGGCGGTATTCGAACCTATGATTTAATATTTTATCCAGCGTTTCAGCAATATTCAGGTTGTTTTCGTGGATACTGATCAAACTGTCAACTGGCAATATATTGCTGTTATAAGAAAACCTGAAGCCACCTTTCTCTTCTATCATCGCCAGTACAGCACTCAATTTTTGTCGTTCGATATTGAGCGAAATATTTCTGGACAAATTCGATTGAGCCCGCACCAAGCAACAGAAAATAAAGAGAAAAAGAACAGTAATTTTGAGCGTACGCATTGGTTCTTATTTAAGTTTAATCGTATCCTGCCCGTATTCAACTCGTATCTTAAAAGTTTCAGCTATAACTGTCAGGATTTCTTTAAGCGATTCATCTTTAAAAGTTGTGCTTATAGGGAGTGTTTTTAATTCAGGATTTACAATAACGATATTGGATTTAAATTTTTGATTAAGTACGGCAACTAATTCACTAAGCGGTGTGCCATCACAAAGCAATTCATTCGAATAATAGTAATTGTATAATTTACCCTGATTTTCTCCTTTAGATAAATGCCGCTGATTTTGACTTACTTCTACTTTCTCTCCTGCAGTTAAACGCACACTGTCATTTCGATTGTTCACTTTAACGATTCCACTTTCTACAATTACGACAACAGCTGCCCCATTACTTTTCACATTAAATGCGGTGCCTACAACAGTTACCTGCACATCATTAACACTAATGATAAATGGTTTCGACTTATTGGCGCTGACTTTAAAAAAGGCTTCGCCCCTTAGTTTAACATCGCGGGTTTTATTAAAAAACCCGCCTAGAAAAGATATAGAAGATTGTTTATTCAGTATAGCGGTAGATCCGTCAGGCAATACCTGCGTTAAAGTATTTTCGCCACTATTAACATTTATTTTATTGCCGACTAAATTATTGTAGAGAAATAAGCCGGCACTAAAAAATATAAATACCACAGCTACCCAACGTAAAATAAATGTATAGCTGATCGTTTTTTTTTCAGTTTCTAAACGGGCATTTAACCGATCTAAAGCCTGATGCTCATCAATTTCAGGATCAATCTGCAGTTTGCTTTTCTCTAGTATCATCCTGAAATCTTCTAGCTGTTTCAGGTGATCAGGGTTTGATGCTGCCCATGCTTCAACTTGCTTGCTTTCGGGCACAGTAGCCTCTCCAAGCAAGTATTTTGCAAGCAAATCATCGTTAATATGTGTATAGTTTTTATCCATGAGCTTATTTCAATAAAATAAAAATGAGGATCAGAAAATCTACCACCCTAAGGCGCAAAATCTTTAAGGCCTTCCCCATTTGGTTTTCTACCGTTTTGATAGAAATATTTAGTGCATCGGCAATTTCCTGATATTTCATCTGGTCGAACCTGCTCAACTGAAATACATTTCTGCATTTTTCGGGCAGTTCATTTATTGCCAGATGGATATTTTTTTCCAGTTCTGTTGCCATGATTTCTGTATTTAAGTTTCCTGTATCGTTTTTCACAGCATCGGCATAGTTAACGTTAAACTTCGATCTCACTTTTTGATGTTTGAGGTAGTTTAAACTTTCGTTGTGCACCGAACGATAAAGAAATGGTTTTAAAAACCCATCCGTTTTAAGTTGCGCTCTTTTCGTCCAGATACGCACAAATACATTCTGAACAATTTCTTCGGCATCATCTTTTTCTTTAATTATCGCAAAAGCATAGGCATGCAGATTTTTGAAATGTTTTAAAAACACTTCGTCGAAAGCCTGTTTATTACCGCTTTTAATTAATCCGATAAGATTAGTGTCGTTACTTTCCATAAAGATAAACCTGCAAGGTTTTTAAAACCTTACAGGTTTTAGGTCAAATCTATGTTGTTAAAATCGATTTCAATTTACGCCTAATTATAATTTCTTTTAAAAAGCCCGGTATAATTTTATCCAGCACCACCAAAAAACGGTTTGCAAAACCTGGTATAATTTCTTTCTTGCCTTTCAGCATGCCATCCATTGCTGTTTTGGCAACGTAATCGGCCTCTAAAATCGTCGCTTTTGCAAAACCCTTTAATTCATTGTTCATCACCAACAGTTCGGGTTTCGTATTAATGCCACCAGGACTGAGTAAGCTAATATGCACATTTGTACCGCTTAATTCGAGCTGCAAACAACGGGTAAAATAACCGATAAAAGATTTGGTTGCCCCATAAACCTGTTTTTTGGGAACGATAAAATGTCCGCCTAAACTGCCAACATTTAAAATATAACTTGCCTTACTTTTATCGATATGGTTTAAAAATAACCGCGTAAGCAAAACCGTATTGGTAATATTGAGGTCGATCTGTGCTCTATAAAAATCGACGTTTTTATCTTCAAACCAACTCCAATTCCCTAAACCAGCATTATTGATCAAAACATTCACCTCGATCTTATTCGCCCTTAATTTTTCAAAAATTTCGCTTGCTGATGTATTTTTGGTCAAATCTATTTCGATACAGAACACCTTACTGTTAAAGTTTACACGCAGGTAGTTTGCTAAATGTTCCAGTCCACTATTGGGTAGCGAAACCAATACCAAACCTAAACCACGTTTGGCCGATTCGATAGCGAAAGATTTCCCCAAACCTTCACTTGCTCCTGTAATTAATACGCTTAGTTCTTTCATGTATTAGTTGTTTTTAGCCACAGATTTACACAGATGAACACGGATTTGATTGCAAAGCTTCAAAATCCTATCTGTGTGCATCCTCTAGATCTGTGGTTAATTCATTTAATTAGATTTAAAGTGATTAATGGTTTTACCTAAACCTATTGCAAAAGGCGTTATCCGATAATTTAATTCGGCAATGGCTTTATTGCTCGAATATTGCTGATTGTATTTCAACCTATCGGCAAACGCTGGCAGAAAAAATGGAGTAAGGTTAAAAAGTTTCGATTTTAAAGACTCCAGCAAACTGTAAGCTTTAATAATGCCTACCGGGATTTTATACAAACTTCTTTTTTCACCTGTGATCTGCCTTAAAGTGCCGAAAAATCCATTAAAAGAAACATCAACACCGCCCAAAATATACCGTTCGCCATTCCTGCCATTCTGCATGGCTGCAATATGCCCATCTACCACGTCATCTACAAAAGCATAGTTGGCAATTGCTTTTCCATCGCCCGGAATAAAATGCCATGTACCTTTTATATAACCTGTAACCATTTTACTTACTGTATTACTATCCGTAATTGGTCCATCGCCATATACTCTTGATGGGTTTACTATCACCACTTCCAATCCCCTTTTTACAAATTCTTTCACTTCTAATTCAGCCAAGTATTTTGTGCGTTCATAACTAATCGGGAAGCCAACTGCCCTTGGGTCGTTTTCTGAAACTGGCAGATTCAGTGTTGGTCCCCATACCCCACAAGTTGAGGTATGCACAACTTTTTCTACACCCAATTTTAATGCACAGCTGAGCACATTTCTTGTTCCAATTACATTCACATCGTAAAAATCCTGCTCATTCCGGCACCACATTTTGGCCATGGCTGCCGTATGGTAAACCTGATAACAATCTTTCATCGCGTTTTCTAAACTTCCAGGTTCCAAAACATCGCCTTTTACAAACTGGATATTTCGGTGCTGAATAAGAAAGGGATGATTAACATTTCTGCAAAGTGCCACTACATCGTAGCCCATCTCTGCAAGGGTAAAACTTAACTTCCGGCCGATAAAGCCTGATGCCCCCGTAACCAAAACCCTCAGGTATTTATTTGCTACTGTTTCCATATTAAACCCTCTCCATTCTAATGGTGTACAAGGAGTGATTTACAACTACCAGTTTACATATTCCGTTTTCGAAATGGTAGTCGTTATAATTCCCATCGGGAAGGTTGATCCGGTACTGATGTGCGCCATTTTTCTGAATGGGTATAAAACACTGAAAGTTATCAGAGTAAATTTCGGGGATATTAACAGGCTCTTTAGTATACAAGAGCATCATATTATAACTGATGGGCTGATTTATTGTACTGATTTTATCGCCTGTTTTAAGCTGATAAACATTATTTACCCAACTTGTTTTCTTAGCCTCTTTTGCATTGCCATTTACTACCCGATTTACATTTGAGCTAAGGAGCATGCCATTTTTAAAATGTGCTACATCTTCTGTTTCCACATCAATTTTGAAAACGAAACGGGTTTGTACTTTCGAAGTTATTTTAAGATAAACATTATTGCCATCTTCTTTCTGCTGAAAATACATCTGTCCGATTACTTCGCCATTGCGCTTGATGTTAAATTTACTTTGCTGTGCAAAAGCTGATGAAAATGAACAGATAAGAAAGAGCACCGAAGCTACAATTTTTGGATTGATTGGGCTTTTGGAAGAGAATGTTTTGTAGGTTTTTGGAGCAAAATACTTCTTGCAGAGCCAAATAATTAATGCAGGAATCATAGTTATCTCTATTTGTTATTTAGAGCTAATACAACTCACAAGAAATTTACCCCTACGTGGGTTTTATTTTTTTCATGCCTTGGGTTTAAAGCAAAGGCTATGAGGCTAAGGTTTATTCGGCTGCAGGCTTTTTATCCTCTTCATCTACGGGAACTTCGACCGTTGGATCGGTAATGATTTCCGCATTGCCATCATTATCCTTTTTGGCAAATAAAATGGGATACAACAGCCACAGTGCACCAATAATAACCAGCACCCCTGCCAGCATCTGTAAATAGATACTTCCTTTTACCTCATTTGCATCCAAAATTTTATAGGCAATAAAAGAAAGTACGCCAGCTATGAGGATGAAAACGGCTTTTTGCAATTTTAAGAGCTTAATCATGGGTTCTTTCTTTTTAGTGTTACAATATGGATTAAAACAAAAATAAGCCCGATTAGTTCGAGCAAGCCGCAGAAATAAAAAGCATAAAGTACGAAATCCCGGTCTGAAGGGTTTATTACCGCAACAATTGGCAAGGCAATTACGGCAACAATCATCAATGTAAGCCCGATATTAAATAATTTCACATTAAAAGTATTTACATCAAAACTACCAAAATTCAGTCAATTCTGTTAACTTTGCAACCTTTAATTTTTTGAGGTACTTGATTGATGTATAGCGAATTTAAACAATTGGAACTTGCCAAAATAGGGCAAGAAATACTGGATTTTTGGAAAAAGGAAAATATCTTTGAAAAAAGTATTTCTTCCCGTCCTAAATCTAATCCGTTTACTTTTTACGAAGGCCCACCGTCTGCCAATGGCATGCCGGGGATCCACCATGTAATGGCGCGTGCAATTAAGGATATTTTTTGCCGCTATAAAACAATTAAAGGTTATCAGGTTAAAAGAAAAGCTGGTTGGGATACGCATGGTCTGCCTGTTGAGCTTGGAACTGAAAAGGAATTAGGGATTACCAAAGAGGATATTGGTAAAACTATTTCTATTGAAGACTATAACGAAGCTTGTAAAAAAACAGTAATGCGCTACACTGATGTGTGGAACGACCTGACTGAAAAAATGGGCTATTGGGTAGATATGGATGATCCATACATTACCTATAAGTCGAAATACATGGAATCGGTGTGGTGGCTTTTGAAGCAGATTTACGATAAAGGATTAATCTATAAAGGTTATACTATCCAACCTTATTCTCCAAAAGCCGGAACAGGATTGAGTTCGCACGAGGTAAATCAGCCTGGCGCTTACCGGGATGTTACAGACACTACAATTGTTGCTCAATTTAAGGCGATAGCGAATACATTACCTCCGTTTTTACAAGCATTTGGAGATATTTACCTGATGGCCTGGACTACTACTCCATGGACTTTACCATCAAACACTGCTTTAACGGTTGGACCAAAAATCGAATATGTTTTAGTCAAAACGTTTAACCAATATACATTCTTGCCAACGAATGTAATTCTGGCAAAAAACCTGGTTGGCAAACAGTTTAGTAAAATTTTCTTTGAAAGCAATGAAGTTGAAGATTTTACAAATTTTAAGGCTGGTGATAAAAAAATTCCCTATCAAATACTTACCGAATGCAAAGGAAGTGAGTTGGTTGGAATTAGATATGAACAACTTTTAACTTACGCATTGCCATACCAAAATCCTGAAAATGCATTTAGGGTAATTTCTGGAGATTTCGTAACTACTGAAGATGGTACCGGTATTGTTCATACTGCCCCTACTTTTGGTGCAGATGATGCTAAAGTAGCTAAAGAAGCCATTCCTGAAGTACCACCTATGTTGGTATTAGACGAGAATGACACCCCCGTTCCATTAGTAGATTTACAGGGTAAATTCACCAAACATGTTGGCCCTTTTGCAGGCAAATATGTAAAGAACGAATATTACAATGCTGGCGAAGCGCCTGAAAAATCGGTTGATGTAGAAATTGCTATTTTATTAAAAGAAGAAAATAAAGCTTTTAAAGTAGAAAAATATGTTCACAGTTACCCACACAGCTGGAGAACTGATGAACCACTTTTATATTATCCCTTAGATTCATGGTTTATTAAAGTTACGGATGTTAAGGACAGAATGTTCGACCTTAATGAAACCATTAACTGGAAACCAAAATCGACTGGCGAGGGTCGTTTTGGAAACTGGTTAAAAAACGCTAACGATTGGAATTTATCACGTTCGAGATATTGGGGAATTCCTCTGCCAATCTGGAGAACTGAAGATAAAAAAGAAGAAGTATTAATTGGTTCTGTTGAGGAACTTTATAATGCCATTGAAAAATCTATTACAGCTGGTTTCCAGAAAGAAAATCCTTTTAAGGGGTTCGAAATCGGAAACATGTCTGAAGAGAACTATGATTTGATCGACTTACATAAAAATGTGGTGGACAAAATTATTTTAGTATCTCCATCGGGCAAACCAATGAGCCGCGAAAGTGATTTAATTGATGTTTGGTTCGACTCTGGTGCTATGCCTTATGCGCAGTGGCACTACCCTTTTGAGAATAAAGAAACAATTGATGGAAATGAAGATTTCCCTGCAGATTTTATTGCCGAGGGTGTAGACCAAACCCGTGGCTGGTTTTATACCCTACATGCTATCTCTACATTAGTTTTTGATAAAGTAGCGTACAAAAATGTAGTTTCGAATGGACTTGTACTAGACAAAAACGGACAAAAAATGTCTAAACGTTTGGGCAACGCTGCTGATCCATTCCAAACCATTAACGAATATGGTGCTGACGCAACGCGTTGGTACATGATTTCTAATGCAAATCCTTGGGATAACCTAAAATTTGACATTGACGGAATTGCTGAAGTGCGCCGTAAATTCTTCGGAACGCTTTACAATACCTATGCTTTCTTTGCCCTGTATGCCAATATCGATAAATTCGAGATTGATAAAAACAACCTGAGCAAAGTTGAAGACAGAACGGAATTAGACCGTTGGATTTTATCGTTGTTGCAAACCTTAATCAACGAAGTTGATGAAAGTTACAACACTTACGAACCAACGAAAGCTACCCGCGCTATTCAGGCTTTTGTTGATGAACATTTGAGTAACTGGTACATTAGGTTAAGTCGCCGCCGTTTCTGGAAAGGCGAAATGACCGATGATAAACGTGCAGCTTACGAAACATTATACACTTGTTTAGAAACCTTGGCACAGTTGATGAGTCCGGTTGCGCCTTTCTTTGCCGACTGGTTATACAGAAACTTAACTGTAACTGATGCCCATGCAGAGCAATCGGTACATTTAACTTTATGGAAAGAGGCTGATCAAAGTTTGATTGATACCGATTTGAATGAGCGTATGGTTTACGCCCAGGATATTTCATCGATGGTTTTATCGCTGCGTAAAAAATCGGGCATTAATGTGCGTCAACCACTTGAGAAAATCTTAATTCCATCTTTAAGCGGCGATTTTGAACAAAAAATATCAAAGGTTGCGGATTATATCCTTTCTGAGACGAATGTAAAACATATCGAATTCATTACTGATACACATGGTATCGTTAAGAAAAAGCTGAAACCAAACTTTAAATCCTTGGGTAAAAAAGTTGGAAAAGATATGAGCCTGGTTAAAGAGGCTTTAGAAAACTCAAATCAGGATGATATCCAACGTTTAGAAAACGATGGCTTCATAATCGTAGTTGGTAATAATGGTGAAGAATTTACCATCAATTTAAATGATGACGTTGAGGTTTTTGCCGAAGATATTCCAGGATGGCAGGTAACCAACCTGGGCAGTTTAACTGTTGCTTTGGATGTTACCATCTCAGAAGAGCTGAAACAAGAAGGTATTTCGCGCGAATTGGTTAACCGTATCCAGAACTTGCGAAAAGAATTGGATTTTGAAGTAACCGATAGGATTAAAGTTTCGTTACAAAATGATAACTTGGTAGCCAGCGCAGTTGCCAAAAACAAGGATTACATTTGCGCAGAAATATTGGCCGATGAATTTGAATTAACAGATACTGTAAATAATGCAAACAAAATCGTTATCGACGATGTTGAGTTAAGCATTTCAGTAACTAAAATATAAATCCATATATTAGAAAATTAGAAAAAGAACATGGAAAACAGCAACAAAACACGCTACTCAGACAGTGAATTACAAGAATTTAAAGAATTAATTCAAGATAAATTACGTATGGCGAAAGAGGAACTTAACTCTTTAACCACTTCTTTGAGTAATCCAAACGCAAACGGAACAGAAGATACTTCAGGGGCGTACAAAACATTAGAAGACGGTTCTGCAACGATGGAAAAAGAGCAGATCAATCAGTTGGCGGCACGTCAGAAAAAATTTATCGACAACCTTGAGAATGCATTGGTGCGTATCGAGAATAAAACTTATGGTATTTGCCGCGAAACCGGAAAATTAATCCAAAAAGAACGCTTACGCGCTGTTCCTCATGCAACTTTAAGCATGGAAGCTAAATTAAAGCAGAGTTAATGAAAGGCTATACAAAACCTTTAATTGTTATATTTTTAGTTTTACTGGCCGATCAGCTGGTGAAAACCTGGGTTAAAACGCACATGTACCTCGGTCAGGAATTCCATATTATTGGCAAATGGTTTATCATCCATTTTACCGAAAATAATGGGATGGCCTTTGGGATGGAGTTTGGTGGTGAATTTGGAAAATTAGCCTTATCACTTTTCCGTATTGCAGCTGTTGCAGGAATTGGTTATGGCTTACATTATCTAATTAAACATAAATATCACCGCGGTTTAATTCTAAATGTTGCGCTGATTTTTTCTGGCGCACTAGGTAACATTATCGATTCTGTATTTTACGGAAAGATTTATGGTTATGAAAACTGGTTTCACGGTCGTGTAGTAGACATGTTCTACTTCCCGATTGCAGAAGGCCACTTCCCTACCTGGGTACCAATTTGGGGAGGCGAAGAGTTTGTTTTCTTCAGACCTGTTTTTAACCTCGCAGATGCAGCCATTTCAGTTGGCGTGATACTCATCCTCATCTTCCAGAAAAACTACTTTAAAGAAGATGTAAAAGACGATGTGGGCATCAACAGTGAGATTGTAGAAGATTAAGCGAGCTGATTCGTCATGCTGAACTTGTTTCAGCATCTTAAGCGTTTGAAATATACAAGGCCCATTTCTTAATTGAGATGGGCTTTTTTTATAGAATCGTCATTGCGAGGAAGCTTTTTCAGCCGACGAAGCAATCTTTATTGCAGGACTCACAAATGCCAACAGTAATAAGGTTTTGGAAAGCAGGTACAGAAGCAGATATTTAAATTAGTTCCCGCTATCCTTTCTGCCAATGCAGCTTGTGCTTTGCTTCAGTTTCTTCATAAAAGATAAGGTAGAATTATAACACATTGGTATTCATACTATCGGGTTTAGTAACTTTGGATGTTACAAGAAACAAAGGTTAAAAACCCATAGCCCACAACAAATGATTAACTTCCATGATATATCTTACTTACAGTTAGGTAACGAAAGGCAACAGCGGGTTTATCAGGTTTTAACCCATAACAAAGTTTTAGAAAAGCTTGCCTGCTATCGTCCAATTTTGGTTGGCACCATTCCAATCAATATTGACATCGAAAACAGCGATTTGGATATTATCTGCGAAGTTTCTGATAAAAATGAATTTATCGACAAATTAAATGTACTGTTTGGGTCTGAAAAAAACTTTACCATTCATGAAAGCCCTAAATTCGACGCCATTAAGGCGAATCTTATCATCGATGGTTTCGAAATAGAAATATTCGGACAAAATGCCCCCGCTACACGGCAAAATGCTTATCGGCATATGCTGATTGAGCACAAATTACTCTTAGCTAAGGGCGAAAAATTTAGGCAGGACATCATTGATCTCAAAAAACAAGGTTATAAAACGGAGCCAGCATTTGCTAAACTATTGGGCTTGGAAGGAAATCCATACGAAGAATTACTGAAATTAGAATCTTAGCGGCACGCTAAGACTAGGTCAGATGCTTACCAAGAATTATTGAAATTGCAATCATAGAACACCGCGAAAGACATTAATAGAAAAGTCGTCATCTCGACTGAAGCACAGCGAAATGTTCCAAAGGAACTCCTTCGGAGGAGAGATCTATAGTTCCCCTTTAAGAAATATCCATCATTTCATTCAGGATGACAACCATCACTACTGTATTCCAATTTTTTAAAATATATTTGGTATACAAAAACCAAATATATCATGAAACTTTACTATGCCTTTTTACTACTGGTTATTATTAGCAGTTCTGCATTTGCCCAAAAAAGCCTTTTTAACGGGAAAGATCTAAACGGTTGGCATGTAGATGTACCTGCGATGGATAAAAAGCCTGATACCATTAATCCCTTTATTGTACGCAATGGTATGTTGGTAAGTTTAGGTACACCAGGTGGGCATTTAATAACTGATAAAATTTATAAAAATTACCAGTTAACGGTACAATACCGCTTTGCCGGTAAACCGGGCAATTGCGGCGTACTGGTACACGCATCAACACCTAGGGCACTGTATGGTATGTTTCCAAAATCAATGGAAGTGCAGATGCAACATAAAGATGCTGGCGATTTCTGGTGTATCGAAGAAGATATTACAGTACCTGATATGGTTACCAGACGTGGGCCTCAAGAAAACTGGGGCGTCAATGGAAATAAACTCCGCCGGATTAAAAACCTAACAGACGACAGTGAAAAACCTCTTGGCGAATGGAATACCATGATTATTCAATGTTTGAATAACGAAGTTAAAGTTTGGGTAAATGGCACACTGGTAAACTATGGTACAAATTGCACAGCGAGTAGCGGGCAAATTGCTTTACAAGCAGAAGGTAGTGAAGTAGAATTTAAACAATTGGATTTAAAACCAATTAAAGTGTTGTCAAAATAAGAAAAATGCTTTACTCAATCCTTAAACAATAAACAGATCAGATAGCCTACAAAATAAGCGAGCAGATCGTAAACGCTAAAGGAAGTACCCAATATAGTGCTCATTATTTTGTTATTTTCCCAACCAAACCAGGTAACATAATTTGCCTTTTGAAGAAACTCAATTGCGAAAGAAAAAATTAAGACGCCTAATGCTAACTGCTTATTATCGGTTTTAAGGAAAATCCTAAAGAATGCATATATCAAGATAACAACCAATACGTCTCCGCCAAAAGGGCGGATAAATGCGTCATTAAGATATTTTGCAATTAAGATTTCAGTTAAGAATATCGCCAGGAAAATAAAGAGGAATTTTGAGTTGAACGCTAATTTCATTTTTCAGGCATAAAAAAGAAGTCAAGTTTTTATAGCACATTGGCCATTAAAACTTGACTTCTTTATCTTGACTTTCTATAAATATTTAAGCCCCCTTTAGGGGATTTAGGGGTTAGATACCTAATAATAATCTAGCCGGATCTTCTAACAATTGTTTCACACGAACCAGGAAACCAACTGACTCACGTCCATCGATAATTCTGTGATCGTAAGACAAAGCAACATACATCATCGGACGGATTACCACTTCACCTTTTTCAGCTACCGGACGCTCAACAATGTTGTGCATGCCTAAAATAGCCGATTGTGGCGCATTGATAATTGGGGTCGACATCATTGAACCAAATACACCACCGTTAGTGATGGTGAATGTTCCACCAGTCATTTCTTCGATGGTTAATTTGCTATCACGTGCTTTTAAAGCCAATTCTAACACCGATTTTTCAATCTGCGCTAAAGTCATGCTTTCTGCATTACGGATTACCGGAACCACTAAACCTTTTGGTGCAGAAACTGCAATCGAAATATCAGCAAAATCATTGTAAACCAATTCTTCACCTTCAATACGCCCATTAACCGCAGGGAAATCTTTTAATGCTTCGGTAACCGCTTTAGTGAAAAAGCTCATGAAGCCTAAACCAACACCAAATTTTTCTTTAAACTGATCTTTATATTTTCCGCGTAAATCCATAATCGGCTTCATGTTAACTTCGTTAAAAGTAGTTAACATTGCAGTTTCATTTTTAACAGCAACCAAACGTTTTGCAACTGTTCTACGTAGTGGAGACATTTTCTCACGACGTTCGCCACGGCTACCTGCAGGAGCAGCAGCTACAACAGGAGTACTTGCTTTTGCTGCCTCTGGTTTCTTACCAGCCTCCGCTTTAACAGCGTCGTCTTTAGTAATACGACCGTCAACACCAGTACCTTTTACAGCAGTAGCATCAATTCCTTTTTCCGCCAGAATTTTACCGGCAGCAGGAGAAGGAGTTCCTGTAGCATAGCTTTCGCCTGATTTTTCGGCAACTGGAGCCGCAGTTTTATCTTCAGCAACAACAGCCTTTTCTTCAGCCTTTGGCGCATCAGCTTTCGCTGGAGCTGCACCACCATCTTCAATTTTACAAACTACTGCACCAATGGCTAATGTATCGCCTTCAGCTGCTATGGTTTTTAAAGTTCCAGCTTGTTCTGCAGTTAATTCGAATGTTGCTTTATCCGATTCTAATTCGGCAATAACTTCATCCATTTCAACAACATCGCCATCGTTTTTTATCCAACGTGATAAAACAACTTCGGTTATCGACTCACCAACAGGTGGAACTTTTATCTCTAAACTCATTTTTGTAATGTTATGTTTTCTATTGTTAAAGGTTCAATGTGGTAAAGTTGAAATGTCCAGGCTGCTTAACCTTATACCTCAAACCTTACGCCTTAAACCTCATTTAATCTATCTGAACTAATTTTTTTGTTGCTTTTTTGGCGATATCCTTTACATCATCCGTTACCGAAATCTCTAACGCTTTTGCTAAAATATAAGCCTGTTGATTAGCATGTTGTTTTGCAAAACCTGTTGCAGTACTGCTGCTCTCTCTTCTCGAAATCACGTCAATGCCTTTTAATGCTGTTTTGTACAACCTGCGAAACAAATATGGCCATGCGCCCATGTTCTCTGGCTCTTCTTGTACCCAGAAAACTTCTTTAGCATTTTTATATTTTTTCTGGATGGCTTCCATCTGATCAACCGGAGTTGGATACAGTTGCTCTACACGAACCAGCGCTACATGTTTCAATTTATCAGCCTGTTGCTTCTCCAATAACTCGTAGTAAATTTTACCGCTACAGAAAACAATACGTGTTACATCTGCAACTTTAACATTTACATCATCAATTACTTCTTTAAAACCACCTTCGGTAAATTCTTCTAATTTAGAAACACAGGCAGGGTGGCGCAATAAACTTTTAGGTGTAAATACCACTAAAGGTTTACGGAAATCGCGTTTAAACTGACGGCGTAAAACGTGGAAGAAGTTAGCCGGGGTAGTACAGTTTGTTACCTGCATGTTATAGTCGGCACAAAGCTCCATAAAACGCTCAATACGTGCTGATGAGTGCTCCGGTCCCTGACCTTCGTAACCGTGAGGCAATAACATTACCAAACCATTTTCGCGTTGCCATTTGGTTTCGGCACTTGCAATATACTGATCGACAACAATTTGTGCCCCGTTAAAGAAATCGCCAAATTGTGCTTCCCAGATGGTTAAAGCATTCGGGTTTGCCATTGCATAACCATATTCGAAACCTAAAACACCATATTCTGATAAGTGTGAGTTGTAAATATCAAATGGTGCCTGTTGATCTGAAATGTTGGCCAATGGTACGTATTCTTCCTCACTATCTTCAAGCGTTAATACCGCATGACGGTGAGAGAATGTTCCTCTTTCTACATCCTGGCCACTTAAACGAACACGTTTACCTTCTGATAACAAAGTACCATAAGCCAACTGCTCGCCCATTGCCCAATCGAAAACATTGGTTTCGTTAACCATTTTGCCACGTTCAGCAAATAGTTTTTCGATTTTCTTGAAGAACTTTTTATTAGATGGCAAAGCAGTAATACGTTTACCAATTTCCAATAAAGTAGATTTTTTAACGGCAGTAACAGGAGAAGATTCGAAATCTTTAGGTGTAGCCATACGCAAATCTGCCCATGCACCACCAAATTTAACTTCGGCATTACCTGCAACAAATTCTTTAGCTTCGTTTAAGCGTTCCTGCAAAATGCCACGGAAATCTTTTTCCATTTCTTTTGCCAAACCAGCCTCTAACTTACCCTCTTTGGTTAACTGATCAATATAAATTTCCCTTGGATTAGGGTGTTTTTCGATCGTTTTGTATAATAATGGCTGCGTGAATTTAGGCTCATCAGACTCGTTGTGGCCGAAACGACGGTAGCAAAGGATATCAATAAAAACATCGTTTTTATATTTCTGACGGTATTCCATGGCCAGGTTAATTGCATAAACCAAAGCCTCAGGATCATCACCATTTACGTGAAAAACCGGAGATAAAGTTACTTTAGCAATATCGGTACAATAAGTACTGGTACGTGCATCTTTATAATTGGTGGTAAAACCAATCTGGTTATTAATTACCAGGTGAATAGTTCCACCGGTTTTATAACCTTCAAGGCCTGCCATCTGAATTACTTCGTAAACAATACCTTGTCCGGCAACTGATGCATCACCATGGATCAAAATTGGTGCTAAACGACTGTTATCGCCACCATATTTGAAATCGATTTTCGAGCGGCTCATTCCTTCTACCACACCGTCAACGGTTTCTAAGTGCGATGGGTTAGGACATAAACTTAAGTGAACACTTTTACCCGAAACGGTAGCTACATCCGTAGAGTAACCTAAGTGGTATTTTACGTCGCCACCAAATGGCGTATCCGGGTTATAGCTTTTACCTTCAAATTCAGCAAAAATATCTTTATATGTTTTTTGCATGATATTGGCCAGCACGTTCAAACGACCGCGGTGTGCCATACCAATTACAAATTCTTCAATTCCTAATTCAGCACCTTTTTCGATTACTGAATCTAAAGCAGGGATTAAAGCTTCTGCGCCTTCTAACGAGAAACGTTTTTGGCCCAAGAATTTTGTGCCCAAGAAATTTTCGAAACTTACCGCTTCGTTTAATTTCCGGAGAATACGTTTTTTCTCATCGATTGAGAAATTAGGGGTATTACGTGCACTCTCCATTTTTTGCTGAATCCAGTTCAACACTTCAGGTGTACGTAAAAACTTAAATTCGGCTCCGATAGAGCCTGCATATGTTTGTTTTAAAAAGGCTACAATATCTTTCAATTTTGCCGCACCGATACCAATCTCAACGCCTGAATTGAAAACGGTCTCCAAATCAGCATCGGATAACCCAAAATTTGCAAGATCCAATGTTGGCAAATGTTTACGTCTTTCGCGAACCGGATTGGTGTGCGTAAACAAGTGACCGCGGCTACGGTAGCCATCAATCAGGTTTAAAACATTAACCTCTTTTAAAAATTGTTCAGGAGTTTCTGCTGTTACCGCAGGCGCTTCCGACCCTCTTCCAAAATCGAAACCTTCGAAAAATTTCTGCCAACCAAATTCAACAGACTCGGGATCTTGTTGATAGGATTGATATAAAGACTCTATATATTCGGCGTTTGCGCCATTAAGATAAGATAATTTATCCATTATTAACTATTTACTATAAGCACTACAAAATTAGAATTTTACCTTATATAAATGGCAAAAATCTCGATTAAAATGAGAATTATTGAAAGACAAAATTATTGAATAAGAGAATGACAAAAATACCGCTTATATTAATCAATAAAATTTCAATTCCATCATTCAACATGCAATCATTCAGTCATTACAACTATGATGCCCAAGTTAAGGAGTAATTGCCTTTTGGGTCGAGGTTTTTGATATTTTTATCTAGATCGAAAACACTTTTTGATTTCTGATCATTACCTACACCAGCTACATTGGCCCAGTTACCCCAGTTACTTGCGGGATTATAATCAATCAGCTTTTCTTCAAAATAGGCTGCGCCAAAAATCCAGCTTACTTCTAAATTATTGATCAGGTATAAGGCAGCGGTTTGTCTGGCGATATTCGAGATGAAGCCAGTCTGATTTAACTCTGTCATCACCGCATCTACCACAGCAAAACCTGTTTGCGCATTCTTCCATTTACTAAAATTGTCCTGCTCATTCACCATATCAACCAGCCCCTGGCTTCCAAATCCATCCGGACTAAAAAAAGTATTGCCATATTTTTTGAACATGAAACGGAAATAATCTCTCCAAAGCAAGCCTAATAAAATGTGATTGAACATGGCTTTGGTATTGGGCACACCTTCCATTTTCTTAATTTCCCAGTATACTTTTCGTGGCGATAAACTACCCATGGCCAGCCACGCCGATAGTTTTGAAGCCAGAATTAAATTCTTGGTTGTTGCAGCCTGTTGCATAGCCACAATCACTTTTTGGAGATGGGCCAAACCTTCAGCCTCGCCACCAACAAATTCAAAATCAGAACGTTGGTCTTTTTGCTGTGGCAACAGATTAAGATCTTCTAATGAAGATAATGTTCCCCAGTCAATCACTTCGGCTACATTAATCCGATCAGGTGCCAAAAAACAGGGCTTGATAATCGAATCGCGTTCAATTTTCTTTTTAAACTGGTTAAAAGCGTCGGGAATATCCTTAATGGGAAAAGGTAGGTCTTCCTTATTATATAAGGTATGGCCAATAAAATGTTTAAGGTTGATGCGTAATTTCCAAAGTGCATTTTCTACCAAAGTTGAAACGTGTGTTTCTTCGCGTGCTACTTCACGGTGATGGTAAACTTCGGTGATCTCATATTCCTGAACGAGTTGAGGAATAATATCTTCGGGATTGCCTTCGGCGATAAGCAAGTTACCGCCAATCTGTTTTAAAGAATTGCGTAAGCCTAAAACACTTTCTAAAATAAACTGCGCTCTAATATTACCTGTTTTTAACGTACCATATTTTGTTTCACCAAAAGAACGGCGATCGAGAATGTAAACAGGTAAAATCGAATCAGATTTAGCAATCGCCTCGACCAGCATTTCATTATCATGCAAGCGAAGATCATTTCTAAACCAGACTAAAATTTTTTTGGACATCTTTTATCGAAAAGGGTGTAAGAACGCGTTTACAAATTTATCTTATTTTTCTTCTTCATCAAACACCTAAATAATTCTTTACAAATAGGTAACAAAAGAATTAGAACTGAATTAATATCGTTTTAAATGAAGCCATAAAAACCCTTTTGTATCTTTAGTGTTTAAAAAATATGGCAAAGAAGATTCTGATTACCGGGGCTACAGGACTTGTGGGTACTGAGCTGAAAAAGCATTTGCTTAGTAAGGGTTACGAGGTAAATACACTTTCACGAAAGAAAGGTAATAATCCGAATAATTTCGTGTGGGATGTTTACAAAGGAACTATCGATGCTGACTGTCTGAATGGAGTGGATGCCATCGTCCATTTAGCAGGAGAGCCAGTTGCCGATAAAAAATGGACTGATGAACGGAAAAAACAGATCATCAATAGCCGTGTAAAATCAACAGCATTACTCTTTAAAACCATTAAATCGAAACCCGACAACCAGCTAAAATCTTTCATTTCTGCTTCGGCAGTTGGTTTTTATGGCGATTGTGGTGATGAAATTTTAACAGAAGAAAGCCCGAACGGTTACGGATTTTTAGCCGAATGCTGTAAACTTTGGGAAGATGCCGTAGACCAAGGCAAAAAGCTAAGCCTTAGGATTGTAAAACTCCGTACCGGAATCGTTTTAAGTAATTATGGAGGTGCCTTACCACAACTCGATAAACCAATTAAGTTATTTGCCGGAGCAGCTTTAGGTACAGGTAAACAATGGACTCCCTGGCTGCATATTGATGATATGGTAGAAATGTACATCGAAGCCATCGAAAATCTTAAAATGGAGAATTGCTACAATGCCTGTGCTCCTTTTCCTGTTACTAACAAAGCGTTGACCAAAGCCATTGCCAAACAGCTGCATCGTCCTGTTTGGCCGATCAAGATTCCGAAAAAGGCGCTGGAATTGTTATTGGGGGAACGTGTTGAAGCTGTTTTAATGAGCAACAATACCTCAGCTCAAAAAATTCTAGATGCAGGATTCAAATTTAAATTCACCCATTTGGAGGATGCTTTGAAGGATCTTTACAAATAGTTTTAAATGTTTAAATGTCGTCATCCTGAACCGAGCCTTAGCGAGCTCACCGAAGGTAATTTATTTCAGGATTTTTTCATTATCATTATATCTGTGACAGAAGATGCTGAAACAAGTTCAGCATGACGTAAAAACCCACTCAATTTATAATTTTCAATGACTTCAATATCCATTCACTGGTTTCGCCGCGATTTACGTTTAGCAGATAATGCTGCTTTATACCACGCTTTAAAAAGCGATTACCCGGTGTTGCCACTTTTTATTTTCGACAAAAATATACTGGATAAACTACCAAAGGATGATGCCCGCGTAACTTTTATTTACCAAACCATTGAAGATTTAAAGAAAGAACTTCAGCTACATGGGTCAGATTTATTGGTAAAATATGGCAAGCCCGAAAAAATATGGTCAGAGATTTTAAAGGAATATGATGTTAAGGGTGTATATACCAATCATGACTACGAACCTTATGCCCGCGAACGTGATGATAACATGGCCGAATTTTTAACCAGCGAAAAAATAGCCTTCAAAACGTATAAGGATCAGGTTATTTTTGAAAAAAATGAAATTTTAAAAGCTGATAAGACACCTTACACTGTTTTTACACCTTTCTACAAACAATGGCATGCCAAACTAAATGATTTTTATGTTAAGGCTTATCCGACTAAAAAATATCTTAAAAATTTATTGCAAATCAAACATCTACCCAACCCAGGCTTGAATGAAATGAGCTTTAAAAAGAGCAAACTAGATTTTCCGAAAATCAGTTATAAAAGCAAACTCGATGATTACGCAAAAGAGCGCGATTTCCCTGCTTTAGACGGCACCACACATATCGGACTGCATTTGCGTTTTGGAACATTGAGCATTCGGAAAGCTGTAAAAGATGCATTGGAAGCGAAATCGAATGTCTGGCTTTCTGAATTGGCCTGGCGGGAATTTTACATGACCATCCTTTGGCATTTCCCCTACTCAGCTTTCGATTCTTTTAAAAAACAATACGATAAAATTAAATGGCGCAACAACGAAGATGAGTTTAAAGCCTGGTGCGAAGGCAATACGGGCTACCCTATTGTAGATGCCGGCATGAGGCAGCTCAATGAAACTGGCTGGATGCACAACCGCGTACGCATGATTGTGGGCAGTTTTTTAACCAAACATTTACTCATCGATTGGCGCTGGGGAGAAGCTTATTTTGCAGAAAAGTTATTGGATTATGAAATGGCAAGCAATGTGGGCGGCTGGCAATGGGCAGTCGGATCAGGAAATGATGCCGCACCTTACTTTAGGGTTTTTAATCCCGAGCTTCAAACCAAAAAATTCGACCCTAAGTTCGAATATATTAAAAATTGGGTGCCGGAATTTGGGACAAAAAAATATGCCCAACCAATAGTTGAGCATACCTTTGCGAGGGAAAGAGTTTTAAAAGTTTTTAAAGAGGCTTTATCTAATTCGTAACCTTTACAATTTCTATATCGAAATCAAGAGGTGAAGAACCATAACCCAAATCTGACGGGAGAATTAAACGGATTTTACCTCCAGCTGTTAATTTTCCCGGCAAAATCAACTGCCATCCTTTAACCAAATCACTCAAAACGCCAGTAAAACTTCCATCAGTGCTTGTTTGAACCACTACTCCATCCAAGGTTCTTAACGTATAATTTGCAACAAGAGTAGAATTCACATTAATTGGATCGGTCCCAGTTCCTGGCGTACTAATGCTGTAACGCGCTCTTGAAGGATCTTTAATCAACGTTAAATTATTGTTCGCAATAAATTTATTGATTTCAAATTCGTCTATTTCATGTCTTTTCGATTCAGCATAGATACCTAAATCAACAATAATATTTTCATTGGATTCAATATTCAACGTAGGCAATCCATTTTTGCCAAAAGCCATATTTGAAGGCATAATTAAAATGGCTCTTCCACCCCTATTTAATTTCGTTAAGACTTCTCTAATTGGAGTTAAAAGAAATTGTTGTTGGTTAAATGTAAATCGGTCTGTATAGCCCAAAAAATTACCTGGGATCATTAAATCGGTTGATTGAAAAAAAACTTGGCCCGATAAAGTTTTAAAGGTATAGGAATAATAAACTGAGTCTTGATTTGCAACCGTACTACCGGTACCTTGTGTTGTGATTTTATAATAATAGCCTTTTGTATCCTTATCGAAGCTAAGATTATTTTTTTTAAGATAAGCCTGGATAGCTGCATCATCTACACTTTCAATAGACTCATATTCTTTTTTACATGAGCTGAAGATTGTAGTAGCCAGTAAAAGTGCGAATAGGCTAAGTTTAGTAAATTTGTTCATTTATTATTGTACGTCTGTAAGTGTTATAGTAAAATCGAGTATTGAATTTGCTGGGATAGAAGTTGACGAACGCGTTCCATAAGCATAAATTGATGGTATAATTAATCTGATCTTACCACCTTTTTGTATTTTCTGAATTCCGATCTGCCAGCCTACGATCACATTTCCCAATATAAATGATATAGGAGTACCATTAGTGGTATCGAAAACAGTACCGTTTAATAGTTTACCTTCATAATTGGAGGTGATTTTAGTAGAAGCTTGATAAGTTACACTTCCTGCCCCAGGCTCTAATATCTGATAAAATATACCACTGGCATCTTTCGTAGCCGAGATATTATTCGTCTTAACAAAAGCACTTATTGCAGCAGTATCGGCCTTAAATTGTGGAGTAGGATCGTAATCATCTACTGGTTCATTTTTCTTACAGGCTGCCAAGCATCCTGCAAGGCAGATCATGAGCATAAAATATTTAAACTTAACCATCATCCGCAAAAATAAGCTTTTAATACGGATGCTACAATTTTTAACCTATTTTAACAAATATGCTACTGTAAAACGTAGCTGATTAATAGCCCACTACTGTACATTCGAAAGTTGTATGGTAAAATCTAATACGGAATTACCAGGAATAGGGCCTACCGAACTGCTTCCATATCCCAAACCCGGTGGCACGATCAACCTGATTTCGCCACCTTTTTGTATTTTAGGAATGCCTATTCTCCAACCTGATATTAGTTCGGCAAGATTAAAGGTCTGCTCTTTGCCATCGCCATTATCAAATACAGTTCCATCTAATAACCTACCTTCATATTTAATGGTTATTTTAGTGTTATTTGGATAAGTGAACGAACCTGAACCAGTTTTAATAATTTGATAATACAAGCCGGAACCGTCTCTAACTGCATTAATATTATTTTTTTTGATGAAATCGGTCATCTGTTTTTCAGGGTCTTCATCTTTTTTGCAAGATGAAACTGCAGCCATACATAAAAAGAGTATGGTAAGGAATCTAAATTTAATCATGCGCGAAAATAGGATTTTAATAGCACAACCCTAAAAACTAAGCTAATTTTTCAAATATGATGAAGCAATTTTAATGCGATCGCGATACCCCCATAGTTGTAAGATTGCTTCGTCATTCTTCCTCGCCATGACGAACTTTCTTTTGGAATCTATCAATGTTAGGAACGGGCATTTGTTAAAATTCAGATTAAGGTGTTTCGACAGGCTCAACATGACAAAATAAGATGAAAACAACTCATACGATAAATACGCTATGTATTACAAACCTAAAAAAAGGTTTAGGGCCTGAGTTAATACACCCAGGCCCTAAACCTTAAACCCTACACCTTACCCCTCTTAAAAGATATATTTGTTCGCCTCAATAAGCTGTTGCGCAACTCTTTGGCGGGCATCTTTAACATTAAACGGCTCTACTTTTGTAAAGCGGCGCAAACCAACCAGCATCATACGTTGCTCATCTCCCTCAGCAAAAGCCCAAAGTGCTTCTTTACCCGCTTTGGCTATGCCGTCAACCGCTTCTACTAAGTAAATTCTCAACAGATCTAATTGACCTGCAATGGCTTCCTCGCCGCGGGTACTTGCTAATTTTTCTGTTCTCAACAATGCCGATTCGAGCACATAAACATAACTGGCCATATCGGCAATGTTCATTAAAATTTCCTGCTCTTTGCTCAAGGTCATCATTAATTTCTGAACCGCAGCGCCTGCCACCATTAAAGTTGCTTTTTTCAAATTCGACAATACCTTTTTCTCCGCAGCAAATAAGGTAGTATCTTCTTCACCAAAATCAGGAATGCTCATCAATTCGGCTGCAACTGCTGTAGCTGGCGTCAGTAAATCCAGTTCACCCTTCATGGCGCGTTTCAGCATCATATCAACGGTTAACAAACGGTTAATTTCGTTTGTTCCTTCAAAAATCCGGTTGATACGCGCATCACGGTACGCCCTGTCCATTGGTGCATCTGCACTAAAGCCCATGCCACCGTAAATCTGCACCCCTTCATCCACAGTATAATCTAAAGCTTCAGAACCCCATACTTTTAAAATGGCACACTCTACCGCAAATTGCTCAACAGATTTTAACCTCGCTTTACCAGATTCCATTCCACCTGCAACCAGTTGATCGTAAGTATCATCAATATTCTGACCTGCACGATAATTCGCTGCATCAACAGCGTAAAGCTTAGAAGCAATCTCTGCAATTTTAAAACGGATAGCGCCGTATTTAGAAATCGGGCGGCCAAACTGGATCCGCTCATTCGAATAATTAATCGCTGTATTTAAAGTTGCTTTTGAAGCACCAATAGCTGCTGCTGATAATTTGATGCGGCCGATATTTAAAATATTAACCGCTATTTTGAATCCATTTTCTCTATCGCTCAACATGTTCTCAACCGGCACCGGACAATCGTTAAAGAAAACCTGACGGGTTGAAGAGCCTTTAATACCCATTTTATGCTCTTCGGGATTCATAGTGATGCCACCGAATTCCTTCTCCACAATAAATGCGGTTAAGTTTTTATCATCGTCTATTTTGGCAAATACGATAAAGATATCAGCAAAACCACCATTGGTAATCCACATTTTTTGTCCGGTGATGATATAGTGTTTACCATCATCACTCAGCGTAGCTTTGGTTTTACCAGAATTTGCATCAGAGCCCGAGTTTGGCTCGGTTAAGCAATAAGCAGCCTTCCATTCACCCGAACCGAGTTTAGGAATATACTTTGCTTTTTGTGCTTCATTACCATAATATAAAATCGGTAAAGTACCAATTCCCGTATGAGCAGAAAGTGCAACGGCGAAAGAGTGGCCTGCACCTACTACATCTGCAACAAGCATGGAAGTATTGAAGTTTTTACCAAAACCGCCATACTCTTCCGGTACCGAAACGCCTAAAATACCCAGTTCGCCAGCTTTGGTTAAGAGTGTTGGCATTAGCTCAGGATCTTCCTGCTTGTCAATTTTATCTAAATTGGGATAAACCTCAGCTGCCAGAAAATCGCGACAGGTTTGTGCAATCATCTGCTGCTCTTCGTCAAATTCTTCAGGAATAAATACTTCCTGATAAGTGGTATCCTTGATTAAGAATTCACCACCTTTAATTGTCTTTTTTTCAGTTGTTTCCATTTTATTAGTATCTAGTAGCGAGTATCAAGTATCAAGACAAAAGCTTAACACTGGATATCACTAAATTTTAGTATTGTGCAGCTAGTACCAGGTATCAACACTGTGCTTAAAACTTGATATCGCTTTATTATTTTTTTCTATTATTTCTTTTATTCAATCCGGACACTTTATACTCAAACCTTAATGCTTACACTTTGATAGTTCTATCCAAAGCATAAACCATTTTTTGAATCTCAGTAGTTTTCTCAATCAAATTGGCTGACAATTCATCATCTAATAATTCAAGGCGATTTGAAATAATCAATTGTGTTTCTAGCTCAAAAGCTGAACCTTGGCTTATGTTCAAAAAATATTTGAACTGAGCACCACTTCCTCTACCAGAACCCTCAGCTATATTTGAAGAAATTGATACCGAACATCTTTTCATTTGTGAAATCAATCCAAATCTTTCTTCATTCGGCAAGAGCGATGTCGCTTTATAAATTTCAACAGCTAAGTCGATTGATTTCTGCCAAACCTTTAATTCTTTAAAATTATGCATATGCTTTAGTATTAAATTATGAATACAAATATGTTTGGGATGATTTTATAAACTGGTATACACCTATTATTCAATCTCGATACTTGATACTCATATATTGATACTATATTCCTACAACAACTCAAATATCCCCGCTGCACCCTGCCCGGTTCCTACACACATGGTTACCATTCCGTACTTTTTGTTCTGTCTTTTTAACTCGTTCATAATCTGTACGGTAAGTTTTGCTCCTGTACAGCCCAGCGGATGCCCCAATGCAATTGCACCACCATTTACGTTAATTACGTCGGGATTTAAATCCAATGTTCTGATTACGGCTAATGATTGTGAGGCAAAAGCTTCGTTCAGCTCGATTAAATCGATATCCTCCTTTTTCAAACCTGCTTGTTTTAACGCTCTTGGGATAGCTTCAATCGGGCCAATCCCCATAATGCGTGGCGGAACTCCTGCAATACCGTAGCTTACCAACCTGGCAATCGGTTCTGCATTTAATTCTTTCATTTTCTTTTCAGACACCACCAAAACAAAGGCTGCTCCATCAGATGTTTGCGATGAATTACCCGCGGTTACACTTCCAACCGAATCGAATACGGGTTTCAGTTTGGCCAATTTATCTAAGGTAGTATCTGCACGTGGACCTTCATCGGTATCAACCACGTAAGAACGGGTTTTCTTTTTAAGGTTGGCATCAAGGTAATTTTCGTTTACCGTGATTGGCAAAATACCATCTTTTAAATGACCGTTTTTAATCGCATGAATGGCTTTCTCGTGAGATTTTAAAGAAAAGGCATCCTGATCTTCACGGCTCACATTATATTCTTTAGCTACTGCTTCGGCGGTTAAGCCCATGCCCCAATACCAGTCTGGATTGTTTTTGGCAACTTCTGCATTAGGAACGAGTTTCCACCCGCCAAAAGGCATTCCGCTCATAACCTCTACACCACCGGCAATAATACAATCGGCCATACCGGCTTTAATTTTAGCAACTGCTGTGGCAATGGTATCTAAACCTGATGCGCAGTAACGGTTTACGGTAACACCAGGAACTTTATCGGTATCCAAACCCATTAGCGAAATCATACGGCCAATATTTAAGCCCTGCTCTGCTTCCGGAGTAGCGTTACCCACAATCACATCATCAATCTGTTCGTTGTCTAAATTCGGAACCGATGCCACTAAAGCCCTGATTACTTCTGCGGCTAAATCATCAGCTCTTGTAAAACGGAACACGCCACGGGGTGCTTTGCCCACTGCTGTACGATATCCGGCTATAATATATGCTTCCATTTTTTTTAGTATCTAGTAGTCAGAATCAAGTATCAAGACCTAATCCTCGCATTGTTTTATTTGTTAATTAATGTAAGTAAAACTTTATTTGTCATCCGTATCTTGATACTTGATACTCAGATCTATATATTTAACTCACTAATTCCTCAACGGTTTCCCTTTAGTAATAATTGATTGGATCCGCTCCAGCGATTTCCTTTCGCCGGCAAGTGATAAAAAGGCTTCTCTTTCCAGGTCCAATAAATACTGCTCGGTTACTTCAGTTGGAGCCGATAAATCGCCTCCACACATTACATAACCTAATTTTTCGGATATTTTTTTATCGTGTTCAGAAATGAAATGCCCCGCATACATGCTGTTTGCACCAGCATAAACAATTCCCAATCCTTGTTTTCCTAATACTTTGATATCGTTCCGTTGCACAGGTTTCGTATAGCCGGCATCGGCCAGCTCTATTGCTTTAGCTTTTGCATCGGCCAATAAGCGGTTCCGGTTCATCGAAATCGAGAATTTATCTTTTTGCAGATAACCAAGCTCGTAAGCCTCATAACCCGAAGTAGAAACTTTCGCCATTCCGATGGTTAAGAAACGGTCTTTTAAAGCATTTTGAACAATCTGATCATCTTTATATTCATCAGATGCGCGCAAAGCAAATTCTTTAGTACCGCCGCCACCAGGGATTACGCCAACACCAAATTCAACCAAGCCCATATAAGTTTCAGCCGAAAGCTGAACATGATCAGCATGTAAACTAAATTCACAGCCACCACCCAGGGTTAAATTATGCGGGGCAACCACAACCGGAATAGAAGAATAACGGATGCGCATCGAAGTATTCTGGAACATTCTGATCGCCATGTTCAATTCATCCCACTCCTGCTCTACAGCCATCATAAAAATCATACCCACATTTGCACCGGCAGAGAAGTTTGCACCATCGTTGCCAATTACCAAACCACGGTAATCTTTCTCGGCCATATCAATCGCTTTGTTAATACCCGAAATCACATCACCGCCAATAGTATTCATTTTGGTGTGGAATTCTACATTCAGAATGCCATCGCCCAGATCGATAATCGAAACTCCTGAGTTTTTCCAAAGGGTTTTATTTTCTCGAAGATTATCTAAAATGATAAACTCATCCGTTCCCGGTAAGGCTTTATAACTTTTAGAAGGGATATCGTAATATTTTTTAATGCCATTTTCTACTTTATAGAATGAAGTATTACCGGCATCGAGCATTTCATGCACCCAAGCCGCAGCTCTATTGCCACATTGCTCCATTCCTTCGATGGCTTCTTTTACGCCAACGGCATCCCAAAGTTCGAAAGGACCAAGTTCCCAACCGAAACCTGCACGCATGGCATCGTCGATACGGTACAATTCATCAGAAATTTCAGGGATCCTATCGGATACATATTCAAATAAGCCAAATGAAGAATGGCGGAACAATTCGCCTGCCTTATCTTTTCCTTTGGCAAAAATCTTCATGCGCTCACGCAGATTTTCGATCGGCTTAGTCATTTCTAAGGTAGCCGATTTTACTTTTTGCTGCGGTTTATATTCTAATGTTTTTAAATCAAGCGCAAGGATTTCGGTTTTACCATCAGCAGTTTTTGTCTTTTTATAGAAACCCTGTTTAGTTTTATCTCCAAGCCATTTGTTCTCTTCCATTTTTTGCACGTACGCTGGAAGTTTAAACAAATCGTGCGCTTTATCATCCGGACAGTTATCATAAAGCCCTTTTGCTACTTTGATCATGGTATCTAAACCGACTACATCCGAGGTACGGAAAGTAGCCGATTTAGGTCTACCCAAGGCTGGTCCGGTAAATTTATCAACTTCTTCAACCGTTAAATCTAGCTTTTCAACTAGGTGCAGAAGCGCCATAATCGAATAAACACCTACACGATTGGCGATAAAAGCTGGTGTATCTTTACATAAAACAGTTGTTTTTCCTAAAAACTTATCGCCATAATGCATCAGAAAATCAACAATTTCAGGTTGCGTGTACGGTGTAGGAATAACCTCCAGCAATTTTAAATAGCGGGGCGGATTAAAAAAGTGAGTACCGCAGAAATGCGATTTAAAATCATCACTCCTTCCTTCAGCCATTAAGTGGATTGGAATACCAGAAGTATTTGAAGTAATCAATGTGCCGGGTTTACGGAACTGCTCTACCTGCTCGAAAACTTTTTTCTTGATATCAAGATTTTCGACCACGACTTCAATTACCCAATCGTAACTAGCAATTTTCGGCATATCATCGTCGAAATTCCCAGTTTTGATCTTATTTAATGCTTTTTTGGTATAAACCGGAGATGGATTTGTTTTTACGGCCGTTTGCAAAGCTGTATTAACAATCCGGTTTTTTACAACTGGGTTATCCAGTGTTAATCCTTTTGCCTGTTCTTCGGGGCTTAGTTCTTTAGGGGCAATATCTAACAACAAAACCTCTACACCAATATTGGCGAAATGGCATGCAATACGCGACCCCATAATACCCGAACCTAAAACTGCAACTTTATTAATGCTTCGTTTCATTATCTATTTGCTTTTCATTAGTCTGATAGAATCATTTATGCTGTAACCTATCAAACAGATTTGATTGTTATATTTGTTAATCAACAGTATAGGCTACCGTGATATCATTTAGTTTTATCAATAGGTTAATGAAAGTCTCTTTCTCCTTTTTAGAGAAGTGCTCATCGAGATATTCATTAAATTTCCGAACAACACCTTTGGCCAATTGTTTTTTCTCTTTACCGAAATCAGTTAAGAAAACCTTTACCGATCGTTTATCGCCTGCAGATGTTTCACGGTAAATGAGGTTGGCCTCTTCCATATTATTTAACATACGGGATAAACTGGTTGCTTTAACCCCAAGTAAGCCAGCTAAATTAGAAACCGCAGTTCCCTCGGCATCATCAATATTAATAAGCATGTAACCAATAGCCTGGGTAATCCCGAAACTAGATGCCATTTGATTGTACTTATTAAACATATTTTGCCAGGCAAACTTAACGTGGTAATCTATGGTTTGTTGTTGTTTCATTTTTGCTAATTTATTATGCTTGCATAACAAAGCTAATGAATGTATTTTGTTAATGCAATAGAAAAATTCAAAATATTTGTCAAATTTTTCTTATCATAGTCAAACACAAAATGAAAATACTTAATATGTTAAAAGCTAGGGGAATTCTCTTATTTAGCCTATTTATTTTATGGGCTACAATTTGTAAAAGTCAGGTATCTTATTTCGGAGCTGCTCTTTTAAACAGTCAGAAATTAGAGACATTTAAAAAAACAACAACCTTATTTACTTTACAGTATGCGGATTATGCTGAACTGGAAAAATTTGATCGGGCCATTAAAAAAAACTGGACCGTTACACCTTATAAAATTATTAAACCCGAAGAGCTTGCGCGTTACGATACGCTTTCAAACTATTCTTTCTTCTATTTCGATGGTTATGCCGAAAAGTTAGACAGTACAACCAATGTAAATATTGTTTATGCGCTAAAATTAATTACGCCATCTAAAAAACCCAAGGTAAAGGACGAAAGTATATTGGCAACGGTTACCCTTTTTGCTGACCGTAACACCAATCTACTGGTTGAAACACAGGATCAACAATTTGGATCAAAAAGAAGTATAAAAAATAATATCTTATCAAACTTCTATAATAAATCTAGTTTCCTCAACTGGTCTCCAGGCTTTTTAACTGGTTATTTAAAACAAATCAATGATGGACTGCTCGCAAATGAGAACTGTAATTTAGATTACCAGTTTTACAATAAAGTACGCTTACCTGAATTAGCAAAGGAAACACTGTACGTACCCGAATATATTAAGGAAGTGTTTTCTTCAAGACTGGCACTTTTACCACCATCAGGCATAATTTCTGAACCTTATAATTATAAACTCAAATTTGTATCATACAAGGTGCTTGATAGTTTAATTTTGAACAAACCTATCAATATTAAATATGTTGTTTACACGCAACGCTCTAATGATAAAATAATCAGTGTTTATGATAGCAAGGACGATAAGATTATTTATCAACGGTTTTATCCACAATCTCCAAATTTTGAAATGAATGATTTAAGTGAAATCAAAAAGGTAATTGCTTCGCTTAAATAAAATGAAAATGCACTTAAAACATCTTTGATTAATACATTTAAACAATAGTGCCGTCACCCTGAGCTATAGCGCAGCGGAAAGCTACAGAGTAAACTGAGCCTGAAGCGAGGTCACCGAAGGTAATTCATTTCAGGGCCTATTTGGCTAGAAAGATGCTGATCCCGAATATCGGGACAGCATGACGATCGCGTAGGAATCTAATACAAATAAAATCTATTTAAAACAAAAAGACTCGATTTGCACTAATCTGGTCTTAGTGTCTCACTAAGACATTAGAAATACTAAACTTAACATTACAGAACCATCTTATGCCGCAGCGACTGGAGTCAGAAAAAAGGTGGTGTTGGGATATAAAAAAAGCGCCCCAATAAATCGGGGCGCTTTAATATGTGTGTTAAAACAGACTAGTAAAGCGTGAACTCTACACGACGGTTTTGTTGACGACCTTTTGCTGTTTTATTGGTAGCAATTGGTTGACCCATACCATAACCTGTAGCCTCAATACGTGATGCATTAGCACCTTGAGAAACTAAGTAAGCTTTTACAGATTCTGCTCTATCTTTCGATAAACGTAAGTTTAATTCTTTTGAACCTGTATTATCCGTATGACCAGCTAATTTTAAGCTAAAGTTTTTCTGGATTAATAATGCAGCCACTCTGTTTAAAGAAGCATAAGATTTAGAACGAATGGTTGCTTTACCTAAATCGAACTCTAAGTTTTTAATCGCTTCGTTAACAACTTTGCGATCTTCTTCTGTTACGATTACTTTTTCTACAACTTTTTCTGGAGTTTTTAGTGGACAGCCAGAACCATCAACAACAGTACCAGCTGGCGTATCAGGGCATTTATCTAATTTATCTGCAACACCGTCACCATCGCTATCTTTTAAGATATCGTTTAGTTCTGAACGTAATTTTGCATTATCAGCTTTTTGTGCATTTAAATCAGATTTTAAACCTTCAGCAGTTTGTTTTGCTTTTAAAGCTTCATCATAAGTTAAAGCTACCGGGTTGTGGAAAGCCAATTGTTTTCCGCTACCTAGCGCAAACTCTAAACCAGCATAAGCGTAATTGTATTTATCATTTCCGTTTTTGTAGTAACCGTCTAAGTTATCACCATCAACAAAGTTAATTGTCCAACCTAAATCTAAATTAACCGCATCAGAAATTTTAAATTTAGCACCTAATCCCACAGGAATAATTAATTCGTTGATGTTATCGCCACCACCAAATTCCGAAGTTCCCGCTGCAGTAGTAATTGTAGGTTTGTAAGCTGCAATACCAGCACCTGCTGAAGCATAAAGTTGTAGCGTGTTCTCTTTTTTAAACATATCGATATTGAACATGTTTACTACAGCATTCAAACTTCCCGAGTACGATAATTCCGTATCGAAAGCTCTTACTGGAGAATTGTTTACAACACCACTTTCATAAGGTTCGGTATTATCTCCTTTTAATTTACCACGAACTCCATCTAAACGAAGAGAGAAATAAGGTGTAAATTGTTTTTTAATGTAAAGACCATAACCTAAACTTGATTTGTTATTACTGAAATCATTTTTTCCACCTAATGGCGATAATGGCGTAAGTACACCAGCGTTTACACCGATAGACCATGTTCTGAAGGTTGTTGTTGAAGTTGCTGGGCTTTCTTGAGCTGAAGCAACCGACCCGATTAATAAACCAGCGAGGGCAACCGGTAGGGTTTTAAATAATTGTAGTTTCATAAATTTTCTTTTAACGTTGAATAAGCGTTTGGCACTGTTATTACAATAGCCATACCAAAAATACATGCATGTAAAAATACTTATCAACTTTTCAACACTAAATCGTTGGTGCAATACACAGATAAAACTAAAAAATAAGTTATAAATAGTAGACGCAGGGCTTTTAATCCATCTAAACCTTATTGGTCTTCCAAAATCAAAATCTTTAGTCTCGGGCTTTAGTATCCCTATTTCCTGTTGACATTTTACGAATGAAGGTAATTGTCAGGACCCTTTTTATTAAAATAGATCAATGCCAATTTATCAGGTTAGGCGAGTCACTCCTACGAATCATGGGGAATATTTTTCTATTCCTTTTTTGATTATCTATCGCCATATGTTGGAAGCACATCCGCCAAAATATTGTACACTATTTGATATCGCCGGCAAATTTCCAGCGGGTACTGAAATTTTCTGGCAATTGCTGGTTGGTTAACAAGGCTCTTACCATTTCTACTGGCATATTGTTTTCGTGCAATACACGATTGTGAAACTGAATATTGGTCATTTTACCACTTTGTACCAGCTCTTTATGCAATGCCCTAAATTGTAATCCACCAAGCATATACCCAATTTGGTATAACGGCCCATAACCTCCGGTAAACGATCTACGCACCTCCGCTTCTGCATTGGCACGCTCAAAACCTACGCGATCTACCAAAAAGTCGATACACTGCTTAGGTGTCCATTTTCCTAAATGGTAATTCATTGAAAAAATGATACGCGCACAACGGTGCATACGCCAAAAAAGCATTCCAATTTTATCTTCCGGAGATTTTGCAAAGTTCTGGTCCCACAATAACATCTCCCAGTACAATGACCAGCCTTCCGTCCAGAAAGGCGTACCAAAAACCTTGCGGTAAGGTTTGTAGCGGCTTTGCATAAAATACTGAAGGTTATGCCCGGGAATAAGCTCATGAAAAACTACAGCTCTAGAAAAATGCCTGTTGTTGCCGCGCAAGGTCATCATTTTGGCATCCTCGGTCATGTCTTCTGTTGGATAAGCAATTAATACAGATTCGCCACCCAGAAAAAACGGCGCAAACAATTGTTCCTTCGGGCTTAACATACGCATGCGCCAGCCTTCTTTTGCCAAGGCAGGAATGGTGATGAGTTTATTTTTCTCTACAAAGTTTATGGCTTCATTGGCCAGTTCATAAACCAGTTCGGGCTGTTTCCCTAATTCAGGATAATCTGTTTTTACTTTTTCCAACGCTTTTTTCCAATCGTTACCAAAGCCCATTTGTTGCGAGGCTTTGAGCATTTCGGAATCACACCAAGCAAATTCCCTCACGGCAATGGCCTCAATCTGCTCAGGCGTATATGCAATCATCTCATCTTTTAAACTGCTTAATAAAGCTGTTCTTCCTATGGGAGTTCCAATAATACCACTTCCATCGTCTTTAGCACCTGAAGGTTTGGCTATTTTACTCAATACAGCTGCATAATCCTTTAATGCATCTACTACATCAGGATAAGCTGCTTTGGTAGCTTTGGTAAATTGCGGATCGTAACCATCATAAAACTTATAGGCTTCGGTAAATACAGCCAGGTATTGATTAACAGTTTCCTGCGCCCAAGAAGCCTGTAATGGCGTAACTGCTAAGTCTTTGTTTTCGACTGTCTTTATGGTTTTCTGAATATCCTCTTTCAGTTGTTCGAATTGTTGTTGGGTGGTTTTACCGTCTTGTTGCTGACCTATTCTGCGCTTTGCCTCAAAATTCAATAATGTTTTGGCAAAAGGCAAAGTAAAAATGCTGCTTCCAAATTCGGCGTAGTTCTGTTGCAAGCTTGCCGAATCTGATCGGATATCGCGTTTAAGCAAAATATAATCTACCCTTTCATTTACAGTTAACTTGTTAAAAGGCAATTCCTTTAATTGTTTTTGCCATTCAATATAAAAGCGTTCCATCCGCTTAAAGTATTCCTCCGATCGCTTGAGTGTATATTTACGGTTAAGCATGGTCTTGTCTGATTGGTATTGATTAATCAGTGGACTTACCAGGCTGGCCTCATTAGTTTGAGCGTGTAATTGCTGGGTAACTGTCAGAAATAAAAACAACGAAAATAGTTTACGCATAGCGATTGGGGCATTTTTGATTAGCTGATGCAATATAGCTAAACCGCTAAGTATTTGTAGCAGGGTGCCTGTGTAACTTATTGAAGATATTAGATTAAAGATAGCTCAATTAAATATTTATAAAATGGTTAAGCGCAGTGCCTTTAACCCACTTAGCCCCTGTAAATCTTCCAAATCAAGATCTTCAGTTTCAGGTTTCAGCACACCAGTTTCCTGTAGATATTTTACAAATGGGAGGTAATCATCAATATCTCTCTTGTTGAAATAGATCAATGCCAGTTTATCGGGTTGGGTAAGGCGCTCCTGCGAATTGCGGATGAGTATCTTATCAATCCTTTTTTTGATCATCTGATACCTGATATTGTAAGCTCCTTCTACATCGAACTTTCGCTCATCTATCCTAAAGCTAATGTCTATTGGATGGTTATGGATAAAGATAAGTTGTGTGGTGGCCAGCTGAACGGCCAACTCGGGCTGGAGCTGCTGAACCATTTTGGCAATCTCAGCCATTGATGATAGTTGCCATAACCGTAGATTTTTAAGATGGAAGTGATTAAAAATCCGTTCTGGTGCAATAGATTGCCCGATATAGATATCGTATTCTACACCATCTGTCCTGAATTTTTCGAAATAACAGGGATAAGAATCTTGCAGTTTTTCGCGTTCACTTTCAAAATAATTGTTAATGGCTGTATTGATCAGCTGCATAGATGTTTCCAGCGCCTGACGATGTTTATACACTTCGCCATGAGGCATCGAAATGCGATCAAGATATTTATCGATTACCTTTTTGGTATTAGGATGCGATTGGGAAATGAGCTTTAGATAATCGCTGGTTTCTTCTTTAAGAAAAATATTGAGGCTGTTTTCATCAGTTGTATTCAGCTCATCGCCCTGTAAAATATCACTCCACTTACTGCAGTTAAAAATGATCTCCACCAGCAAAGCATCGCTATAAGTTTTGCTCAGCTCTTCCAGCGTTTCACGAAATAGGTTCAAGTGCAGGCTCAGATCGGCCTTGCTTGCTATATTACGTTCAGTAGTAGAATTTCTAATATCTATTGCACCGTAAAAAGGGTAGACGTCTGCAAAACTAATATCCTCATTGCTCTGTGGTAAATTCCTTTTCTTATTATAAAGGTGATGCCAAGCTGCTTCGTTAAACTTCCACTGTACAGCGGGTTGAATAGAGGTATATTTTTCTTTGATGATGTTTTCAATCTCGAGGTTAAATTCGTCGATATAGACCTGTAAGAGTTGCGCAATAGGCGCTAAGACGGGCTCCAATAAAGTAATTTTCTTTTCATCGAAAGTTTCTCCAACCCAGGTATGCATCCCCAGTACACCTACCAAAATCTGGTTGTGAAATACAGGTATGAGGGCCATCGATTTTACATTCAATTCTCTAAACCTGTCTAACCACGGAAACATCTCTTTGCTTTCAGCCCAGATATCGGGTGAGTAAAACGAATTCGGATTTGCAGCATAACCTTCGGCAATCTGCCGAAAAGCTTCAGGACTTAAAGTTTCTTCACCCCATACCGAAAACAACAGGCCACTTCCACCTTTTACATACCCATAAACCATTTTGTTATTTACCCTAACGAAAGGAAAAAGATCGAATTGGATATTGGCATTTTGCACCAACACTTTAAGCGATTGGATCACTTCTCCATAAGCGACACCCTCGCTGCCTGGCACACGGCTCAACCTAACGCTTTTAATATTTTCTACAGCCTGTTTGGCGGTAACATCAGTAATGGTAAGCACCGAAATACCCCTAAGCTCAAAAAGGGTTAACGGTAGCACTTGCTGTAGCTTTTCCAATCCAGATTCTTCACTCAAATATAGTTGTAACTCGCGGTAGCTAAGCTCGGGCAATGGCTGCTTAGCCTTTACTTCGATAAAACTGGCATTAACACCAATATGAAAATAACCTGGCAAACCAGTATCGGAGTTGATGCCTGAATGGTATTTTTCTTTTAAAGGTGCGTGGAATGCATATAGTTCGTTAAGAATGAAGGAATAGATAAAATACAGTCGGTCATGTTCATGTTGCTCAAGCGTTTTTGAACCAACAAAACTGTCCTGATCTTTTTCTTCAAGTTCAAGCAGTTCGTACATCAGCTCCGTTCCATAAAAAGTAATGGGCTGCATTGGTGCACAAAGCCCCCAAGCCTGATGGTCTTCTGTTAAAAGTGCTGGTGAAAGACAGGCATACATATGCTCTAAAAGTAATTCGTGCTGATAAATATCTTCGATAGCGATAACCTGTTCATCAATTCCCTGTTTTTTAAATTCTTTTAAGGCATTGCTAAAAAGGGTAGATTTTACGGTCTGTTCTTCTTTGATTTTTCGCTGAAGGTATTTGATAAAAGGGCCAAAAGAGATAGCCGAATCTACCTGGGGTAAATCTGGGTAATTTCGGGCATGATTAAATACGCGCTTCTTCATCTCTTTAAACTTTAGATCAGCAACTAATTGAATTGCAAAAGATTGACTACCGCTAAGATAAAAAATAGATTGAGAAATTATTACCAGCCAATGGCCTTATCATCTCCCCTTGGGTCGGCACCGCCCTGATAATTGCCCCATTTAGTTTTTAAGATGGCATCAACCCTGCCGATTGGACCTCTAGGTACAATTTTATAGCCTTTTGCTTTTAATTTTTCTATTGATAAGCTATCGATAGCATCTTTTTCTATATACACCTCATCTGGTAACCATTGGTGATGAAACTTTTTAGCAGCTACCGCAGACTGCATAGACATGTCAAAATCGATTACATTTATAATGGTTTGAAATACGGATGTTATAATGGTTGAACCACCCGGAGTACCCACTACCATAAATAATTTCCCCTCTTTCTCTACAATACTAGGTGTCATAGAGCTTAACATTCGTTTATTGGGTGCAATTGCGTTGGCTTCGCCACCAACTAAACCGTACATATTCGGTGCGCCAGGTTTAACAGAGAAGTCATCCATTTCGTTATTCAACAGAAATCCGGCTCCTTTTACGGCAACTAACGATCCGTAAGAACCATTTAAGGTAGTGGTAATCGAAACGGCATTTCCATCACGGTCTACAATCGAGAAATGTGTGGTCTCTTCATGCTCTGCTCCTTTTATTTCGCCGGCCAAAACAGCGCTACTTGGTGTTGCTGCTGCCCAGTTAAAGTTCGACATGCGTTTTTTATTATAATCGGCGCTCAACATTTGTTGTTGTGGAACAGCGTAAAAATCAGGATCACCTAAATGTGTTGCCCGATCGGCATACACTCTTCTTTCGGCTTCTACAATTACCTGAACTGTAGAATCTGCATTATGCCCCCACTTTTTTAATGGAAAATTTTCTACACTTTGCAGCAATTGAATTAGGGCAATACCTCCACTCGAAGTTGGCGGCATGGTAATAATCTTATAGCCTCTATAGTTGCCCGTTATGGGTTTACGCCAGGTAGCATGATAATTTTTTAAATCTTCTTTTGTAATAAGTCCTTGGCCCCGTTTCATTTCTGCCACAAGCGAATCGGCTACAGCACCTTCATAAAAACCTGCCCTGCCTTTTTCCTGGATCAGTTTCAGCGTATTACCAAGCTCTTTTTGAACCAAAAGGTCGTTTTCCTGCCAGGTACTTTCCAAATTTACGAACGCCGTTCCATCAGGATTAAAATCCATGAACTTTCTATGCAGACCATTCAATTCGCTTGCCTGCCGCTTGGTAATTTTGAAACCATCTTGCGCCAAATTTATTGCTGGCTGCAATACCTGTGCCCAAGAAAGTTTCCCATATTTTTTGTGTGCCTCTACCATGCCATCTACTGATCCTGGTACGCCCGCAGCTAAATGCCCATATAAACTTTTATCTACAATTGGATTACCGGCCGAATCGAGATACATATCTCTACTGGCTGCCGCAGCTGCTTTTTCTCTAAAATCTAAAGCATTTATTTCGCCATTTGCACCGCGGTATACCATAAAACCGCCCCCACCAATATTCCCTGCATTTGGATAAACCACAGCAAGTGCAAACTGAACCGCAACAGCTGCATCAACCGCATTCCCACCTTTTTTTAAAATATCTATACCTACTTGCGATGCTTCTGGATGGGCAGAAACCACCATCCCGTTTTTATATTCACCGCTGTTATTTTTACCCAATTGTCCGGTTACGCAACCAGCCAATACCAACACCACACCTAGGTATATTAATGATTTTTTAATACTATTGAGGGGCTTTATAGTTTTCTGCATGTTTATATTTTTTTCAATTACCTCATTGTTTTCCCGGTAATTACTTTTCTTTTTAAGCTTAGTTTTCAGATAGAAAATATTTGTTTCTAAGGGTTATAAATACTTACTAATCTGCGCATATAATTTTTCTCTATCACTTGGCCTTAAAGCATCAGCAACAACTAATTTACCATTTTTAATAATTAAATAACGCGGTATTCCAAAACTCCCGCTTTTTCCTAATTTATCGCTCAAATCTTTTCTCAAGGCTTGATTAGTTCGAACATGATTGCCAGAAAGTTTATAATATTTTATCATCTCTTTCCATTGCTGTGCTGCATCATCTTTATCTATGGAGATAAAAAGCATGTCAACCTGTTTTGTTTTGAGAAATTTCTCCAGGTCTTTACTATATTCAAATTCTTGTTTACATGGTCCACACCAGGTTGCCCAAATATCAACAAATACAGTTTTGTCTTTAAATTGGCCAATTAAACTATCCAGGCTATTAAATTTATCGTAGTTGGCCAATATTTTTTGTTCAGGTTCAAAATCGTTTTTTACCTTATTATGGTAGGTTATAATTTCATTGACCGATGGTTGCAAATATGGCGTAAAATTACTTTTAGGATAACTGGTTTTAAATGAATCGAACAAATCGACCAATACTTTCTGATACCTGGTCTGTAACATTTCCTCATATAGATAAGTGGCCAGCAAAAACTCTTTCATTTTGCCTGTATAATTACCTTCGAAGGTTTTGTATATACTTTTAAGCCAAATGTCCTCATCTCTTTTAGATAATTGAGTTCCGTTTTTTAGCGGGATGTAATAATTGAGGTAAGTACTTACATAATATTTGGCATGGTAGTAAAAATCCGGATAAAAAGCATCCTGAAGATTATTCATGGGGTACTTTTTATAGGCATCTGCCCACATTTTATCCAAATCGTTATTTATTTTTTGCTTTGTACTTAAAACTATCATTGGGATAGCAGCTTGCAAAATTATCTGTTCAGTTGAAAAATACCTTTTTATTTCGTTATAAAAGCTTAACGAAATCTCTTGTTTCGAAAATAGCACGGCATAAGGTTTTAGTGCTTCATTCTTATCATTTTCGAGCAATTGATACAAACCAGCTGCAGTGCTATCTTTTTTATAATAATCTCTGGCCCTGTATTGATAAAACTCTGAATTTCTCTTGTTAAAAAGCAACATTCCTTCTTTATTTTTATCGCTATGCACCAAAAGACCATTATCGAAAACTAAATGCGTAGTGCCGGGTTCTATTAATACAGTATTATTGTTAATTCTTAACCACGCAAGTTTATTAATCTTTAAAGAATAGTTTACCGTACTATCATTGCCAAATTTAATTTCTTTTTTAGCTGGATAAAACCATGTATCATCTACAGGAATTTGGATAATTACTGTATTATTTTTAGCATGTAAACTTTTGATATTAAGTTTTGCTTCTTGTGCAAAAGAATTTACTGCCGATGTAAACAATAAAATGAAGAGGATTATTTTATTCATAGTGTTTTAAGCTGAAACACAAATATTGAAGATATTTTAGAAACTGTTTAAAAATGAATTATTTTTTTTACTAATTGAAAAAGGCGGGTGAAGACACCCGCCTCTAATTGATATTAGTTAGTATGCCACCAACAAAGATTTAGTGCATTTAAAATCAGATAATTTAATCCGCTTCTTATTGCTTATAACCCTCTGCATCTTTATATATTTTTTCGATTACCTCATTGTTTTTTTCGGTAATCACTTTTCTTTTCAAACTTAATTTTGGGGTAAGCTCGCCGCCATCTATGCTCCATTCTTTAGGCAATAGCGCAAATCTTTTTACCTGCTCCCATTTACCAAAACCTACATTTGCCGCTTCGATAACCTCATTATATTTAGTGAGTATTTGTTCATTTTTAATAATCTCTTCGTTCGAGGTAAAAGTAATGCCTTTTCTTCCCGCCCAGGTTTTTAAGGTTTCGAAATTTGGGACAATCAGTGCAGAAGGGAATTTTCTATTTTCGCCCAAAACCATAATCTGTTCGATAAAAATCGATTCTTTATATTTATTCTCCAGCATTTGTGGGGCAACATACTTACCGCCTGCTGTTTTAAACATTTCTTTTTTACGGTCGGTAATTTTTAAAAAGCGACCATCAACCAGTTCTCCAATATCTCCGGTATGGAACCATCCCTCTTTATCCACCGCCTCATCGGTTAAATCAGGTCGGTTGTAATACCCTTTCATTACCTGGTGCCCTCTGGTTAAAACTTCGCCATCCTGCGCTATTTTAACTTCCACACCTTTAATTACTTCACCAACAGTGCCGAACATGGTTCCGCCGAAATGGTTAACCGTAATTACAGGTGAGGTTTCTGTTAATCCATATCCTTCAAAAACTGGCATACCAGCCGCCCAGAAAATTCTGGCCAAACGCGGATTTAGCGCTGCTCCACCCGAAACAATCACTACAATTTCACCGCCCAGTGCTTCCTGCCACTTTTTAAAAACCAGTTTACGGGCAATCCCCAGTTTAAAGTTATACCAGGCACCTGCATCAATTGTATATTTTTCAGCTAAAGCTACAGACCAGAAGAAAATCCCTTTTTTAATCCCTGTTAATGCTTTCCCCTTCTCCATTATCTTATCATACACTTTTTCAAGAAGCCTTGGAACGGTAGAGAATACATTGGGTTTTACGTGCTGAATATCGGCAACAATGGTTTCCATGCTTTCGGCATAATAAACTCCTGTATAATTAAACAGATATAAATAAATGATCATCCGCTCGAAAATGTGCGAAAGGGGCAAAAAGCTTAACCCTTTTTTAACGCCTTCGGGTATCACCACAGCCGAGTTAACAAAATTTGCAACCAGATTATGATGCGTTAGCATTACACCTTTTGGCGTACCCGTAGTGCCAGATGTATAAATTAGGGTCAATACATCTTCGGGTGCAACATTAGCACGATATTCCTCCAAATCAATATCTGAACTCGCTTTGCCCAATTCAATCAATGTACTCCAGTTTTCGGCTTCAGTAATTTCATTAAAACTATAAATCTTAATGGCTGGGTTTATCGCATCGGCACAAGGTTTAATTTTTTTATACAAATCTTCATCAGCAACAAAAATAATGGCAATTTCTGCATCTTTTAAGATAAACTGGATATCATGCTCGGCCAGGGTTGGATATAATGGAATCTGATAGGCACCGATCTGATTGGCTGCAAAATCGGCAATATTCCACTCAGGCCGGTTATGCGACATAACGGCAACCCTACCTCCTTTGCCTATGCCTTGTTTAATTAATCCGCGGCTTAGGTTATCTACGGCAGTACAAAAATCGGTTGTACTATAATTTATCCATTTTCCGTTAATTTTTCCGCTGATGAATTCCTGCTTAGGATTTTCGAGGCTATATTTCAAAAGATCAAAAACCCGTTTAATTTCTGCCGCCATATGAATTGTATATTATTTGGTTAAGTTAAAAAATCAAACATAAAGATTAACATCTATATGCCTTTTTAATGAAAATAATACCTCGTAGTTAATAAAACGCTGTATTTACTTTTCGTAAAAAAATTTAAATAAACTTAGTGATTACAAAATTACTATGCAAGCATTGTTTTTTATCCCTTCGAATTTTTACCAAAAAAACAGAAACGGCATTAAAGTTGTTAGGCAGATAATTATTTACAAAACATTTAAATTATGAAAAAGTTATTTACAATTTTAGGATGCATTGCATTGTTTGCCCTTACTACAACAAACGTTAAAGCTCAAAACTATAAAACCGGACTAGGTTTAGGTATTGACTTTGGTGATGGTGCTACATTGGTTGGTCCTTCAGTTAGGCATCACTTTAGCCCTAAAGCCGCACTTCAAGGTGAAGTTTTATTTGGCGGAAACTCTACTATTATCCAGGGATTTCTTCAATACAATTCATCTATCCCAGGTGCAAAAGGTTTGGACTGGTATTTAGGTGGTGGTCCGTCGATTCAATTGTATGATGGTGGTTCTAGTTTTTACCTTGTTCCGATGGTTGGTTTAGATTATAAATTCTCTGGCGCACCATTGGCATTGGCTTTAGATTGGAGACCAAGACTTTACATTGGCGACAACGATAGCGATTTTAACGCTGGAAGATTCGGTTTAGGCTTTAGATATACTTTCTAGGCAAGCGCATGGCGCTGCGCGCTAAGCGTAAATTAAAGACATAAAATCCCGTAAGAAATTAATCTTACGGGATTTTTTATAAATAGGTCCTAATTATGATTTAATATTTTAATTAGTATAACACAAGGTAACCCGTGTTCGATAGCTCATTACTACTTTTTTATGGTTACACTTTGCAGGTTCCCATTTCGGACAGGCCTGTAATAATTTTATCATGTTCCGATCCAATTGCGTATAATCTTTAGCCACTTTCTGATAAATGCCTACGTTTTTAACATAGCCAGAAGCATCAATTACAAAAGTTGGAAAAACAATTGATTGCAAGGACTCTTTATCTGCTCCTTTTAGTGGTACGTTAGAGATAAACTTATAAAATTTAGCAATTCCCCCAGGAAATTCGGGCATTTCATCAACTTCTGTATACACAAATAGGTGCAATTCTTTATCGTAATAACCCTTACAAGAAGTTTGCTGTACAAAACCCTGCTTATCCTTTAAAAAAGAAAAGCTTAAAAGACATAATATAAATCCTAAATGTTTTATCATATGCTGGTTTGTAACTGAACAAATATCTGAAATAAAAAAATCCCGTAAGAAATTAATCTTACGGGATTTTTTATGGAGCTTTAAATTACCTGCAAATTGAAAAATTTAACTGCGAACTGACTAAATACCTGTCCATTTTTTTAACACCGCTTTTTGAGCTGGCGTTGCATTTTCGTTTACAGTTGCTTTTAAGCGTACACTTGGATTTTCTTTCAAGCTTAAAGAAATTTCTTTTTCAAGTCCATCGCGGATTACTTTAACCGTTAGCTGATCACCGATTTTTTTATCCGTAATGGCAGGTAAAATATCTAATGAAAATTTTGGTTCTTTTAATTTCACATTTTTCAGTGCATCACTCAATGATAAGCCATCAATCAATACAATTACATCGTTAACATTTAAACCACTTACCCAAGCTGTTGAGTTTCTGGTAACCGAAGTTACTTCTAATCCTTTTGTAGCCAATTGAACAGCCGCGCCAGTAACCGGTTTACCGGGAGTTGCATTTTCTGTAGATACATCAATACCTGCATATGCGAAATATTTTACATAGTCCACATCGTCTACACCATTAACATATTTTGCCCAAAAGTTAGTAAAGCTAATTCCTGATATCTTTTCTACCATTGCTTTAAATTCTGCATCAGTATAACCACGTTTTAAGGTTTTGCATTGTAAATACATGGCCTTCATTACATCGTCTAAACTTTTAGCACCTTTGGTGGCGTTAATGATTTCGAGATCCATCAAAATACCGATCACTTCTCCTTTATTATAGTAAGAAATGGAATTGTTTTTTGAATTTTCATTCGGGCGGTAGCCAATAATCCATGCATCATAACTAGATGAAGCAGCTGACTGATATTTAGCACCAGGAGTATTTAATACCGTAGCCACACCGCCGGCCAGATCTTTCAAAAATTCGTTTACATCAGTAAAACCTGCTCTGTGCAAATATTTATTTTCGTAATACGAAGTAAATCCTTCTGCTACCCAAAGGTTGGTCGTGTAGTTTTCATTGTCATAATCAAAAGGGCCTAATGCAACCGGACGTAAACGCTTAACATTCCAAAGGTGGTGATACTCGTGCGCAACTAGGCCTAAAAAGCCTTTATAACCCTCTGCAGTATTGTAAGCGTTTCTTGTAGCGCCTAAAGTTGTAGAGTTTAAATGCTCTAAACCTCCCCCTCCTTTTAAGAAATTATGAACAATGAAGAGGTAATATTTATTAGGGTTTTCGCCATAAACTGCAGTTTCCTTTTCTACAATTTTAGCCATATCTACTTTTAGTCTCTCTTTATCGTAATTACCACCACCGTACATGGCTACTTCGTGGCGAACACCAGCAGCTGTAAATTCGAAAATATCCTGATTACCTACTTCAATAGGGCTATCGTAAAGAACATCAAAATCAGTGGCTTTATAGGTGAATTGCGCTTCAGCAACAGGCGTTAAACCGGTAGAAACTTTACTCCAGGTATTAAAAGGAATAATTTTTACAGTACTTGGCGATTTGATCATGCCATCAGGATGCATAAAAATGCCTGTTGGAGACAAGAATGCATGAGATTCGTCGATAAAAGGCGTACGCACCGAGATTTCGAATGCGTAAACACGGTAATTGATCTGGATGTTGGCAGCCTTAGCGGAGAAAATTCTCCAGGTGTTTTTCCTTACTTTTTCAACTTTTACGGCTTTACCCGCTGCAGTAGCCTTAAATTCTTCTACACTTTTTTCAAACTCGCGAACCAAATAAGAACCTGGTGTCCAAACAGGCATTTTTACATCTACATAATCTTTTGCCAAGCCAGAAATATTCATCTGAACTTCAGCATAGTGTGCCTGTGGTTCTTTAAAAGAAACCTCAAAGCCTATTTTTACCTGCGCCTTCGCTGCCATAATACACGTTAGTAGTAAAACTAAACTTAAAATTGATTTTTTGTTAAACATATTGATATTGACTGTGTTTTGTTGCAAATTTAGATTTATTGGCGAGGTTTTGAAAGAAAAAGCCAGCTGCGGTGTAAAATAGTTGTTTCCGTCAGGTTAGTTCATGATTCATGTTTGAAGGTTTTTTAGCTAACCTAACCCTAAAAATCAATTGGCTTTCTCACCTTTAGCTTAGTTATGGGGATATAAAGGCTAATTATATTGTATTCTTAGACAGATCTACTCCAAACTGAAAACGACCAACTCTAAACTGAAAAGCTGTAACATCCTTAATACAACAAATTTAGGACTAAACTATTTGAATATTTTTACGCTCTAATTCTAGAATATTAATCTTATTTTAATGTTCGGAATGCGCACGACACAAAAAGAAACATGAAGAAAAGGTATATTATCTATGCTGTTTTAGCTATAGGCTTGGCTTATTTGGTCTATTACAGAATTAACGCGAATAAAAAACTCGAAGGGAAAGGCGGAGCATCTGCCGGGGCAGGAAAAGGTAAAGCTGGGGGTAAAGGAGGCGCTTCTGCGCCATTGGTAGTTGATGGTATCATCGTAAAACCGGTATCGTTTGATAATGACCTTGAGGTAACTGGCGCTATTGATGCAAACGAATCTGTTGTATTAAAAAGTGAAGTATCCGGATTGGTTACCGGTATCTATTTCCAAGAAGGTACAACGGTATCGAAAGGAAGTGTACTGGTTAAAGTAAACGACAGAGATATACAGGCCCAATTGCAGGATGCACTAACCAAACAAAAACTTTCCGGAACAAACGAAAACCGGGCAAAACAGCTTTTGGCCAAAGGTGCAATCAGTCAGGAAGAATATGATACAGCACTAGCCGATTTAAAATCGCTACAGGCGCAGGCACAATTAATCAGGGCACAACTGGCTAAAACGACTATCCGCGCACCTTTTACGGGCAGAGTTGGCTTGCGCAGTATTTCTGCAGGAACCTATTTAACACCAGCAACGGTAATTGCCAATTTGGTAAGCACTAATCCGGTTAAAGTTACTTTTTCAGTTCCGGAGAAATATGCAGGGCAGATTAAAATGAATTCAGAAATCATATTTACGACCGATGGCTCTTCTAAAGAAAACAAAGGAAAGGTTTATGCAATTGAACCCGGAATTAACGCTGCAACCAGAACATTACAGATCAGAGCTCTGGCTCCAAATGCCGATAATCTTTTATTACCTGGCTCATTCGCCAAAATTAAACTGGCTTTAAACACCCTTCAAAATGCTATTCTTATTCCTAACGAAGCAGTTATTCCTGTTTTAAAAGGTAAGATTGTTTATATCCAAAAAGATGGAAAAGCACAAGAGGTTAAAGTAGAAGCTGGTACACGTACTGATGAAAATATTGTAATTACCTCGGGATTAAAAGTTGGCGATACGGTTTTGACAACCGGATCGATGGCATTGAAGAAAGATGCCCCGGTAAAAGTTCATTTGGTTAAACAATTATGAGTATCTCAACCACGGGTATCAAAAAAGTAGCCTTTATTGCCGTCGCGAATATGGTTTTTGGCCTTGTTAGCTGTAAGCAAACCCCTAAAGAGCGTGCAGTGATGCAGGTATATGTATCCTATGCTAAGGCAGATTCGGCTACAGTAATGAAGATTTTAGATCCTTTGCAAAAAGAAATTTCAAAAATCAGCAATATCCATAAAATATCAACTTCATCCCAAAAAGGTGCTGGCAACATTATCGTTGAATTTAACATAGATAAAAATATAGATAGTGCAGCTATTGAGGTACAAAACAGGCTAACTGTGGCTAACACCGGTTTACCAAAAGAAGCCAAAATATATTGTTTTAGAATGAACAACGAGCATAAAAAAAATAAATACAATCAATAATGAGTATTTCAACCACGAGTATAAAAAGGCCGGTTTTAGCCATTGTGATGAACTTATTGATTGTCCTTTTCGGGATAATCGGCTATACCTTTTTAGGTGTACGCGAGTATCCATCTATCGACCCAACGGTGGTTTCGGTGAGAACTTCCTATCCTGGTGCCAACTCAGATATTATCGAATCGCAAATTACCGAACCTTTAGAAAAATCGATCAATTCAATTGATGGCATCCGAAATATTTCTTCATCAAGCAACCAGGGAACAAGCAATATCACCATAGAGTTTAACCTTGATAAAAATATAGAAGAGGCCGCAAATGATGTGCGCGACAAAGTATCGCAGGCTGCCCGTACCTTACCAAAAGATATAGACGGTTTACCGGTAGTAAGCAAGGCCGATGCAAACTCTGACCCGATTTTATCGATGACCATCCAAAGCGATAAACGCAATACACTGGAGTTAAGTGATTTCGCTGAAAACGTAATCGCTGATCGTATCCAAACCATTCCGGGGGTAAGTAGCGTACAGATCCAGGGGCAACGGAAATATGCCATGCGTATTTGGATGGACCCAAATAAACTAAGTGCTTACGGCTTAACTTCACAAGATATTGTTACTGCCTTAGATAATGAAAACGTAGAGCTTCCATCAGGAAAAATCACCGGAGCCACTACCGAACTAACGGTTAAAACCTTAGGAAAACTGACTAACGAAAGCGAGTTTAACAACTTGATCCTGAAAACAGATAGCAACCAGGTAATCAAATTAAAAGATGTAGGTTATGCAGTTTTAGGACCCGAAAACGAGGAAACCATTTTACGCGAATCGGGCAGGCCGATGGTGGCCATTGCCATTATCCCTCAGCCAGGTGCCAATTACCTCGATATCAGTAAAGAATTTTACAAGCGTTTTGAAAAGTTAAAAGCGGATATCCCTCAGGACATTAAACTAAAAGTTGCATTAGATAATACATTATTTATCAAACGATCGGTAACCGAAGTTGCCGAGACCATCGGTTTATCATTGGTTCTGGTAATTTTGATCATTTACCTTTTCTTTAGAGATTGGGCTATTGCTTTCAGGCCATTGATCGATATTCCGGTATCGTTGATTTTCACTTTCTTTATCATGTATGCCTTTGGGTTCTCAATTAATGTTTTGAGTCTGTTGGCCATCGTACTGGCAACAGGTCTGGTGGTAGATGATGGTATTGTGGTGACCGAAAATATCTTTAAAAAGGTAGAAGAAGGGATGTCGCCTTTCGAGGCAGCCATTAAAGGATCAAATGAAATCTTTTTTGCTGTAATTTCGATCTCCATTACCCTTGCGGCCGTATTCTTACCGGTAATTTTCTTGCAGGGGTTTGTTGGCCGCTTATTTAGAGAGTTCGGAGTGGTAATCGGTGCAGCAGTATTGGTATCGGCCTTTGTATCGCTTACTTTAACACCAATGTTAAATGCCTACCTGATGAAAAAAGGTGGACATAAACCATCCAGGTTTTACAATTGGACCGAACCTTATTTTGTAAAATTAAATGATGCCTACGAATCGAACCTGAATAAATTTTTAGATAAAAGATGGCTATCCGTTCCGATCATTTTGGTTTGTATGGGTTTAATTTTCTTATTCTGGAAGATTTTACCAAAAGAAACCGCTCCTTATGATGATAGAAGTGCGATAAACATTAATGCAACTACTCCAGAGGGTGCATCTTTTACCTATACCGATCAGTTTATTATGAAATTGAACCAATTGGTTCTCGATTCTGTTCCCGAAAAAAATGTGAACATTACCATTACCTCGCCAGGTTTTGGTGGCTCAGGCTCGGTAAACTCTGGTTTTGTAAGGATGGGTTTAACTGATCCTGAAGAACGTGAGCGTTCGCAAAAAGATATTGCCGATATGCTTACCCGCATTACAAAGAAATATACCGAGGGGAAAACCATTGTCAATCAACAACCAACCATCTCCGTTGGCCGTCGTGGGGGCTTACCGATCAGTTATATTATTCAGGCACAAAATTTCGAAAAATTAAGGGAGAAAATCCCTTTGTTTATGGATGCGGTATCGAAAGATCCAACATTCACCGTTTCGGATGTGAACCTGAAATTTAACAAGCCTGAAATTAATTTAACCATCGACAGGGATAAAGCCAAAAATTTAGGCGTTTCCATATCTGCTATTGCCCAAACCTTAAATTTAGGTTTAAGTGGCCAAAGGTTTTCGTATTTCTTCATGAATGGAAAACAATACCAGGTAATTGGCCAGTTCGATCGTGGAGACCGAAAAGATCCATTAGACTTGAGCTCGGTTTACGTACGTAATGATAAGGGCGAATTGGTTCAGCTCGACAATGTGGTTACTGCTAAAGAAGAGAGTAGTCCGCCGCAACTGTACAGAAACAATCGTTTTATCGCGGCAACTGTTTCGGCAGGGTTAGCACCTGGAAAAAGTATTGGTGAAGGTATAGATGCCATGGACGCCATTTCTAAAAAAGTATTAGATGAAACTTTCTCTACTGATTTAAGTGGAGAATCGCGGGATTTTAAAGAAAGTTCTTCAAATACCTTCTTTGCATTCGGGTTGGCCCTCCTACTCGTTTATTTAATTCTTTCGGCGCAGTTTGAGAGTTTCAAAGATCCAATTATTATCATTTTAACCGTACCTATGGCTGTTGCAGGTGCATTCTTATCGCTATGGTTATGTGGCCAAAGCTGGAATATCTTCAGCCAGATCGGTACCATCATGCTTATTGGTCTGGTAACTAAAAATGGTATTTTAATTGTTGAGTTTGCCAATCAGCTAAAAGAAAAAGGCATTCCAATCCCCGAAGCCATACGTGAAGCTGCTGTTTCGCGTTTGCGTCCAATATTAATGACTAGTCTGGCCATTGCTATTGGTGCACTACCTATTGCATTGGCTTTAGGAGCTGCCGCAAAAAGCAGAATGAGTATGGGAACCGTAATTGTTGGTGGTACCTTATTCTCTTTGGTTTTAACCTTATTTGTAATCCCTGCTATTTACTCTTACTGGGCTAAACCATACAAACCGAATAAAGAATTGAAAGAAGCCCATCGTTTTGAACAGGAAGCTTTACATATAGAAGAATAAGATGAGCAAGAAATTAAAAATATTTATCCTACTGCTAAGCTTATCCCTTTCGGGCTTTGCGCAAGAACAGCTGAGCTTGCAGGAAGCCATTACCATTGCTTTACAGAATAATTACGATATTAAAATCAGTAAAAACCAGGTCGATATGGCAAAGAACAATGCCAATATCGGCAATGCAGGTATGTTGCCCAATTTAACTGGAAGTTATACCAATGGTGGAAGTATCCAGAACACCCGACAAACCCCTGCAACTGGCCCTGACCGGGTTATTACTGGAGCAAAAAGTACCAATAACAGTTATGGGGCCGATTTAAACTGGACCATTTTTGATGGTTTTAGCATGTTCGCCAATTACGACCGCTTAAAAGAACTGCAAAAACAGGGTGAATTAAACGCTCGCTTAACCATTTTAACTACCGTAGCAGATGTAATTACAGCCTATTATGATATTGTAAGACAGCAGCAATTGGTTATAGCAGCTGACAGTGCTATGGATGTTTCGGTATTGCGCACCAGTATTGCCAAAACAAAACTGCAGCTTGGCCGCGGTTCTAAACTGGATGTATTAACCGCACAGGTTGATTATAATACCGATACTTCAAATTACTTACAGACCAAGAATGCCTTACAGGTAGCTAAAGTTCGGTTAAATCAATTGATGGTGCGAGATATTGGCACCTCCTTTTCAGTTGCAAATAACATTGATGTAGATAAAGGTATCCTGTTTAGTAAAATGGCCGAAATGGCCGAGCAACAAAACCCGAATGTACAAAACGCCTTTATCAATCAGCGGATCGCTTCCTTAACCTTAAAATCAGTACGCGGGGCAAGATATCCATCCATCAGTTTAAACTCTGGTTACAGCAGGGCAAACAGCACCAGCCCTACTGGTTTTAACCAAAAATTTGCAGCAAATGGATTTACCTATGGGGTTACGGCAAGCCTTAACTTATTTAACGGCTTTTTACAGCGCCAGCAAGAACGTAATGCAAAGATCGAGATCGACAATTCAGCTTTAACCTTAAACAAAACCAAACTCGATGTAAACTCGCAGTTGCTTACCGCTTATCAGAATTATACTACATACCTTGATCTGATTAAATTAGAGCAACGAAATGTAGACATTGCAAAAGAAAACTTAGATATTACTTTGGCAAAATACCGTTTAGGCAGCATAGCCCCCTTAGAATTACGAGAAGCACAACGAAATGCGATAGATGCACAGAACCGTTTCATCGAAATGCAATATCAGGCCAAAATTGCCGAAACAACACTGAAAGAAATCAGTGGAAATATAAATTTATCTAATTAATTTTTATATTTAGTCCCATGATACTTGTTGCAGATAGTGGCTCATCAAAAACCGATTGGATGGGCTATCACAATGGCGAAACCATTAAATTTAGCACTCCTGGAATAAACCCTTATTTCTTAAGTGAGCAAGAAATTACCAAACTGATTTCTAAAAATGAACCCTTATTACAATATGCTAGCGAGGTAAAAGAAATCTACTTTTTTGGGGCGGGTTGTTCATCACCAGACAAACATGAAGTAGTCTCAAATGGCCTGTCAGCTGTTTTTGGTAATGCTTTTATTTCAGTAGATCACGATCTTCTGGGTTCGGTATATGCTACCTGCGGAAATGCCGAAGGCTTAAACTGTATTTTAGGTACTGGATCGAATATCTGTTATTTCGATGGAAAGAAAATCCACGATGGTCATCATGGCTTAGGCTATGTACTTGGCGATGAAGGTTCTGGTACTTTTTTTGGAAAAAAAGTGCTGTTAAGCTATATGTACAATAAAATGCCATCCAACTTAGCGGCAGAATTTAAAAAATCTTTCCCAGCAGAAAAAGAACAGATTATTACCAATGTATATCAAAAACCTTTCCCTAATATCTATTTAGCAGGTTTTAGCCGTTTTATGGCCAGCCACAAAGACCATCCCTTTATTCAGGATATTTTAAGAACTGGCTTTCAGGAATTTGTAGATACGAATGTTAAAGATTACCCTAAACATAAAAACGTTCCATGCCATTTTGTAGGCTCTATAGCTTATTATTACCAGGAAACATTAATTTCGGTGTTATTAGAAAACGGCATTGAACCTGGAAAGATACTTCAGAAACCTATCGAAGAGTTATTTAATTTTATCTTAAATAAGGAAGGCATCGTACAACAAGCGAGCTAAAATCGAAGTAATTTTTAGCTACTATAAATTTATTGTTAAAATATCCTTAAGATTGTAAACATAACAACATAAACTTTTGTTATATTTTTAACGGCATATAAATGCTAACACATATGAAGAGAATACTGGTAGTAGACGATGATATTGAGGTTTTAGAAACCATACAATTAATACTGGAAATCGGAGGGTTTAAAGTTTCGGCACTAAATGATGGTGAAGAAATTTTTAACAGAATCGAAAAATTTAGTCCTGATTTAATCTTACTTGATATTTCTCTTGGGCACATCGATGGGCGTGTGTTGTGCGAACAGTTAAAATCAATTGAAAGTACTTCTAAAATTCCAATATTACTGATTTCTGGTTTATACGATCCAAAAGATTTTACAACCTTAAACTACGGTCAGGACGATTTCTTATCAAAACCATTCCAAATGGATGTATTGCTTAAAAAGATCACTAAAATTCTTTCACTTGAAGAAGATAAACCAAGTTTTCTTTTAAATTAAGTTCATCCAACATTAAAATATTTAGCCAGGCAGATTTTTAAATCTTCTTGGCTTTTTTATTTAAAAAAATAAAATTTATCTTCCTATCGAACAAATTTAATTACCATGATACCAAGCAACGAATGGTTAAAAACCTGGAACGAGAAACGTAATTTATTAGCCTGCCCCAATAACTTGAATGATTATTTTGAGGAAACCTCAGTAGCTGGTAAAAAAATAGATCACCTAGAACTGGGAAGTGTTTCTATTCCAACAGGAGAAATTCTGGTCAGGGACCCACTTGTATATGTCCAAAAAGATGCTGAACCGTATTTAATTAAAGTCCCTAGAGGCGAATTTCCGGTAACTGCAGCCGTAGTTGTTCCCGACGGTGAAGATTGTGCCAGATATGCTGCCGTTAAAGTGCAATTTACAGCTTATGATGCAATACGCTTTGAAGAAGCGCTAATAGGCACAGAAGACCTTGTTGATTTTAATGAAGGAGAATTTTTTGGTTTTAATGTAGATGCAGGCCTGGCTTGTGTACTGGATAAAGAAACGTTAAAGCATTTCTGTGTATTTCAAGACACGTTTAATAAAGAGAATCCTGGCAAAAACCTGTACGATGATTACTTCGCGGCACTTTTTGCAAGTAATTATGCTGAAAACCCAGATTACCAACGCGAAGGTGGCGATTGGATCAACTGGAAAATCCCCGGAACCGATTATCATATTCCATTTTTTCAAAGTGGCTTTGGTGATGGTACTTACCCTGTTTATTATGGTTTTGACATTGATGGCAATATTTGTGCGCTGATTATTCAGTTTATTGATATTGAACTGGCTTACGGAGAAGAGGAGTAACTTTTCAATAAATAATACTGAGCCTTTGCTTTCCAAATCATGATTTAAGCTGTACAATAATAAAAGCAACTAGTGGTCTGTGAGACACATACCATGGAACCAGCAATAACGGATTTATGGATGCTGTCATTTTGGCAAACAAATTCTTTTGGAACAACCCTTGTTATGCAGGATGTAGATTAAACAATTTATTTACATATGAGCATACAGGAAAAAGGAAATATCTCCATACATACCGAGAATATTTTCCCGATAATTAAGAAGTTTTTATACTCTGATAACGAAATTTTTCTTCGTGAGTTAGTTTCTAACGCAGTAGATGCAGTCCAGAAAATTAAAAGACTAGGTTCATTAGGTCAGTTTAATGGCGAAGTTGGTCAACCATTGGTGCAAGTTGCGGTTGATAAGGATGCAAAAACCATTACCATTAGCGATAATGGTTTGGGTATGACTGCCGAAGAAATTAAAAAATACATCAACCAGGTTGCATTTTCTGGCGCAAGTGAGTTTGTAGAGAAATTTAAAGATGCTAAAGATGCAAATGAAATCATCGGTAAATTCGGTTTAGGTTTCTACTCGGCCTTTATGGTTGCGGATTTAGTTGAGATTCAAACTTTATCATACCAAGATGGTGCTGAACCTGCACGTTGGGTTTGCGATGGCAGTACAGAATTCGAAATTACAGAAGGCACTAAAACTACACGTGGTACTGATATTATCCTCCATGTAAACAAAGATTCGGAAGAGTTTTTGGAAGAAAGTAAACTGCAGGAAATTCTTGATAAATACGCTAAATTTTTACCAGTCCCAATTAAGTTTGGTACTAAAACAGAATCGGTTGAAGATGGCGTAGATGAAGAAGGTAAAGCGAAGTATAACGATGTTGAAGTTGATAACATTATTAATACCACCAATCCGATCTGGACGAAAGCTCCTGCAGATTTGTCAGACGAGGATTATTTAAACTTTTACCGCGAATTATATCCATTTAGTGAAGAGCCATTATTCTGGATCCATTTAAATGTTGATTATCCTTTTAATTTAACAGGCGTACTGTATTTCCCTAAATTGAAAAACGATTTCGAAATGCAGCGCAACAAAATTAAATTATACTCTCGCCAGGTATTTATTACCGATGAGGTTAAAGATATTGTCCCTGAGTTTTTGATGTTATTGCACGGTGTAATCGACTCTCCGGATATTCCGTTAAATGTATCGCGTAGTTTCTTACAGGCCGACAGCAACGTTAAAAAGATCAACAACTACATTACTAAGAAGGTTGCTGATAAATTAGGTGAGTTATTTGCTAAAGACCGTAAAGCTTACGAAGATAAATGGAAAGATATTGGTCTTTTTGTAAAATACGGGATGATCAGTGAAGAGAAGTTTTATGACAAGGCCAAAGATTTTGCATTAGTTGGAAACACTAAAAATGAGCTTTTCACACTTCCTGAGTATAAGGAGAAAGTAACAGCATTACAAACCGATAAAAATGGCACATTGGTTTATTTATATACCAATGACGCTGCTAAACAAGATGCATTTATCCAATCGGCCAATAAAAAAGATTACGATGTTTTAGTATTGGATTCGCCAATCGACAATCACTTTATTAATCAATTGGAGCAAAAACTAGAGAAAACATCAATCAAACGTGTTGACTCGAGTGTTGCAGATAAATTAATTGAGAAAGATGAGCAGAACGAGCACGTTTTAACCGAAGACCAGGTAAAAGAAGTAACTGCAATTTTTGAAAAAGCCATTACCAAACCAGGTATGCATGTAGAAATTGTGGCTTTACACCCTGAAGAATTACCAGTTACCATTACCATGGATGAATTTATGCGCCGGATGAAAGATATGGCTGCAATGGGTGGCGGAATGGGCTTTTATGGCCAGATGCCAGACAACTATAAAGTTGCTATTAATGGAAACCATAAATTGGTAAGTAAAATTTTAAAGGCTGAAGGAGAAGAGCAGCGCAATCTGGCTAAACAAGCGGTAGATTTAGCACTTTTAGCACAGGGTATGTTAACCGGTGCAGAATTGACAGCTTTTGTAAGCAGAAGTGTAGAGCTGATCTAATCTGCAGCACTTATAATAAAGGGCGAAATCTGATCGGTTTCGCCCTTTTGTTTTATGCTAAGCCCACAAAAAAAGTCCTGATTAGATCAAGACTTTTAGGTAAGAATTTTCGGGAACTCTTAGATTAAATTAATATTGTTTAGCTTGCTATTGGTGCCTGCTTTTGATCTACATTGAAGTAATCTTTGTGGTCTTCAATCATTTTGGCAATCGTAGCCGCTTTAGTATCAGTTATTTTAAATTCGAACAATGGCTCTTGATTTTTCTTTGATCTCACCATTTTTTCTGTGTAAAAGCGGTATACCAAACCATTGGTTAATAAGCCATATTTAGCTTTTGTTTTACGAAAATACTTAGATAAGCGTGAATCATGGATATCTAAATTTTCAGCATGATGCTTACATTCCACTAAAATTGTTGGTTCTCCATCTTTCATAATGGTGTAATCAACTTTTTTACTTTTTTTAACCCCGAAGTCTAGAACAGCTTCAGATTGAACCTCAGAGGGATCAAATCCTAAGATTTGGATAAAAGGCATAACTAACGCATTCCTGGTTAAATCCTCAGATTGAACTTGTGGAAGCATTTTCTTAATTCTTACGGCAAACTGCCCGATTTCGTCTTTCAATTCCATTGTTATCTATTTTAGGTAGTTAATTTTTTAAATTGTATTGGTTAAATACCGAATTTGCAGTAAAAATAATTTGATCTAAACTTTGTTTATCAAAAAAATTTCTGTTCAACATATCAATCATATAAGTCAATTTATTGATATCAGTAGCTCGCATGGTAAACTGAAAATTTTTCATGCCATCTTTTATCGCCTGCTGAACGTAGTTACGTACAACCAGAAAAGATTTTCTGAATGCGTATTCGCCATCTAGTTGGCCCTTAACAAGGTTTTGTCCATCAAGATTGCTATATTCATTTTGCATTCTCTGGTACATATCTGCGTTGATTCCTTGATTTTTTAGAATCCCCTTGTAGTAGATTTTATTAAGTAAATACTCGTATTCGTTGTGTTTCATGTGGAGGCTTGGTAGATGTAGGGGAATGTTTCTTTTGCTTTCGGTATTTTTGTTTTTTGGTTTTTAATAATCTTTAACCCAGTATTGTATGGCCTGTTTTTAATTTTATTATCTACAGGCTACACAAGATTGGGCAGGTAGATGTTTTTCACAATTAGTAGTTTTCACCGCTAATTATTTTGTTTTTGGCAAACAGTATAAAGATTATAAAAAGAAGGGGTATGGATAATTTTTTTACATCAACCACCCAGAATATTACACGAAACCTACGTTTTTTTTAGACGAAACCTGGAATAAGTTTTTTAGTGCATTTGTTAATTCAATTCATTTTTATTTAACTTGCATTCAAATCAAATAAACCAACAAATTTACTCATGAATCTAAAATGCGTTGTTATCGACGACGAACAACATGCCATTGAAGTATTAACTGACCACATAGCAGAAATGCCCGGCTTGACAGTTTTTAAAACTTTTACCAGCCCTGTCCAAGCACTTACTGAGATCAGTATTGAGGACGAAATTGATTTATTGTTTATGGATATTGATATGCCAGGAATCAATGGATTGGAACTGGCTAAAAATATCAGAGAAAAAGCAAAATATTTGATTTTCACTACTGCCCATCCTGATTACGCCCTGCAGGCATTTGATGTACAATCAGACCAGTACTTATTAAAACCTATTTCCTTTGCGAAATTTGCACTAGGTATTGATAGGATTTTAAAAAAGGAAGCAAATAATACCAAAGTTGCTACGAAAGAAGCCGATCAGGTAGCGGCCCTTTATATTAAAGGCGACCATAAATATGCTTTTTCAAACATCGCCATTGATGAAATACTTTACATCAAAGCGCTACAGAATTATATACAGATTATTACTAAATCTGAAACCCATACGACCTACCTTACACTCAAGGAAATTGAAAAGGCCTTAGAAAACCACGCATTTATCCGTGTTAATAAATCGAATATTGTTGCTAAAGCGGCAATCAAAAAAGTAGATGGAAATATAATCCGTTTGGTAAATAACGAGATGATCCAAATTGGCGAAGGTTATAAGGAAGCTTTCTTCGCCTATGTACAGAGCAGTTTGTTAAAATCTAATCGAAATCAATAAACTACTAAAGATCTGCAATCCAGCTAGTCATTACTATTGTGTGACTTTGGTCGCCTGTTGGTGTAGTTGAATAATTATTTTGAGCCTTGATGTTTTTATAAACGAAAACAGTTTTTTTAGCTAGTTTAGTTGTGTGTTGAGCTTTCATGATATTTATATTTTAATGTGATTATTAATTGTTGTTATTAATTTCTGTAAAGATGCGGTGCAAAATTAACCTCAACTACTTTTTTACACAAAACCCCGATTTTAGGAGATAAAAACCCTATTTCAATAGATTTAAAGCTAAAAAATGATTTTTTCAACCCTTAAAACATTATATAAAAAATATAAACTCCACCTACTTATTTGGAGTATTTACATCATATACGAAGTATTTATTTTAGGTTATGCATCTAAACAGTTCAAACCACCAGGCATTTATCTTCTCATATATTTAACTAATATTTCTACTTTTTATCTCCATACATTTTTGCTTAAGAAAGTATTAATTAAAAAAAATACTACGTTCAGAATTGTAAACATTTTATTGCTCATTGCTGCAATGCTATTAACCTACATCGCAGCAAGTTATATACTCCTTTTATTATTTCAAAAAATTGGGGTGATAGAATTCGACATGGCAAATTTTGTTCCGCGTGATTTCATACTGTCCTGCATGTACAGATCTTTATATTTTATCGGCTTCGCAACGGGCTATGTTTATTTAATCAAATCATTTCAGGATCAGAAGAAAGTAGAAGCATTAGAAAGGCAAAACCTGGTTACCCAAATAGAGAAACAGGCTTTAGAAAACGATCTGGTTCAATCGCAGAATAATTATCTGCGGAGTCAGATCAATCCACATTTTCTATTTAATACCTTAAACTTTATTTATAATGACGCCCGCAAAAAGGCACCTATGGCAGCAGATGCAATTATGAATCTGGCCGAAATGATGCGCTATGCCTTAAAGCGTCCTGAAGCATCAGAAATGGTTCCACTAAGTGAAGAAATTGAGCAAATTGAACACCTGATCAACCTCCATAAACTCCGGACGGCTAACACAATTAATCTGGAACTTGAGGTAACGGGCGATATGTTCGGGTTAAGATTTCCACCGCTTATCTTATTAACTTTGGTTGAAAACATATTTAAGCATGGAAATGTTTCACACTCTACTCAACCGGCCCTTATTAAAATTGCTTACCAAGAGGACAACCTTAGTATCAGTACCATAAACATGATTAATGATAATAAGGGCAAACAGACAGAAAGCCACCATGTAGGGATTGACAATATTGGTAAGCGCCTTAGTAATTTTTATGGCAATGATTATGTATTCAGGTATTACAAAGACCCACTTAACCGGTACATTACTGAAATAAATGTAACTGTTGTTAACCCTTTGGCCAGGTTAAACCGTTAAGCTTTCATTGCATTTTGACGCTGGATATCTTTTAGCAGAAAATAATACATAACCATTTCATGTGTCCGCTGATCTTTGCTGAAAAGTCTGTTTACGTGCATATGCATTAAATCGGTTAATAGCTTCAGTGCATTTTCGGGAGTACATTGTTTAAGAATTTTGATAAACGAATCTGAAAACTCATCGAATACCTTTTCCTGCGCTGTTGATAACGCCGTCCATTCTGTTTTACGAAACTCCTGATAGTGGCTGTTTAATTGTTTAAAATCAGCAGCATCTAATCGATGTTCCTCATTAAAGGTATCAGACATTATTCTTATGGTCTTATTGATGGCCAGCTTATCTATAATGTTAGATCCGATAATCCTTGAAATCAAAAGGCTACACAATTTATATTTTTTGAAATCATCAGTCTGAGTTTCTAAAAGCGATAATACAAATTCACTATCTACAGCAAAATGCTGCTCAACGTCATCGATCATGCTGCCGCCATAACGCTCTAACTCACGCTTATAGGTTTTAATCTGCACATCAGACACCAAACCTGAATTTAAAAACAATTCCAGATCATCCATAAGTTTTGATGTTAGCAGCTGCCCCTCCCTTGGATGGTTTAGTTGAACCCTAAACCTGATGTGGTTTCCATTTTCATTGTAACGGATAAAAAACCACGATTTGACCTGATCAGTATGCGTGGATATGAAGGGTGCAATCACTTCTGTCAAAATCTGATCACCGCGTTGCTGGTGGCAATAAATTTCGAAATACAGCCATTCTTTACCTGGCAGGAAAAATCGTGTAACTTCAGCATCTACAGATGTTTTAGTCAGGCCGCGATAAATTTGTTCGCCATGACCTATACTTAAAACAAACTGAGCTAAATAGGGCTTAGTTGCTTCATCAACCACGATACTGTTTTGGGGCAATAACATTTCCTCTACGTAAGTACTTCCATGTTTTTGCAGGTATTGCAGAAAAGCATTTATATCATCGTCGTTTTGTAGTGCAAAGCATAATGTTTGATCGGATATACCTGCTTTAAAATATTCGCTAACACCTAAATTGCTCAGGTATGACCTACAGTCGGCAACGGATAGCGACTTTTGACTGGCACCTAAAAGCGCTTCTTTTTTAACCCTCCATTTATTACTGCTTAAAACTATATTTTGATATTGTAACCTTGGATAATAATCCAAATCAGGGAAAATAGAATCAAGTGGAAAGGAAAGATTTGTTTGTAAACCTTGATGTTGCAAATCGCATAGTAACCTAAATACAGAAAGATCTGAACGGATATAGTTGTATGCAGAAGCCATTCTTGGTACGAGCCGTTTATTTAAATGCTTAGAGCGAAGAATAATCTCTGTCCCCCGAATTGAAATCTGTATATCATTTAAGGCAAGTGGCGATGCTGAGGTATCAAAATTTAAGATTGATAATTGATGCCCATAAATCAGTTTTCGCCTGTTTACATTATCTACATTGGCCTCTACCATATAGGCCACATCAAAAAATAGAACTTCAGGGTTTGCTTGTTGTTCGGCGCCCGCAATGTCTTTGGCATACTGTGCTACATCATCGGCTGCCATTGTAAATCTCCCGCTTAATGCATTTGATGTTGCTCCACCTATCTGTTCGACAAAAATCAAATCGTCATGAACAGACATTACCATGCTAAATGAATTGGGTAAGGCTGCTAATTTCTGATTCGGCGTTAAGCTAAGTTTGTTCAGATAAACAGTTTTACCTTTTTCGAAGCTTTGTTCAGTCAGGAAAGTTTTTAATACCGTTTTAATATTTTCTGTCTCTGCTTTTTTCGGTGGTTTATTATTGAAGCGTGTAATAAATTCGCTGTTTTGGCCGGCTTGCTCCAACTCATCGTAGCCTACACCCATTTCTGGATCCAGTGCCAATAATAGTGGTACCTCCCGATCTTCGAATTTCTTTTTAAACCTGACTTGAAACTGGCTAAGGGCATCACGATCTTTTGCGGGCATTATACCATGAAGCAAATTGATCAAACCTGGAATAGCCTGAAACAAACGTTCATTAATACTACCCGATAAAGCTTTGCGTTGCGCAATAAGGTATTTTGGCAGCTCAGCCGTAGCGGTGAGTCCTAAACGTTCAAAATAATCATCTCCTATAATATTGGGATCGTAGTTGGTAAAAACAAGCTGTAAATCGTGCATATCGTGCAGCAAACCAAACAGGTTTTCGCTTTCAGCATCATTTAAATTTAATTGTTTTGCCAGATCGTTAAGCCTAATCGGTGTTAAGCAAGCAGCCAATATTTGCTTTACAAAGTCGTCTTGATCTAACTCAGCAAGTTCAAAAACACCATCGGTACAGGCTATATACCGGATACTGCTGGGCGTTAAATAATAACTGCTGTTGCTAAATATGAGGCAGTTCTTTCGCAGCACTTCTGCCAATGGCAATTGAATATTATTTTTATAAGGCCAATCTACCAGTTCGCGTACCTTTTGGGTTTCTTCAACTACTATCTGGCCTTCTGATGGTTTAATGGCATCGTTTAACAAACTAAAACCAGCAAAAGTGCCGTAAGGGGTTGACCGGAATTTCGCACGGTTAAAATATTTCCAGATGGTAAAATAAACTTTAGGTGGAAGGTCTTTTAATTCGTTTACCTTTACTTCTTTTATGGTTTCGTAAAATGTTGCAGAAGATATTGCTATTGCCGCTTTTAATTCCTCCCAGCAATCTGCAAGTTCAGATTGATATGAAAATTTAGGTGTTCTAAAAATTACGGTTGGTTGGATATTAAGTTTCATTGAATTTAAATGGTGAGCGAAAATTACAAAGATTAATTTAAAAAGTTATCAATTGACAGTTTTCAGTTTGTAGTTCCATACGCACAATCCTTTAATGGTGCATTAAAAATTCAGGGACACATCCGTCTGGATTACAAATCCCCGACCAATTTAACATAAACCAAAAAGCCATCTTCTTTTTAGGAAGATGGCTTACCGGGACGTTAATTGTATCTTATTTTTTGGTTACTTTAAATTCTGTTCTTCTGTTTTTTGCTCTTCCTTCCGGATTATCTTTTTTCTTGCGTTTCACTACGATTTCGTTAGGTGCAATCGGCATTGATTCGCCATAACCTTTAGAAGTCATTCTAGCAGCGGCAATTCCTTTACTCTCTAAATAATCGGTACAAGATTTAGCTCTTCTGTTCGATAGATCCAAGTTATACTCATCTGTTCCAATGTTATCGGTGTGAGAACCCAACTCAATTTCCATTTCTGGATTATCTTCCATAATCGGAATCAGGAAGTCTAACACTTTTTTAGAAGGTTCGGTAAGTTCGGCACTGTTAAATTCGTAATAAACGTTATCCAAAGCCATTGGGATACCTAATTTGAAAGGACTTAAGCAATAATCTTTATAAATCAAGGTATCTGCTTTTGCCAATTCTTCGTAAGCATAGTTTTTAGTAATTGCGAAATAATTGTCTTTCGCAAAAAGCAATTTGATTGGTCTTTTCGAATCTACTTTAAACCTATAAATACCATCGGTACCAGTTGTAATTTTCTGAGCACCTTCTGCATTGGTAAGCGTTACATTTGCACCTGCTAAAGGCAATTTAGTTTTACAGTCAGTTAAAATACCTGCGATTGAGAGGTATTCTTTTTTCACTTCAAATACCTCTAAGCAGCATGATGATTCGCGATCAGAACTGATATATCCTTTTGTTCCCTTATCATCTGTTGCAGTGAAGTAAAGATCATCTTTTGATGAGTTAAATGGATAACCAGCATTTTTTGGCCTGCTCCAATCTACAAGATCACCTTCTGACTCAAAGAAATCGAGACCACCAAAACCTACTCTACCATCGGTACTGAACAATAACTTTTTGGTTAATGGATTGTAGTACGGTGCACGCTCATCATCTTCAGTATTAATGGTTGGTCCAAAGTTTACAGCCTGGCCTAAAGATCCATCTTCGCGAACGGTACAATACCAAAGATCGTACTTACCATAACCACCGCTTCTATCAGATGAGAAAAGGAGGAATTTACCATCGCTGGTTACAAATGGTTGAGTTGAGTTAAAATCTTTACTGTTTACCTGTAAACCAACTGGCAGTGGGTCTGCCCATTTATCACCTGTTTTTTTAGAAGAATAAATAGCGTATTTTTCTTTATCCTTCCAAGCTGTAAAATACACTGTATTTCCATCAGGAGTAAAAGTGGCGGCAGCAAGCTCCATGTTTTTAGGGAAACTGATATCGATTTTTCTTACTGTAATATCTGCCGAAGTTAATTCGCCTTTAGCTGCATAAATATTATTTAGGAATGGATTAGTTTTAGTTGATACCTGAACTTCTCCGGCACCTGTTTTAACCATGTCTTTTTTGCTACCTACGGCAACCGGACGGGATGAAGTAAAGTACAACTCGTTGTTGATTTTAACAGGAGCATAATTAGAGCCTAAACCATTTACATTACCAGGTACTTTTTTAACTTGCACCATGCGTGGAAAACGCATTTCTTCGATCGCAAATTTGCACGATTCGATTTCCTTTTGAGCGTCTTTAGCTAAAACATCACCTGGGTTTCTCTGGATAAACTGTTGAAAAGCATCGATAGCCAGGTTAAATTTTTTATTTGCCCTTAAGCTTTCTGCATAATAAAATAGCGCCTTTCTAAAACGTGTATTGGTAAAGGTGATTGCTACGGCATAATATTTTTCAGCCTCATTAAATTCCCTATATAACCTACTAGATTCTGCTAGGTTATAAATCGATCCTTCATAATCATCTATCACTTTATCATCAGTCGCTGATTTCCTTTCCATACCGTATGGTAAAATGGCCTGGGTACTGTCTCCAGTAATCTTTAAGGCTTTTTTATAAAAAGTAGATGCAGCGTAGTAATCCTTATTTTCGAAATAAGTATCCGCAACCTTTTTATAATTCACCACATACTGTGCGTTTGCAAAACCGCCAAATGCCACTAACAAAAAGAGTAATATTTTTTTCATTTGATTAATTATAAACGTGGACAAAAGAAGTTTGGACCAATAAGACCGTTACGGCCAATTAGGGATATCGAAAGTTCTAAACCTCCGTTACTGTTAGAAGCGCGGTTGAAAGTAGAGGTATTAATATCGTAACTTAACCCGAAAACCATATTCTTTAACTGTAGGCCAACAAAGGCAATTGCGGCATCTTTATTACGGTAGTTACCACCAAACAAAATGTTTGCTGATGGATTAACGTTAAGCTGTGCATAAGCACCTAACGATACCTCGTTTGTGTTACCCTGGTACATAAACAATGCATTGGGCACAATATCCAATAACTCTGAAGCCTTGATCCGCGCACCGCCATGTGCAGTAAAACGAACAGGGATGCGTGAATTTGAACCAGAGAAACGATCCATAGGGCGGGTTAAATGTGCTGCACTTGCACCTAAGAAAACGTTTACACTTTTGTTGGGGTTACCATCAAAATACATGATACCAGCATTTACATCAGGAACCAAAGAGGATTGAGAGGAAAGTGTTTCGCCGCTCATCATACCGCCATCATAACCTGAAATTGGATTAAACTGGTTACCAAATCTGGCTTGAGAGAAATCGAAACTGCGGTTAATTACACCAGCCTGTAAACCAAAGCTCACCATCTGTAAACCTTCGGCACCAAACCTTAAACGGTATGAACCCGATACCAGGGCAGACAGATAGTTAAAATCTAACTCCCCTGCCCTTTGGTTTAAAATGGTTGCACCAAACGCGAAGTTCTTTTTTGGAGCCATATCGAACGATGCTCCACCTGTTAAAAAAGAACTGTTTAGTGCACTCCATTGTTGTTTAAAGTTTACAGTTGCACGGTAATCGCCGTCTATTACCCCGGTTAAGGCCGGGTTAAGATATAACGGGTTTGCATAATATTGTGAAAAATGCGGATCAGTTTGTGCAAAGGACTTAGCTGTACACAGCAGCAATCCTAGCACTGCAACATATATTTTTAAAGCCGATAGTATTTTCATGGTCTTTGATTTTATCTGTTTTATTATTAATCCTCTTCTTATCTAATCAGCGTAACTGTACCTTTTCTTAATGACGTTGTTCCATTGGTGAATGTAATATCAACCATGTACACATAAACTCCGATCGGTTGATTTACTCCTTTGAAAGTTCCATCCCATCCATTTGCCACATTATCTGACTGGAATATCAATTGACCCCATTGTGTGAAAATGCTCATTCTGGCACTTGATATGGTGTTACCGTAAATTAAGAAGGTATCATTTTTACCGTCGTTATTCGGTGTAAATGCATTTGGTATGTAAACCTGATCTCCAAAAGGATTAGCTGCCTTACCAGTTACCGGAGTAGAATTTGCACTGGTTTGGCACTCAATCTGACCTCTGGCTCGTACAATAATGGTAACACTTTGATCTGGTTTCAAGCCTGCTACTAAGTAAGTTGTTCCGGTTGATCCACCTGTTGGGTTTACCCATGTTAAGCCATTATCTTGAGAAACTTCGTAAGCGGTAGCACCTGCAACCGCAGCCCATGCAAAGGTTACACTGTTTGGTGTTGTACTTTGTACCACCACTACTGGTTTTTCTAATACCGGCAATACATTAACCGTAACGCCTGTTCTTGTTGGACTAGCACAACCACCCACAGCTATTGCCTCTACATAGTAGATTGTGGTAGCAGTTAAGTTTGGTGTAGTAAATGTTATACCTTCTGCTAATACAGGGCCGCCAGAGCTTGCAGCATACCATCTGTAGACTAATCCTGTTACCGGATTATTAACTGTTAATATGGTTGAGCTACCTGCGCAAAGTGTTCCATTTGCTGCTGTTACCGATGCTGGTGCAACTGGTACTGGTAGTGCAATTACATTTACTGGTGTTCTAGATGATGAGATACAGGTTCCATTTGCGCCTTCAACATAGTAAGTGATGTTTGCATTAACTGCTGGAGTGGTAAAGTTTACTCCTGTTCCAGCCAATGTTCCTCCTACAGCTGCAGTGTACCAATTGTATGTTACGCCTGTTTGAGGACTTGTTACCGTTAATACAGCTGGGCTTCCGGTACAAACACTAACAGATGTTGAAGCTACCGTTGGTACTGTTGGTTTTGCGTTAACAGTAACCGTTACTTTAACACGGCCACCATTGTTGTTACAACCTCCTGTTCCGATTGCTAAAATATAGTAATCTGTCGTTGCAGCTAAGGCTGTTACATTGAATGTTGTGCCAGTGAATAATAAATTACCGCCAACCGCTGCAGTATACCATTCATAAGTAACACCTGCCTGTGCATTGGTTACTGTTAGGGTGGCTCCGTCACCTGCGCATATGCCTCCATTTGGAACAGATACCACTGGGTTGTTTGGTGATGCATTTACTGTAATGGCTACTGCCCTTGCTGTTGCTGCAGTATTTTCGCATTTATTATCGCCTTTAACCGTTACATAATAAGTTGTACTTGCTGTTAACACCGGTGTAGTAAACACTGGACCAGTAAATACTACTGTATTTAAAGCAGCATCACTATACCAGGTAAATATTGGATTGGTAACCGTTGTGCTTGTTGCTGCTAATGTTGCTGCTGTACTTGCACATATTGAAGTTGATCCATTTACTGTGATATCTGTTGCTAATGCGTTTGGACTAACTGTAACAGTTACTGTTTTTGCATTTGCGGCTGTATTTTCACACCTATTGGCACCTTTAACGGTCACGTAATAAGTTTTAGTGGCTGTTAATACCGGAGTAGTAAAGATTGGACCGGTAAAGGCTACACTTGTTAATGAAGCATCGTTATACCAGGTAAATACCGGGCTGGTAACCGTTGCAGAACTTGCATTGATTACTGCTGTTCCAGAGCCACATATTCTAGCTGGGGTTGATAATGTGATATCGGCAGCTGTTGCACCTGCATTTACATTAACGGTAACTACTTTTGCATTTGCAGCAGAACTTTCACATCTGTTATCACCTTTTACAGTCAGGTAATATTTAGTTGTTGCAGTTAATGCTGGTGTGTTAAAGGTTGCTCCAGTAAATACCGGTGTTGTTAAAGCAGCGTCGCTGTACCAGGTAAATATTGGATTGGTTACTGTTGTGGTACTGGCTACTAAGCTGGCTGACGATCCTGCGCAAATGGTGGCATCTGTTGCAGTAACATCTGTTGCCGAAGCTACCGAGTTAACAACAATATTAACAGATTTAGCTGTAGCAGCACTGCTCTCACACTTGTTATCACCTTTTACAGTTACGTAATAAGTAGTGTTGGTAGTTAACGTTGGTGTGGTAAATACTGCACCTATAAAAGCTACATCAGTTAATGTTGCGTTGGTGTACCAGGTAAATACCGGGTTAGTAACTGTTGTACTACTTGCCGCTAATACTGCTTTAGATCCTCCACAAATATTTGTTGACCCATTTACAACGATATCACTTGCAACTGCTATCGGGTTAACTTTAATGGTTACTACTGCTGCATTTGCTGCGGTGTTTTCACATCTGTTAGCACCTTTTACGGTCACATAATAAGTAGTAGTGGTAGTTAATACCGGTGTGGTAAATATTGGCCCGGTAAAGGCAACACTTGTTAATGAAGCATCATTGTACCAGGTAAATATTGGGCTGGTTACAGTTGCTGAGCTTGCATTGATTACCGCTGTTCCAGAGCCACATACCAATGCAGGTGTTGATAAGGTAATATCTGCAGCCGTTGCACCCTGATTAACATTTACAGTTACCACTTTTGCAGTGATACCCGAGTTTTCACATTTATTATCACCCTTAACCGTAACATAGTATTTAGTTGTTGCCGTTAATACCGGGGTAACGAATGATGTACCTACATAAGCTACTGAAGTTAATGCAGCATCGTTATACCAGGTGAATGTTGGGTTGGTAACGGTTGTTGTACTTGCTACCAAGGTAGTACCAGATCCTGAGCAGATTGTTGCATCAGTAGCGGTTATATCGGCAGCGGTAGAAACCGGACTAACTGTTATGGTAATTACCCTTGCTGTACCAGGTGCATTCTCACATTTATTATCACCTTTTACAGTTACGTAATAAGTAGTGGTGCTGGTTAAGGCCGGTGTAGTATATGTTGAGCCAATGAAACTTACATTGGTTAATGCCGCATCACTGTACCAGGTAAATACTGGATTGGTTACTGTTGGAGATGTTGCAGTTAATACTGCCGATGATCCTGCGCAAGCCACTGTGCTTCCGCTAAGAATAATATCGGTAGTCGTTGCCAAAGGATTAACGGTTACCGTTACCGCTTTGGCATCTGCAGCACTATTTTCACATTTATTAGCACCTTTAACACTTACATAATAAGTAGTGGTTGCAGTTAAGCCAGTTACTGTGAAAGTTGGACCTGTAAATACTACACTTGTTAATGATGCATCGCTATACCAGGTAAATACCGGTTGAGTAACCGTAGTACTCGAAGCCATTAACATTACGGTAGAACCTGAACAGATTTGCGCATTGCTTACTGCAATATCTGCAGATGTTGCAAAGTCTTTAACTGTTACGGTAACAACCTTAGCGTTTGCAGCTAAATTCTCACATTTATTATCGCCTTTTACAGTTACATAATAAGTGGTGGTTGCATTAAGTGCAGGTGTAGTAAAGCTAGCACCTACATGAGCCACTGTAGTTAAAGCTGCATCGCTGTACCAGGTAAATACAGGATTGATTACTGTTGTTGTTGAAGCAGACAGTGCAGCTGTAGATCCTTTACAGATTGATGCAATTCCGTTAACGGCGAGATCTGAATCAGTTGCTGCAGGATTAACCGTAATGGTAATCGATTTTGCAGTAGCTGCTGTATTCTCACATTTATTATCGCCTTTAACCGTTACATAATAAGTGGTGGTTGCAGTGAGTACCGGCGTAACGAAGTTAGCACCAGTAAATGCTACTGTAGTTAAAGCCGCATCACTGTACCAGGTAAATACCGGGTTGGTTACGGTTGTACTTGTAGCATTTAAAGTAACTGAAGAGCCGCCGCAAACGGTACTTGTTCCAGCTAGGTTAATATCAGCTGGGGTGGCAACAGGATTTACCGTTACGGTAACCTCTTTTGCATTACCTGCTGTGTTTGCACATTTATTTGTTCCGCTAACGGTTACATAGTATTTGGTAGTTGCGGAAATGGCTGGTGTATTAAATACTGCACCAACAAAAGCAACCTGTGTTAAAGCAGCATCAGTGTACCAGGTAAATACCGGACTGGTTACTGTTGTACTGGCTGCTGTAAGCACCGCTGTACCAGAAGCACATAACGATGTTGTTCCGGTTACTGTTAAATCTGCAGCAACAGCTGATGGATTAACAGTAATTGAAACCTTAGTACGTGTTGAGTTTGAACAACCTGTTCCACTTACCGCTTCAACATAATAATCGTATGTTCCTGCTGCAAGTGATGCAGATGTAGTGAAGCTACTGTTGTTTGTTACCAGCATGTTTCCGGCTGTAGCCGCATCGTACCAGTTATAGGTTACTCCTGCAACGGCCTGTACACTTAAAGTAGCAGGTGAGCCGATACAAGTTGTAGCCGGATTGGTAGTTGATGGAATCGGTGCTACCGGTGGAGCTAAAATAGTTACCGTTACTTTGGTTCCTACAGTCTCACAACCGTTAGCTGTAGCTGTTACCGAATAAGTATAAGTTCCAGCAGTTAAAGTTGGATCTGTTGCGAAAGTTGCTCCATCTTTTCCTGCTTGATAAGTTGTGCCTAAGTACCATTTGTACACTACACCAGCTTGTGGATTCTGAACACTTAAGGTTGCAGATGATCCTTGACAAGCGCTTGCTGTAGCTGCTGTAACTGTTGGTGTAGTGATTACCCTTTGTGCATAGTCTAAATTAACAGATGTTAATGCCCCAAGGAGACCTGAGCTTAATCTCAATTCTACACCATCAAATTTACTGGCTGGTACGAAAGTTAATATAGCAGATGTATTGCCTGTTAATAGTTTTAAGCTAATTAATGGGTTAGATATAGAAACCGCATCGTTATTGCTGGTTGTACCTTGGAAAGTTGTTACCGTTAAGTTATTTAATACTCCTACCGAAAGCAAGGTACCTGGAGTGGTAATCTTCACTCTTAAGGTATCACCTACATTTGATAAACCTGTAAAACCAACATGGTGATAAACAGATGCACCAAGTAATCCCACAGGGATAACCAAGCTAGATCCTGTGTTGATGTCGTTATCAACCGCAAAAGTTGGGTTGTAAACTCCAGCCAATACAGCTACTCCTGTTACTCCGCTTGCAACTGTTGTTGTCGCGGCTCCACAAGGTGTAGTTACCGGATTACCGTTAGGAATTACAGTAACGGTTACGGTAGCTCTGCTTGTTGCAGTACAGCCACCAGGAATAGTAGCTTCTACATAATATGTAGTGGTTGCACTTAATTGCGGTGTTACATAAGTTTCGCCAGTAAATACCGGAACTACACCATTTGCAGTAGTGTACCAGTTAATGGTTGCTCCTGCTGTACTCGATGTTGCTTTCAATACTGCAACAGAACCTTCACTAATGGTGATTGATGGTGGTGTAATTACCGGAACATCGATAGTTCCCAATATAATTTTAGCCTCAGTTCTTGTTGATGAGCTACCACAGCTATTTACTGCTGCTACAAAGTAACTTCTATCGGCATTGATTAATGGTGTTGTAAAGTTATCACCGGTAAATAATACAGTTGTCGATGTTGCGGTATCGTACCAGTTATAGGTTGTACCTACAATTGGGTTTTTAACCTGGAAAGTAACTGATGTATTAGGACAAGTATTTACAGATGCTGAAAGTAGGTCTGGTGTTACCGGAGCTGGGTTTGTAGTTACATTTACTACTGTTTTGTAGCTTACACAGCCAGTTGCTGAAACTGCTGCAACGTAGAATTTAGCATCGCCTGTTAAAACCGGGGTAGTAAATATGATACCGTCTTTACCAGTTAAGTATGTACCTGTAGCATCGTACCATCTATAGGTTAAGCTTGCCGAAGGGTTGCTTACTTCAAGCTGCGCAGTTTGGCCAACACAGGCCGTAACATTCGCTGATGCTACGGTAGGTGCAACCAAAATGCGTTGTGCGTAATTTAAATTGATTGATGTTAAAGCACCTAATAAACCTGAGTTCAATCTAACTTCTACCCCGTCGAAAACATTCGTTGGAACAAAAGTGATTAAGGCCTGGGTATTGCCGCTCAACAATTGAATATTGATTAAATTATCATTTAACAATCTAGAATCACCGTTACTGTTGGTTCCAACATAAGTAGTAATCGCAGCGTTTCCTAATAACGAAAGTGATAATAGTTTTCCTGGAGATGATACTAAAACACGTACCGTATCACCTACTTTAGATAATGATCCAAAACCAACTCTTTGATAAACTGATGCACCAAGCGCTCCTACCGGCATTACCAATGAAGATGCGGTTTGGGTATCGTTATCAATCGCCAATGCCGGGTTAAATACACCCGATAATAAAGCTACACCGTTAACACCATTAACCTGTGTAGTTGCAGCCTCGCAAGGAACCGGATTTGGAGATCCGTTACCATCAACTGTAATGGTAACCTGAACACGGCTTGCTGATGTACAACCATTGGTAGAAACCGATTCTACATAATAAGTTGTAGTAGCCAATAGCGGTGGTGTTACATATGTTGCACCTACATAAACTGGTGTAGTTGAAGTGTTAGAAGTGTACCAGTTGAAAGTATTGGTTGCATCTGCAGAACTAGCAGTTAAAATTGCAGTCTGACCTGCGCTAACTGTTGATGAACTTGCAGTTACTACTGGTAAAGCCGGACGAGGATTTACTGACACTGCTGCTACAGCACGTGTAGTGCTTGTACAGTTTCCTTGAGATGCTTCTACATAATAAGTAGTTGCCGCTGTTACTGCAGGAGTTGGGAATACAGCGCCAGTGAATACTAAGTTTCCACCTACCGCAGCATCGTACCATTTATAAGTTACAGCAGCATCTGGATTGGCAACCGATAAAGTTGCTGATGATCCTTCACAAACATTAGCTATTGTTGCCAATACCGGCGTTGGTAACGCTGGTGTAACCGTTACAGTTACCGGAACTCTTGTTATGTTCGGACAACCGCCTTTGCTTACCTGAATATAATAAGTAGTGGTAGCAGTTAAAGCTGGTGTAGTAAATGTTTCGCCAGTGGCCAACTGTGTACCACCAGTTGCAGCATCGTACCAGGCTAATGTTGTACCACCGTTTGCAGTTGCAGTTAATGTTGCGGTACTTCCGGCACAAATGGTTTGTGCACCAGCAGTTATTGTTGGGCTAGGATAAATTACGGTTGCACCATAAACATCTAAACTGGTGAGTACCGATGCTAATGCACCAAAGCTTACTTGTACCCTATCGTAAGCACCTCCTGCCAATATAGTTGCAGCAAAACGGTTACCTGATAAAAGTCGAAGATTTAACAGCCCACCATTTAACTGTACTGTTTTTACAACCGTGGCACCATTTAATATGGTAACGGTTACGTTGTTTAATAAACCAACATCGGCTAAACCGGTCGGTAAAGCTAAATCTAAACGAAGACTATCAGTAGCTGTTCCAACTGTTGGGAAAATTAATTGTTGATAACCTGATGCACCAACACCTACAGAAAGTGATATTCTGGTAAAGTTAGAAGGATCAGCATCAGTAGAATTTCCAGCGCCGTTTATTCCACACAATAAACAAATTCCGTTTATACCTGTGTTTTGCGCATTGGCAGCGTTACAAGCAGTACCACCACCATTATTTAATACGGTAACAGTTACCGGAACGCGGGTTGCACTTTTACAGCCACTGGCATTTGTTGTTTCTACATAATAAGTTGTAGTTGCCGATAACACCGGAGTAACAAATGAAGTGCCTGTTCCTACCTGTGTTCCGCCTGTTGCAGCATCGTACCATTGAATGGTATTGCCCGCATCAGCCGTTGCTAACAATGTAGTAGACTGACCAGCATTAATTACCTGGTTGTTGGTAGTTACTGTTGCAGCAGTTGCTGGTGGGTTAACAGAAACATTAACAGCAGTTCTCGAACTTACTGCAGTTCCAGAAACCGCCTCTACATAAAATACTGTTGGAGCGGTTACTGCTGGTGTTACAAAAACACCCGTGTTATTGGTAACCAATGGTGTACTTCCGGTAGAAGCATACCAGTTATAAGTTACGCCAGCTTGCAAATTGCTAACGCTTAATGTCGCTGGGCTTCCAGCACAAACAGTTGCTGCAGCAACTACTGGCGCATTAACCGTTACAGTTAAGCTATAAGCTGTTGTTGCTTTGTTTCCGTTTGCATCTGTTGCAGTTAAAGAAATCGTAAAGGTTCCGCCTAAAGTTGGTGTTCCTGTAATTTCTCTTGTTGCAGTATTAAAACTTAATCCCGGAGGAAGGTTTGTTGCTAAATAAGTATACGGAGCTGTTCCACCTGTTACCGCTGGTAAGGTTTGTGTTGGATAAGGTGTACCCACAATACCGTTTGGTAAAGTTGCACCTGGCAATGATAAAACACCAATTACTTTAAGAGCATAAGTGTTACTTGCGGTTCTGCCTTCACTATCTGTAGCAGTTACACCGATCGAATAATTTCCGGCCTGTGTAGGTGTTCCCGAAACTTCACGTGTTGCTGGATTAAAAGTTAATCCGGCTGGAAGGTTGCTTGCTACGTAAGTATATGGGCCAACACCACCAGTTGCCGATGGTAAGGTTTGCGTAGCATAAACTGTTCCTTCTGTTCCATCAGGCAAGGTTGCTGCTGGTAACAATAAAGGATCAACCACTACGATTGTATAGTTATTGGTTGCTGTTTTTCCATCAGCATCGGTAACCGTTACCGGTACTGTGAAAGTTCCAGATTGTGTAGGTGTTCCTGTAATTTCCCTTGTAGCAGGATCAAAGGTTAATCCCGGAGGAAGACCAGTTGCCGCATAAGTATAAGGTGTTGATCCGCCTGTGGCAGATGGAATAGTTTGTGTTGGATAAACTGTTCCTGTTGTTCCGTTAGCTAAAGTCGCGGCTGGTAAAACCAGTGGATCGGTTACCTTAAGTGTATAATTAGCAGTAATGGTATTGCCATTGGCATCTGTTACTGTAACGGGAATGGTAAAGGTTCCAACTTGAGTTGGTGTACCTGTAATTTCTCTTGTTGCCGGATTAAAGGTTAATCCTGGAGGAACACCTGTTGCCGAATAAGTATAAGGTCCGGTTCCACCTGTTGCAGCTGGAATTCCGTTTGTAGTATAGGCTGTACCGGTTACACCGTTAGGCAATGCTCCAGGAGCCAAAGCCAAAGCTGGTGTTACGGTTAAATTAAAGGTTGAAGTTGTGCTACAACCTTTGGTATCAGTTGCTATAACATCGAATGTTGGATTACCTGCTGCTGTTGGCGTTCCACTTACCACACCACTTGGCGATAAAGTTAAACCAGCTGGCAAGGTACTACCTGCAGCCAAAGTATAAGTATAACCAGGTGTGCCACCAGTAGCAACCGGAAGTTGTTTACTGTAAGGAGATGCAATGGTTGCATTGGTTAAAGTTGTGCCTGCAAATACAATTGCGGGGTTAACGGTAATAACCACCGGAACTCTTGTTGTATTTGAACAAGTTCCTTTGCTTACCTGGACATAATAAGTAGTTGTTGCGGTTAAGGCAGGAGTTGTAAAGTTTGCGCCCGTACCTACTTGGTTTCCGCCTGTTGGCGCATCGAACCAGGCTAATGTAGTGCCGCCATTTGCAGTTGCACTTAATGTTGCAGTACTACCTGAACAGATAGATTGAGCACCTGCTATAAATGTTGGGTTAGGGTAAACTACGGTTGCACCATAAATATCCAAGCTGGTTAAAGCCGAAACTAATGCACCAAAACTCACCTGTACCCTATCGTACACGCCACCTGCTAAAACAGTTGCAGCGAAACGATTTCCGGATAAAAGTTGAAGATTTAATAATCCACCGTTTAATTGTACTGTTCTTACAACCGTAGTACCATTTAATACGGTAACGGTTACATTGTTTAAAAGACCAACATCAGCTAAACCAGTTGGTAAAGCTAAATCTAAACGGATGCTATCAGTAGCAACACCTGTTGATGGGAAAATTAATTGTTGGTAACCTGTTGCTGCAACACCCACAGCAAGAGAGATCCTGGTGAAGTTGTTGGCATCGGCATCTGTTGAGTTACCTGCGCCATTTACAGCACATAATAAACAGATACCATTAATACCTGTATTCTGACTATTTGCTGCATTACAAGCTGTCGCACCACCGCCGTTAATTACGGTTACAGTTACCGGAACGCGACTTGCACTTTTACAGCCATTGCTGCTTGTAGTTTCGATGTAATAAATTTTGGTTGCTGTTAAAGCTGGTGTAGTAAATGATGTTCCTGTTCCAACTTGTGTTCCTGCTGTTGGTGCATCAAACCATGCAATAGTGTTGCCAGCATCAGCAGTTGCGGTTAATGTTGTGGTCTGCCCAGAGTTGATTATCTGGTTATTGGTAGTAACTGTTGCTAAAGTTGCAGGTGGGTTAACTGAAACCGTAACCGATGTTCTCGAACTGATTGCTGTTCCAGAAACGGCTTCTACATAAAACACAGTTGCTGAGCTTATTGCAGGTGTTACAAAAGTCCCGTTATTGCCTGTTACTAATGGAGT
>Ga0163161_10000046_pt1 | contig 127211 bp, 102 predicted proteins | sample S45metaG_FD_129847 | JGI IMG/M metagenome (GOLD analysis project Ga0163161, IMG submission 129847) | Switchgrass rhizosphere microbial communities from Kellogg Biological Station, Michigan, USA - S4-5 metaG | ecosystem: Host-associated > Plants > Roots > Rhizosphere > Soil | place: USA... | reverse complement strand
GTTGTAATTTGATTGCTTTTATCTGTAATAAAAATTCCGCTACCTTTAATTCAATATCACTTTTATTATACATGGCTCAAAATTACAGATTTATTTGTGTTTGTCATAACGTTTATTAAGCCCTACTTGTTTTGCAGGGATAGAAAAATGTAGAAAAATAATTCGATTTCGACATTCAAATGCTCCGAATATCGGAAATTTCGATGGATGGTAAAAGCTATTTCTTGCCACTGCTTGTAAATCAGCACGATAAAGAATAGCCAGGCTTAAAACCGCATGCTGATTATTTTATATTGAACAAAAAATAATTTCGTGGTCGGGAGGTTAACTTATATGAGTGCTTTACCTGATTAAGACTTGGTTTGTTCCGATTTTTACAATTTCAAGGGTAATAATTGTCCTAAATTTACGATCTTGTAAAGCAATTAGCGTATGGAATTTAAACAATTTTTACCTTCGGATACCTTAAAACCTTATATCAGGCACTACTATATTTTCAAATCGGACGCGGATACGACTTTTGAAGATGTAGTATTTCCAAGTGGGGATATGGAGCTGATATTTAATCTGGGCAATGGAAGCTGGGAATCTCTTGTAAACGATGGCTTTAAGAAAACGCCAAAGATTGAACTTTGGGGTCAGATTACAAAGCCGCTTGCAATCCGATCGGCAGGTAAACATTCGATGCTCGGTATTAAATTTTACACCCATTCGGCATCTTACTTTTTTAATGATCAGATGGGCGTTTTTAACGATTCGATTACCGATCTTAGGGAGGTAATTGGAGCAGGTGCAGATGCAATCCATCAAAAATTATTGGAAACAGAAGGTGACCAGAAAAGGATCTGCCTTTTAGAAACGTTTCTGTTGAAAAGACTGATCAGTCACGAAAAAAAGTCGTTTCATATCAACAAGGTAGCCGATATTTTAAATAGTATCCTAAAAGATGCTTCAGGAAGCAATATTACCTATATCGCATCGAGGCACAATATTACTACACGTTATTTGCAGCGGTTATTGCATCAGCATACCGGGCTTTCGCCAAAATTTTATGATAAAATTAACCGTTTTCAGCAAAGTTTAAAAATGATCTCAAAAAACGAAGAGCCATTTACCAATATTGCTTATGCCTGCGGATATTTTGATCAATCGCATTTTATAAGGGATTTTAAATCCTTTACCGGACTTACCCCTTCGAGTTACCTGGATAACCTTACTCCGGTAAACCAGCTCCTCTTTCCATAAATTTTATTTTGTTCGGATTTGTACAATCCCTGGGTTTTTAAGGGCTATATCTTTGATGTATAATCAATTAAAACAAGATATAGCATATGAATTCTTTTGAAACATTTAAACATCTGCACAAGAATACCACCCCACTTTTGATCGGTAATGTATGGGATGTAAAAAGCGCAGAAATCTTTCAATCCAATGGCTTTAGGGCCATCGGTATTTCCAGTCAGGCCATTTCAAATGCCCTGGGTTATGCAGATGGGGAAAACCTACCTTTTGAAGAACTGCTACGGGTAACCAGGCGCATTACCGAAGTAGTAAACATCCCGCTTACTGTTGATATGGAGGCTGGCTATAGCCGTAATCTTCAGGGTATTTTAGAAAATATAGAACAATTGCATGATAGTGGTGCAGTTGGGATCAACCTCGAAGATACTTTACCGGGAGAAAACAGAACATTGGTGGCGGTTACCTCATTTGCTGAAACAATTGCTGCTGTTGCAGAACATATCAAAAAAAAGAAACTGAACATCTTTCTGAATATCAGAACAGATGCATTTCTTTTGGGACTGCCAAATGCCCTGGAAGAAACCCAAAACCGAATTAAATTTTATCAGGAGGCTGGGGCGGATGGGATTTTTGTGCCTTGCATCACCTATAGAGCTGATATTGAGGCCGTAGTTCAATCTACATCACTTCCCGTTAACGTAATGTGCATGTCCGATCTTCCTGGATTTAAAGTGTTGGAATCGATTGGTGTTAAACGCATTAGCATGGGTGGTTTCTTTTTCAATAAAATATATGATCAGGCAGGCATACTTGCACGCAGAATATGGAAAGAGCAAGGATTTTCAAGCATTTTTTCTTAAACAATAACAAAAATTATGATGAATTTACCAAGGAGGGCAGAAGACGCCCATGCAGCATTAGCTGCCGCATTTAATACTGGCGACGTCGCCACTGTATTGAACATGTACGATACATCCGGCATTATTGTTCCCGAACCTGGGAAACCTGTAACAGGCAAAGCACAATTTGAAGAAGCCGTTAAAGCCATTTTATCCATTAAAGGGAAGATGGAAATAAAAACAGTTTACTGTATGCAAACCGGAAATCTTGCAATTGGAAGATCGGAATGGAACATTACAGATGGAAATGAAGTGAAGATAAGGGCAAAAGGCATTGAACTGATGAGGCAGAACGAAGATGGTACATGGAAAATTTTGATCGACCATGCTTTTGGGGCGGAGGTAGACTTGACTTCTTAAATAAAAAGGAGGGCATTAAAATGAATGACCGGTCTTTTAATTTTAATATTTCCTATTAAACGCTGCAGGAGCAAATCTTACCGGTTTGCCCTGTGGCTTTTTTATTTAAAAGGTCTGAGGATTTGCAGCACCTTATTCCTTACGGTTCGTCATCCTCAACTTGTTTCAGATCTTTTCACTTAAGCCATTTCTGACAATTTTATACCTCAAATCATATTAAATTCCGTTCCGATTCATCCTATTATACTGGCTTTGACCATGCTAATTTGGTTGATAATAAAAAGATATTTTATGAAAACGACAAAAATTTTATTGGCCATTTTACTTGTGATCACAGCATGCCGCACAAAAGAAATTTTCGATAAGGAGATCAATGGAATCATCACAGGCAAACAAAAATTATCAGAAACTGTACAAGGAATTGATCATGCTTTCGAAGCATTTGAGAAGGAAGCGCCATCAGATTTAGTTACACGTTTTATAAATGATCAGCTGACTGACGGATACTTAAAATATTTTTCAGATCCTAATTCTAATGAGGCTATTAAAAAAATCTTTTATGTATTATTAGATAAGATAATGCGGGAAAATGAAGCAATGTTTAACAGTAAAAATAAGACCATAATTGAAATGTGGAGATTAACTTTTAAGCGATATATGCTGTAACAATTCTTAAAATTAACTATCATAATTAATATCCCTAATTTATGATTATTTTAAAATCAGATTATTTTAGTTCGCACGAACGTCTTACCCGTTTTATTAACGAGAACCGTATTAAACGCGAAGATATCTTAGTAATCACTCAGGACCAGGGGATGTTTTCCATCTTTTTTTACGCTGATGATGCTATAAAAGAAATTACACACGGCATGTTCTCCTAGTACAGATTAATCGGTCTGTTGCCACATAAAATTTACAGTGCAACTTGCTATTGTTTGAATTTTGCAATGAATTATTTGATTTGTGTAATCGTTACTAACAAAGGGCTGTTTACATTTGTTATGGTAAAATAAATATAAATTTTTATGACAGCAACAAAAGGATATGCGGCACAAAATGCCGAAACAGATCTTGCCCCCTGGAATTTTGAGCGCCGGGAAGTAGGACCTCATGATGTTCAATTCGAAATACTTTTCTGTGGAGTTTGCCACTCCGATCTGCACCAGATTAAAAATGATTGGTTTCCTGGGATATTCCCAATGGTTCCAGGGCACGAAATTGTGGGCAGGGTAACAAAAGTAGGAGATCATGTTAAGAAATTTAAAGTAGGCGATCTTGCTGGTACAGGCTGTATGGTGGATTCTTGTCAGGTTTGCGAAAACTGCAAGCAAGATCTGGAACAATACTGTTTAGAAGGCAATACGCAGACTTATAATGGTTTAGAAAGAGATGGGAAAACACCTACTTATGGTGGATATTCGGATTCTATCGTAGTGCGTGAAGAGTTTGTCCTGCATGTATCGGATAAATTAAACCTTGCAGCCGTAGCACCGCTTTTATGTGCCGGTATTACAACTTACTCTCCGTTAAGACATTGGAAAGTAGGAAAAGGACATAAACTTGCTGTATTGGGTTTAGGCGGTTTAGGACACATGGCGGTGAAGTTCGGTGTAGCTTTCGGTGCTGAGGTAACCGTATTGAGTACTTCACCAAAAAAAGAAGAAGATGCCAAAAAACTCGGTGCGCATCATTTTGTGGTGACTACCGACCCTGAACAGGTTAAAGCAGCCAGAGGTACCTTCGATTTTATATTGGATACTGTTTCTGCAGAACACGATTTTAACATGTATCTTTCATTGCTGAGAACAAACGGTACGCATATTTGTGTAGGTGTTCCGCCTAAACCAGCAGAAATTGCAGCTTTTAGTTTATTGGGTGGCAGAAAAAGCCTTGCTGGATCGGGTATTGGAGGAATTGCCGAAACTCAGGAAATGTTGGATTTCTGTGCTGAAAACAATATTGTATCGGATATCGAAATGATAGATATGAAAGATATCCACAAAGCTTACGAGCGGATGGAAAAAGGCGATGTTCGTTACCGTTTCGTGATTGATATGGCAACGTTATAAGCTTAAAATCAACTGGAAAAATCTATAATTGGGGTTTAGGGGCAATATATTAAAGCTTCTAAACCCTTTTTTGTTTAAAGAAAGAATTAACTTTCAATATTCCTCATAAAGTCGGCTAAGCGAATCTTATGATTGGTTTCTACTTTGAAGATTTGTTTTTTATTTTCAGCGAGCAGATTGCTAAGGACGCTGAGCGAATCTTTAAGATAGGAGATAGACAGCATACGCGAAATCGTGCTTCTTATTTTATCGGCCATAAATAATTCGACCAGGATTAGGCAGATCAGAAACATATAATGCGTGAGGATCAGGTTATTACTGTTCTTTCCTAGTGCTGGCATGCCTAAAGACACGAAAATTATATCTATTATCAAAGGAATTCCAATAATTGCTACCAGCGAAAAAGCACTAACCTTTAAGGTGATCCTTTTTTCTGCCAGCTTCATCTGTTCGTTAAATGCCGAAAACTTACTTTGAAAAGGGATACTTCTGTTATTTTGTTGTTGTTCCAGCTTCTGTAGATCTTTACCGTGTTCAATATCAATTTTTCTGACCTGCTCTACAATATAGGTTTCAGCATTGTTCAGCTTTTCCTGATCTTCTACAATAGATTCCTGCTCGGCAATAATCTTGTCCATTACCATCAAATCTTCGGGGATACCATGACGTAATTTTTGTTCTGCAGCTACAATGCGGTTATCCAGTTGTTTAAACTGCCGTTTAAGTTCACTAATTTCTTTGGTATAATGCTCTTTTTTAGAAGCATAATTGTTTTCCAGACTGTTAAGTTCCGAAACATATTCAAAATCTGCCAGGAGCTGTTCATTATTAGCAAAGCGCTGATAAAGTTCATTTAATGTGATAAAAAGTGCTCCAGTTGATTTTTCTGGATTAGAAAGATCATTCTGATAAGCTTCCAGGTCTGTTTCTGATAATGGAGGTATTGGCATGGTAGATTAAAACGTTAAAATTATAAAAAATATTTACCGTTAAGTGAATTATTCGCTATAGTTTTCCTTGAAGAGATTACAATATCCAATCAGTAAATCGTTTTTTACAATCTGGTGTATCTCAATGCTGAAAAGAATAGGTTGATTTTTCGTTATCCATATTAGATGATCATAATTGCTTGTGCTTAAAATACAATAAATAATCCCGTATATTATTTCTAATCTGCTACAGAATTCAATTCCATTACCGTTTTTTTTTTTATATTAAGTGCTTCAATACCAGTAAAATGTGAACGCTTATTTGATTAAAAATGATTGGGAAAGATAACAGATGCAATTTTAAAGAAGATAAATATGTTATTAATACGATACTTAAGTATTTATACGGAATTAAAAATTGAATTTTTTCGCATTTTTAATAAAAAGTTATATATTTGTAGCAAGCAAGGGGTGAGAGCCTTGCATCAATCTTTGATTGAGAGCGTTAATTTAGATAAGGTTACAACATTTAATTGTTGTAACCTTTTTTTATACCCTATAATAACTCAACATTTTTTCTACTTTAGGGAAAGCAAACACTCACATTTAATATTACAATAATACAAGGGAATTAATAGGCGGTAGCTTTAGCGCCATTTTAATGTGTTTTTAAATATATGCCAAGAAATTATAGAATTTATATCAACGACAATACTTTGTTTATCTCAGATTTTCTGCCGGAGCAAAAGGAGAAAATTCAACAGCTTGAATTTCAGGATTTTGATTTGCAGACATTCTACAAAAAACTAAAAAATGGATCTAAAAAGAGCTATATTTTTTTGACAAAGAATCCCCAGGAAACCTTTAAAAAGTTAAAGAAAGATTGCACCATCATTAAGGCTGCGGGTGGGTTAGTGGAGAGTGCAAATGGCAATTACCTGTTTATTTTTAGAAATAAAAAATGGGATTTACCCAAAGGAAAACTCGAAGAAGGTGAAAAAATGAAAGAAACCGCCGTTCGCGAAGTGGAAGAAGAATGTGGGATCAGGGTTTTTAAACGCGAAGAAAAGCTTTGTAAAACCTATCATGTTTATCCGATTGGTTCTAAAATGGTGATCAAAAAAACAAATTGGTACAAAATGAAGGTTAAAGGCGAGCCGAAATTGGTTCCCCAAAAAGAAGAGGGAATTGATGAAGCCGTATGGCTTGATAAAAACCACCTCTCGCCGGTGGTTAAAAACACTTTTCCATCCATTATGGATGTGTTAAGGGCAGGTGGTATACTATAATGTATCCATGTTGTCAGATGTTACCATCAGATATCGATCAGATTCTAGATTTAGATTGTAATCTAGTTTAACAGTCAGATGGTGACATCTGACTGCACATCACTCATAATCCAACTCATCCACAACGGCCTTAATCTGTTTGATATGCTTTCCATAATAATACCAGGCCCATAATTCGGTAATTGCACCAATAATGAGGATGGAAATGAAGCAGTTCAATAGAATATACACAGATGATAGTTTGCTTAAAATCCTGGCGAAAATAGATGCCTTTTCTACAAAGAGGTAAACCGCCAGAAATGCGGCCCCGATAAAGGCAACAATGTAGGTTAAGGCTTTATAGAGTTCGATATTCAGTTTCATTTCGTAATAAAACCAGAGGATATTTTTGCGTGTATCCAAACTCATGTCGTAAGAGTTTTTATAGAATAGATAAAACTTGAAAAAGTAATACGCTGTAAAACCGCAGGTGATGGCGTAAAACATCAGAAATACCTGATTCATTGCCGATGAAAAGTTAAAAAAATATGGGATGAAGGCCATGATGGCCAAAAAGAACAGCTGGTAAAAAAACTCATGTTTCATTTTTCCCCTGATCCTGTCAATTGGGGTATGTGCTTGCTTTATTTTAAGCATATCGGTAGAAATGCTGTCGCCCTCAGGTTGCTCAGCGCTCCATTCATTTTTGATGTCGTCAAAATTCATAACCGTTTTTCTTTATAATGAATTGTAATTTTTCTTTTGTTCTGTTGAGCTTAACCCTTGCATTCACCTCACTGATGCCCAGGTTTTCGGCGATTTCACGATGGGATTGATTTTCGAGATATAGAAATATCAATGCTTTTTCGATCACATTTAACTCTTTTACGGCAGTATATAAATAGGCCAGTTTTTCTTCTTTTCCCTCGCTCTCATTTATATCTATTACATCAATATTTTCGTCTAAAGGTATTTTATCAACTTTTCTATTATCCTTCTTGAAATAAATCAATGCCGTATTTAAGCATACCCGGTACATCCAGGTGGTAAATTTAGCATCGCCTTTAAAAGTTGGGTAAGCCTTCCACAACTGTAATACGATTTCCTGAAACAGATCACGCTGTTCTTCAACACCGTTCATATACATTTTCGAAATTTTATGTATAATCGCTTTGTGCTGATTGATGAGGGTGAGAAATATGTTTTCTGTTTCTTTCATTGCATATTATAACCCATTGGTAACAGATTTATTAAAACGTTACATTTTAAATTTAAATAATATTTAACTGCGGAAAGGAAGATGAACAGAGATAGGGTAAAAGTGTTCGAAAACACCCTGTCCTTCCGAAACCCCTCTGAAAGAGGGAAATAATGTAAATACCGGTCAGGTGGTAACACCTGGCAGCACAATTATAAAAAACTAAGCGCCTCTTTGGGTACAAACGGACTTACATCGCCGTGGTTTCTTAAAATATCGCGGACGATGGTAGAACTGATGGCCGAATATTCGGGCTTGCTTAAGAGCAGGATCGTTTCTACCTCGGGCATCATGGTTTGATTGATCTGCGCAATCGCTCTTTCATATTCAAAATCTGCTGCCGAACGGATACCCCGAACCATGTATCTGGCATCAATTTTTCTGCAAAAATCGACCGTTAGGCCCTCATAGGTCTGGATTTCAATATTTTGATAACCTTTAAAAACCGTCTGTAAAATCTGAAGACGTTGCTCAGCACTTAAGAAATTCTGCTTGGAACTGTTTAATCCAATGCCGACTACAATTTTATCGAAAAGTGGGGTGGCACGTTGTAAAATGTTTACGTGAGCAATGGTGATCGGATCAAATGAGCCTGGAAATAGCGCTATCTTCATGATTCAAATATAGATTTTTATGCTGAAAGGAGAAAGAGCTTAGCGCTAAGTGCTGGCGTTTGGAGCAGAACAAAAAAAGCTTGCAGTTAACAATCTGCAGTTCGCAATGAGCGAATGACCAATTTAACTAAATTCAAAAAAGCTGAATGATGAATTGCCATATTTTCGGGTTTCGGTGTACCCAGGCTGACTATTCAGTTTCATATTGCTTTGGTGTTCTACAATTAATAAACCATCAGGTTTTAGCAACTGTTGTTCTTTCACCATCACCGGAATCTGTGGGATATTGGGCATGTTATAAGGCGGATCGGCAAAAATCAGATCGTAGGCGCCTGTCATTTGTTTTAATAGCTTAAAAACGTCGCCTTTACGCACATCCACCTGGTCAAACTGATGCTGTTTTGCGGTATTTTTTACCCAGTTTACGCAGCCATAATCCATGTCGACTGCTAAGATGCTTTCTGCACCGCGGGAGGCAAACTCGAAAGTTAAATTCCCTGTTCCACAGAATAAATCGAGTACGGTACAGGTTTCAAAATCATATTTGTTGTTGAGGATGTTGAAAAGGGCTTCTTTGGCCATATCCGTTGTTGGGCGTACCGGTAAATTTGCAGGGGGCTGCAAACGAATGCCTTTTAATTTGCCACCAATTATTCGCATAAATCTAAAGCAAGCAGGCCGCTGAAATAGTGTTTAGGCATATCGTCTAATAATTCGCTATGCTGTTTTTCGGCAGGGAGGAAGAAATAAAGTTGATTAAAATATTTTAATAAGCAGTTATAATGCTCATCATCTTCGTTTATGATGCCTTGTATATAAACCGGAACAGCTTCATTTAAACCCAGTTGCTCGATCATCAACAGTAAGAAATAATTAAATTCTTCGGCGTTTTCTGATTCGTAGTGGTTCTGAAAAACAACTTTTTTATCTTTAGTATACAGTACATTGAAAGATACTGCTGTAAAATCGATCAGTAGTGATTCATCAGCCAAATGGCTGAATAAAACCATTAAGGGTTCTGATTGTGGGAACACATTGGTTTTTTCGGGCAAATGGGCTTTCACATTTTCATCTAAACAGAAAACAGTATTAAAACCCAGCTTAGTGTTATGTTTAGTATAAACCTTGCTGTCAGAGCCTAAATATTTGGAATAAACGGATAAATTCTCATCATCAAACCACTCGTCAGGAATAAAAATGAAGTTTGAGGTATGAATGGCTGCCTTTACAGCAGCATAATTTAAAGATAGGTAACTACCGGCTTCGAAAGCAGATTTTAGTTCTTTCTGTACATCTTCGCAACCCTGTTTATCAAAAATGACATGGATCTCTTCAGCATCCTTACTTACCACTGCATAAGAAAAGCTGTCATTTGTTATTTTTAATAATAAATGGCAGTTTGCAGATGCATCAGCTTTAAAACTCGGGTCGACTAATAAGAGACTGTTGTTACTCATTGAAACAAAAATAGAGTTTTTTAAGGATTAACGGTAAGAAGCGCTTATTTTTTTGGTTTTAACACAGATGTACCTGAAATTTTGCCACGAAGGCTAGGATTATAACGGAATAATTTTCTGCATCATGCCAACCAATTGCCCAATGAACGAGTGAACCAATCCATGTTTTTTTACCAAAATCAAACCTTTTAGCTATTCAAAAATCGAAATATTCAGCTTAAATTCGGAACATGAGTTACAAGCCTACCTATAAAGCTGCAAACACGATTGCAGCTACTATTGAGCAACATTTTGTTAAGCTGCACAAAAATGCAATTGCACAGGGTGAGATAGATCTGGCAACTCAACCGGACAGAAAAATAATCGAAGCGATAATTGATGTTGCTTTTTGGAGCAGTTTGCGTAAAGAAGAAGGGCACTCACCTCGGATTTCGATCGCATTTTTACCTCCTGAACAAGCATCAAAACCTTTGCGTTTTGCCAAAAAACTAGCTCTAAATGCTAATACCTTAACCAAAATAGCGCCTGGGATCGAACGCTCCGGAATCCACTTAGGCGTTTGGGAGGAGGATGGCGAATTGTATATCTGGGGCACAACCTTAAACATTCCTAATTTTTGTTTTGTTGTTGATGTGTCTGAACCAGGATTAATCGTAATCAAACACCGCAGGATTTATGGCATAGGTAAATTTACCAACGTAGCGGTATTAAAAGGAGAGCAGATCCGGATTGTGGACGACCGGAGCTGCACAAATAAAGACTGTCCGCCTATTTTGCAGGCCTTGTTAGATCTAACGGTTTTGGCCAGCTGGAACGATCCTATCAACATCCTGATCCAGTTTTCGGTTTCTATGCGTGCCCATGGACGTGGGGGAGCGTTGTTAATCGTACCCAAAGGCGATACGAAGTGGGAAGAGTCTATCATCCATCCGATACAATATCTGGTAGAGCCCCCATTTTGTGGTTTGTCCAATCTGGCGAAGCAAAGTGGAAACCAAAGTGAAATTTTCTCGCAGGGTGCTGTGCGCCGTGAGGTTGATCACTTAGCCGGATTAACGGCTGTAGATGGGGCAACCATCATCAACGAAGAGTTTGGTCTGATTGCTTTTGGTGCAAAAATTGGCCGTGCAAAAGGCAAACCAACGGTAGAGCAGATCGCCTTTTCAGAACCCATTGTTGGTGGTGAAGATAAGATACTCTATCCCGGCCAATTAGGTGGCACTCGGCATTTCTCTGTTGCACAATTTGTTAACGATCAGCCCCAGTCTATCGGTTTGGTCGCTTCCCAGGATGGCCATTTTACCATATTCAGCTATAGCAAAAAACAAAATATGGTAATGGCACATCGCATCGAAACCTTACTTTTGTAATAAGTAAGGAGCAGAAAGCATAGGGCATAGTGATTATATTGCTTTGGAAAAGGTATTGCACTGCCAATCGGTTGCAATAGTCCGTCTTTCCGCTAAATTCCCGATGAAGAATCGGGGATATTGCTTCAATACGGTTTAATTAACATAGTCCAGTGTTCAAAACTTAGGTTTTATTTAATACGGGATGAAACAATTAACCACTAAACCAATTAACATTAGAGATGATACTCAATAAAAGTCAGCTTATCGCTTCAGCATACGAACATACTCCAACTAAGGAGCAGCTGCTTTTTTGTGAGCGGATGTCGGTGTTTTTGCAACAGGACGATGAGTACCGTTGTTTTGTGTTGAAAGGTTATGCTGGTACGGGTAAAACCACTTCAGTAGCGGCTTTGGTAAAGGTTTTGAAGCAATTTAACCTGCGTAGCGAACTGTTGGCGCCAACGGGAAGGGCTGCAAAGGTAATGAGTCAATATTCGTACCGACAAGCCTTAACCATACACAAACGGATTTACCGTAAACGATCGGCGGCATCGCCCGAAATGCAGTTTCAACTGGCACCTAACCTCTCTGAAAATACGCTTTTTATTATCGATGAGGCTTCGATGATTGCAGATGAATTTAACGAAACGGGCTCTTCGATATTAAGAGATCTGCTCGAGTTCGTGTACAATAGCAAAAACTGTTTTTTGCTTTTCGTGGGCGATACCGCGCAATTGCCACCTGTTGGAAGTTTAGATAGCCCGGCGCTGAACGAACAGTACCTTAAAGATAAATTTGCTTTAACGGTTTCTTCTGTCGAGTTAAAGGAGGTGGTGCGCCAGGGCAAGAAATCGGGTATTTTGGCCAATGCCACGATGCTGCGGAACCAGATTGCCAGGAATCCTGAACATCCATTGCCCAAGTTCCTCACTAAAAACTACACCGATATTTACAACATGGCTGGTGCACGTTTGGTTGAGGGATTGGAATATGCATACCGGAAATTCGGTATGGAGAACACCCTGGTGGTTTGCCGTTCCAATAAATCGGCCAATGTATATAACCAGCAGATCAGGGCAAGGTTACTGTACCGTGAAGAAGAGTTAACGGGGGGCGATCAGATTATGGTGGTACGCAACAATTATTTCTGGCTGCCCGAAAATGAGGATACCGCTTTTATTGCCAATGGCGATATGGCAAAGGTGATCCGTGTAAGGGGAGAAGAAGAACGTTATGGATTCCGTTTTGCGGATGCTACTTTAGAGTTTATGGATTTCCCTGCCGCTGGGCAGATCAGCTGCAAAGTAATGCTGGATACCCTTAATTTAGAAAGTGCAAATTTACCATATGAACAGAATAAAAAGCTTTTTGACGGCCTTAATGAAGATTACGAACACATTGCCAATAAACGGCAAAGGATGCTGGCCATTAAAGCCGATCCTTTTTATAATGCCCTGCAGATTAAATTTGCTTATGCCGTTACCTGCCATAAAGCACAGGGTGGACAGTGGGATGCCGTTTTTGCCGATCAGGGCTACCTTACTGAAGAAATGATCGATCTTGATTTCCTCCGCTGGCTGTATACCGCAGTAACCCGTGCCAAAAAAGAGCTATATTTAGTCAATTTTGCGCCACAGCTTTTTGCCAAGACGGCGCTGGAGGACTATTTTTAGGGGATACCGTCATGCTGATCCGATAGCTATCGGATCAGCATGACGATCTAAATGAGATATAATTACTAAGACGTTTAGAAACTAACCAATTATACGATGAAATTTGCCTTTAGCCTCAAAAATAAGCTGAAAATTGCTTTTTTGCTTTTCTGTATCATGTGCTGCACTTTATTAATCCGATTTTTGGAAGATAAAAGTGTAGAAAAGATTAGTGAATCTTTTATTTCGATGTACAACGACAGACTTGTACCGGCAACAGACTTATACTTTATTGCCGAAAACCTCTATTATAAAAATGAAATTCTTCAGGAAGTACTATTAGGAAATACGGCTGTGCATCCCTCAACCGGTATGGTGAAGATGAACAAGCATAACCGTAAAATAGATTCGGTGATTAATAAATACGAGCTTACCTTATTGGTGAAGCAAGAGAAAAGCTTTTTGAACGAACTTAAAAAAGCATTGGCTGTACAACGAGGTTTAGAAGTGAAAATATTGAATATTACCGGAACGGAGGGTAGGGAGATTTACGAATCTATGGGCAGAAATGCTGCCAACCAAACATTAGCTAAACTTTCTGCACTCATTAAAATACAATCAAAAGTAGGCAACGAACTAATTAAAGGATCAGAAATATTTGTTTCGGGCACAAAAGTTTACTCTACACTACAGGTCATTCTGGCCATCGTGATCGGGATTATGATTGTGGCTATAATTTCGGCTTCAAATGCTGTGAAAGTACAGAGCGAGAAGTTTAATTTGAATTAGTTTTTGCCATGGAGGTATGGGAATCACGGAAAAATATGTCAATTCCGTGTTAATCTGTGTTTCCGTGGCTAACTAAGTTTCGTCATCCTCAACCGTATTAAAGAGGTCTGTAGAATAGATTTTTTGATTACTCATGATTTGTCGCTGCCTATGACGGGAAGCTTTCATGACCCTCATGATTGGTTGCTGCCCATGGTAGGAAGCTTTCATGACCCTCATGATTGGTCGCTGCCCATGGTAGGGAGCTTTCATGACCCTTATGATTGGTCGCCACCTATGGTGAGGGGGGCATTGTTTTTTTGCCACGGAGATACGGAAATCACGGAGAAATGAGCCGATTCCATGTTAATCTGTATTTCCCCGCCTGAACAATCGGGCAGGCGGGGCTAATTACTTTTACTCCGCTTCGTCGTCTGTAATCAGTCTGATCGAATCGTCAGAGAGCATAATCAGGCGCTCTTTGTACAATGAGCCAATGGTTTTTTTGAAGGCGCTTTTACTGATCTGGAAACGGTGATAAATATCTTCAGGAGAACTTTTATCGCCCAGTTCGATTATGCCACCACTCTTTTTCAATTCTTTCAGCATCATCTCTTTCGAATCGAGGATATGGCCATAACCACTTGGCTGCAGGGTTAAATCAATCTTGCCTTCCACACGGATTTTCTTGATCCAGCCTTTGCGCATCTCGCCCGGTTGAATGTTATCGAAAACCTCATTGTTATACAGTAAACCAATATACGTGTTGTTAATAATAGCGTTAAAACCAAGATCGGTTTCTTCGGTAATCAATAAACTCACTTCATCACCTTCTTCAAAATCGAAGCCGTCTTCTTCCACAAAATCGTAGAGTTTAGATGAAGCCAGCAGGCGGTCGTTACTTTCATCGAGGTATAAATACACTACATATTTATAGCCCTTTTGCATCGGCCTTTTTTGTTCACGGTCTGGTACGTATACGTCTTTGTCGATCCCCAGGTCCATAAATACGCCATCATCACCATCAGAAACCACTTTTAGAAAAGCAAAGTCGCCCACTTCGGCATATGCTTTTTGGGTTGTTCCCGTTAAACGGCCATCTTTTTGTACAAAAACAAAAACATTAATGTTATCGCCAATTTCTACGCCATTCGGAACGTATTGGTAAGGCAGGATCACCAGTTTATCGCCGTCGGTTAAGTTTAATCCAGCTTCTGTTTTGCTTAAAATCCTTAACTCGTTGTATTTTCCTATTTCAATCATGTGTTTTGGGTTTAACCATTTTCTTCAATGGCTTTTGCTGCAAAGTTAACAATGTTTAGTTGCAAATAGGTTTTTAAATCGTTTGGAAAGGTACTGTAGTCTTTCATCGGGAAATGTAGACGGGCTGTTCGCTAAATCCCCGATGAAAAATCGGGGGATATCGCTGCCATCCCGTTTAAAATGAGTGCTTGTGCCGCGAATACACCTAATTAGAACCTGCAGTGAAAATATATATATATTTTAGCCGCTTATCTAATATTTAATCTAAAGTATGAACAAGCAGATCCCTCCATTTTTTTTAAGCGATGAGTATTTTATTGATGAGAAGGTAAACTTTTTGAAGTTTGCGAACGAGTACAAAGTGTACAACGATCAGGGTGTACAGATCGGGATTATTAAACAGCGTATTTCAGGTTGGCAAAAGGCTTTAACCTTATTGGTTGATAAGCGGATGATGCCTTTTAAACTCGAAATTACCGATACCAACGACCAGTTGCAGGCTACCATTACCAGAGGCTGGACGTTCTGGATGTCGAAAATTATTGTTACCGATCCGATGGGCGTTGAAGTGGGCATTATTAAACAAAAATTTAAGTTTTTTAAACCAACTCTTACCATTTCGAGCCCAACATCGGGCGAGGAGATTGCAAAAATCTCTGGCGATTGGAAGGCCTGGAACTTTAGCATTACGAATCATGCAGGAGCTCAAATGGGCAAAATCAACAAAAAATGGGCTGGTGCTTTGAAAGAGGTTTTTACCACCGCCGATAAATACAACGTTTCTATTGATCCCAGTTATGCTGAAAGCAATCAAAAGGTTGCGATCGTAGCCACTGCGATTACCATTGATATGGTTTTGAAGGAAAGCAAATAAGTGGTTAACTGTTGAATGGGCGAGTAACCTAGTTACCCGCCTATTTATAATAAACCCTTTCTTCTATAACTTTCTTACAAACGATATCAATAAATTCGGCTAAATTTGGAATCTACAATTTAAGGTATCTTCATTGATATGGAAAAAACCAAAGGAGCCAAAAAGCCGAGTATCTTCAGTTTACTTGGAAATTACAGGGGCTTAATTTTTATGCTGATCCTCTTTGCATTACTCAGTAACGGTATCAACTTGCTGTTACCGAAGATTATTGCTAGCGGTATCGATTCTTATACCAACAAAACTTTTAACCTTCAATTCATTCTTTTCCAGTTTTCGCTGGCGATTGTGCTGGTTTTTATCTTTACTTATTTACAGAGTATTGTGCAAACCTATGCATCGGAACGTGTGGCAAGAGATTTAAGGACCAGGTTATCTGATCAGATCTCGCGACAGAGCCATGCCTATATCATTCAGGCTAATCCCTCGAAACTGCTCACCAATCTTACTGCAGATGCCGATTCGATCAAGATGTTTGTTTCTCAGGCTATCGTTTCTATTTGTTCGTCTATCTTTTTAATTGTTGGGGCCAGTATTCTGCTCCTGATGATCAACTGGAAACTGGCACTTTGCGTGATTGCCATTGTACCGATTATAGGCGGTGCATTTTTCTATGTGTTGAGCAAGGTTAGGGTACTTTTCAAGAAAAGTAGGGAAGTGATCGACTGGTTGAACAAGGTCATCAGCGAAAGTATTTTGGGATCAGCCCTAATCCGTGTAATTAATTCGCAAGCCTTAGAGTACAATAAATTTTTAGATGCAAATGCCAAAGCCAGGGATTTAGGAATTTCCATCCTTCGCATGTTTGCGGCACTGATTCCGGTTATTGTTTTCACCGCTAATTTATCAGGATTATGTATTTTGGTATTGGGTGGTCACTTTGTAATTACCAATTCGATGACCCTGGGAGAGTTTACCGCTTTTAGCAGTTACCTTACGCTGATTATATTCCCCATTCTGGTAATCGGGTTTATGAGTAATGTGATTGCCCAGGCCACCGCCTCTTACCAAAGGATAGAAAGTGTGCTCAATGCTGCGGAGATCAATCATCCCGGTACATTAACGACACAATTACGGGGTGATGTGGAAGTAAAAGATATTAGCTTAAATTTTGGACAAAAACCAGTTTTAAAATCGGTTTCGTTTTCTGCCAAAGCAGGTTCTAAAACGGCCATTATTGGTCCAACTGCTGCGGGAAAAACACAACTGCTCTATATTTTAACGGGATTGATCGATGCGGATTCGGGCGCGGTATTATTTGATGACGAAGAAATCAAACAATACAACCAGGAGAATTTTCACCAGCAGGTAGGTTTTGTGTTTCAGGACAGTATTATGTTTAACATGAGCATCAGGGAAAATATTGCCTTTAGCGATACCGTTACGGATGAATCTCTGGCCAAAGCCATTGCCACTGCCGAACTTAAAGATTTTGTAGATGCTTTGCCCGACCAATTGAATACCATTGTTTCGGAACGGGGAAACAGCCTTTCGGGCGGACAAAAACAGCGCATCATGTTAGCCAGAGCCCTGGCTGTGAATCCTAAAATTTTATTGCTCGATGATTTTACAGCGCGGGTAGATACCAATACCGAGAAAAGGATTTTAGAGAATATCCAGCAGAATTATCCAGGTTTAACTTTACTTTCGATTACCCAAAAAATAGCTTCTGTTGAACATTACGACAAAGTGATTTTGCTGATGCAAGGCGAAATCATTGCAGAAGGAACCCATCAGGAATTGTTGAAAAGCAGTCCTGAATATGTTCAGATTTACAATTCACAACAGAGCACCAGCAATTATGAACTACAATCTTAACCAGCTTAGCAACAAGCAGGAAAAGCAATCAACTTATAAGGCGTTAAAGAGTCTGCTAAAACTCATCTCTGCTGAGCGGAGAAATCTTTGGCTGGCGTTGATTGCCATTTTGGTGAATTCGGGTTTATTGCTTTTAGGCCCATTATTGGTTGGCCATACTGTTGATACCTATATCCGCACCAAACAGTTTCATGGTGTGCTTATTTTCGGCGGTATATTATTGGTGATGTATATGGTTGCCATGGTGACCGGTTATACCCAAACCAGGTTGATGGGGGGCGTAGGACAAAGAATGCTGTATACTTTGCGCAATGCCATTTTTAATAAACTACAGGAATTGCCCGTTTCGTTTTTTAACCAGAATAAAGCCGGCGATCTGATCTCAAGAGTGAATAACGATACCGATAAGCTCAATCAGTTTTTCTCTCAGTCGTTAATGCAGTTTATCGGTAGCATCGTAACGATGATCGGTGCCGGTATTTTCCTGCTTTCGATCAATGTAGAGCTTGGTGCCGCGACACTTTCGCCTGCGGTGGTTATTGTACTTTTTACGGTGGCTTTATCGCCTTGGGTAAAAGGAAAAAATACCAAAAACTTGAAAAGCGTTGGCGGAATGAGTGCCGAAATACAGGAAAGCCTGAACAATTTTAAAGTGATCATTGCATTTAACCGCAGGGATTATTTCAGAAAACGTTTTGATGAAGCCAATACGGAAAATTATAAAACAGCCATTGGTGCAGGTTTGGCCAATAATATCTTTGTGCCGGTATATGGCCTTTTATCGAGTATAGCACAATTAATTACTTTGCTGTTTGGTATTTATTTAATTTCTAAAGGCAACTTTACTTTAGGTTTATTGGTGAGTTACATTGCGTATACTACTAATTTTTATAATCCGTTAAGGCAGTTGGCTGCCCTTTGGACCAGTTTTCAGGTTGCTATGGCTGGTTGGGACAGGATTTCTCAGATCTTATCACTGGAGAGCAACCTGAAACAGTCAGACGTTAACGAAACCATCACTTCTGATGCATTACTGGAGTTTAAAAATGTTCATTTTTCTTACGACGATAGTAAAGAAATCCTCCACAACATTAACTTAAAGTTTGAAAAAGGTAAAACTTATGCCTTAATTGGTCCAACAGGAGGCGGAAAAACCACCACAGCTTCTTTGATTTCGCGTTTGTACGATGCGACTAAAGGAACAGTGCTCTTAAACGGCAAAGATATCCGTTCATTTTCTGCAGAAGAAAGAACACAAAAAATTGGGTTCATTTTGCAGGAACCATTTTTATTTACCGGAACGGTAAAAGAAAATATTTTATATGGCAACAGTCTGTACAAAGAGGTAACTGACGAACAGCTGGAGAAAATAATCGAAGAAGCGAATCTGAACGCCCTTTTGGCCATATTTGATGAAGGATTAAATACACAGATTACTTCAGGATCGGACAGTATCAGTTTGGGGCAGAAACAGCTGCTTGCCTTTATGCGTGCGGTTTTGCGAAATCCAGAACTGTTGATCCTGGATGAGGCTACGGCAAACATCGATACCATAACCGAACAACTTTTGGGAAGCATATTAAATAAACTTTCAAAAGAAACTACTCTTGTGATCATCGCCCACCGTTTAAATACCATCGAAAATGCTGATGAAATCTATTTTGTAAACGAAGGGGAGGTGCAAAAGGCCGGTACGCTGAATGATGCATTAGATATGTTACTAAAAGGAAAGCGGGTAAGTTAATATCTTTACCATTATAGACTTCGCAGGTTTGTAATATCTGCGAAGTCTATACAAATAATAAAAACACAAATGAAAAAATATTTCTTATCTCTGGCATTTTCTGCCATAGGCATTGCCTCTTTTGCGCAAACTAATAATCAAAATCTTTTTGTTCAGGACAGTTTAAAGGTGATTTCTGCACAGTTTAAGTTCACGGAAGGTGCATCGGTTGATAAACAAGGCAATGTCTTCTTTACCGATCAACCCAACGATAAGATCTGGAAATATGGTATAGATGGCAAACTGAGCCTATATATGGATAAATCGGGGAGGGCAAATGGCACTTATTTCGATAAAAAGGGTAACCTGATTGTTTGTGCGGATGAAAACAACCAGATCTGGTCTATCGATAAAAACAAAAAGATAAAGGTGCTCTTTAGTGATTATGAGGGAAAAAAGGTTAACGGACCAAATGATATCTGGTTAGATGATAAAGGCGGTATTTATTTTACTGATCCTTATTATCAGCGCGATTACTGGACGCGTAAATCGTCTGAAATCGAGGGGCAGAAAGTATATTATCTTCCAAAAGGAAAAAAAGAAGCCATTGTAGTTGCTGATGATGTGATTAAACCTAATGGTATTGTGGGTACGCCAGACGGTAAATTTTTATATATAGCCGATATGAACGCCAATAAAACATACCGTTATCGTATTGGTGCCGATGCCAGATTAACAGACAGGCAGCTTTTTCTGAACCAACATTCTGATGGGATGACTTTAGATAGCAACGGGAACGTTTACGTAACTGGAAAAGGAGTGAATATTTACAAGGCTACCGGAGAAAAAATCGGACATATTGATGTGCCTGAAGAGTGGTGCGGGAACATTTGTTTTGGTGGAAAGGATAAAAATATGCTGTTTATTACAGCTTCAAAATCGCTTTATGTGATTCCAATGAACGCAAAAGGAATAGAGTAATCATTCGTTATAGCCGTTTAAAAGCACAATAAGCCTGAAATAATAAAGATAAATTGAGTGGAAATTTTTTTCTGTTCAGTTTATTCAAACCCGAAAAATATTAAACGCATTAATTAGTTTTGGGCTTCCTACTTATAGGGATAGACGACTATGAAAAAGCCCTCTCAGGATTGAAGGGCTTTTTTACTTTTACGGGTATCCTTAAAATAAGATTTCTAGGCAAGGTAGTGAAAGATGCTGCGACTATGCTTAGATGATGTGTTTATCATCATTTATATTAGGATTTCAAATGCTGCATATAACCTGTTGGTGTTACTCCAAATTCTTTTTTAAAGGCCTTTGTGAAGTATGATTGTGTTTGTATACCGATCCGGTACATCACCTCTGTCATTAATACATCTTCGGTTTTCATAATCTCAATCGCTTTTCTGAGCCTGGCAGATCGTACAAATTCACCGATAGACTGACCTGTTATCGATTTTATTTTTTGATATAACTTGGTTCTACTCATGCCGATTTCTTTACATAAATAATCAATATCCATTTCAGGGTTGATCATTTCGGCATCAATAATCGACAATAACTTAGTGATAAAAGTTTTGTCTCTTTCAGAGTAAGCGAGCGCTTTAGGCTCGGTGTCTTTGTTTTTTAAATAATGATCTTTCAATTTCTGCCTCTGCTCGAAAATGTTTTTGATGGTGAGCTGCAACAGGTTAATGTTGATGGGTTTGGTGAAATAGAGATCAGCACCCGATTCGGCACCTTCAATTTCAGCTTCAACACTATTTTTTGCCGTAAGCATTAAAAATGGAATATGGCTGGTTTCGATATCTTCCTTAATAAGCTTGCAAAAATCGGTTCCATTCATTCCAGGCATCATTACATCACTGATGATCAGGTCTGGCAAATTGTTTTTAACCTGTTCAAGTCCTGAATGGCCATCCGAAGCTTCGGAAATGCTGTAAAACGGACTTAAGGTATCCTTTAAAAATGTTCGCAGCTCTTCATTGTCATCCACAATCAGGATACTTGTGGCAACATCTGCTGGTGTTGGTTCTATATCGGTTTGTGGTACTTCCGTTTCCGATCGATAATTGATACTTTCCAAACGTGTTCCTCCGGGTTCGTTGTTTTGGCTAAACTGTTCGTTTAGCGTATAATCTATTTTGCTACCTGGGATGCCAATAATTATTTCAGTTCCTTTATTTCTTTCGCTAGATACCTGAATCAGCCCTTTATGGAGGATAGTTAGGCTTTTTACGAAAGCCAGGCCTACTCCCGATCCCAGATGTGTTTCGGTAATCCGGTAATAACGTTCGAATAAATGTTGGATAGAATCTTTTGAGATCCCAATGCCACTGTCAATCACCCTGAAGTAGATGTAAGCACTGGCTTCATAATCACTTTTGATCACCAACTGGTTTTCGAAAGCTGGTTTGTGCGCACTAAGATCATGAAAAACCTGAAGTTTAAGTGTTCCACCCGATTTAGTGTATTTGATGGAGTTGTTGATCAGGTTGAGGATAATTTTTTCGATCACCTGCCTGTCGAACCAGATGTCGGCAGGGATATTTTCCTTTTCTACGGTAAAGCTGATTTCTTTTTCAGCGGCCATTTCTGAAAACTCTTCGGCAACCTCATCAATAAAAAGGTTAAGGTTTCCATTTACGACGTTTAACTTTAAAGCACCTGAAGCCGTTTTTCTGAAATCCATCAGTTCGTTGATGAGCCTCAATAAACGGTTTGCATTGCGGTGAATGGTATTATAATAACTCTGGAAACTTTCTTGTGTATCTTCTTTCAACAGGCGTTCTATGGGGCCTAATATTAATGATAAAGGGGTACGGAACTCGTGCGAAATATTGGTGAAAAACTGAAGCTGTGTTTGATGCATTTCTTCTCTTTTTTCTTCTTCGATTTTTCTAATTTCGAGTCTGCGTTTAAAACTTAGCGCCAAATATGTTAAATAAAGGGCTGTGGCAACAACAATGAGCCTAAACCACCAGGTAGCCCAAAAAGGAGGAGAAATGATGATTTTTAGCTTAGTCGCGGTGGTATTCCACACATTATCGTTGTTCGATGCCCTTACGTTAAATGTGTAGGTACCGGGATCAAGATTGGTGTAAAAGGCCTGCTTCACATGGCCCGCAAAAATCCAGTCTTTATCCTCACCTTCTAAGCGGTAGGCATAATTGTTATTTTCGTTCGCTACATAATTTAAACTGGCAAAACGGAACGATATGGAGGCCTGATCATAATCCAGCTCGATTTCTTTCGTATAGCTAATGTCGTTTTCCAGAACAGACCCTTCTGTATTGGGCAGAATTTTTTGATTGAAGATCTGAAACTCCGTAAGGTAAACGGGCGGGATAAACTTATTGGTTTTGATATCGTCAGGAAAGAATGAATTGAAACCATTTATCCCGCCGAAAAACATTTCGCCATCCCGTGTTTTTAAATACGCATTGGTTTCAAATTCAAGTCCCTGCAAACCATCGCCCGTATTGTACTTTTTAAAGGTTTCGTTATGGGGATTAAATCTTGTAAGTCCATGCGCGGTCGAAATCCAGAAGTTGCCTTTGTCATCCTCAATTATTCCTTTTATAAACTCGGTAGATAAGCCTGCCTTTGTGGTGTAAAGCTCAAATTTATTTTTTGTCCGGTTAAAACGGTAAAGTCCGGCCTGTCCGACCCATAAAATCCCTTTGCTGTCGATAAAAATCACCCTTAAATCCGGCTTTTTTCCATTACCCATAAAATAATGGGTAAACACTTGCGTATGGAGGTTATAACAGTTTAAACCACCATCGTCAGTGCCGATCCACAGGTTTTTATATTGATCTTCATTAATGGAGACAATGTTGTTGCCCGATAATTGACTGCCATTTTTTCCTGCTGTAATGCGTTTAAACTGTTTGGTATTGGGATCAAAAAGGTTCAAGCCACCATAATAAGTGCCTATCCAAATGTTTCCACTGCTGTCTTCGAACGTTTTTTGCACATAATCCGATGAAATGGAGCTCGGATTGGCGCTATGGTTAAAACGGGTAAAAGAGCCATCACTGTGCATGAGGTTTAATCCACCTGCCCATGTGCCCACCAGCAACATACTATTTTTTACCTCCGTAATGTCCAGGATGGCATCAGCACCAATACTATTTGGGTTAAATGGATTATAGCGGTGATGGATAAAGGCTTTGCTGGCTTTGTTGTAAATATCGAGTCCGCCACCATCGGTTCCGATATAGATATTGCCAGATTTATCCTCATGGAAAGCCCTCACATCATTGTAACTTAAACTGTTTTTGTTGGGCTCCTGACGTACCAGCTTAAATTTTTCAGCTTGTGGGCTGTACAGGTTTACTCCACCGCGGTGTGTTCCAATCCATAAGTTTTCCTGCCGATCGATAAAAAGGGCCGAAACGGTACGTTGCGATAAACTGGAGGCATTACCAGGCTCGTTCTGGTAATGTGTGAATGTTTCGGTGTTTGAATTAAAAAGATTTAAACCCCCATTAATGCCGCCAATCCATAAGTTTTTATGTTTGTCGAAAGCAATGGCCCTCACCAGGTTACTGCCGATACTGGTGCCATTTTTTTCCTGATGCTGATAGGTTTTAACGGTGTTTTTGTCAGGATCGTAATGGATTAAGCCGTTTTCCTCTGTTCCAAACCAAAAAGTATCATTTGGAGCTTTTTTGATTACCCTAAAGGATTCATTTCCTAATGCTTTTATGACTGTAGATCTGCCTGAATTCAAATTTAAAACATGTATTCCTGCGTCGGTAGCGATCCAGATGTTTCCTTTAGCATCGCAGTAAAGATCGTTGATGTAATCCCTTCGGCCGGTTTTTAACTGATCGGACTGGTACTGATACCGGCTGAAGGTATTTGATTTCTGGTCGAGTAGATTAAGTCCGCCGCCATAAGTGCCCACCAAGATTCCTTTACCAGTTTCTTTAACCGAGGTAATGATGTTATTGGTCTGGTTTTTTTTCTCTTTGGCCCTATAGGTTACAAAGTTGTTCTTTTCGGCATTAAATCTGTTCAGACCATCTGATGTACCGATCCATAAGGTATGGTTTTGATCTTCAAAGATGCACCTGATAAAATTATCGCTGATACTGTTTTCGTTATTGTTGTGTTTGAAAACAGTAATCTGGTTCCCATCGTATTTATTTAAACCATCACGTGTGCCAAACCAGATAAAGCCCCGGTGATCTTGAAAGATACATTCGATAGTGCTGTTCGATAATCCGTCTTCTACACTAACATGTTTAAACTTTAAATTTTGTGCGCTAATATTTCCTGTTGAAAAAATAAAGAAGAGCAGGAAAAAGGTTTTCGTTAGCGTATTCATTTAATTGTTTGGTCAGGGAGTTCTGAAGCGATAAAGATAATTGATTTTTTATCAGGATTAGGTTGATGGATGTGATTTATAGCGATTTAAACCAATAATATGTCGATTAGCACAAAAGAAATGAACGATAGCACAAGGCAGATAAAACCATAAAACCTTCATTTGTATCGTTAATTCTAACCATAATATTCTATGCACATTTTTACATCTTTCATCAAGAGTAACAAGCGGATGTTAATGCTTTTACTACTGATTTTTACCCATGGATATCTTTTTGCTCAACAGGCTATCATTACCGGTGTTGTTAAAACAGCCCCCGATAATTTGGGTATGCCCGGCGTAAGTATTCGCTTAAAAGGAACGGCGATTGCTACCTCAACTGATGCAAATGGAAATTTTAGTATTAAGATACCTGCTAAGGCGGGCATCCTCGAGTTTAGCTCGGTAGGTTATAAAATACAGGAAGTTCCTGTTTCTAAATCTACAGCACTCAACATCACTTTAATTGAAGACGCCTCTACTTTAAACGATGTGGTTGTGGTAGGTTATGGCACTACGCGAAAACAAGACCTTACGGGATCTGTAGCTGTTGTTGGTGTGAAAGATTTCCAAAAGGGGAGTATCAGTACACCGGAGCAGATGTTGTCGGGTAAGGTATCGGGAGTCTCGATTACGTCTAATAGTGGTCAGCCGGGGAGTGGCAGTACCATCCGGATCCGAGGCGGTTCTTCGTTAAATGCCAGTAACGATCCTTTGTTTGTTATAGACGGTGTGCCTTTAGAGAGCGGTGGGGTCTCGGGCGCATCAAACCCATTGAGTTTTATTAACCCTAATGATATTGAAACCTTTACAGTTTTAAAGGATGCATCAGCAGCAGCAATTTATGGTGCAAGGGCCTCAAATGGTGTAATTATCATCACCACAAAAAAAGGTTTGGGCGACGCCTTAAAAGTGACTTTCAATTCAGTGAATTCTGTTTCTACATTAACCAAACAGTTAGATGTATTGAGTGCTGATGAAATCCGCTCGATAGTAAATGCAAAAGGCACTTCAGCGCAAAAAGCACAGTTGGGTACCTTTAATACCAATTGGCAGGATTTGATTTATCAGGATGGTTTTTCTACCGATAACAACATTAGCATTAGCGGGGGGATTAAAAAATTGCCTTACCGTTTATCGCTGGGTTATCAAAATCAAACCGGCGTATTGAGGACGGACGAATTGCAAAAAACTTCAGCGGCTGTTGTTTTCAATCCAAGGTTTTTTGACAATCACCTAAAACTGGATATCAACTTAAAGGGAAGTATGCAGAAAACGCGTTTTGCAAATACTTCGGCGATTGGCGGGGCGGTGAGCTTCGACCCCACTCAAGCTACTTACACCAACCGGTCTGATTATAATGGCTATTGGGAATGGTTAGATCCAAGTACACCAACCGGTCTGGTGAATTTGGTTGGCCGTAATCCGGTTGGATTATTGGAACAAAGAGAAGATCGTGCGAAACCGATGCGCAGCATCGGTAACCTTCAACTGGATTATAGTTTTCACTTTTTACCAGAATTGCATGCCAATTTAAATGCTGCTTATGATGTAGCTTCGGGTAAAGGAACGGTTTATGTAGACCCAAATGCTGCAGAATCGATTTTAAGCAATGGCGTAAACAATCAGTATAAGCAGAACAGAAGAAATACCGTTCTGGATTTCTACCTGAACTACATTAAAGAGTTTAAATCGATTAAAAGTAGGGTAGATGCCACAGCAGGTTACTCTTACAATGATTATTTAACCACACAATACAACTACCCAAGTTTTGATGCTTATGGGAATAAGGTAGTGAATTCTGATCCTGCTTTTGCTTTTAATAAACCGCAATACCGTTTAATCTCTTATTTTGGAAGGTTAAATTATAATTATGATGATCGGTTCCTGTTAACGGGAACAATCCGTAGAGATGGCTCATCCCGTTTCGGTCCTTCTTTTAAATACGGCGTTTTCCCATCTGCGGCCTTAGCCTGGACGGTTAAAAATGAATCTTTTCTGAAGGACAGCAAAATCGTTTCTGCATTAAAACTGCGTGTGGGCTACGGCATCACCGGTCAGCAAGACGGGATTGGGAATTACGGATACATGTCTACCTATGGTTTGAGCGCCTTAAATGCCTCTTACCAGTTTGGCAGCGCTTTTTACCAGATGTACCGCCCAAGCGCCTATATCGCAAATATTAAGTGGGAAGAAACCGCAACAGCCAATATCGGCTTAGATTTCGGATTTTTGGATAACCGCATTACGGGTACCCTCGAAGTTTACCGCAAGAAAACCAGCGATTTGTTGAATTTAATTCCCCAGCCTGCAGGAACCAATTTTGCCGCAACGGCAATTGTGAATGTGGGCGATATGGAAAATAAAGGTGCGGAGTTAACCCTGAATTTTAACCCCATCAGAGAGAAAGATTTCAACTGGGATTTTAGCTTTAATGCCACTTATAACAAAAATACCATCACCAATTTAACGGTTGTACCAAATGATCCAAATTATGCTGGCTTTCCGAGTGGAACCATTGCTGGTGGTGTTGGGGGGCAAAATGCCTTTATTAATGCCGTTGGTGGACCTAAAAATACTTTCAATCTGTTTGAACAGACTTACGATCAGAGCGGAAATCCAATTGAGGGGGTATATGTAGATCAGAATGGTGATGGGGTAATCAATCAGAATGATTTCAAAAAAGGAAAACAGGCCGATCCCAAAGTATTTCTGGGTTTTAGCAACAATTTAAGCTACAAAAAATGGAACCTGTCTTTCACTTTGAGGGCCAACTTAGGCAATTATGTGTACAACAATAATTATAGCCAAAACGGAAATTTAAACCAGATTTTGGGTACGGCAGTTATTTTAACCGCTTCACCAAATTATCTGACTACCAATTTTAAAACACAGCAGTTATTGAGCGATTATTATGTTCAAAATGCTTCTTTTTTAAGGATGGACAATGTTAATCTGGGTTATGCCTTTGGTAAGATCTTAAAAACCAAAGCAAATTTAGGCTTAACCGCCAGTGTGCAGAATGTGTTTGTAATGACCAAATACAAAGGTCTGGATCCAGAGGTAGCCTCAGGGGTGGATAACAACATCTATCCACGACCAAGAATATTTTCTTTAGGCTTAAATGTTAATTTCTAAGATGATGAACTGCTTTAATACAAAATATATGAAACCAAGTGTTTTACAATTATTCACACTCGTTTGTGCCATCGGTATGCTTGCCACGTCGTGCAACAAATTAGATTTAGTACCTACGAATGATCTTACCGCAGATAAAGTGTACACCTCGGCAGCTGGTTACAAACAATCGCTGGCAAAGGTTTATGGTGCTTTTGCCCTTACCGGAAATGCATCGGTTGGTCAGCCAGATATCCCTGTCGAAATTATCAAAGATGAAGGCAACTCCGATTTTCTCCGTCTGTACTGGAATCTGCAGGAATTAACAACCGATGAGGCGGTTTGGTCGTGGCAAAACGATGCAGGCATTCAGGGTTTGCACGAAATGAGCTGGTCGTCAATCAATTCGATTATTAATGGTTTATATTACCGTTCGTTTTTTCAGATTACACTTTGTAACGATTTTATCAATCAATCTTCTGAGGATAATTTAAGTAAAAGGGGAATTGTGGGGGCCGATGCAGATCAGGTGCGCAGTTTTAGGGCCGAAGCCCGTTTTATCAGGGCTTATCAATATGCGGTATTGATGGATATTTATGGCAATCCGCCACTCGTTACCGAAACTACTGAAATTGGGGGCAAGGATTTGCCAAAACAGATTGCCCGTAAAGATTTATTCGCCTATGTGGAATCAGAGCTTAAGGCCATTGAAAATGATCTGGCTGCACCAAAAACCAACGAATATGGCCGTGCAGACAGGGCTGCATCCTGGGCCTTGTTATCAAGAATTTATCTGAATGCAGCAATATATACAGGTACTGCCAGGTATACTGATGCGATTACTTACTGCAACAAAATTACTGCTGCAGGTTATACGCTACATGGCAACTACCGTGAATTGACCATTGCCGATAACCATTTAAACACCGACGAGAATATTTTCACCATCAATTACGATGGTACAAGTACCCAAAATTTTGGTGGTACAACTTACCTGATGCATGGTCCGGCACATGTTCCTGCTGAAGTTTCAGGATCGAACGGCGATTGGGGCGGTTTAAGGATTACTCAGCAGTTTGTCAATCTGTTTGACGATAAGACAGGCGCAACAGATGCAAGGGCGCAGTTCTATATGTCGGGCCAAAATATGGAAGTGAACGATTTATATACTTCTAACGATGGATATTCAAGCACCAAATTCCGCAATAAAACACGCTCAGGCGGTCCCGCGCCACATCAGGATGTTGCGAAAGACTTTTCAGATATCGATTTTCCGTTATTTCGTTTAGGCGAAACCTATTTAACGTATGCCGAAGCTGTTTTGCGTGGTGGTAGCGGTGGTAGTTTAACACAGGCTTTATCCTACATCAACCAGTTGCGCACCCGTGCCTACAATGGAAGTAATGCCGGAAACGTTGCCTTGAGTGCTTTAACTACCGATTTTATCTTAGATGAACGCGGACGTGAACTTTGGTACGAAGCCAGTCGCAGAACAGATTTAATCCGTTACGGAAAATTTACTACTGCGGCCTATTTATGGGCATGGAAAGGTGGTGTTAAAGGTGGGACTGCTGTAAATGGCAAATACAACCTTTATCCATTGCCGCCAACCGATCTTTCGGCCAATCCAAATCTTCATCAGAATACAGGTTATTAATCTAAATTATTATGAAAAAATTTATTCAGATCATCTATACTTTGTTTTTAATCAGCCTGTTTTTTGGTTGTAAAAAAGAAGAAAGTACAAATATAGTTAGCCTGCCAGATGCGGCTAGTCTGGCTTTTAAAAGTTCGGCGGCCAATGTGGTATTAACATCTGCCAATGATGCAAGCCATGTAGCTACTTTCAGCTTTAAGGCTGCAAATTTTGGCGTAAGCGTTATCCCAACCTATTCTCTCGAATTTGATGTGCCTGCTGATACTGTTGGCGCAAATGCCTGGGCGAATGCCGTAGTGGTTAAACTTGCTGTGGGTACTTTTGAAAAGGCATATTTAGGAACAGATTTCAATTCTCTTTTGGCCAATCAGTTATTGTTGCCAACAGGCGTTGCAAGCACGCTAGTGGTACGCTTAAAAGCCGAAGTAACACAGAATACCGGAACAGCTTCTACCATCAAACCCATTTATTCTAGTTTAAGCATGGTGGTTAACCCATACAAAGCCACTATAGAATATCCTGCACTAATCGTAAAAGGTGGCAACTCCTGGAAAACACCAACAACACGGACCAATGGTTTTGTGTTAACCTCGGCCAAATTCAATTCTAAATATGAGGGATACTTAAATCTTCCAAATGCGGATGGATATGGAGGAGATGCCTTTCAATTGGTATCAACCAAAGATGCCAGTAAAGTTTACGGTTGGGGAGGCACTTCAACCACAATGAGTTTAACAGGAGGTAATTTATATCTTTCGCCCGCACCTGCCTATATGAAAGTAAATGCCGATGTAGACGCGTTAACCATCACCTATACACCTGTTAAATTCTTTATTTCAGGTGATGACAATGCCTGGAGCACCTCATCAACACCATTAATTTACAATGCTACAACCGATAAATGGGTTGCTGCCAATGTTTCGTTAACTGCGGGCAAAACATTTGTATTTACCTGTAATGGTGGATATGATATCAGTTATAAAGTTGATGCCAATGGTGCATTGGTTTATGCCGGTGCGCCAACCTGGGGCGGTATCAATATCCCAGTTGCCAAAACAGGTGTTTTCACGGTTACTTTGGATTTAAGTGCGGGTGATGGAAATTATACCTATTCCGTTAAATAAATAAAGATGGAATTTAACCACAGATGTTTTATCTGTACTTATCCTAAGCATCTGTGGTTAAATACATCGCGAAAAGTTGAAATAAGAACAACTGAAAATTAAGTTCAAACTTGCTTAAGAATATAAAGATGTTTAAAAAAATAAAAACCATAAACTGGCTAGGCCTTATTTTACTGCTTAGCCTGATTAATGCAGGCTGCAAAAAATCAATCAAAGGTGAAACGCAGCTTTATCCAGCTCCAGATCCCATAGGTACTTATGCTTTGGGTGCCGATGTAAGCTGGCTCACAGAAATGGAAGCGGCTGGTAAAAAGTTTTATAATGCTGCAGGAACACAACAAGATCTGCTACAGATTTTGAAAGACAAGGGCATCAACACCATCCGCCTGAGGGTTTGGGTAAATCCAGCTTCAGGTTATTGCAATACTGCTGACGTTTTGGCCAAAGCGAAAAGGGCAAAAGCCATGAACATGCGTTTGCTGATCGATTTTCATTATAGTGATTCCTGGGCTGATCCGGGCCAACAAAATAAACCGGCCGCATGGGTATCTCAAGATTTTGTTGCCTTAAAAGCTTCCGTATACAACCACACCGTTGACGTTTTAACGGTTTTAAAAAACAATAAAATTGTGCCGGAATGGGTGCAGGTAGGTAACGAAACGAATAATGGTATGTTATGGAACGATGGAAAAGCATCTGTAAACATGAAAAACTTTGCAGAACTTGTGCTTTCGGGTTATAATGGCGTAAAAGCAGTAAATCCAAGTTCGAAAGTGGTGGTGCATATCTCTAATGGTTATGATAACAGTTTATTTAGATGGATGTTCGATGGATTAAAAAATAATGGCGCCAAATGGGATGTTATCGGCATGTCGATGTATCCTGGAGCTACAGATTGGTCGGCAAAAAACACACAATGTTTGGCCAATATGACGGATATGGTTTCGCGTTATGGATCAGAAGTGATGATTTGTGAGTTGGGGATGCCGGTTTCTGAAGCAGTGGCCTGCAAAGCCTTTATCAAAGATTTAATCGCGAAAAATAAATCCTTGCCAAATAACAAAGGCTTAGGCGTTTTTTATTGGGAACCGCAATCTTACAACAGCTGGAGCGGTTATAAATTGGGTGCCTTTGATGATTCAGGCAAACCAACAGTTGCCATGGATGCGTTTCTGCCTTAGAGTTGGTCTGGATTTGCAATCCGGACTTAGCAGGACACGGATTTAAAATCCGCAGTAAAGGCGTCGGGATTGCAAATCCCGACTAACAAAAAGACATATATTCACAGGCAGAAAGCATCATTTCGGCTAGTCTGGTCGAAATGAATCGTATATTAATAAAGTCGGGATTACAAATCCCGACCAACAAACTTTATTTATGATTTCACTCAAAAAACTATCTCTTTCAGCTGCTTTTACATTTATGGCAATGGTTACCCATGCCCAAAATAAACAAGGTATTTATGTAGATGCCTCAGGTGTAATCCGCTGGGAGAAAGACCATAAAGAGGCCGCTTTTTTCGGTACAAATTATACCGCACCTTTTGCTTATGGTAATCGGGCCATTTTGAGAATGGGCATTACAGCTGAGCAAGCGATAAAAGACGATGTATATCATTTCTCCAGATTGGGTTTAGATGCCTTCCGCGTGCATGTTTGGGATCAGGAAATATCAGATGCTGAAGGTAATCTGATCAATAATGAACATTTACGTTTATTTGATTTCTTGTTAGCGGAACTTAAAAAACGCAAGATTAAAACCCTGGTTACACCAATAGCCTTTTGGGGAAATGGTTATCCGGAGAAAGATGAAAGCACAGGCAGCTTTGCCAATAAATACGGTAAGGATAAATCAGTAGTGAGTGAAGAAGCTTTTAAAGCGCAGGAAAATTACCTGAAACAATTTTTTAAACATAAAAACCCTTATACCGGTTTAACCTACCAACAGGATGTTGATGTTTTAGCCACTGAGATCAATAACGAACCGCATCACAGCGGCCCTAAAGAAAGAGCAACCGAATACGTTAACCGCATGACGGCAGCCATTAAAAGTACCGGTTGGACGAAACCCATTTTTTATAACATCAGCGAATCGCCCTGGTATGCCGATGCCATTGTAAAAGCGGATGTTCAGGGCCATACCTTCCAGTGGTATCCAACAGGTTTGGTTGCCGGACATACTTTACAGGGGAATTATCTGCCGAACGTGGCGAAATATAAAATTCCTTTTGATACCATTCCTGTTTTTAAAAACCGTGCTAAAGCGGTATATGAATTTGATGCAGGCGATGTTATGGCTCCGATCATGTACCCTGCAATGGCCAGAAGTTTCAGGACTGCGGGTTTTCAATGGGCGACCCAGTTTGCCTACGATCCGATGGCAACAGCCTATGCGAATACCGAATATCAAACGCACTATTTAAACCTTGCATACACACCGTCAAAGGCAATCAGTATGTTGATTGCTTCAAAGGTTTTTCACCAAGCTACCCGTATAGATAGTTTGAACAACGGCAATGTTTTTGGCCCTTTCAAAATCGATTACAAAAGTTCGTTAAGCGAAATGAATAGCCCGGAGGAATTTTATTATTCGAATACAACTCCCTCGAAAATAATCGATGTCAAAAAACTAAAACATATTGCTGGCGTTGGAAGTTCCGAAATTGTTCAGTATCAGGGCAGGGGAGCCTACTTTATTGATCGAGTTACTACAGGGATTTGGCGTTTGGAAGTGATGCCGGATGCCATTCAGATCAGAGATCCTTTTGAAAAGGCATCACCCAAAAAAGAAGTCACACGGATTATTTGGGCCAATTTACCAATCGAAATTGATCTTCCTGATTTAGGTTCTGATTTTACGGTCAAAGGATTAAACACAGGCAATACTTTCGATTCGAAAGCAGCGCGACATCATTTCATGGTTAGCCCTGGTGTATATTTACTGGTAAGGAAAAACCTGAAAAGCAACTTAAACGGTCAGAACATCTATCAAAACATCACTTTAGGCGAATTTGTTGCCCCTAAAGCTTCACAAGCGGAGGTGTTCGTTAAACATCAGCCATTATCAACGGTTTCAGAAGATGTTTCCTTTCAGGTAAATGCAGAGATAACAGGTTTAAGCTTAAAAGATTCTGCTTTTATTCAATTCAATAACGCAAACCGCTGGAAAAATATCCCATTGCAAAAAACGCAGGAATACCGATATGCTGCATCGGTCCCAGCCGAGCTGGTGAAAAATGGTTTACTCAAATACCAGATCATTGTTCATAAAGCAAATGGTGATGATGTTACTTTTCCTGCCGATGTAAAGGGGAATCCCAATGCCTGGGATAAACTCGAAACAGAAAGTTACCAAACTGATGTAGCTGCAAAGGATGCCCTTTTGGAAATCTTCAATGCGGGTATCGATGGAAAAAACAGCAACATCTATAGTCCCGATTGGGGGAATAATAAGGTCGATTATGTTTCCGCAGAAAATCCATCTGTATTGCAGATGAAACTATCCATAAATATGCCTAAAAAAGACCGCTTAATGGGTTTCCAAAGTTTCTTTGCAGATAAAATGACAGGCAGGATTACAGAACTGAATCGTTTAAAAACATTAGTCGTTAAAGTTAAGGCGAATATTGAAAATACAAAAGTTAAGGTCGGTTTAATCGATACAGATGCACATTTCTTTGCAACTGAAATTCTTGCCGGAAAAGATTTTAAATTGATCGAAATCCCTTTAAATCAACTTAAAAACGATTCACAACTGTTGTTGCCGCGTCCTTATCCAGGCTTTTTGCCACTTTATTATCCATCATCAAATCAAATGGCATTCAGTATAAAAAATGCCGAGAAACTTGAAGTTACTTTTGGTTATGGTGTTAATACCAAACCAGTCAATATCAGTATCGAATCTATCTATTTAAAATAACCGTCAGTTACATGTTCCGATTGAAAAAAATATTCACACTCTTTTTTATAGCTGCGCTTTCCCATTTAACAGCCATTGCGCAAAGAACCGAAATCTTGTTAGATGAAGGCTGGAAATTTTCGAAAGGAAATTTTCCAAATGCTGCCGAAGCTACCTTTAATGATACACGCTGGGAAACTGTTTCTGTTCCGCACGATTGGGCCATTAGCGGACCTTTCGACAAAGAAATAGACAAACAGCTTATTGCCATCACGCAGAATAATGAAACCAAGGCGAGTGAGAAAACGGGCAGGACCGGAGCTTTACCTTATATCGGCGAGGGCTGGTATAGGAAGAAACTGAATCTGCCAGCACTTCAGGCAAACCAAAAGGTGTTGCTCCAGATAGATGGCGCCATGAGCAAGCCACGCGTTTACCTGAATGGAAAACAGGTTGGACAGTGGAATTATGGTTACAATTACTTTTATATCGACATCACCAACGATTTAAAAGCGAATGAAAATGTATTGGCCATTCACTTGATGAATATGCCCAAATCTTCGCGCTGGTACCCGGGTGCAGGTTTGTACCGGAATGTGCATTTGATCATCAAAGACGAAAAAAGCATCGAGCAATGGGGTATTACTGTTACCACGCCAATCGTAAATAAAGAATTTGCTAAAATAAATATCAAAACCAAACTGAGCGGTAAAGGCCTTCGCCTGGTGACGCAGATTATAGATAGTTTGGGAAAACAAGTGGCGATTGATACAGCCAAAAATAGCTTTGGCAATGAAACTGATCAGAATATAGAAATCCAAAAGCCTAATCTTTGGAGTCCGGAAAGGCCTTACCTGTATACGGCAGTATCGAGTGTGTATGAGGGGACTGTTTTAAAGGATGTGGTGAAAACAAGAGTAGGAATCAGATCAATCAGCTTTAGCGCAGCAACGGGATTTAGTTTGAATGGTCAGGTGAGAAAATTTAAGGGTGTTTGTTTGCACCATGATCTGGGGCCGCTTGGTGCTGCCATCAATACAGCAGCTTTAAGAAGGCAATTAACAATTTTGAAAGAGATGGGCTGCGATGCCATCAGGAGTTCGCACAATATGCCCTCGCCAGAGCAACTGGAACTCTGTGATGAAATGGGATTTATGTTCCTTGCCGAAAGTTTCGATGAATGGGCAAAGGCGAAAGTAGAAAATGGTTATCACCTTTACTTTGATACCGATGCTGAAAAAGATATTGTTAACCTGGTAAAGGCGACCAAAAATCACCCCTGTATCGTGATGTGGAGCTCTGGAAATGAAGTGCCGGATCAGTTTGGTGCCGAAGGTGTAAAAAGGGCCAAATGGCTTCAGGAAATTTTTCACCGCGAAGATCCTACACGCCCTGTTACCGTAGGGATGGACCAGGTGAAGGCCACCATGCAATCGGGTTTTGGTGCGCTTATGGATATTCCAGGACTAAACTACAGGGTGCATTTGTATGAAGAAGCCAACAAGGTTTTTCCGCAGGGATTTATTTTGGGATCCGAAACGGCGTCAACAGTAAGCTCGAGAGGTATTTATAAATTTCCGGTGGTAAAAGGATTTGATAAGCAGTATCCTGATTTTCAGTCTTCATCGTATGATCTCGAATATTGTAGCTGGTCTAACGTACCTGATGATGATTTTGTAATGCAGGACGATAAGCCATGGGTAATCGGGGAATTTGTTTGGACAGGTTTCGATTATCTTGGCGAACCTACGCCTTACGATAACAGCTGGCCGTCGCGGAGCTCGTATTTTGGGATTTCCGATCTTGCGGGTTTACCTAAAGACCGCTATTACTTATACAGAAGCCGCTGGAATAAAACAAAGCCAACACTGCATTTGCTTCCGCATTGGAACTGGGCGGGAAGAGAAGGTCAAACTACGCCTGTTTTTGTGTATACCAGTTATGATAGTGCCGAACTTTTTTTGAATGGTAAAAGTCTGGGCATACGGAAAAAAGATAAATCATCACCACAGAACCGCTACAGGTTGATGTGGATGGATGTAAAATACGAACCCGGAACATTAAAAGTAGTTGCCCTTGATGGCAATGGAAAACCTGTAGCAGAAGAAAAAATCACCACAGCAGGCAAACCTTATAAAATTGTACTTACGCCGGATAGAAAGCAAATTACGGCCGATGGAAAAGATTTATCTTTTGTAACGGTATCGGTGGTTGATAAAGATGGAATTCCTTGTCCTACAGCTACCAATGCCTTAAGTTTTGAGGTAAAAGGAGCTGGGCTATTTAAAGCAGTTTGTAACGGTGACGCCACTTCTTTAGAATCGTTTGTAAAACCAACCATGAAACTATTTAGTGGAAAACTGGTGGTAGTGCTGCAATCAGGTAAAAAGGATGGGGCAATACAACTGAGCGTTAAAGGAAAAGGGGTAGAAAGCGGAAATATAGAAATTGTTTCGGTTATAAATTAAGTTTTTGTACTGTCATTCTGAATGCAATAAAGAATCTCCATGCAATCCATACAGGTTTTGAAGCTTTTGTATCGTATAGGCTTACATGGTATGATGTTTATTGTAGGGTTAAAATGTAAAGATTCTTTGTTACGCTCAGAATGACAAAAAGAAAGAACAGTAGCTGCTATTTATACTGTATTTGTTTTTTAGTTGATTAGGGATGTTTTTTCTTAAAAACTACCCTCAAGTCACTTGGTTTTAATTTAATTTTTTGTTTTTATTGTTTTTTTGCCACGTCATTGTATAGGTCCTGTTACAATTAATCTTATTAGGAATAATTTTTTAAATTAGCATATATCAAAAAACCTGATAAGCTTATGGAAAATCTAAAAGAAGAGACCAAAATCAAAGCTTTCCTCACCAGGATAAAAGCAGAGTGGCCAGGAGTTGTTGAGCGCTTTGAGTTTAAGACAGGCAGTGTAATTTATGTTCATCTAAAAGAAGGTATATCCAGTATGGATTTTCTCGGTAAACTTTCCAGGCAGGTAGAGCGTTTTGTCGATTTCAGTATGCCGATCATTTTATACCACATCGAAAGTGATGGCATGAATTTAAGATCGCACCCCATTAATTGGTACTCTTCCATCGCACAAAGGAAATCTTTATAAGTTCGGTAAATATTCGTGTTTAAATACGGGAGCTGTGAAATAGCCGTAACAATTTTCGCAGCTGTAAATATTTTTATGTTTAATTCTCAATTTTATTTTGTCAGTAATTTTGGTTTTTGGGTTTTAATCTTATTTTTGATTTTTAATTTAAAAACATCCAGTATAATGAAAAACGGAACAGTAAAATTTTTTAACTCAGAAAAAGGCTTTGGCTTTATTAAAGAAGACAGCGGATCTGAGATTTTTGTGCATGCATCAGGCCTGATTGATGAAATCAGAGAGAATGATACAGTTGAATACGAAGTTCAGGAAGGCAAAAAAGGCCTTAATGCAGTGAAAGTAAGAGTTGTTTAATTCTTCCCAAAAGATTTTGAGCAGGATTTAGTCCTGCTTTTTTTTTGCCCGCATTTTGGTAAAACCATAGCTAACCCGCACACATCATTTACTGAACAAAAAGGTTGAAAAAATTTCCTGCTGATTTCTAGTTAATTACCGCTTTGATTCGCCTTAAAAAGGTTTTGAATGGCTATTTTCTGGACTGGATTTTTATTTTTGCTAGTGTCGGTATAATCGGCCAGAACCAAACAAATTAAATATTTTTGCAACTCTCTATTTTTTCAATTCAGGAACCCGTTATCAACAACAAAGCTCTTGATCGCGGTACTTTTATGGCTGCGGCGCAGTTTGTAACCGCACTTAATTTTGCTGGCGAATTTGAACTTTTGAGTCTTTCGGCAATGAATAATCAATTGGGTAATGCCAAAAAAGGTGGGTTAGTTTTTGTGCGTAATGGCAAATTGAAAATGCATCCTCAAATTTATGATCATTTAGCCCTGATATCGATTTCTTCCATCTGTGCGGGAAGTGCTTATTTCTACGGCCGCGATAAAATTGCTGCAGAAATTGTAAATCTTCCCTATAGCGATGGGCTTTTAAATCTGGAGGGTGCAGAAGAAGATTATATGGCCTTTAAACGTTTGTGCAGTCCTGTGTCGCGGTTCTTTTTGCTACAGGCTAAAAAAGTACAATGGTCTGCAATCCTCTCCACCTTCAGGTTTTTTATGATGGATGGCATTTGGGACGTCGTTAATTTTGTAGCCCATGCCATCAACCAGGCAGATGCTGATGTACTGGCCTGCGCACAGCTATTAGAAAGTATGCAAAAGCAAGAATGGTATCCTGGCTTTTGTGCATCGCTTAAAACCTTCCATGCTTCGCGGTATCCTTTAAGTAAAATTGGTTTAGCATTGGAATTGCCAGAAATGGCCTGAATTATTTCAGGTAATTTTCCAATAATTCGCTGATGTCGTCACCAATCGCCCTATTGCCCATATTATTAAGTTTTTGTTGCGAAGAATTGTGTTTTTCGATATAGGTAGCCTCTGTTTTATTAAATTTTAGATAACCCTGTTCAAAATAACGTTCTTCAATTTCGGTAGAAGAATCCATCGATCTAAACCATAGCTTGATTAAAGAGCCTGTGATTTTATCGAAATAAAGCCAATGAAAAGTTGCTTCGGCATCTGCATTGTTGGGCAGGTCCAAACGCTTGATTTCTAATATAGCAGTATCTGTATTCTGGAAAAAGTATAAAATCTTATATTTAGACGACATGCCGCAAAAATAGGACTTAATTTTTTATCACAAAAGAGATTTTTACTGTTTAGATTTAATATTCTTGATCTTTGATTTATATCAACAATTTCTTTGTCCAATTAATTATATGCCGTCGGATTTCTGTATGCGTAAAATGACAATACAGTTTTTTTTTGTAGGTTGAAATATATTATATCGGTTACTAATAAATAGGTTAATTTCTTTGCTGTGTTTATTTTTACCGGCTTAATGGACTAATTCGCTTAAAATATTTCATTATTTTAAGCTTGTTTTAAAAAATGACACTTTAAAATATGGTAAAGTCTATAAATTTATTAGTTTTACCGTAGCAACGCTCTTAGTCTACCCCCTATGATGAGCTTATTATCCCTATAAATTCTAAACATCCCATTTTGGATAATTTACAGTTGCGTACAGATTTAGCATTACTGGCTTCTTCGATGGAAGGCGATAGAAAAGCCTTTGCTGAGATTTTTGAGCGTTATCATGATCTTCTTTATCAACATGCTTATAATAAACTAAAGGATAGGGACGAAGCAAATGATGTGATTCAGGAGGTTTTTGTAAAACTCTGGAACATGAAGGCCGGTACTCAGGTGCAAAATCTGTCAGCTTACTTGTATACGATGGTTAGAAATCAGATTTTTTCTTTAATCCAACACAAGGAAGTAGTAAGTGTTTACAGCAAATCTTTTCAGGATTTTAAAGAAAGCGGATCGATGGAAGCAGATTATCTGATCCGCGAAAAACAGCTTAACGAAATTATTAATAGAGAAATTGCCGCTTTACCACCAAGAATGCGCGAAATTTTTGAATTAAGCAGAAAAGATTACCTAAGCAATAAACAAATAGCCGAAAAATTAAATTTATCAGAGCACACCGTTGCTGATCAGATTAAAAAAGCACTAAAACAATTGAGATTAAAGGTTGGTGGGCCTGCAATCATCATTTTTTATTTGCTAAATAGATAATTTTATTTAAATATTATTGCATAACGGGTCTATTATTCTTGTTTTTGAAACACTAAATAAATAAATCCATCTTTTTTAACATTTTATATCCCCGATTTATATTTCTGAACAGTCTTACTATAAAGCAGCCAACAAATGCTCCGTTATGGAAGACAATAAATTTAAAGATCTCTTAAAAAAATATCAGTCAGGCCTATGCACTGATGAAGAAGAGGCTTGGTTAGAATCCTGGTATTTAACCCTAAACGAAACTTCCAAAGAAAGTGTGCCTTCGGTTGTACTCGCTGAGGATCGTACAAACAACTGGGCGCTTATCAATTCCAGTATTAAACATAAACCCAGGCCTTTGTGGTTAAGTATTTCTGCTGCGGCACTTGTGCTTTTCATGTTGAGCATTGGCATTTATTTTTATGTAATTAACCACAACGTACAAACACCCAGGGCAGATGTCGTGCAAGAAATTACACCTGGTGGCAATAAGGCATTTTTAACCCTTGCGGATGGCCGGAAAATTAGTTTAACCGATGTTGGCAATGGAGAACTCGCGGAACAGGCGGGCATAAAGATTACCAAAGCAGCCGATGGTCAGTTGGTTTACACCATTGAAAATGACCATGCCTCCGTTGAAAAAGACGCTCAAATGGTGGCTTACAATACGATAGAAACCCCACGCGGTGGGCAATACCAGATTTTATTACCTGATGGGACTAAAGTTTGGCTGAATGCGGCTTCGTCGCTAAAATACCCAACTACATTTTTAGGCGCTGATAAAAGGCAGGTGGAATTAAAAGGTGAAGCTTATTTTGAAGTTGCACACAATAAAGCGCAGCCATTTTTAGTAGTTACCCCGGCTTTAAAAACCAATGGTAAAGCACATGAGGTTGAAGTATTGGGAACACATTTTAACATCAACGCTTACGCTGATGAACCTGCCATTATAACCACTTTGTTGGTAGGATCGGTAAAAGTGAACGAACAACTGTTAAAACCTGGTTATCAATCGGTTTTTGAAAACAATAAGATTAAAATCTCCGAAGCAGACCCAGAGGCAGCTGTTGCCTGGAAAAACGGCGATTTTGTTTTCAACGGTCAGGATGGGGAAACTTCATTACGGATGTTAAGCCGTTGGTATGATGTAGAGATCGATGATTCTGAAAACCTCAAAAACCTACATTTTGGTGGCGTAGTTTCCCGATCGCAGAACCTATCGGCTGTAATCAAGATGTTGCAAGCCACCGGCGACCTGAAATTTAAAGTTGAAGGAAGGAGGATCATTATGATTAAATAATGTTACGTTATAATGGTTCAATAAAAAAGCCGGGAATGCTGCAAACATCACCCGGCGACAGATTGGAACCAGACTGAAAATTTGTGAAGATTATCAACCAATTACGTTTACCGCGAACCTTAAAATAGGCGGTAACACGTAGAGACCAAACTATTCAAATGTATAAAAATTTTATCGGAAATATCGGTAAGCCGCCCGGCTATGCCCTTAAATTACTGCTTATTATGAAGTTAAGCGTTGTTATCCTTATTATAACGATAATGCAAACCAGTGCTGCCGTAACTTTTGCCCAGAACATTAATATTACTGAAAAAAATGTTCCGCTGGAGAAGGTGTTAAAGCAAATCAGGCTGCAGAGCGGATATGATTTTTTTTATAACCAGGATCTTGTCCGTAATATAAATATCAATGAACTGAGCATCAAAAATGCATCTATCGAACAGGCCATTCAAAAAACACTTTCCGGTTTGCCCTTAACCTTTTCTGTTGATAACCGCATCGTGGTGATCAGAAAATTAGACCGATCTCCATCAGCCGTAGTAGATTCTGTAATTAGCGGAACGGTTTACGATGCCAAAACGAAAGATCGTCTCCCTGGTGTTAACCTAAAGCTAAAAAACTCGGGCGCAAAAACAGTTACCGATGCGCGTGGTAATTTCCGGATTACGGCCGTTAGAGGAGCCATATTACAGGTGAGTTATGTAGGGTACGAATCGAAAGAAGTGACTGTTACCGGTACCAAACTGGATATTGCACTTAATGAAACGGCTCAATCGCTAAGCGGAGTGGTGGTAACCGGTATTTTTGCGCAATCTAAATCTACCTTTACAGGTGCAGCAAAAACCTTTGGTGCGCAAGAGCTGTCGAAAGTTTCGAATAATAATGTGCTTACGGCGTTAAAATCGCTCGATCCATCTTTTCAGTTGCCCGAAAACCTAAATACAGGTTCTAATCCGAATGTGCTGCCTGATGTTGTTTTACGCGGAGGAAATACTTTAGTTGATATCAGACAGAGCGCACAGGCCGATCCGTTTAATTATCAGTCAGCACCAAATGCACCGCTGTTCATATTAGATGGTTTTGAAACCTCTCTACAAAGAATAAACGATCTCGATATGAACCGGATTGCCAGTGTAACCATCTTAAAGGATGCAGGTGCAACAGCGATTTACGGATCCAGAGGAGCAAACGGTGTAATTGTAATTGAACAGGTGAGGCCTGCCGAAGGTAAACTCCGCGTTTCGTACAACGCAAGCGTAGTGGTAGAGCAGCCGGATATAAGCGGTTACGATTTATTAAACGCACAGGAGAAATTCGATCTGGAAGACCGCACCGGTGTATTTAAGAATACGTTTAACACCACTCAAAATGCACTCGATCTGGTAAGGGAAAATCGTTTGGCTGCCATCAGAAAAGGGGTTAACACCGATTGGATTGCTAAACCTTTGCAAACAGGCGTTGGCCAAAAGCATAATATTTATGTAGAAGGTGGGGCTGAAGCCGTTACCTATGGCCTAAATCTTACCTACGACCAGAAAAGTGGTGCCATGAAAGGATCAGATAGAACGACTACAACTGGCAATTCTTTTTTAAGCTATAGGATCAAGAATTTTCAGTTTAGAAACGATTTAACACTGGCATTTAACAAATCGAATAACTCGCCATATGGTTCTTTTAGACAATATGCGCAACTTAACCCTTATTGGAGCCCCTATGATGACGCCGGAAATCTTAAGGTTTATCTGGAAGAAGTGATCGATCCTCAAACAGGATTAAGGGTTGGATCAAATTTAACCGATTTTTATGATAATTTAAACGGATATGTTGGCCGTCCGGTAAATCCGCTTTACAATGCATCACTTAATATAACAGATCAGACTTCGTATAAAAGGATAACCAATAATTTTGAAACCCGTTGGCAACCAAAAGATTGGTTAAGATTAACCGCCCGGTTATCTTATAACCAACAGTCGGATGAATCGGATATTTTCTTGCCGGCCCAACACAGTTCTTTTGCCAATGTAACTACCTTCGAAAAAGGTTCTTACACCAAAGGTTATGGTAAAACGCAACGTGTGGAAGGCTTTTTAACCGGTGAGGCGAATAAAAGTTTTGGTAAACATTTCTTCTCGGCTTCGGCAACGCTTAACATTCAGGAAAATTCTTACAATACACAAAGTATCCGTGTAATCGGTTTTCCGAACCCAAATTTAAGTGAATTGATTTTAGGGAACCAATATCCCGCCAATACCCACCCAACTGGTACCGAAAGCCTCTCCAGATCGGTTGGTACGCTTGCACGTTTGGCATACGCGTACGATAACAGGTATTTGGTAGATGCAACTTATCGTTTGGATGGATCTTCACTATTTGGATCAGACAAAAGATTTGCGCCTTTTTGGTCGTTGGGCGCGGGATGGAACGCACACAATGAAGCGTTTTTAAAAGGAAACAGTTCCGTAAACGAGTTAAGGTTAAGGTATACCATTGGTACAACCGGCTCTGAAAGTTTCGAAAGTTATAAGGGGATAACCACAAGCCAATATTATACCGATCGCGATTACCGTGGTGTGATAGCCTCTTATTTACTGGGTTATGGTAATTCGGCACTGGCCTGGCAAAAAACGCTAAAAAGCAATATCGGTTTAGATATCACCTTGTTTAACAGGTTTACCTTAAATGCCAATTACTTTAACGAGCGTACTAAAGGCAGTATTGCCTTCATTTCGAGTGCACCCTCAAGTGGTTTTACAGGTTACTACGATAATATGGGCGATGTGGTGAACAAGGGATATGAGCTTTATGGCCGTTACAATATCATTGCCACTCCATCCAGCAGGAACAATCTCTCGGTATTTGCCAATGTATTCCATGTAACCAATAAAATTGAAAAGATTTCTTCTACCATAAAAGCCTTAAACGATAGGGCAAATACCACGTTATCCGCTACGCCGCTACCACGATATGCCGAGGGGCAATCGGTTAATGTAATCTGGGGCGTAGAATCATTGGGCATTGACCCGGCATCTGGAAATGAACTGTTTAAAAAACGCGATGGCACCATCACCACCACTTACGATCCTGCCGATCAGGTGATTATCGGAGATGCAACACCAACGTTATCAGGTACTTTTGGAACCAATTTAGAAATTAAAGGGATTGTATTAAATGTTTACCTCCGCTTTAATGTGGGTGGCGATGCTTATAACCAAACGCTTGTAGACCGGGTTGAGAATGTGAATGTAAACCAGTACAATGTGGATAGAAGAGTTGCAGAAGAACGCTGGCAAAAGCCGGGTGATGTAGCGCTTTACCGTGCAATTGTGAATTTTGCGGGTGCTGTAAACACCAACATTACTTATGTTACTTCGCGCTTTGTGCAGAAAAACAACTTCATTACAGGAGAAAGTATGTCGGCTTATTATCGCTTACCAGACAAACTGAATAAACGTTTAGGCTTGCAGAATACCAAAATCACGCTGTTTACAAGTGATGTATTCAGGATAGCCAGTATCAAACGCGAACGCGGTTTAGACTATCCTTTCAGCAGAAGTTATACGCTACAGTTGCAAACCACATTTTAACCGACCATTAATTTTAAATGATATGAAATCTATTAAACAACTATTTCCGGCATTTATCCTGGCGGTGCTGTTGTTGTTTACATCCTGCAAAAAATGGCTTGATGTAACACCAAAAACACAGATTAAAGAGGATGCCCAATTTAGTACTAAACAGGGCTTTACAGATGCCTTATTTGGGATCTATCAAAATTCGGCAAAATCGTCGGGTTATGGCCGCAATTTAACCTTTGGACTGTTGGACATTCTTGCACAACAATATGAGAACAAATCTATAGGAACCAGCTTATACGCAAAACTGGCTGCTTATAATTATACCGATGCGGAGGTTCAAGCCATTGTTGACGCCACTTTTGCCAACAGTTATTCCAGTATTGCACAGGCCAATTATGTGCTTAAAAATGTAGATAATGGAGTATTGGATGAAACCACCAAAAGAATAGTTAAAGGCGAGTCACTTGGCATGCGCGGGTTTTTACACTTTGATCTGATCCGCCTTTTTTCTGATGTGTATGCAGATGGGACAAATGCAAATGCACAATCCATTTCCTATTTAAAAGCTTTTACGGTGTCACCCACTTCGAGGGTTTCGGTTGGTGCAGCGTTGTTGCTTTGCGAAGCCGATCTTAAAGAAGCAGAACAGTTGTTGTCTATCAATCAAACGATAGATCCCATTCCCGATAATCAGGGAAGCACCAACCCTGATGTGTTTTTGCAGTTCCGTCAGAACCATTTAAACTATTGGGCTGTAAAAGCAGTATTGGCGAGGTTATATTTATATAAAGGCGATAAAGTGAATGCGCTTAAATATGCTACCGATGTTATTAATAGCGCGAAATTTACTTTCACAAACCAGAGCACGCTAAATATAGATCCTACAGCCACTACTTCCGATCTTACCTTTAGCAGGGAACATGTTTTTTCAATTTACGTTTCAGGTTTAAAGGCGGTTGCTGATGATGTATTTAAAAATACCGGGGCAACGGGAGAGACAACAGATTTATGGACCACAAAGGCAAACCTAACCACCATTTATCAGCCAACGCTCCCTAACCATGGCACCGATATCAGATCCATCACGGCATCAAAAAGTTTGTGGAACGAAGTTTCGGCTAACATTGTTTACACCAAAAAATACTATAGTGATAATGCAAGCAATGTGGCGCAAAGGATTATTCCGGTTATTAAATTATCCGAAATGTACTATATCGCAGCAGAATCGGCAGCAACACTTACGGATGCAGCAAAATACCTGAATGTGGTACGCACAAACCGTTTGATCCCGGAGATTACTGTCCCTGCATCTACCGAAGCCTTAGACACACAGATTTTACTGGAGTATAGAAAAGAGTTTTATGCAGAAGGGCAGCTCTGGTTTTACTATAAACGCAAAAATCTGGCATCTATAGCCAATGGCAGCGGTATGGTAGCAATGACGAAGGCTAAATATATCTTCCCTCTGCCTAACACAGAATTGGAATTTGGATCATCTGGAAATTAAGATTATGACTATGAAATCAATTTTAAAAAACGGGCTTGCAATATTGGTGATTTTATCCATTATTGTTTCCTGTAGTAAAGATAAAACACTCTTGTTTGATGAGTCAACGGCTATTTATGTATATTCCTTACCTGATAGTACCGAATATACCTTTGCAACGGCGCCAACCTCAAAGGTAACCGATACTGTACTCATGACTTACAGGATTATTGGCAATGCTGCTCCTGTAGACCGGGCCATAAACTTAGTCGTGAGAAACGGGGCAACCGCAAAAGCAGGTTATCATTATAAATTAGGACCTGCAATTGTGAAAGCCAATGAGTTTGCAGCAACGGTGCCAGTATATGTGTACCGTAAAGCTGGTTTAAAGGATAGTACGGTTCAGGTGATTTTCGATATCAAAGACAATACCGAGCTTAAAGCTGGTTTTCCTACAAAACTACGTTACAAATTAACCATTACAGATATTTTATCGAAACCGACCAATTGGGAAACCACCTGGAAAAACTATTTCGGCGAATATTCACAGGTGAAATTTAGATTTTTGCTTACGGTTACCGGTAAAACCAACTGGAACAGTTCGCCGCTTCCACAAGATTCGCGATACCTATCGCAGCGAGCCAGAAATGCCCTGTTAGAATATAACCAGCAAAATGGTCCGTTGATTGACGAGAACGGCGCACAGGTTTATTTTCCTTAATCAACCACTATCAAACATAACATGAAGATCAATATAAAAAACTATAAGTTAGTTGGCACTTTGCTATGCATGGTGGCCACAATGCTGCAAAGTTGTACTAAAGATGAAAGTAATGAAGGGCTTACACCGATCAATACCGTATTGATCAGCGATCCGCTTTCATTAACCAATATCACCGTTTTTCAGGGCGACACCCTTAAATTAAAGCCTGCATTAACCCTAAGCATGGCGGAGAAAATAAATAAACTTCAGTTTTCCTGGTTAGTATACAATAGCAATGGCGCCATCAGTTTAGCTTCTCCGCGCACTCAAATATCCGATCAGTATGAGCTCAAATATCCAATAAAAGGCGATCCCTTTATCCTTGGCGAGCCCTATGTACTGCGCTTACAGGTGAAAGACACTGAAACAGGGGTAAGCTCGTATTTTAACTACCGGGTTACGATCGGTAATAAATATGGAAATGGCTGGCTCGTGCTTGAAGATCAGGCGGGAAAAGGCGATATGTCGTTCATTTTTCCCGATAGTACAGTAGAACACCAGATTTATAGCAGTAGAAATACTACGCCTTTACTTGGCCCGAAAAAGCTGGAATTAACCCCTTTTGTGGTCACGGATGATATTTCTGCTGTTGGGAAAAGGCTGTATATCCTTGCGGAAAGCGGAAGCCAGGAGTATAATTATTTAACGATGGTTAAAAAGTTCGATTACAGCTTTGAGTTTTTTAGTGCGCCGGGTATCATCAAACCGCAAGTAATGACCTGGCTTTCCACCACGTCTGGAGCTACACGATCACCAAACATCGGTATTGTAATCAACAATGGAAAAGCACATTCAAACCTGGTGGGCGGTTTTCCGGGCGTGAAAAAATGGGGAGATATTGCTTTAAACGATCAGGGCAATACCAATTATGCTCTGGCACCGTACACCGCTGGCGGACCAAATGTAGCCTCTATTGTTTATGATAACACCGCACAGCGTTTCTATACCATTATTGCCTTTAGTGCCACACCTGCTGCAGGATCGTTAACACCACTGCCTGCAAATGCAAGTTCGCCTGCCTTTGATATGAACAATGTGGGTATGACGATGATTTTTCAGGATTCGGCCGATGTGGTGCATAACTACAATGCCATTATGAAAAGCGGAAGTGATGCTTACCTGTTGCGCTTCAAAACTATCAATACCAGTACAGCAACCCCAAACCTATCGGTGAGCAAAACCTTGATGAACGCACCGGGTATTTTAAATTATACTGCTGCTGCCGGTTCTACCAATACCGGACACATTTATTATAGCAATAACAATGTATTATCCAGATATGAAACCGGATCAAATACCATTGTAGAAACTTACAGTTTCCCCGCCAACGAACAGGTTACGGTAGTTAAGTATGCCAAATACAATTTTAACGATAAAGATGCAGTTAAAAAATCCCGCCTGGTTGTAGGTACCTGGAATGGTACCGAAGGCAAGCTTTATTACTTTGCCATTAGTCAAACAGGGGCCATGGGCGAACCCACCAAACAATTTACCGGCTTTGGGAAAATTGTTGATGTAGCTTATAAATATTAATCTAAAACCTTAAAAAAATGAAATTATACAATACAACATTCAAATCGATCTTATTCAGCGCTTTATGCCTGATCGGATCAACTGCTATCGCGCAAACTGCGGGTACCTATCAGATCAGCGGAAAATTAGACGGTCTTGGTAACAATAAGGTTTTTTTAAGCACCTCTTACGATAATAAAAATATAACCGATTCGGTTGTTGCACAGAACGGAAGTTTTACTTTTAAAGGAACGGCTCCCGGTACTTTAATTTATGCCATCCGCGCAGAAAAAAAACATCTGGTATTGGCTGTTCAGCCTAATGAAAAGGTCGTGATTAATGGTAGCCTTGCAAAATTGAATGAAGTTTCGATTACTGGAGCAAAAGACCAGCACATCTGGCAGGAGTGGACTAAAGGCTGGCAAACGATAACAGCCCGGGCCGGGCAATTATATAAAAAGCTGGATAGTTTAGGTAAGGATGGCGATCGGACCTATGTTGATGCTGAGTTTAGTAAACTAAATCAAAGATTAGTGGATTCAGTGGAAGCAATGGTGAAAAAATACCCATCTTCTGGGGTCACACCTTATATCATCATCGATAGGTTTATCAATTACCCAAACCTGGAAAAAGCAAAGAGTACCTACGCAGCCTTAACAACAGCAGGAAAAAATTCTGTTTATGGAAAGGAAATCGCGGCATCTTTAGCCATTAGCGCTAAAACGGGAATTGGTGTAAAGCCTGATTTTACCTTGCCAGATCGCGATGGGAAAAACGTGACGCTTTCCTCTTTAAAAGGAAAAGTAGTATTGGTCGATTTTTGGGCAAGCTGGTGTGCACCATGTCGTAAGGAAAATCCGAATTTGGTAAAAGCTTACGCCAAGTATCATAACAAAGCTTTTGAGATAATCGGTGTTTCTTTGGATAATAAAAAAGATGCCTGGCTGAAAGCAATTGAGGCGGATCAGTTGGGTTGGATGCATGTTTCTGATCTTAAAGGCTGGAAAAGCGATCTGGCCGCTGAATATGGTATTAAATCAATCCCAACGAGTTTCCTGGTTGATGCATCAGGAAAAATCATCGCAAAAGATTTAAGAGGTGATCAACTGGATAAGAAATTGGAAAGCATTTTGAAATAATGGTTGATGTCTGAATTACCTAATCACCCCAATTTGGTGTGATTAGGTTCATCGCTGATGCTTTTAGCTAGTCTATCGAAGCTTTTAGGTCCGACGTCGGAGCTTTTAAGTGGCCGATCGAAGCTTTTAAGTGGTGCATCGATGCTTTTGAGTGGCGAATCGATGCTTTTAGGTGGTGCATCGGAGCTTTTAGGTGGCCGATCGGAGCATTTAAGTGGTGCATCGAAGCTTTTGAGTGGCATGTCGATGCTTTTGAGTGGCGAATCGATGCTTTTAGGTGGTGCATCGGAGCTTTTAGGTGGTCGATCGGAGCTTTTAAGTGGCAAGTCGATGCTTTTGAGTGGCGAATCGATGCTTTTAGGTGGTGCATCGATGCTTTTAGGTGGTGCATCGGAGCTTTTAAGTGGTCGATCGGAGCTTTTAGATGCGTTATTGATGCTTTTAGCTCGATTACCGGATCTTTTAGATCCTGAATCTTAATTAAGGATTACAAATCCTGGCTAATTAAAATCTCATATAAATTTGTCAGGTTGAGCTTACAGAAGAATCGGGGCAAATAGTCGAAACGCTTTATAAGATATTGAAGTTCGTCCTTCCACGGGCTCAGGATGACAATTATATATTGATGATACAATTACTTTTTATAGGGCATGAAAAATAAATTAAGCATTAAACTGATCACCATCTTTCTTCTTTCGGCTTTGGCTTCTACCGGCTTTGCCCAGATTACAAAAGTAGAGAACGAAATGGGGGCGATTAGTTTCGATCGTGTAGCACCTTTGATTAAAGAATTAGCACAAAGTGGTGCTTACCTGAAATCGGCCGATGTAGCAGGCCAATTGAACAAAACAGTCAATACTAAAATTAAAATAACCCCTATCAAACCTTCGAAAAAGGAACTTTCGGGTAAAGAGATTTACCCAAGTTTGAAACTTTCTACTTTGGTGTTGATCTCGAGTGGATTGCGTGCAACGGCTGTTATATTGGATGAGGATGGTATATTATTAACCAATTATCACGTATTGGAAATGTTTGGTGATACCCTAAGAAAGAACAATCAACCCATGTTCGCCATGACGAGTGAGGGTATCTTTTACCCCATTACCCGGATTTTGGCCTGCTCAAAAGTAAATGATCTGGCCATTGTTAAAATAGGTAATTTAGGAAAGCTTAAACTGAATGCGGTATCCCTTGGAGATACAGCCCCGGAAGGCGCGGACATTTACGTTATGGGACATCCCGCACATATTACCTACTTTTTTAGCAAAGGAATTGTTGCCCGGAATTTTATCCGAAATCCATCAAACCAAAAAGAAGATGAAGATTTCAGAATGGCGGTAACGGCCGATTACAGTTTAGGAATGAGCGGTGGGCCAATAGTAGATAGCAGTGGAAACCTGATCGGTTTAGTTTCTTCGGCCCTGGCTTTGTATGGAAATCCACAACAAAAGGTTAATCCTCAGATGTCCTTTAAAAATGCGATTCCGGTAATTGCCATTAAGAGATTGCTGGCGGAATAAATTTTAGCTTAATATATTGTTGGTCCGGATTTATCATCCGGACCTTCTGTGCTGCGGATTTTCAATCCGCATTTTTGACTTATATCTTATTTAAGGATTACAAATCCTTAGCTCTTGAGACGGGATTGCAAATCCCGACTAACTGTATTCAAGGTTGGTGGCTCACCAACCTAATAATTGGATGCTGGATTTGCTGGCGAGCCACCAGCCATGGGAGTGGGGTTGCTGGCGGAATAAATTTTAGCTTAAATATATTGTTGGTCTGGATTTATAATCCCGACCTTCCGTGCTGCGGATTTTCAATCCGCATTTTTGACTTATATCTTATTAAGGATTACAAATCCTTAGCTCTTGAGACGGGATTGCAAATCCCGACTAGCGATTTAATGTTTTTCTCCCTTTATCACCTTAAACAAGTGCAACACTTGTGGAAATAACGCATCCATACTTTCTTCTACGCCTCTTTTCGAACCTGGGAAGGTAAGCACCAAAGTTTCTCCGATAAATCCTGCTACACCGCGCGAAAGCATGGCATAGGGCATACGTTCCTGCCCATAACGGCGGGTGGTTTCCATAATGCCTTCAATGTTCCGGTCGATTAGCGGTGCAATGGCTTCAGGCGTTACATCGCGTGGCGAAAGCCCCGTTCCTCCTGTAAAAATAATCAGTTGATAACCACTTTTGCTTAACTCGCTGGCCTTATCCCTGATGATATTCAGCTCATCAGGTACGATTTCATATTTTTCGGCATTGATGTCCCATTGTGTTAAATGTGAGACAATCGCTTTTCCTGAACTATCCTGTGCTTTATTTTCGAAAACAGCATCTGAACATACCACAACTGCAGCTTTTATTTCGGGGAACCTCGCGTTTTTAAGGTCTGATTTTCCCCCAGATTTTTTCAGTAACCTGATATTTTCAATCTCAACGCCTTTATCAATTGGCTTCAGCATATCGTATATCGTTAAAGCCGTTACCGAAGCGCCATGCATGGCTTCAACTTCAACACCCGTTTTGTAAATGGTATGTACCTCTACGGTAATGATAATCGTTAAACCCACAATTTCGTAGGTAATAGCTGTATATTCTATTGGGAGCGGGTGGCAATCAGGGATGACATCGCTGGTTTTTTTTACACCGAATAAGCCTGCTGCACGGGCAAATTCAAACACATCACCTTTGGGTATTTTACGTTGCTCAATGGCATCAATAGTTTCCTGTTTCGATGCCTTAACGGTAGCAGTTGCAATAGCAATCCTTAAGGTGTTGGATTTTTTTGTGATGTTTACCATTTTATGTATTTTCTTTCCATTGGTGTGTTTCGTCTTCGAATATTTCTTTGCCCCATATCGGCAATTCTGCCTTTAAACGGTCTACCACTTCGCTGCAAGCCTCAATTGCAGGTTTGCGGTGCGCGGATGAAGTAAAAACAAAGAGGCAGATTTCGCCAGCTTTTACCGTGCCCAAACTGTGATGAATATGCATACAGTTTAGCGGGTATTTCGCGAAAATATCTTCCCTGATCTGGTGCATTTTTTTGAGCGCAAGCTCTTCATAAGCGGTATATTCGATTGCAGCAACAAATTTGCCTTCAATTTCATCCTTTCTCACCTGGCCCATAAATATACTGTGGCCCCCAATCGCTGTTTTACTGCTGTGTTTGGCGATGCTCGCGGCTATAAAAGCAGGTTCTATCCGGCCGTTTACAAATATATTTTTTATCTTCTTTTCGCTCATATTTATGATCGGAGAAAATGATCTCTCCACTTTACAATGCCACCTTTTAAACTGTATATTTTTTTTGCATCACCATATTTTTCCTGCAATGCCTCAGCTGCGGCTACACTTCTGATTCCGTGCTGGCAGATTAAAACCACGTGTTTTTGGTAAAATTCCTTGCTCATAAAAGCACCAAACTCCGACATTGGTATCTGTGTAAAAATCTGTTTATCCAATACCGGCAGTTCGTGTCTTTCGCGTACATCTATTAAAATAACTGACTCTAGCTGTTGAATTTTAACCAGTTCGCTGGCATCAATTTCTATATATCCCTGTGGTCCTTCACTGGTATCCTGATAATCCATATTTAAAAATTCATCAACAGTTTTGGGTAGGGTGTAACCTCCGCCATGACTGACGTTGATGGTATATTGTTCTTGTGTAAGTAAATTATAATTTAATATTTGATTGCTGAGGGGCTGCCCGATCCCCGCAATTAATTTAATAGTTTCTGCTGCGGCCATTGTACCCAGTATGCCAGGTAATACGCCTAAAACACCATTTTCAGCACAATTTGGTATTTCACCCTTATCTGGTGGAATGGGGAAAATATCACGATAATTGGTGCTGGGTAAATAGTCTGGTGCGTTAAATATGGCCAACTGACCTTCGAAACCTGATACAGCAGCAAATATGAGCGGCTTATTGAGTAGGGCACAGGCATCGTTAATGAGGTATCTCGATTCGAAATTGTCAGTACCATCCAATATGTAGTCGTATCTGGATATAATATCAAGGATATTGTTTTTTTGCAAACGGATCGGGTGGCGGATAATTCCGATCTGGGTATTCATTTCCTGCAGGCGCTTTGCCGCAACCTCAACTTTTAACTTTCCGATATCGGTCGTGGTAAACAAAATCTGCCTGTGCAGATTGGATAGAGAAATGGTGTCGTCATCAACAATACCGATATGGCCGATTCCGGCTGCTGCGAGATACTGTAATGCCGGGCAGCCCAAACCGCCTGCACCGATTACCAGCACCTTTGCCCTTAAAAGCAGTTGTTGTGCTTCCTCTCCAAATCCTTTCAGGATGATCTGCCTATTATATCTTTCTGCACTCATATCGTTTATCCCCCAGAAAAAGGCGGCATTATAGCTATTGTAGCATTGCTGGTGATTTCGGTATTCTCCTGAACGATGTTTTTGTTCAGTGCCAGTTTGTACTTCATGCCTTTTAAAGCAGGAAACTGATTTTCGAGATATTGTTTAAAGGCATCAGTATCCGAAATACCATCAACATCAATTTTTTGATTGTTGATAAACTCGGCAATTTGGCCAAAACTGATCATTTTGATTTTCATGCGGCTAATTTACCTGTAAGATGCTGATTTTACTCAATCCTTTTACAAATCTTCTTCCTGTAGCAAAATCGCTTGGTGTAATAATGGCAATATTTCCTTTTTCGGCCTTGGCAGGATCGGCATCGTAATCCTGTAAGACCAATATTTGATTTCCTGTTGGTGAATTAAATATTTCGTTCCAGGAATACACTACTTTATAGTTATCCGTTGCGGTAAAAACAAGGTAGTATTCGCTAAGTGTTTTCGGCGAAGCAGCATCGATCTCTACTTTGGCCAAAATGTCTTTTAAAAGTACGCCCTTGATATTTTTAATACTGCTTTTACGTTGCAGCAAGTGGTTGAAAATTGTCATGCTATCCAATCTAACGGTTTTGTAAGCACTTAAATTATCTAAAGTGATTGTTAATGGCGTTTTAACTTTTCCTTCGATAATAAATTGCTTGCTTTCTTGGGCTTTTGCGGTAAAAGCTAAAAATAATAGGGCGATAAGGGTGTATTTCATATTATGCATGTGTAAATAATAATTTATAAGCAGCCAGTGCCAATACACAGGCCAGCACGTTTTTTAAAACAGTTTGCGGGAATTTTAAAGCACCAAAATAAGCACCACAGATGCCGCCAACAAAAGCGACCCCAACATAGGCGAGCATATGGCTGTTAAACTCGAAACCTTTGATGAGCTGACCGCCCAAGCCCGCAACCGAATTTACGAAGATAAATGCAGCACTAATGGCCGCAGTTTGTTTTTGATCGGTCCATTTTAAGAGTAACAGGATAGGTGAAAGGATAATGCCACCGCCGATACCGATCATGCCCGAAAGTAAACCGATTATGCCTCCAATGGCTAGCGATAAGGAAATGTTTGATGGTTTAAAATCTTTTGGATCGGTGTTTTTAAAAAAGAAAAAACGGATAACCGGAATAAGTAAAAGCAGGCCCAAAATCTTTTTATAAATGGAACTTTCGATCGCCATCATGCCACCAACAAAGGAGAGCGGGATAGAGGCAAGCGCAAAAGGCCAAAAGGTTTTCCACTTAAAATGGCCACCACGGTAAAACTGGATAAAGGAAGTGGAAGAAACAAACAGGTTGAGCAATAATGCAGTAGGTTTCATCACCGCAGGTGAAATGGCAAAAATAGCCATCAATGCCAGGTAACCGCTGGCCCCACCATGCCCTACAGAAGCATATAAAAAGGCTACAATAAAGAGTAGGCAGTAAAATAAGATAAAACTTTCTTGCATATTAGTTTGGTAAAATCATTACAGTTAGGGTATCGCCTTTTTCGAAGTGTTCTTGTGTTTCGTTGAGGCAGATCAGGCAATTGGCCTGCGCAAAAGAACTCAAGCGGTAAGACTCCTGGGCGCTCAAGGGCGTAACTTTCCCGTTTTCATATCTCCCTTTCAGAAAGTGCGCCAGTCCGGCAGGTTTGCTATAGGGGTGGGTAAGTTCGGCCTCGACCTCCATTACACTGTTGTTTTTAAGGGATAAAGATTTAAGCGCCGGCAACACATAGTTATAGTAACAGCTGAGTACGGATGAAGGGTTGCCCGGAAGACCAAAGATTAGTTTCTGATCTTTTGTGCCGAAAAACAATGGCTTACCAGGTTTCTGTTTTACTTTATGAAAAATCTTTTTAATGCCGCAATGCGTTGCTGCTTCGATTACAAAGTCGTAATCGCCTACGCTCACTCCACCTGTTAACAACACTAGATCACTGCTTTCTACTGCGGTTTGCAATATGTTTTTAAGGATATCTAAGTCATCATCGGCTTCGTAAATCACTATCTGTTCAATGTTTTCCTGTTTTAGGGCTGCGGAAAGGGAATAGGAGTTTGATTCGTATACCTGTCCAAACTCAAGCATTTTTCCAGGCTGTTGTAACTCTTTTCCGGTTACAATAATGGCAACCTTTGGCATTGGATAGACACTTAATTTGTTAACGCCAATTCCGGCCAGAAAACCGATGGCTGCGGGACTAAGTATGCTGCCTTTTTCCATGGCTAAAGCTCCGGCTTTAACTTCAGAACCTTTATCCCTTACATTTAAAGCCAGTTTTAAATTTGGATCCTGTATACTGATTTTTCCGTTTAGCCGCGTAATTTTTTCCTGCATCACCACCGTATCGGCACCTTGAGGTAGTGGAGCGCCTGTAAATATCCGACTGGCTTCGCCCTTTTGGATGGTGATATTGGTTGCTGTTCCAGCGGCCATTTCGCCAACTAAAGTGAGTTCTTTTTCGTGATCAGTAAACTTTAACGCATAACCATCCATTGAGGATTGACTAAATGCCGGAATATCGTATTGTGCGTAAATATCGGTAGCCAAAACATGCCCTGAAGCCTTTGCCAAGTCTATTGTTATGGGATTTAGTGCTGTTATATGTTGAGAAATGAGGGCTTTTGCTTCTTTAACGCTGATCATGAAAATTTATCCTCCAATGGTAATCATACTTCTGTTTTGAATGGTAGTGGTATCGATTTTTTCGAAATCGGGTACCAATTGCCCACCCAGTGCTTTCTTTTTACTCCAAATGGCCGATTGGATTAATGGCAATACTTCTTCACCTTTCCTTAAGGCGGTAAGCAGATCCGTTTCACTATCAGAGAACAGGCAGTTCTTTATTTTGCCATCAGCAGTTAAACGCATGCGGTTACAAGTGTCGCAAAAGGGGTTGGTCATGGTGCTGATGATGGCAAATGAACCCTCGTGCCCGGGGATTATGAAACTTTTGGCAGTATCATGCGGTTCCCCTTTAACGGGTAGAACAGCAAAATCCTTTTCAACGGCCGCCAGTATTTCATCTAAAGAAAACATTTTGTTGCTCGTCCATTTATTGCCGCTAAAGGGCATAAATTCAATAAACCTGATCTGAATGGGGTTGTGCTTGGTCCAGGTGATGAAATCATTGATTTCGTTATCATTAAGGCCTTTCATGACCACCATATTTACCTTCACCTTGATTTTGTGCTGTAAAAGTAATTCAATGTTGCTGCGTACCTGATGGAAAACATCCCGCCGCGTAATCATAAAAAACTTTTCAGGCTGTAGCGTGTCAAGACTAATATTAATGGTTTTAATGCCTGCTTCTATTAATATCGGGAGCATTTCAGCAATGCGGGTCCCATTGGTGGTGATCACCAATTCGACCGGAAGTTTACCTAACGCAGCAATAATCTCGGCTGCATCTTTTCTCACCAAAGGTTCACCACCGGTAAGTCTGATTTTTTTTACGCCATTGGCCACAAAAATTTCTGCCAGTTTAATAATCTCATCGGTTTGCATGAGCCTTGAAGCTGGGGTAAAGTCGTAATCTTCTTCCGGCATGCAATAAAAGCAGCGAAAATTGCAGTTATCAGTGAGCGATATCCGCAGGTAATCGTGTATTCTTCCAAAAGAATCTGCTATCATTGCTGACTAATTAAATTGTTGTAATCTGTTTCCGTATCAATATCAATTTCTCCACCTTCGAAAACTACAGTTTCTACATCTTGAGGATACTCTTTTAATATCTTTTTTGCTCCGTCGGCACCTTTGAGCAATAAAAGCGCTTCAAAATAATCTTTTTTGAATAGAACAGGTGTCCCAACCGTTTCGGCATATTTACTGGCAATGATGTTTTTACCGGTTTCTGCTTGCTTTTCGATTAAGTTCTTAAAGTTAATCATTTTAATAAAAACCTGGTCGGCGACAGCAATAATGATACTTTCGATTTCGCTGTCATTTTTGATGATCGTCGAAAGTCCGGCCACAATGCCCGATGCCATTCCGTTTTGCCAGTTTTCATTGATTACGAAACTGACCCAATCATTTTGATGCTTGGCGGCTATTTCGTCCGCATTTGCACCCAAAACTACCACAATTGGTTTACAATCTGTTTTTAAGGCTTCGTCTATCACGCTTTGCAATAGTGTTTTTCCTTTATAATCTAAAAGTTGCTTTGGTCTTCCCATTCGTGAAGAACTGCCTGCTGCCAATATGATGATGCCCGTTTGCATTTAGTTATTGGTTAATCCGTAAACGTGGATCGGACTCTTTTTCTCTTTCAGGAAAGTTGCCGAAGCACCTGTAAAAACCGATTTGATCTCTGCCAGAATAGAAATGGCAATTTCCTCAGCTGTTTCAGCACCAATATCCAGTCCGATTGGTCCGTGAACCCGTTTTTCATTTTCGGGTGTTGCTAATTCCAATTCATCTAACATCCGAAGCAGTTTTTTCTTAGGACCTAGCGTTCCGATATATGGTGCATTTGTGTCCAATAAATATTTAAGCAGTTCCAGGTCATAATTGTAATTGTGCGTCATCAGCACAAAGGCCGTTTGCTCATCTATATGCACTTGAGCCAACACATTTGCGGGTTTACTGACCAGTATGCGGGAAGCGTTTGCGAAACGTTGTGCGGTGGCGTGGGTAGGTCTTCCGTCAACTACGGTCACCTCCCAGCCTAAAAGGTAAGCCATTTCGGCTAAAGGTTGTGCATCATTGCCTGCACCGGCAATAATTAATGAAATAGGAGGCTGGATAAACTCCAGAAAAACATCAACCTGTTGATTGCCAGTGGCGTAAACTTTAAAGGCAGTTGTTTTATTGGTGAAAACCGCTTCTGCATCTTTAATGATCTCATCCTGAATGGCTGCAGGAACTTTTGATTGTATAATCTCACGCTTAAATAGCAGGCTTGTGCCCAATTGTTGTTTATCCCTCAAAGAAAAAAGCGTTGCCAAGACCGCAATTTCTCTCGTGCTTTGCAATGCAATTAAAATCGATATTGGATTTAAGTCATCTTCTTTGATAATGGGTTCGAACAGGATATGTACAATGCCGTTACAACCCAACTGAATACCAAATTTGGCATCATCTTCGTCTGTAGTATCGTAAGTAATCAGTTTGTTTTCTTGCTGTACAATTGCTGAAAGTGCTTTTCTGAGCGCATCTCCCTCTAAGCAACCACCACTAATAGCACCCGTTAGCTGGCCATCTTCGGTGATGAGCATCCTCGCACCTGGCCTGCGGTAAGAAGAACCCTCTACCTTAACTACCGTAGCCAGAGCCGTTTTCTTCTTTTCCTTCGTTGCCTTTTGGTACGCCTTGACGATATCGGTAATTTCTTTCATTAGGGATTGATGCAATAGAAAGGCAATTTAACGATAATCTATCAGAAAATGATAAGAAAGAGGAATGATATGAAGGTGGGTTTAATTTGTTCAGTCAGATGTTACCATCTGACTGATTAATAAATATAATCTTAATGAAATGCAGTACGATTAAATTAGAGATGAAATGCTGTGTCAGATTGTAATATCTGACACCATTAAAAGATAAATTTTCCCTAGGTAAACCGTTTTTACATGCTTAAAAAGGCTCCGAATGGAAAATTTCCAGATTAATGCAGCGTAAACCAATACTGTTAAAGAGTTCGGTTATTTCTTTTGTCCAATCTCTTGGCGAATCTACGCGCAGGATCTTATCGGAATCCCACAGATCGATGTTCCATTTGATTTCCTTGAAACGACTGTTTAACAGCGGGCTAATTTCATTTAACTCGCTATCTGAGGATACATTTGTTTTGAAAACGGCTATCATAAAGAAGAATTTTAGGTTTGTTATCAGCAGTAGACGTACAACTTTAAAAATTACTTTAAATAGAAGCAGATTTTTTTAACTATTTTAAATGTTGCGGTCAAAGAACCAAAGGCCTGGTTTATGCGTAAGTGTAACATATCCATAAATTAAAAACAAAATGTTGAATACAACCATCGCTGCCTTGCTTGGAGGCCCTGAAATGATCCTTGTCGGAGTTGCTGTTTTATTATTGTTCGGCGGAAAAAAAATCCCCGAATTAATGAAAGGCCTGGGTAAGGGCATAAAAGAATTTAAGGCAGGTCAGGAAGAAGAAAAACCTGAAGTGCCAAAGAGCGTTTAATTTCTACTTTTCATCTGCATTTGCTGATTCGATAGGTATTCAATTTTAAGTTTAACTCATTTGTAAGGATTTTCCTTGCCATACGACTAAAGTAATATGAAAATGTTAAAATTATTGATGATACCACTCCTGGCACTCGCGCTGAATGCCTGTAGCCAGGGTAAAACAACCGGAATAAAAATGGACAGCAAAGTCAGTTTGTATCCAGAAGCTAAACCTGCTGTTTATTGGGAAAAAATACTTTCTGCAAATGCGTACGAAATTATGGTAAACAGCGGAACGGAAACGCCTTATAAAAACCCTTACTGGAACAACCATAAAAAAGGGACTTACGTAAGCGCTGCAACCGGTAAACCATTATTTACTTCGGATACCAAATTCGAATCTGGCACAGGCTGGCCTAGTTTTTTCAAGCCGATCGATCCAAAAGCCATTAAAATCGTAAGCGATGCCTCTGATGGTATGGTGCGCGATGAGGTGGTAGAGGCCGGTACGGGTTTACATTTAGGCCATGTATTTGATGATGGACCTGAGCCAACTGGTAAACGGTACTGTATAAATTCTTACGCATTGAAGTTTATTCCTGCTAAATAAGCTGCCATGATGAAAAGGAATAATATATGGCTACTTGGACTGATTTTTCTAAGCGCTTGTGCCAATGGCCAAAATCATAAAAGTGAAAATGCTTTTGCAAAATTACCGGTTGCAAAGCCTGGTGAAAAAGTAGCCACCTTTGCTGGAGGTTGTTTTTGGGCACTTTCAGAAGGACTTGGTGAGCTCAATGGTGTGAACGAAGTGGTTTCAGGTTACGCCGGAGGTACCGTTAAAAATCCAAGCTATGAAGAAGTTTGTAGCGACCGTACCGGGCATGCCGAATCTGTACAAGTGTATTACGATCCTAAAGTGATCAGTTATACCGAACTGGCAGAAGCCTTTTTTTATGCGCACGACCCTACAACCTTAAACAGACAAGGACCCGACGAAGGTGAAGATTACCGATCTGTAGCTTTTTACCGAACGCCTGAAGAACAACAGGAACTAAAAGCCGTAATTGCCAAGGTAAATAGCAGCCATCATTATCCCGATGCAATTGTAACAGCGGTAATGCCGATTAAAGTTTTTTATCCGGCAGAAAATTACCACCAGGATTATTATAAGCTCCATCCCGGCGATTCGTATATTCAAGGTGTATCGGTACCCAAAGTGATGAAACTTAGAAAAAATATGAACGCATATTTAAAACCCGAATTTAAAAGATAATGTAATTTTTATAAACCTGAATAGTAATCATAACCCTGTTCTGCCCAGTAATCTTTTGGTCTGCTGTTGCTAAAACTCATGGTTCCGATTCTTTTCAGATTTTTAATGCCATACTTAACGGGCACTATGAGCCTCAAAGGAGCTCCATGGTCAAGACTGATCGGCTTGCCGTTCATTTCATAAGCCAATAGCGTTTGCGGATGCAGGATACTTTCTCGTTCCAATCCTACATAATACGCTCCATTGGGTGTTTCCAATCCCATATATGGTTTTTGGGCCGCTTCCTCAAGCTTAAAATGTGCTAAAAAATCACTTAGTTTTACACCTGCCCAGTGTTGGATTTCGTCCCAGCCCTCTACACATTTAAAATCGTAAACAATTTCTGTTTTGGGCAATGCTTTTATTTCTTCGATACTAATGTATTGGATTTTCTGGTTGTTGAGTTTTACCTTGAGTTTCCAATTGCGGACATCGAAGTCTTCATCGTCTTCAATACCAATCAGACTGTTTACCCTGGGTGTTTTAACAGCATAAGTTATCGGATAAGTTTTAACCAGGTGTTTGTTGCTAAAGAAATTGCGGAAAAAGAGCTCGGTTTTATTCAACGCTCTGCGCAAAGGTGCCCTTGTACCTCCTGTAATGCCAGCCGTTTCTTCAGGTGCATCTAAAAGCCAATTCCAGCCGGTAACTGCACCAGCACCAAGCGCCGCGAATGCCCCAAATGATATAAAGGTGCGTCTCCTGATCTTCTGCTCAACCGTTAGCGGAGCCTTAACTTTCTTGTTATGATTTGCTTTCATTCTGATCTTCGGTTTTTTCAGCTATTAAAGGTTCGTGTTTAAGTCGAGGTTGTTCTTCCGCAACTTCAAATCCGGCTACTACCGCCCTGAAATTATTCCATCCGGCAAGCATTACCTGGACAATGTGGATTAAAAAGAAAAATACATAACCAATGGTTAAAGTAAAGTGGAGAATCCTGGCGAAGTGATAACCGCCACATAACCAGCAGAGCCAGTAAAATTGTACTGGTTTGTAAATGGCCAGGCCTGTTGCTACAGAGCCCATGCCCATCAATATGATGGCGGTATAAGCGATGCGCTGTGCTGCATTATATTTCTTCTGCGGTGGAATAGTTTTACGGATATGGAGATCGTGAAGCAATACCAGCCAGGCTTCTTTAAAAGAATATTTGTTTGGTAATAACTCACGCCAGGCACCCGAAAATATGGTATAAAGAATGTATAGCAGCCCATTAATAAAAAAAAACCACATAAACAGAAAGTGAAAAGCCATTCCTTCTGCAAGGCGGCCTGAAATGTGAAAATAATCGTAAAACCATTCAGGGAAAAACTTGATCAGGCTGAAACCAAAAATAGAAATACCATAAGCATCGTTGGCCCAGTAAATAAAAAGTCCGCTCCATATCATCACTGTCAGGACCGGGAAACTAACCCAGTGTGTCCATCGCATTAAAAGCGAATGTTTTTTTTTAATTACTTTCATGCTGTGGCTATTTTTATGGTACAAACGCAAACGAAGATTATTCGGATTTATGACCTAACTCAATGGCTAGCAAGCTGCTTAGACTTGTCGCTTCAGTTATTTTGCCCGTTTTATTGTTTTGTAAAAAGGCAATCAGCTCCGTCGGCTGTTGTCCGTTCAAATGGTTCATCTGCAAATTTACCGACCCACTGCTTTTTCCTCTCAGGGCAAAGGTTTCAAACTGCCTTACAATCTGCACATGCCTTAGCGTTTTGTTTCTATTTTCGCCCTTTAAAACCTGATTGCTTGCTTTTGCCATTACCAGAGCCACTGCGAGCGCGTAATCATCGGTCCGCTGATCGGTGTTATAATTTAGCTTTAGTTTTCCATTTTCGCTTTTGCTGATTGAAACAGCTAAGTTGCCTGTGGGTGCTTTTGCTAACTCTGTTTTAATGCTATTACGAAGCATGTTTCCTTCCGAACCTACAAATTCTTTGCTTCCATTTACCACAACCTGTGGCGTATAAACGGTTTTTAGCCTTAACCAGTCAGCATATTGGTTTTGTCGTGCAGAAAATTTTGCACTGCTAAAACTATCTTTCCAGCCTAGCCTGTCCCAATAGTCTACGTGAAAAGCCATTAAGTATACAGGTTTGTTCTGGTTTTCTTTTTCGATCTCTGCCAATAATGCATCGGCAGGAGGGCAACTGGAGCAACCTTCTGAGGTGAAAAGTTCCACAACGGCAAAATTTGTTTTTGCAAGAGGTTTGGGTGTAGTTTTATGGTCTGCGATAAAGGCCGAACTGAGGAGGTTTATTACCAAAAGAGGGAATGCTATTTTTCTGATCATGATCATCAATTTTAAGCTTAGTCGTTTGAAGTTTGCAATCCTTACAGAAAAAATAAAATAATTTGTAAGGATGCTCTGTACCGCGCGACTAATCAATTAAGCACTATATTTATATAAGATACGAAAAAAATGCAGAACGGAACAGGCAGCGGCCTTGCCGCCAAAAGTCTTCAGTCAGATCCGCTTAGCTGGGTCGAAAAATATGCCGATTACCTCTATGGATTTGCCATGTCGAGATTGAGGGATCCAGATGTAGCCAAAGATCTGGTGCAGGATACCTTTTTGGCAGGATTGCAGCGTTTAGATCGTTTTGAAGGGAACAGTGAGGAAAAAACATGGTTAACGGCCATTCTTAAAAACAAGATTGCCGATTTTTATCGAAAACAATCATCCAGAAGGCTGAGCGATTTAAGGATAACAGATGCTGAAGGCGAACAGCAAGATTTTTTTGATGCCGAAACGGGGCACTGGAATGAAAGATACCGTCCGCAGACTTTTGGTTTAGAGTTAGACAATCCTTTAATGATGAAAGAACTGGGCAGCATATTAAATGAATGTCTGGCCAAACTACCCGGATTATGGTTTTCGGTATTCTCGATGAAACACATGGACGATCTGGCTTCCGAGCTGATCTGCACCGAACTTAAACTCACGGCAGCAAATTTTTGGGTAATTATGCACCGCACAAAACTAAACCTGAGGGCCTGCCTTCAAAAAAACTGGAACTGATATGACGAACGCGCTAAAAAACATTATCTATAATTGTAAACAGGCTACCTTTCTGATCGAAAAAAGAATTGCCGGGAAAATTACAGCTGCAGAAACACTACAATTGCATGTGCATCTTGCGGGCTGTTCGGTATGCAAAATTTATCAACAACAGAGCATCTTAATCAACAGGGTATTCGTAGGCTTTGAAAATACTGATTTTAAACTGGATGAAGCCTTTAAAAAAAACTTAACAGAGCAGATTGAAAAAGAAATCAATAAAAATTGATTTTTCTTGTAAGGTTATAGCAGTTGCTTCGACTAAGCGGTAAATAAAACATATCAAAACATGAAAAATCAAATCTTAAAATCAGCAGGAAAATTGTTTATGGCCGCTTTAGTTGTGGCTAGCCTTTCGTTACCAGGTTTTGCTTCGGCTAATAGTCCCTTACAGGAAAAGATGTCTAAAATGAAACAAGACAAAATGGACAAAAAGAAATCGGACAAAATGGAAAAGAATAAGATGGACAAAATGAAAACCGATTCGATGAAAAAAGCCAAAATGGAAAAATCTAAAATGGCTAAAGGAAAAATGTCGAAAGGTAAAATGTAGAAAAAACCGGGCGGGAAAGTTTGATCTTTCCTGCCTTTTTAAATAAATCTAAAATGAAAAGAGTTATACTATTTGCCGCCTTAATTGTTGCGCTATCCTTTCAGGTAAACGCACAAACAGGATTAAAAGAGGGAGATAAAGCCCCGATGTTTACTGGTGTTGATCAGAATGGGAAAACAGTAAGTTTAAAAGATATTTTGAAAACACATCAATCTGTGGTTTTATTTTTTTACCGCGGACAGTGGTGTCCATATTGCAATAAACATATTAAGGAGCTGCAGGATTCGTTGAGTTTATTGCAGGGAAAAAATGCCAGTGTTATTGGCATTACCCCTGAAAGCAAAGAAAATATCGTTAAAACCATTAAAAAAACAAGTGCCGATTTTTCCATTCTTCAGGATAAAGATGATGAGATTATGAAAGCCTATAAGGTTAATTTCATGATGGATGAGGCCACCTTCACCAAATATAAAGGTTATGGAATAGATTTGGAGGCCAATAATGGCAATAACCGCCATACTTTACCTGTTCCGGCTACTTATGTCATCGACCGATCGGGGAAAATTAAATATGTTCATTTCGATCCAAATTATCAAAAACGGGCATCGGTAAAACTTTTACTGTCGAAACTTTAATCAGAAGATCAAATAAATTTTTGATCAATTGAAAAAACACTCAGTACCCTCATACAACGAGGCTGGGTGTTTTTTTTATGTGCATAAATTCTTTTGCATGGATTTACCGTTAGGTGTTTTATATTAAAACTTTCTTTTATACCTTAGATCATCGTCCCATAATTTTAATTAAAAATATGATTATGGAAAATATCTGTTTAAATTTTGGTGGATCCATCTCCCTAATGGAAGAAACCAATAAAAATTATTTAGAGGTAGCTGTCAATATTCCCTGTTTGTAACGATGTATTTAAGAATTCCAAAAACTATATGCAGATATTAATTAATAAAGGGATCATAAATGAAAAAAAGCTTACAGTTATATTTTTACTGCTTTTAAGCATTTGTACATCCATTTCTGCACAACGTAAGGTTAGGGTTGCTTGCATTGGTTTAGCTGAGCATGGTAAAAATGCCTATCCGGCGCAATTACAGAACATGTTAGGTAATGAATATCAGCTAATAAACTTTGTCCACAGTGCACCTAATGTGCCAAATGATAAAGGTTATTCAAAAACCAAAAGAGATGCGATGGCGAGTAGGCCTGATATTGTAATCATTAACCTGGATGTTAACCATATTAAACCACCAACCGGGAGTAGTTATGGTGAATTTGAAGCGAAGTACAGGGCGTTGATCAGCGATTTTAAGCAGTTGCCTATAAAACCCCGTATCCTATTGTTATCACCGTTACCAGCTTTCCGTGTGGATAGTAATCATATTTCAAACAAAATTCTTTTGGCGAACATTATTCCAATAGTGCAGCAAGTGGCTTTCGACGAAAAACTGGAAATAATCAACCTATACCCATTATTTATAGATAAGCCAGAGCTGTTTCCAGATAAAATACATCTTTCTTCATCGGGCACTGCCCTTGTGGCTTCCCGGTTATATGAAGCGCTTAAGCAAAAGGAAAATAAAGACTTTGATATCTTTTCTGAAATTAAAGAAGAAAAAAAGATCAGTAATTTCTATGGTTTTGAGTGTGCCGATTTTACTTTCAGCGGCAGGAACTGCAAGGTGGTTAAACCGAAAAAAGCAACAAAAGGTAATCCATGGATGTGGAGAGCCCGTTTCTGGGGCCACGAACCACAAACAGATGTATCCCTGCTGGAGCGGGGTTTTCATGTGGTATATTGTGATGTTGCGGAGCTGTTTGGCAATGCCGAGGCTATTGAGTTGTGGAACAAATTTTACAAGCGGATGCATCAATCCGGACTTTCCGAAAAAGTAGTTTTAGAAGGCATGAGCCGGGGAGGGGTATACGTATACAATTGGGCTTTGGCTAATCCGGGTAAAGTGGCTTGTATTTATGCTGATGCACCTGTTCTTGATTTAAGAAGCTGGCCGGGAGGCAAAAGAAATGATGGAGCAGAACAAGCCTGGGCAGAATTTAAACAGGATTATAAACTGACAGAAGAACAGGCTTTAGCCTTCAGTAACAGTCCTTTAAACAATACCGAAAAGATCGCAAAACTGGGTTTCCCGATGTTACATGTAGTGGGAGATGCAGATAATGTGGTACCTGTTGCCGAAAATACCGGCCCTTTTGAGCAAAGAATTTTAGGTGCCGGGGGGAACATTAAAGTAATACATAAGCCCGGTGTAAACCATCATCCGCATAGTTTACAAGATCCTACGCCGATTACTAATTTTATACTCGGAGCTATGGTCATAAATAAGTAATAAAGGGAATAATTAAATAGAACCAACAAAACCAGAATCAAACAAAATGAAAAAGTACTTTTTCTTTCTCTTCTCATTCTTTATCAATTTTTCACTTTATGCCAATATCCAGCTTCCTGGTATATTGAGTAGCGGCATGGTATTGCAACAAAAGGCAAATACCAAATTATGGGGCTGGGCTACGCCCGGTGAAAAAATTAAGATTAACACTTCCTGGGACAATAAAACCATCACAACTTCGGCTGATGGTAATGCAAACTGGAAAGTTGATATTCGGGTGCCACAGGCGGGCGGTCCGTACACAATTGTGTTTGAAGGCGAAAATAAAATTGTACTCGAAAATGTAATGAATGGAGAGGTATGGATCTGTAGCGGCCAATCGAATATGGAATGGAGTTACAACCTGGGGATTAAAAGTGTTAAAAATGAATTCGGGCAGCTGAATAAATTGAACATCAGGTTGTTTAATGTGCCAAAAAGAACCTCAAAATCGCCGCAGAACGAGATCAGTAGCAGCTGGGCCGTTTGCGACAGTACTGCGTTAAAGGCCTTTAGTGCAGTTGGTTATTATTTTGGTAAACACCTTAATCAGAATTTAAATGTTCCGATAGGATTAATTAACAGCAATTGGGGCGGTACTCCTGCAGAAGTATGGACGCCCGACGGTCTGGTAGAAAGTAATGATGTTCTAAAAGATGCAGCTGCAAAAAACGAACCTACTGCCTGGTGGCCGGTAGCCCCTGGTTATGCTTATAACGCCATGATTGCGCCAATCGTGAATTACAATATTGCAGGTGCCATCTGGTATCAGGGGGAGAGCAACAAAAACACTTCGGCAAGTTATACCGAGCTCATTAATACCATGATCGGCGCCTGGCGTAAGGCATGGAATACCGAACTTCCATTTTATTATGTTCAGATCGCGCCATTTAAATATGAGAAATATAATGTTGGTGCATTATTAAGAGAGGCTCAAAGCAAAAACCTTTCTACCCCAAAAACCGGAATGGTTGTGGTTTCCGACCTGGTTGAAGATACCTTAAATATTCATCCTTCCAATAAAAAGGATGTAGGTATCCGCCTCGCTAATCTGGCTTTGGCCGAGACCTACCAAGTGAAAAAACCAGGCTATAAAAGCCCGGTCTTTAAATCGTTTACAATAGATAAAAATAATATCATCATTGAATTTGAAAATGCCGAAAAAGGATTAACAATAAAAGGGGAAGCCGCAAAAGAGATTTTTATAGCAGATGAAAATAAGGTGTTTTATCCAGCGAAGGTTAAAATAAAAGGGAATAAACTTTTCGTTTCAAGTAAACTGGTAAAAAGCCCCATCGCTGTACGCTACCAGTTTAGCAATGCAGGTATAGGCAATCTTTTTAGCCATGCAGGTTTACCCGTAGTGCCTTTTAGAACTGATAATTGGGTGGTTGATACCAGTAAGGTGAAATAGTGCATTAGAATTTAATCCAGTGCTGGAACAGGAAAACAAATAATATCTATAGAAATTTCAAAAGACAATTATCTATATTATGCAGACCGCTTAGCACATGGTATCTTGCAAGTTGGATTATATGATGAGAAAATACTTTATTCTGGCGCTACTAAGCTGCTATCTGCAATTAAACGCCCAAACGATTGATGTTAGCCGGTACGGTGCCCGGCCAAACAGTTTTGCCGATGCTACAGCAAGTGTGAAGAAAGCTATAGATGCCACTAAAAATCAGTCGGTATCCGTGTTAAACTTCCCAAAGGGACGCTACGATTTCTGGCCCGATAGTGCTACCGAAACAAACTACTATATTTCGAATACCTCTTCGGAAGAAGAATTTCCGGTGAAAAAACAGAAAGTCGGACTGTACCTAAAAGACTTAAAAAATGTGACTTTAGAAGGAAACGGATCTGTTTTTGTTTTTCACGGTAAAATGATCACCTGGGTAATTGATGGCAGTGAAAATATCCGTCTCCAAAATATATCCATTAACTATGAGCGGCCGGGGATGTCGGAAATGACCTTACAGGAAATTACGCCAACATCAGTTATCGCCAATATCCACCCCGATAGTAAATTTGCCATCGTTGATGGCCGATTGGAGTGGTATGGTGAAAAATGGATCGCTAGAAACCATCACGCCGTACAGGTAAGGCCAAGCCAGGGCACTTTATCATATAGCAGTTGGGAACCTTTTTTAAAAAGCAAAGCGGAGAAAATTGCACCGCTTAAAGTGAGGTTTGCTGGTGATTTTTCGAAATTCGATGCCCAGCCTGGCGATGTATTAACGGTTAGAGACCGTTATCGTGATTATGTAGGCGCCTTTAACAACCGTTCTAAAAATATCAGTTTAAACCATATCAATATGTACTCCATGCATGGTTTAGGCATTGTTTCGCAGTTTTGCGAAAACCTGAGTTACGATCGTGTTTTCATAGCTCCGGAAGCTGGAAGTGGCCGTGTAATTGCTTCTTCGGCAGATGGAATGCACTTTTCGGGATGTAAGGGGCAGATCACGATCAATAATTGCCGGTTTAACGGCCTGCACGATGATCCGGTTAATGTGCATGGTACCCATTTAAAAGTAAGCGAAATCGTATCACCAAACACCTTAAAGTTAAAGTTTATGCACCACCAGAGTTATGGCTTTAATGCTTTTATAAAAGGCGATACGGTAGCTTATCTCCACAGTGCCGCATTACAGATTTTTGACCAGGGTGTAATCAAAACCGCTAAATTAATTTCAGAAAGGGAAATGCTGGTAGAAATGGAAAAACCCTTTTCAGCTAAACTGAAAGTAGGTGATGCCTTGGAAAATGTAACCTGGACACCGGCTGTAAAAATTACGAATTCCAGGTTCGAGGGGACGATCTCGCGCGGAACCCTGATTACCACACGGCGCAAGGTACTGATTGAAAACAATGTATATTACCGTACGGGGATGCATGCCATTTTGATCGAAAATGATGCGATGGGCTGGTACGAATCGGGACCGGTAACCGATGTAACCATCCGCAATAATCAGTTTATCGAATGTGGTTTTAACAGTGCACCAGATAGTTATGCCATTAAGATCAATCCCGAAAGCCGTGAGCTGCTGAAAAATTATTATGTCCACCGAAATATCAGAATCGAAAACAATACTTTTAAACTTTTCGATTCGCCCTTGTTATCGGCTAAAAGTACAAGTGGATTAAGCTTTATCAATAACAAGATCGAAAATTCTGATTTTATGCCTGCTGGTAAAAAACGCCCTGCGTTTAACTTTTTAGCTTGTACAGGTGTGCTGATTAAAGGAAATCAGTTTGGTGCCGAAAAACCTGAAATAGCATTAAAAGAAATGTTTGAGCATGATATTAAATCAGACATTAGGTTTAACTAATGATAATTAAGTTTATGTATTTGCAAAAATCAGCTTATTGTTAGGGCTGTTTTTTTGTTTTATTTACAGCATATTTTATTTCCGAATCAAATGAAGATGAAATTTTGTTTAACTGCTCTTTTAGCTTGTATTTGTACACTTGTTATCGCCCAGGAAAATAACGCGTTTAAACTCTGGTATACCAAGCCGGCAACACAGTTTGAAGAAGCTGTGCCATTGGGTAATGGGCGTTTGGGTGCTATGGTTTATGGTGGCGTGCACAATGAGCGTATTTCTTTAAACGAGGCCACCTTATGGTCGGGCGGGCCGATCGATGCTTCGAAAGTGAATCCAAATGCTAAAAATTATCTCGGACCCATCAGAACCGCACTTTTTTCGGAGAATTACCAAAAAGCCGATTCACTTGCTCATTTTATGCAGGGGCCATATTCTGAAGCCTTTATGCCTTTGGGTAATCTGTATTTTAATTTCAATAACAAAGGTGAGGTTAGCCATTATAAACGGGAACTGGATATTCAAAATGCCATATCAAAAGTAACTTACACCATTAACGGTACTACCTATACCCGCGAAACCTTTGCCTCTCATCCACATCAGCTGATTATATTTAGATTAACTGCAACCGGGAAAGATAAACTTAACTTTTCGTGCAATTTCGATAGTAAACTGCTGGCCAGGAGTTTGGTTAAACAGGGGATGTTGATAATGAAAGGTTGGGCACCAGTACATACCGAACCGAATTATAGAGGGGATATTGCCCATGCCATCGTGAATGATACCACAAATGCCATGCGTTTTGTATCGATGTTAAGGGTTTTAAAAACGGATGGAAAACAAAATTTATCAGATACAACCTTAAAAATTAATAGTGCTACCGAAGTGGTGCTGGCACTTTCTATGGCCACCAGTTATAATGGTATCGATAAAAACCCTGGTTTAGCAGGTAAAGCTGAAAATACGATAGCTGCCGCATATTTCGGAAATGTGGCAAATAAAAATTATCAAAGTATCAAAACGGCACACCTTAATGACTTTAAAAAGTATTTTGACCGTGTTTCCTTGCAGTTGGGTGATACTGAAAATGAGAAGTTATCCACCATAGACAGGCTCAACCGTTTTGCTTCTGGTAAAACCGATAACAGTTTAATTGCACTTTTTTATCAATACAGCAGGTATTTATTGATCAGTTCTTCCAGGCAGGGTGGTTTACCTGCCAATTTACAGGGCATCTGGAACGAAGCTGTCCGTCCGCCATGGAGTAGTAATTATACCACCAATATTAATGCAGAGATGAACTACTGGGGAGCAGAGGCTGCAAACCTTTCAGAAATGCACCAGCCATTACTGGATTTTATCGATAGACTGGTGAAGCCGGGAACGATTACCGCAAAAAACTTTTACGGAACAGGTGGCTGGGTGTGTCACCATAACAGTAACATGTGGGCCATGACCAATCCGGTAGGCGATAGTGGGGAAGGTGATCCGTGCTGGGCCAACTGGCCGATGGGCGGTGTTTGGCTAAGTACGCATTTATGGGAACATTATGCCTTTACCAAGGATTTGGATTTTCTTAAAAAACAGGCTTATCCTTCAATGAAAGGCTCGGTGGAATTTTGTTTAGATTTTTTAACTGCTGACCCTAAAGGTTATCTGGTAACCGCACCTTCAACCTCTCCCGAAAATGTGTACATTACGGATAAAGGATATGTGGGGCAAACCTTGTATGGTAGTACTGCAGATATGGCCATGATCAGGGAATTATTTGCCGATTATTTAAAAACTGCCGAAATATTAAAGGTTGATATGCCTATGCAAGCCAAAGTGAAGCTGGCAATGGCCAAACTGTATCCATATCAAATTGGCAAAGCAGGTAATCTGCAGGAATGGTATCACGATTGGAAAGATAAAGAACCGCATCACCGTCATTTATCACATTTATTTTCAGCCTATCCGGGTTATAGCATTACAACGGCTGCTACACCAGAACTGGCCGATGCAGTACGTAAATCGCTCGAAATGCGTACAAACGAAGGTACAGGCTGGGCCATTACCTGGCGCATAAATTTATGGGCCAGGATGCAAAATGCCGAGCGTGCTTACGATGCCGTAAAAAAATTAATGCGTTTTGTAGGGAAAGATGCCGAAGTGAAATATGGTGGTGGTGGCGTTTATGCCAATTTATTTGGTGCCCATCCGCCTTTCCAGATCGATGGAAACTTTGGTGGTGGGGCTGGTATTTCGGAAATGTTGTTGCAAAGCCACCAGGGTTACATTGAATTGTTGCCTGCACTTCCTGTCGAATGGAAAACTGGCGCCATTAAAGGTTTTGTAACCCGAGGTAATTTCGTGGTGGATATGAACTGGATCGACGGAAAATTAACGGGCGCGAAAATACTGGCCCCTAAGGGAGGGATTTGTAAGGTGAGCTATAATGGGAGATTTAAAGAGATAAATACCCTTGCCGGTAAAAGTTATGAGGTCAAGTTTTAATCAACCTCCGATTAAGCTGATGGCGGCTAATATTTTATGAGTTGGAAGGGGAAGGGCTGTAATTTCCTGGCCGCTTTTACTCGCGCCATTTACTATAGCTTCCATGGAAAAATCGGAGAGTGCCGCTACTGTCGGTTTAGGAACAGAGGTTCTGCACCCTGCAACCGTCCAAATGAAATACCGTAATGGCGATTTAGCCCTGGTGAAGCGTTACCCTGCAGCAACGGGGTATCCCGAACCTTCGGGAAAGTGTAAAAGCAGAACACAGGAACCAATTGACTTAGCTGCAGAACAATTGCGCTCCGAAAGAAATAAAATTTCTCATTGTTTGGTTTTTTACAACGGACCAAAAGCTATTTTATACGGTATTAAATCTATTGAATTTACCGGCGTTCACCGATCTGTTGCCGCCACATGGAATAATATAGTCCTTTCTTTTCGAGTAGTTCGGTATGGTTGCCTGTTTCAGATACCTTTCCCTTTTCGAGTACATAGATTTTATCGGCATGCATAATGGTGGATAAGCGGTGCGCAATGAGGATGGTCATTTGTTCTCTTCTATCGGAAATTTCGCGGATGGTGGCCGATATTTCTTCTTCCGTGAGCGAATCGAGCGCAGAGGTGGCCTCATCGAAGATCAACAGCCGGGGTTTTCTTAATAATGCCCGCGCAATAGAAATCCGTTGTTTTTCGCCACCCGATAATTTCATGCCGTTTTCGCCCAAAATGGTATCAATCCCCTGTGCAGCTTTGGCAATAAGTGCAGTGGCTGAGGCCTTTCGTAAAGCTTCCATAATATCTTCTTCGCTGGCCGTAGGATTTACAAAACGCATGTTATCCCTGATTGACCCGGCATAAAGTTGGGTATCTTGCGTAACAAAGCCAATCTGCCGGCGCAAGGGATTGTAGCGGATGCGCTTGGAACTGGTTTCGTTAAAGAGGATCTCACCTTCAACAGGAAGATAAAGCCCGACCAAAAGTTTTACCAACGTTGATTTACCCGAGCCCGACGGGCCAACAAAAGCTACTGTCTCACCATTCTGGATTTCGAAAGAAATATCATCAATGGCATTATACCCAGCAGTTTTATGTCTGAAAACAACGTTTTTAAATTCAAGGCGCTTCAGCGCATCCAATTCTACCGCATTATCCGGACGGGTTTCTATCGGTTTTTGCATTAAAAGATCAAAGGTTTTTAGGGAAGCATCGGCCTCCCGGTATAAGATAATCATATTGCCCAAATCCTGTAATGGTGTAAAAATGGCGGTGGAAATAAACTGCATCGCAATCAATTCTCCGGTGCTGAGAATTTTGCGAAAGATTAACCACAGTAAAATAAAAAGTACCGATTGTTTTAACAGGTTGAGCAGATTGCCCTGTAAAAAGGAGAGCATACTTACTTTTCGCGCCTTTAACATTTCAAGGTCGAAAATTTTCAAGGTCTGTACGTTCAGCCTTCTGATTTCGGCAAAGGTTAAACCCAGGCTTTTTACCAGTTCGATGTTGCGCAGACTTTCGGTAATTACACCAGCCTGTTTATCGGCCTGGCGGTTAATGGAACGTTGTATGGCTTTTATCTTTTTAGACAAGAGACCGGTTAAAGAACCCAATACCAATACACCGATAAAAAAGACAGGTACCAAAAGCCAGTTTTTGTTTAAGCTGTACCACAATAAAAAACCGATCCCAACCAGGGAAGAAAAAAGAATATTGATAAATGCATTAATGAAACGTTCGGCATCGGTTTTTACTTTTTGCAATACCGAAAGCGTGGTGCCGCTGCGGCTTTCTTCAAATTCCTGGAAGGAGAGGCGAAGGGTTTGTTTTAAACCATCGTTGAAAATATTCATGCCAAAACGGGCCACGGCTTTACGCGTGGTAAATTCCTGCACCGAACGGCAAAGTCTGGCCACCAATGCAATGGCAAGCGCAATAAGCAGCCAGTAAAAAACTTCGCTAATTAACCTGCGCTCGCTTAAATGATGTTTATTGGTAGAATAATCATCGATAATTTTACCGAAAATGATGGGATCGAGTAAACTTAAGAGCTGTGCCGCTGCGGCTAAAAGCAGCGATAATATAATGAGCTTCCGGTGAGGTTGCAGGTATTTTAAAAGTATCTTCATTTGCTGATACCGGTATGATTCGGCAATGAATAAACGTGAATGGATGGTAATAGTTTCAATAAGATTGCTTTCTAACCCTTTCCTTCAGAACAATTTTAATAAAATACCGGTAAAACTTAAGTGATCATGAGTTGTGCGCGATAAAGTTGAAAATCTCAATGATAATTATGAAAAGTCAAAGCCAGGTTTTTAAAACTTCGGTGATAGTAGCTGTTTCACAAAGTAACATTTCAATAGTTTGAATGTTAGTTCTCAATATAAATTATGTGAACTTAAGTTTTAAAAAATCCGATGGAAATTGTAAAAAACCTAAAGAAATATTGAGAATGCAATGGCTGTCGCAATAAAGATTATTGTCCTTTTCATCATTTATTTGTCGTAAAATCATCCATCAATTTCATTGTAATCAGTGCATCTTCACCACTGCACGGATTTTCGCCTTTACCTAAAAAGTAATCCACTACTTTTTCGATCATGGGTTGTTGTACGTGTTGCAAGGGTTCAAAGACATATTCTTTTGTTTGACTGGTGGTAACCGTAATTTTATTGCCAAACATCGGAAAACTGATGTGGCCTGCCGAGCCATAAATCACACAATTATCGGCCTGATCTTGCGGTGCTACAGAGAAACACCAGCTACCGCTGAAAACAATTCCGTTTTCGAAAAGAATATTTCCTGTAACCAGATCGTCGACCTCAGTATTTTGCTGTTGCCTGGTCGCGATACCCATTGCGTTTTTTACCGCTCCGAAATAATAGGTCATTAAATCTAACTGATGAGGTGCCAGATCGTGGAATAGGCCACCACCCGAAATGGCCGGATTGATCCGCCAGTTATCGTCTGTTTTGGCAATGAGCGCCGGATTTGGCGGCTGGAGCATTTTTAACCGCACGAGGCGGATATCGCCAATGGTATTGTTGGCCAACAACTCCTTAACTCTTAAGAACATCGGTTGTGCACGGCGGTAATGGGCAACGCTTAGTTTCACATTAAATTGGCTTGCGGCGTCCTTCATGCGTTGCGCAGCGGCCGCATCTAAAGTCATGGGTTTTTCTACATACACGGGTTTCCCTGCCTGTAAAGCTTCGATGGTATAAGCTTCGTGCTGTAGGGGTGGAGTGGCAATGTAAATGGCGTTCACTTCAGGATCATTGATCAGTTTAGAAGCGTCATTGTACCATTTAGGAACATTGTGGCGTTTTGCGTAATCGGCAGCTTTGGCGCCATCACGCCGCATTACCGCCACCAATTTTGAATTGGCTACCTTATTAAAAGCAGGTCCGCTTTTTACTTCCGTTACATCTCCACAGCCAATAATGCCCCATCTGATTTCTTCCATTGTATCCTTAATTTAAAAGCTTTGAATTTAGAAAATATTGTTGGGAAAAGGATTCAGAAAGCTTTATAAAAAAGAAAAGGGACTCAATTTGAGATTGATCCCTTATCAACTAACCAAACAAATGAATTCCGGAAACCACGCCGGAATTATAGTATAAACGCAGACATTACTAAATTGTTTTAGTAGTGATTTATTTTTTTGAATAATAAATTGTGTTTTCGAAAAAGAGGAAACTACAAAGCTTTTAGTGAAGGGTATTGCAACAGGTATCGGAATAATTAATCCATTTTAAAATCCTGTGCAAAAGCCCATTCAACCATCGCGTCGAGCACAGTCCGTAATTGTTCACCCTCGTTGCTCAGACTGTAGGTTACAAATGGTGGTACCACATTTTGCGACGCGCGGATCACCAGGTTATCCTCTTGCATCTGTTTGAGGTGCTGGATCAGCATTTTTTCGGTGATAGCCGGTATCAGTTTTTTCAGTTCGCTGTATCTTTTGGTGCCGCTTAGCAGGTGGTAGAGGATAATCGGTTTCCAATGGCCACCGATTTTGCTCATCACAAAACTTACCGGACAGGAGGCCTGGCTGCTTTTTTTATTTTCGTTTAGAGTCGAGTTTTCTTTAATGGCTGTCATGATACATACTTTGGGGTAAGTACTTGTATAAAAGTAAGTGCAAATATAACTTTGTCTGTATATTAAAACACCATAAATCATGAAAATAATTATAACAGGTTCGCTTGGTAATATCAGCAGACCACTTGCAACACAATTAATTGCCGATGGGCAGGAAGTAACCGTAATCAGCAGCAACCCAGAAAAATCGGCAGAAATAACCCAACTCGGTGCGCAGGCAGCCATAGGTTCGGTAAGCGACGAAAGTTTTCTGGTAAACACATTTACAGGTGCAGATCTGGTTTACCTCATGGTTCCGCCTGATTTTTCGGTAAGCGATTTTAGGGGATATATTAAAAGTGTTGGGCAGCATTATGCAAATGCAGTTGAGACAAGCGGAGTGAAAAAGGTAGTGCTATTAAGTAGCATAGGTGCCCATTTGGAGAATGGTACAGGACCAATTGCAGGCTTACACGATGTGGAACAGATTTTCGATTCCTTAGAAAACCTGGATATATTAATCCTTCGCCCCGCTTTCTTTTACAATAATTTTTATGCGAACATCGATCTGATCAAACATATGGGCATTATCGGTTCTAATTATGGTGCCGACCAATCGATTGTTTTGGTTGATCCGAAAGATATTGCCGCGGCAGCGGCCAATAAAGTGAATGAAGGATTTACCGGAAAAAACATTCTTTATATCGCCAGTGATCAGCGTAAACTTAGCGAGGTTGCCCTGGCACTGGGTACAGCGATCGGAAAAACAGATTTACCCTGGGTAGCTTTTGATGATACACAGGCATTTGATGGAATGGTTGGAGCGGGTTTACCAGCAGAAATAGCCAATAACTATGTAGAAATGGGAACTGCCATTAGAAGCACTGTATTGTGGGAAGATTTTGAAGCTAAAAAAATCACGCCTGTTGGTAAAACCAAGCTTGAAGATTTCGCAGTACAATTTGCGCTGGCCTACAATAGCTAAAATTAATCTGTTCAATATCATCCATCAGTTTTCTGATTGGTGGATGATACAGTGACTGCTGATTCTACAGATTTTTTATTGAATAATGACAGGCCTAAAATCCTGGTAGACTGGCGATAAAAAAGAAAAGGGATTCAATTTGAGATTGATCCCTAATCAACTAACCAAACAAATGTATTCCGGAAACCACGCCGGAATCATGATATAAACGAAAGCGTGATCAGTTTGTTTTAACGAACTGCAATTTTTTTAAGGAAAAAATAAGTGCGGTTATCCGAAATTACGTTCCGCTTTTTTTAGCTTTGTATCATGCAAAATCTTTCCAAGAAGCTTCAGATTGATCTCATCGAACTTAAGGCCAAATATGCCTTTATTATGGATGAACTGGAAGCTACTTTTGCTGATGCTTACCTCTCCAAATCGTTGGCAAAACAACGGCTTGCTGAACAGATGATGCTGGAAATAGAAAGGATATTAAGCGAGCAAGCCGGAGAACATGAAGATTGATAAGGTTATATCTGCTACATTACCGGTGCGGTAAATGTTGGCAGGTATAAGAGCAGCGACTCCACAACAAAATGAATATTCTTGTTTGCTGAAGGTGTTTGCATTATATAAAAATAGGTAGTACCACTCACAAGAAGATAGTTTTTGAGGTTAACCCTCAGGTGATGAAGTGCCGCTGTGATCTGGTTTTCTACGCTCCGTTTAGAGATATTGAGTTTCTCGGCGATTTCGCTATTGCTTAGGTTTTCCTCTCTGCTGAGGAGGAAGATTTCCCTGCACCGTTTTGGCAGCTGCTGTAGATAAGTATTGATCTGCAGTTTGAGTGAAGCCACATTAAACCATTCTTCGCCATTATTTAGCGTATGGACTGATTCATTTTCTAAATCCTCATCCGTAAAAACAAGTTTGCTGTTTAGTTTTTTATCCCTTAATTCCTTGTACACGTGATATCGCGTTGCCGATTTTAGGTAATTTTTAAAATCTCTGATTTCCAACCGTTCCCTTTTAAGCCAGATGTTTAAAAATATATCCTGTACAATATTTTCGCAGCTATGTCCGTCCTTTAAATAATGATTGGCGGTGGCGAGTAAGGTTGGCACATATCTTTCGAACAGTATTTTAAATGCCTGATGATTGCCGCATTTAATGCTTTCCCAAAGTTCATCATCACTTGCATTAAAATTGATCAGTTTCATTTATTCAAAGTTCATTAATCGCGATAAAGAATTTGTTAAGTAAATGTGAACATATTGATACGGGAGGGATCGGCTACTGATAAATACCAAATTAAATATTTTTTTTCAAAAGGATGTGTGTGTGCTTAACTTTTTGTCTCTATGCTTAAAAGCGCTCAGCTATGACAAAAGAAGAATACATTATTTTATATCAGAAATCACTTCAGGGAAATTGTACACCTGATGAACTGGTACAGTTGCAGAATTATACAGACGATTTTGAACTTATTGAACCCGGTGCAGTTGACCTGGAAAAGCAAGCGCATATGTATGTAAGTCTGATGAAAGCTATAGCCGAACGCGAAAAGCCCCGTTCATTTTTTAACTGGAAAAAATTATCGGCTGCAGCGGCAATCCTGATATTCATGCTGGCTGCCCTGCTATATTTTACAAGACAGAAAACGGTTCCTCAGGCAGAAAGTTATGCCACAACCAAACGTTCGCTTATTCTGCCAGGTTCTAACAAAGCCACACTTACTCTTGGCGATGGGCATACCATTATCCTGAACCGTACAGGTGAAGGTCAGATTGCTTCTGAAAACGGTACCGCAGTAAGCAAAACCAAAAATGATGAACTGGCCTATAATGTGGTTGCTACAGCTTCTGAAAAGATTGTTTTTAATACCATCACGATACCAAGGGGCGGGCAGTATAGCTTAACCTTACCAGATGGATCAAAAGTATGGTTAAACGCAGCGAGTAGTTTAAGGTTCCCAACACGCTTTAGCGGCGACAGCAGGGAGGTGGAACTTGATGGTGAAGGCTACTTTGAAGTGGCAAAAAATAAACAGATGCCATTTTACGTCAACACCCACGACATGAAAGTAAAAGTGCTGGGTACACATTTTAATGTGATGGCTTATCGTGATGAGGTTTTTACCAAAACCACTTTGTTGGAAGGAAGGGTAATGCTCTCTTCCGGCTCAGCAACAGCTTATTTAAATCCAGGGGAGCAGGGGGTATGGGCTTCCAACGGATTTACAGTGAGTAAAGCGGATATCGATCAGGAAATGGCCTGGAAAAACGGATATTTTATTTTTAACGAAGAGAACCTACAATCCGTAATGCGTAAAATATCACGCTGGTACGACGTGGATATTGCCTACAGTACGCACAATCAAAACCTCACTTATACCGGATCGATTTCCCGGTTTAAAAATATTGCTGAAGTATTAAAAGTGCTCAGCCTCACCGGAACCGTAAACTTTAATGTCGAAGAAAGGAGGATCACCGCAATTAACTAACCCTATCTGAGTAAAAAAGGACTAACCATCCATAAAACAAACTAAACAAAATGAAATTTTTTTATCCAAAAAGAAATAAGCTTCACCTTTCATTTCCATTTAAGATTATGAAATTAACAGCTGTTATATTATTTATGTTCTGTGTTCAGGTAAGGGCCTCGCTCTATGCACAGAATATCAATCTGGCCTTTAAAGATGCTCCGCTAAAGGAGATCTTTCTCGAAATTAAAAAACAGAGCGGATATGGTTTTTTATATAACAACCAGATGTTTAACCATATCGGTACCTTAACGGTTAATGTTAAAAACGCAACCATTGAGCAGGCGCTCGACAAAAGCCTGGAAAACCTACCCCTAAGTTATGCCATCGAAGGGAATACCATTGTGATCAAAAGAAAGCTTTTTGCACAAAAAATAGATATCACGGGAACGGTATTGGATGAGAATGGTGTAGCGATACCCGGTGTAAGTATTGTAAATGAAAGCTCCAAAAAAACCGTTTCGGCCGACAGTGATGGGAAATTTAAAATTACCGCCGTTGCTGGCGACAAAATCAGGTTAAGGATGATTGGCTATGAAGATTTTACCTTTACGGTTGGTGATAAAACGGTATTTACGATAAACCTGAAGCCATCAAGCATGGGTTTGAACGACGTTGTAGTGGTGGGTTATGGCACTCAAAAGAAAGTCAATGTTACCGGTGCCATATCGCAGGTAGATGCCAAAGTTTTAGCCGACAGGCCAATTACGGCCGTATCAACCGGCTTGCAGGGTACCATTACAGGTTTAACCACTATTGGTGGTAGTGGTCAGCCGGGTGCTACACACTCTTCATTGCGTATACGCGGTACGGGTACCACCAATAATCCGAACCCTTTTATTCTGATTGATGGGGTACCGGGCGATATGAACTGGATCAATCCGGATGATATTGAAAGTGTAACCGTTTTAAAAGATGCCGCATCCTCATCTATATATGGCTCCAGGGCAGCTAATGGCGTTATTTTAGTAACGACCAAAAAGGGGAAATTTAATCAGAAAGCGATCATTTCTTACAATGGTTATTACGGTTTTCAAACGCCAACACGCCTGCCAAAAATGTTGGGCTCGGTAGACTACATGACCTTACTTGGTGAAGCGCAGGTAAATGCCGGACTTCCAAAATCGTATACTGACGCACAGATAGAGGTGGCCCGGAACGGTTCTGATCCAAATTATTTTGCCAACACCAACTGGACAGATGCTTTGATTAAAGATTATGCGCCACAACAGAACCACAGTGTGAATGTGAGTGGCGGGAGCAGTGATTTTAATTACTATTTTTCTTATGGAAGGGAAAACCAGGATGGGCTAATTGCCGGAGACCAATATAAATTTGCCAAAAACAATGCCCGTATGAAGTTATCGGCTGTTAAGCTCTTATCTTTTTTGGATGTTGACGTAAATCTGGGTTATTTAGACCGTAACCAGAACCAGCCTGCCGCCGATACTGAAGGCGGTGGGGGTGCGATATATACGGCATTTACCAGTTCGCCCTTAACTCCCGTTCGTTTTACAACAGGTACCTGGGGTTACGGCGGCGGATCCAGCAATCCATTAGCTATAGCAACTGATGGTGGTTTCAATAACTTTTTCTCCAAAGAGTTTACGAGTAATGTTACCGGGACTGCACACCTGTTAAAAGGATTGGATCTAAAAGCTCAGTATGGATTAATTGCCACTTCTCAAAAAAGGAGAACCTTTAACAGAAGGATCGATTATTTTAATCCGGTAACCAATGCCATTATTTATACCACCAGTCCGAACAACTCATTGAGGGAAGTGGCCACCACTATCACACTGCAAAATTTCTCGATGCAGGCCGATTATTCGCTTAATTTAGACAAACATCATATTAAATTGCTCGGCGGCTATCAGCAGGAGACGTATCGTTTTGATGCCTTTATCGCAGCGAAAACCAACCTGGTGAGTGATGATGTACCTGTACTTAACATTGGTTCATTAAATCCTACCGCATCGGGCGATGCCTATCAATATGCGCTGCAATCGCTTTTTTCGAGGATTAATTATGATTACGATGGGAAATATCTGGTAGAGTTTAATATGCGTTATGATGGATCGTCAAGATATGCACCGGGTAAAAAATGGGGGTTATTCCCTTCGGTTTCTGCAGGATGGAGGTTTAGCGAAGAAAGTTTTATAAAAGATAGTAAACAGGCCTGGTTTAGCGATGGTAAAATCCGCGCTTCTTACGGATCACTGGGCAATCAGTATGGTGCAGACGGACCGGCCTATTCTGAATGGTACCCATATATTAAAGTTTTAACCAGTGTAGGTACGATGCCGATTGGTAATATCCTCACCACCGGTTTTGCACAGACCATACTTTCTAACCCATTTTTGAGGTGGGAAAAAGCGACCATGCTCAACGTGGGTATGGATCTTGCCTTTTTTAACAACCGGCTTACTTTTACGGGAGATATTTTTAACAAGAAAACAGTTGATATTCAACTTAAAGTGCCACAGCCGGATGTGATTGGACTTACCGTTCCTGATCAGAATGCAGGTGCCATATCAAATAAGGGGTATGAGCTGAGCTTAGGCTGGAATGATAAAATCGGGAACTTTAAATATGGTATTGCGGGACAATTTTTCGATATCAAAAATACGGTTACCGACCTGGGCGGTGTGCCACCAACAATTGGCGATAGGATCCGTCAGGTAGGGCAACCACTGGATGCTTTTTACGGTTACCGGACGGATGGATTGGCTCAGGAAGCAGATTTTACCAAAGATGCATCAGGAAGATATGTGCCAAAGTTTCCAATCTTTAGTGCTGATGCCGGTAAAGTGGCTCCAGGTGATTTAAAATACCGTGATCTAAATGGCGATGGAATCATCAGTGCCGATTTGGACCGCGAGGTAATCGGGGATGCTTATCCACGATATAATTATTCGTTCAGATTTGATGCTGCATATCATAATTTTGATATAAGTGTATTTTTACAAGGCGTGGGTGAGGCCAATGGTTACATTACCGGAGCCGGTTTACATGCGTATAATGCAGATGCTGCATTTCCTCAGGAAGTGCATTTAGATAGGTGGACACCTCAGAATACTGGTGGATCCTATCCGCGTTTTGTGTATAAGGATACCCGTAATACGGGAAGGTTTGCCGATTACTGGCTTCAGGATGCAGCTTATTTAAGGGTGAAGAACCTGCAACTGGGTTATACGATCCCGGGTAATTTCTTGCAAAAAATCCATGTAGAGAGGCTTAGGGTTTATGCTTCGGCTGATAACCTGTTTACTGATACCAATTTCTTTTATGCTTATGATCCCGAATCGCAGGCCACCAGTGGAGGATTATATCCGCAGGTTAAAACATTCATTTTCGGTCTTTCTATTAAGTTAAAATAAATCCCCATGAAAAATCAAACTCAATATATAAACAGCCGCCGCTCATTTTTAAAAGCAACAGGCCTGTTAAGTGGTGCGGCACTCCTCCCATCTTTTTTTTTAGCCAGCTGTAAAAAAGGATTTCTTGACCGTGAACCTTTAGATTCGGTAACAGATATCAGTTTCTGGAAAACAGAAGAACAGTTAAAATTGGCAGCAAATGCCTGTTATAGCAATTTAAGAAACAACAATACCATCGCCATGGAAAACATGGGCGACAATACTATTTATCCGCCAAATTCAGAATATCAGGCCATTTCTGCCGGCAATTACGATTTTACCTCCGGAACACTAAACTCCGAGTGGGTAAATTTATATGCCGCAATCAGACGCTGTAACCATTTTCTCGAAAATTATACCAAAGCAACAAATATCAGTGCTACTGCATTGGCGCAATATGCCGGTGAGGTAAGGTTTTTAAGGGCTTTTATGTATACCTATCTGATCTTTCTTTTTGGCGACGTGCCTTTAATTTCCAAAACACTCGATATTGGTGATGAGGAAGTTTTTGGTCCACGGAATAAAAGGGCAGAAGTACTCGAATTTGTCTTTGCGGATTTAGATGCTGCGGCAGCGGGCTTACCAACTGCTTATACGGCAGCAGATTTAGGACGGATTACAAAAGGTGCTGCATTGGCCTGGAAAGCCAGGGTGGCCTTATTCTTCGAAAAATGGAATATTGCCGAAACTGCTGCTAAAGCCGTAATGGATCTGAATATTTATCAGTTGTATACCACGGGTGGTCCTGAGAAATGTTATAATGACCTTTTTACCTATAAAGGAAAGTTAGCGGCGGGTGCCAATAAAGAAACGATCCTTGCACGTCCCAATGTTGCAGGGGTAAGTGTGCACAATACCAGTCGCGAAATACAGGTACCCGATCAAACCAGCCGTTATTCGCCAACAAAATCTTTGGTAGATAGTTACCTGTGCTCGGATGGGCTTCCAATTGATAAATCGCCACTTTACAGTGAAAGTACCTATGCCGACATCTTTAAAAACAGAGATCCACGCATGAACCAGACCATATTAACACCTGGATCGGCTTGGGGCGGGCAGGATGATGGCGATACTGATGCAACGGTGAGCCCAATCTTTAATACACCTAAATGGAATGCCGATAAAAAGGGCTGCATCACCGGCACCGGGTTTTACTTTAGCAAATATGTAGAAGTTGCTGCGGTTGGTACGGTAAGTCAGGATTCGAACGACATCCATCATATCCGTTATGCGGAGGTATTGCTTACTTATGCTGAAGCAAGATTTGAACAAGGCATATTAACCCAGGGCGATATAGACAATACCATCAATAAATTAAGAGACCGTGTAGATATGAAAAGGATGGTGATTACCGAAATTACAGCAGCAGGGTTGGATTTGAGAACGGAAATCAGACGTGAAAGAAGGATAGAGCTGGCTCTTGAGGGGCAGCGTTACTATGATATTCTTCGGTGGAAACAGGGAGATTTATTGGCGCAGGATGTAAAAGGCATCAAAAAAAGCCTGGTAGAAAGTTTTAACCAGCAATATGTGGCTACCATTGCGACGGATGCCAATGGTTATTTCGTGGTAAACACAGGAAGAAAATTTGTGGCCCCTAAAAATTATCTCTGGCCAATTCCCATTACACAATTACAACGCAATCCGGTATTGGGCCAAAATCCAGGCTGGTAGTAAATTTAAGCGTTCTCTTTTTGGTAGAGAACGCTTTTTATAATAATTTAACAGCTATGAAATTATATTCTTTTTTAACATTATGCATTTGCCTTTTAGGCGCTTGTTCCCCTAAGCTTAGTTCGCCATCGGGAACAAAAGACGATAACAGACTACGTATCATGTCGTATAACCTCCACCATTGCAATCCACCATCGAAGGAGAAGGAAGGCTTGATTGATGTTGATGCCATTGCTAAGGCGATAGCATTGCAAAAGCCTGATCTGGTAGCACTGCAGGAAGTAGATGTAAATACCAAAAGATCGGGCAATATCAACGAAGCGGTGTTATTGGCCACCAAGCTGAAGATGAATTTTTATTTTGGTAAGGCTATCGACCACGATGGAGGTGATTATGGTGTGGCCATTTTATCACGTTTTCCCTTATCCGCACAACAAACTTTTATGCTCCCTAAAAATAATGATATAAAAGCTGAACAAAGGGTTTTGGCTATTGCAACTGCCGAAATTGCCAAAGGCGTGTTTATCCGTTTTGCTTCTACCCATCTTGATGCACAACATCCGGAAGAAAACCGCATTTTACAAGCTAAAGAAATCAATCGTTTGGCAGAAAAAGAAACTTTGCCAGTTATTGTTGCCGGAGATCTTAACGCTGATCCCAGTTCGGAAAGTATTAAAATATTGGATACTGCTTTTACCAGGACCTGTAGCGATTGTGGTTTTACCATTCCGGTGATCAATCCAAAGAAAACCATCGATCATATTGGTTTTAAAAAGGGAAATCCGTTTACTGTGATCTCACACGAGGTTATTCCTGAACGTTATGCCTCAGATCATTTGCCGGTTGTGGCGGTGCTTGAGCTGAAACATTAAACGAAATACGTGAAAAGCTATGGTTTTTTAAAGGAGGGCGGTATGCTGAAAGTACGCTTTTTGTCGGCATCTTTAAAATCTACTTCCATAAAATACCGCTTACGTTTCATGATATAATTTTCAATAAACCATAAAATATCGGGAAGGTTCTCTGCCATTGGCGAACCCGCTATCTCATGTCCCATATCTTGCACATACTGGAAATAATATGGATATCCATTTTTTTTGAAGGTGCGTGCAAGATATTTTGATCCAAAGAAGCCCCGGTTAAGCAATCTTACCTTATTGAAGGGCACGAGATTATCTGCTGTGCCATGAAATAACATGGTAGGTGCAGGTGGAATCGCATATTTTAGCGCGCCATGATAACTCAAAATTGCACCCGCAAAAGAAATTACACCTTTGTATTGGAAATTGGCTGGAAGCAATGCTGATAACGGTGTTGCATTCCTTTTATTGTAATCGGCGTGCAGCGCGGTAATGGCACCTGCACTGGAGCCTGAAAGGATGATCATTGCCGTATCGATACCCAGTGGTTTTGCATTTTTGATGAGGTAACAGGTTGCACTAAAAACATCTTTTGTGGCCGTATCAATTGCTGCTTTTAAATTGGAAGTATTAAAGGGGGTAGGGAATTTCTTGCCTTTGAGCCCAAGCCTGTAATCAACGGAAACCACCTTGAAATTATGCTCAATTAAGGTGTTAAAATATTGTTCGAATAATTTACTGTCTCTACGGCCCGTTACAAAACCGCCACCAAATACAAAAAGCACTGTTGGTTTGTTCTCAGTAAGTTCGCCGCGGTAATAGATATCCAGTTTGAGCGTATTGGAATCCGTTTGAGAAAATGTTTTGGTTTCAACGCGGTACTTTTTGTCTTTTAGTACAATCTGTCCAAAAGAGGATGACGAACTGAATAAAAACAGCAGGAAAAGAATATTTAGCGGATATATTTTGATACTGGGCATCTCGATTAATTTGAAGGGTTCGCTATTTCGCCAAAATAGATCGGCTATGAATTTCTAAGCTAATTTATTGCATTTTCGATTACCGAACAACGGATTGAATGAAGTTATTTAAAAACAGACTTATAAATACCTTTTTAAGGTATCCAAAAAGCCAATTTGGATCTGTAACTTAGTTTTATTTTCTAACCAGAATTTAGCGCTCCATGATGTTTATCAGAAAGATAAAATTTGTTTTTAATTTTCTCCTGCTCGTCATCATTGGCTATATCAACCTTATCTGTCAATAAAATCATGATTATGAAAAAGGCATTTTTATTAACCTGCTGCCTGATTATTTCCCTGCTTTATGGAAATAGAGTGATGGCCTTGCAGAAAAAGAAATTTAAGGTTATTGCTTTTTATACGGCCAAGAGCGATCTGGCCCACATCAGTTTTGTACACGAAGCCAATGTGTGGTTTCTGAAAATGGCTAAAGCATATCATTTTGAATACGATTCTACTTCAAACTGGGAAAATTTAAACGAAAAGTTTCTTGCCAACTACCAGGTGGTACTTTTTTTAGATACCCGCCCCGAAAAGAAGGAGCAACGCGAAGCTTTCCAAAAATACATGGAAAAAGGTGGTGGCTGGATGGGTTTCCACTTTGCTGCTTTTAGTTTAGATCATTCTGCTGTGCCACAGAATTGGGACTGGTACCACAATACATTTTTAGGGTCTGGAGAATATGGAAGCAATACCTGGAGGCCAACCAGCGCTATTTTAAGGGTTACAAGTAAACACCCGGTTACGGCAAACCTGCCACAAACCTTTACAGCACAGCCCAACGAATGGTACCGCTGGAAAAACGATTTGCGTAAAAATCCTGATATCGATATCCTGTTGTCGATCGATCCGGCAAGTTTTCCACTTGGTACGGGGCCAAAGCCAAATGAAATCTGGCACAGTGGCTTTTATCCCGTAGTGTGGCGCAACAAAAAGTTTAAAATGCTTTATGTAAATATGGGGCATAACGATATGGATTATGAACATCAATATGATAATACCAATAAGGCACTTTCCTCCTCTTTCGGAAACCCTTACCAGGATAAATTACTGATCAATGCGCTTTTGTGGCTTGGACATGGTAAAAAACACAAGTCATCAATTTTAAAATCTATAAAATGAAAAGAAATTTAAGGCTTTTAACCGTTTTTCCATTGCTGATTATGGTGCTAATGGTGATGTCGACCTCAAAAGACAAATCCGAGAAGGTAATTATCGGTTATGTGGGCGGTTACCGTGGTTTGGTTGATGTAACGCTGATTTCGCCAAAAAAACTCAGCCACATTAATTATGCGTTTATTAATGTGAAGAATAGCAGGGCGTTTATCAACAGGCCTGAAACAGATACCGTGAACCTGAGAAACCTGGTTTCGCTTAAAACGCAAAACCCTAAACTTAAAGTGCTGATTTCCATAGGAGGATGGGCCTGGAGTGAGAATTTTTCTGATGCTGCACTTACCGATACTGCAAGGGTAGGTTTGCAAAAAGTGCGGTAGAAATTGCCCGAAAGTCTAAGCTTGATGGGCTGGATATCGACTGGGAATATCCTGGGATGGCCGGAGAACAAGGGAATATATTCCGGCCGGAAGATAAAAAGAATTTTACTTTATTAATGGCCGCACTTCGTGATGAACTGAATAAACTGGAAAGTGAAACAGGAGCGAAAAAACTACTTACCATTGCTGTAGGCGGCTTTAGTAATTATATTTCGCACACCGAAATGGATAAAGTGCAAGCCTATCTGGATTTTGTTAACCTGATGACCTATGATTTTTACCCCGGAGATGGCTTAGCGGTGCACCATACCAACCTGTACAATTCTCAAAAATATAAAGGTAATAGTGCCGATGCAGCATTTCAGGCTTTTAACAAAGCAGGCGTACCTGCCGGTAAATTGGTAATGGGGATTGCGTTTTATGGCCGCATGATTAAGCTAAAAGGAGAAGCGAAAAACGGGCTGGCAGACAGTGTTCAATCTACGGTTTATGGGAAAGGTTATACTTTTATCCGCGATAGCCTGATCAACAAAAAAGGATTTAAGCATTATGTAGATAAATCGGCAAAAGCGCCTTACATTTTTAATAGTGAAACAAAGGAGTTTATGACCTTTGATGATGAAAAATCGGTGATGGAGAAATGCAGGAGCTAAGCCATGGTGCCTCTCAACAATTTATTCCTAAAGCTTAAATGTTGCAAAATTTGCATTTGCAAATTAAAATACTATTTTTGCTAAAACGATTTATAACCAGATATTCCATTTTTTTAAAAGCAGATCATTTCAATGGGCTTTGTAAATATTAAAAGTAATCTTACGGTAGGGGTAGATATTGGCGGATCTCACATTGCTGCGGCAGCTGTAGAACAAAATAAGCTCGTCCCAGGAACATATACGCTGGCTAAGATCGATTCGGGCCTTGACGCAGATGTCATTATAGCCAATTGGGTCAGTACTATTAAAAATGTGTTTGTACAGACAACTGGAGATAAATGTGTAGCGGTTGCTATGCCAGGGCCTTTCGATTATGAAAATGGCATCAGTTTAATTACCGGCATGAATAAATACGAATCGCTTTACGGTTTAAATATCAGGGAAATTTTTGCTGCACAATTATCTGTTCAGCCTGCCAATATCCACTTTTTTAACGATGCAAAATGTTTCATTCTCGGTGAGGCGGTAGCCGGTGCAGCGGTTGGTTTCGATAAAATCATCGGCATCACCATTGGTACCGGATTGGGCTCTGCCCGTTGCGTTAATCTGGTTGCTGAGGACGTAAACCGTGGTTCGAGTGCTTTTTTAGAGGGTATTGTAGAGGATTACCTGTCTACCAGGTGGTTTACCAAACGTTATCAGGAATTAACGGGCAATAGCGTAGCGGATGTGAAAACATTGTGCAACCTGACAGATGAAGAGGCTGTTGTGGACCAGATTTTTAATGAATTTACCCAAAACCTGAGTGATTTTCTTTCGGTCTTCATTTCAGATGAACTTCCTGATGTGGTGGTGATTGGAGGCAATATTGCGCAGGCGGCTGACCGTTTCTTGACAACTGTTAAATGTAAGCTTGCGGAGAAATTCCCTCAGGTACAGATTAAAGTAACCGAATTATGGGACCACGCGGCTTTAATCGGCGCTTGCAGTGCCGCTAATGAAATCAATAAAATTCTGATCCATTAAATAGAGGTCTGATTTTTTTTGACCGGTTGCTAAATTGATTTAGCTAATTTTTTAATATTTTTCTAACCAATTCTATTGTCTCCCTTCAACAAAAAATGCGTACCATAAAGCCAATATTTCTCCTCACACTGTTAGCACTTTTGCTGCAACATGCTGATGCGCAAAACAAGTTTTTTATTGATGGTTATCATGGCGGTTTCTGGGGGCATTATCCGGCAGGTTATACTGGCTTTATTGCCGATAAACTGGATCAAAATAGTTTTTGGAAGATCAACCTGGAAATTGAACCTGTAACCTGGGATGTGGCACAGAAAAACGATCTGGTAAATTATAACCGGTTTAAAACTTATGCCAAAGATCAATCGGCAAAGGGTAGGGTAGAGTTTGTTAATCCGTCATACGGACAGAGTTATCTTTTTAACATCCAGGGCGAATCTGTAATCAGACAGTTTGAAATCGGGATCAAGACCATACAGGCACATTTCCCTGAAGCCAAATTTCAAACCTATTCTTCTGAAGAGCCCTGTTTTACCAGTGCGTTGCCGCAGATTTTAAAATCATTTGGTTATCGTTACGCCGCATTAAAAAATCCGAATACCTGTTGGGGCGGTTATACGCGTGCTTTTGGAGGCGAACTGATCAACTGGAAAGGGTCTGATGGTTCGGTATTGCTTACCGTTCCGCGTTACGAAACAGAAGCATTGCTCCAAAATTCGACCTGGCAAACCCAGGCCTGGAACAATTCGCCGGCATATATTTCTGCCGCTTACCGTTATGGGATCCAAAACCCCGTTGGGATGTGTATACAGGATGCGGGCTGGAAAAATGGTCCCTGGCTGGGTAAACCAAAAGATTTTACCTATACAACCTGGCGCGATTATATTCAGAATACCGCAAATAAGTCGGATATAAAAACCTGGAATTTTAACCAGGAAGATGTTCAGGTGAGTTTGGTATGGGGCGCGCAGATCCTGCAGAAAATGGCCCAAAACACCAGGATTGCTGAAAATAAAATCACCATTGCCGAAAAAATAGATGCGATAAATGCTGTGGCCAATAAAGCCAAACCAATTGCTGGGAAATTTGATGCCGCCTGGCGAAATCTTTTATTGGCTCAGCACCACGACTCATGGATTGTACCATACAACATCGTTAACCGGGAAAAGAGATGGAACTGGGCCGATCAGGTTAAATACTGGACGGATCAATCGAACCGCCTTTGCGACAGTATTTTGAATCCTACGGGTAACAATGAATCTGAAAATCCAGGTGGATTTAACGTAAAGGTTTACAATTCGCAAGCCTACCCGCGCCAGGAAATTGCGAAAATCCGGCTGGATGAAAGATTTACAAACCCAATAGTGACCGGGCCCGATCATAAAACAGTTCACACGCAAATCATTACAGAAAATGGCGGCAAATTTTTATTGTTCGAAGCATTTGCCCCGGCATTGGGTTATGCCCATTATCGCATAAAATCTTCCAGGGTTAAAATTGCCCAGGCAACCAATCATGTTTCAATCAAAGGAACGCTGTACACTTTTAAAAACGAGGATTACGAAATTGTATTTAATGCTGCCAAAGGTGGGATTATGGAAAGTCTGATCGCCAAAAAATTAGACAATAAACAATTTGCAGATCAGAAAAGTATGCGGTCGTTTAATGAAATGAGGGGTTATTTCTATCAGGACAGCACATTTTATTCTTCAAAAGACCAGTCAGCAAAAATAACTGTTGTGGAGGATGGCCCATTGATGTGCAGGTTAAGAATCGAAGGGAAAATAAGTCTGCACCCTTTTACGCAATATATCACCTTTAAAAAAAACGATAGCAAGATCGATATACAAACTGCTGTTGATTGGCAAAATAATGCTGGGATAGGGCAAAACTATGCACAAAAAAAGGGCTGGAAAGCAAACGATCTTAAAAAGGCATTTTATAACGATAGCTTAAAATTACAGGCTGTTTTTCCATTGAATATTGCCGCACAAAAAGTTTATAAAAACGCGGCCTTTGATGTTATGGAAAGCAGGTTAAAAAACACTTATTTCAATACCTGGGACAGTATCAAAAACAACATCATCGTAAACTGGGTAGACGTAAACGATCATGATAACCAGTATGGAATGGCTTTATTAAATGCTCACACCACAAGTTATGTGCATAACGAAGCCGGCGTTTTAGGCTTAACGCTTCAATATTCGGGAATGGGTTTGTGGGGCAGGAATTATACCATCAAAGGGGCTTCACAATACCACTACGCCCTTTTGCCACACTTAAATAAATGGGACAAAGCCCAGCTTTGGAACCAAAGTATTACCTGGAATGAGCCCTTGCAGGTTGTTATAGATCACCTGGGGCAAAATCCTTCAGTTTCTTTGCTCCAGATCAATGAACCTGGTTATGAAATTTCATCTGTGACGATGGAAGATGGAGCTTTATTGTTTAGGGTATTTAATGCCAGCGGTGTACACAGCAATGTAAATTTAAATTTTAAGACGGCCATTAAAAAAGCGGATCTGGTTGAACTTAACCACACAAAATCACAAACTTTAAAACTGTTTAAAAAGCAGAATGGTAGCACCGTGGTTAATCTGCCCATTCAACAATTCGGGCTGAGGACCGTTAAAGTTTATTTGCCATAAGTTTCTCTGTTTTTGTTACATTTTAATACTTGCTAAATCGTTTTATATTGCTAATTTTAAAAATACAACATACCAAATATAAACTTGATCAAGTCATGAGCCATATCCCCCCAAACAATCGGATGCTCCCGACTTTATTGAACTAATTCTGATGATAATGAAAAAAAACGTTTTTCTACTGGCACTCGTATCACTGTTTGCCGCCAATGGCTTTGCACAGAAGAAAGTTGAACCGTTTAAAGCTGGCGACCGGGTGGTTTTTGCCGGAAACAGCATTACCGAAGCTGGCCTTTACGGATCGTACATCTGGTTATATTATATGACCCATTTCCCTGAAAGAAAATTGGAAGTGATTAACGGAGGCGTTGGTGGCGATGTAGCCCGGCAGATTTACGATAGGTTAGATGGCGATATCCTGCCAAAAAAACCTACGGTGCTCGCGCTTACCTTCGGAATGAACGATAGCAAGTATTTCGAGTACCTCGACAAGAAAAATCCTGTAGATGAGCAAAAAAGACAGGCGATCATCAAAGAATCCTATGATAGTTATGTAAAAATTGAAGATAAGCTTAAAAAACTGCCGGCTATCAAAACCATTTTAATGGCTTCATCACCTTATGACGAGACGGCGAAAATGGAGGGTAACCTGTTTTTGGGTAAAGCAAAAACCATGCAGGGCATTATCGATTTCCAGCTGAGCTCGGCCAAAAAGAACAACTGGGGTTTTGTAGATTTCTTCCATCCCATGACCGAAATTAACATCAGGGAGCAAAAAAATAATCCAGGTTATACCAATACCGGAACCGATCGCATCCACCCGGGCAGTGCAGGCCACTTTATTATGGCTTATATTTTTCTAAAGTCGCAAGGTTTAACCAATACCCCAATTGCCGATGTAAAAATTAATGCCGCCAATAAAAAGGTAACGGCTACTGTAAATGCTAAAATATCGAATGTAAAATCGGGCAAGGGTAATATCAGTTTCGATTATCTGGCAAAATCGTTACCTTATCCGATCGATACCGCTGCACGCGTTTGGCAAAATTTCCAGGTACAAACCGAAGCCTTGGCAGTAATTCCATTTGTAAAAGAATTTGATCAGGAACTGCTCACTGTAACAGGCTTAACAGGGCAAAATTACAACCTGAAAATTGACGGGCATATCATCAAAAAGTTTTCGGCTTCCGAACTGGCTACAGGCGTAAACCTGGCCACCTTAAAAAATACACCTCAATATCAGCAGGCGCTTAAAATATTGGCCCTAAATAACGACCGTAGGGGAGTGGAAAGTAAATACCGAAACTATTACTGGGTGCAGTACGATTTTTTAAAGGATAAAGGCTTCCTTTTTAACAATTCGAAGGAAGCACGTGATACCATCCAGAACAATCTGAAGAAAAACGGCTGGCTTAATGCTAAAAAAGGCGATTACGATGAAATTGTAGATAAAGAACCAGAAGTACGGGCAAAGATGGATGGGCTGATCAACCAGATTTACAGCATCAACAAACCAGTAGTCCGTCATATCGAATTAGCAGAAATTTTATAATGAAACTTAATTTATTACTAGGGGCTACGTTTAGCTTGCTTACGCTGGTGAAAGGTGTAGATAAGAAAGAGAAAACGCCTGCAGATTATGTAAACCCCTTTATCGGTGCGACCACAAATGTGGGCGATGCGGGGATCTATCACGGTTTGGGTAAAACTTATCCTGGTGCAGCCACGCCTTTCGGCATGGTTCAGGTGAGTCCGAATACCATTACGGGTGGCGATAACGGCTCGGGTTACAGCTACGAACATAAAACCATCGAAGGTTTTGCACTCACACAAATGGGGGGCATTGGCTGGTACGGCGATATGGGGAATTTCCTGGTAATGCCAACAGCTGGTGCTTTAAAAACAGTTTCTGGAAAAGAGAATGGAAGGAAAGGGTATCGTTCTTTTTATGATAAACAATCCGAAAAAGCGGGAGCGGGCTATTATTCGGTTCAACTTAGCGGAAGTAATATCAAGGCCGAATTAACGGCCGCAACACACAGCGGGATGATGCGTTTTACCTTTCCCGAAAATAAACAGTCGCGTATACAGATTGATCTTGCGCGCCGTGTGGGTGGAACGTCTACTTTGCAGTCGGTTAAAGTGGTGAACGACCATACCATTGAAGGCTGGATGAAATGTACGCCTGAAGGCGGTGGTTGGGGAAATGGTGATGGCCATGCCGATTATACCGTTTACTTTTATGCGCAGTTTAGCAAACCTTTAAAAAATTATGGTGTGTGGTCGGCCGATATTCCCGACAGCTGGGGCCGCAAACGCGATGATGTGATCAGCGATAAATATCAGGATCTGGTTGAAAAAGCTGAAATATTAAAAAATATCCCTCAAAAAGAAGGGAAACACCTGGGCTTTTTTACCGAATTTGAAACCAAAAAAGATGAACAGGTTATTTTAAAAACAGGAATTTCTTACAATAGCATTGCTGGGGCAAAAAATAACCTCGAAAAGGAAATTACGGATTGGAATTTTGATCAGATCCACAATCAGGCTATTGCCAAATGGAACGCGGCTTTGTCGAAAATTAATATTTCCGGCGGTACGGAAGATGAAAAAACTTCTTTTTACACCGCATTGTACCATACCATGTTAGATCCGCGTATTTTTCAGGATGTAGATGGCAATTACCCCGGGGGAGATGGAAAAGCACACCGATCCACAACATTTACCAAACGCACCATTTTTAGCGGTTGGGACGTGTTCAGAAGCCAGATGCCTTTGCAAACCATCATCAATCCGGTTGTGGTTAACGATATGGTGAACTCTTTGGTCACGTTAGCTGATGAAAAAAATAAAGATTACCTCGAGCGCTGGGAAATGTTGAATGCCTATAGCGGTTGCATGATCGGTAATCCTGCTGTATCGGTGATTACCGATGCCTATCAGAAAAATATCAGGAATTTTGATGTGCAGAAAGCTTATCAGCTTTCGGTAAACAGTGTAGAGAAATTTGGTAACGGTGATAGAGGCTACACCCCGGAGCCGTTGAGCATTGCCAATACACTCGAATATGGTTATTTCGAATGGTGCGTAAGCACACTGGCGAAATCGTTGGGGAAAGCCGCTGACGCCAAAAAATACCAGCGGCGGGGGCAGTCTTACCATAATATTTTTGATCAGGAGAAAGACTGGTTCAGGCCGAAAGATAAAGACGGGAAATGGCTCGCCTGGCCTGATTCCGGGCGATTAACCCAATGGTACGGCTGTATTGAAAGTAATCCTTACCAGCAGGGCTGGTTTGTGCCACATGATGTACCCGGTATGGTGGCTTTAATGGGTGGGCGCGAAAAAGTATTAAAAGATCTCACCAGTTTTTTTGCCAAGGCACCTGAAAACATGATGTGGAACGATTATTACAACCATCCCAACGAACCTGTTCATCATGTGCCCTTCCTTTTTAACCGTTTGGGAAGCCCCTGGTTAACCCAAAAAACAACCCGCGAGATCTGTAGCAGGGCGTATCACAATACGGTAGAGGGTTTGGTAGGAAATGAAGATGTTGGACAGATGTCGGCCTGGTACGTTTTGGCCGCAAGTGGCTTACATCCGGTTTGTCCTGGCGAAACCAGGTACGAAATTACCAGTCCGGTGTTTAATAAGGTCGATATCAAATTGGATGGACAATACGCGAGCGGAAAAACATTCACCATCCAGGCGGAAAATAACTCCCCAAAGAACATCTACATCCAAAGCGCCACCTTAAACGGAAAAACTTACGGTAAATGTTATATCGATCACCAGGACGTTGCAAAGGGCGGGTTATTGGTTCTGAAAATGGGCAGCGAACCGAATAAAAACTGGGGCACCAACCTTTAGTAAAAACAACAATAGCACACACACAATATGAAATTAGGATTTACATTGTTAATCACTTGTTTGGCCACCGCTGTACTGGCACAAAATAAAGATCTGGTGCATTACGCCAATACGCTGCAGGGAACCAATTCCGAATATGCGTTGAGCCATGGCAATACCTATGCCACCACGGCGCTACCTTTTGGTATGCATACCTGGGGTGCCCAGACAGGGAAAAACGGCGAAGGCTGGAAATACCTTTACAAAGATAAAACCATCCGTGGCTTTCAGCAGGCACATCAATGTAGCCCCTGGGTGAGTGATTATGCCGTTTTTTCACTGATGCCGGTGATGGGGAAACTCACCGTAAATGAAGATGAAAGGGCCTTGCCTTTTAGCCATGCAAACGAAACCGGGAAGCCCAATTATTACAAAGTGACTTTCGATAATAAGATTTCGGCAGAAATTGCGCCAACCGAGCGGGGAGCACATTTACGTTTCAGCTTTCCGAACAAAAACGAAGCCGCTTACCTGGTTTTAGATGGCTACAACAAACAAAGCAGGGTAGAGATTTTGCCTAAACAAAGAAAAATAATCGGCTATGTAAACAATGGCCGCTTTATCCCTAAAAATTTCATGAACTACTTTGTGATCGAGTTCGATCAGCCTTTTGAAGCATATGGCACCTGGGAAAACATTAAAAACCAGATCAAAGAAAACAATGCCAAAGATGAAGGGAAAGGCATTGGCGCTTATATCAAGTTTAAAAACGGGGCAAAAGTACAGGTTAAGGTGGCTTCATCTTATATCAGTGCTGAACAGGCGCAGCTGAATTTAGACCGCGAACTGGGTAAATACAAGCAACTGGAAGATACCAGGGCTGCTGCGGGCAAGGTCTGGAATGCGCTGTTTAACCGGGTTTTGGTTGAAGGCGGTACCGAAGATGAAATGGGGACTTTTTATTCTTGCCTATTCAGGGCAAATCTATTCTCACGACAGTTTTTTGAATATAAAAAAGATGGATCACCTTATTATTTCAGTCCTTACGACAGCCAGCTTCATGATGGATACATGTATACCGATAACGGTTTATGGGATACTTTCAGGGCACAATTTCCTTTAAATACCATAATTAATCCCACTTATGAGGGGCGTTATATGAACGCACTGCTCGATGCTCAGGATCAGTGTGGATGGCTTCCCGCATGGTCGTTTCCAAGTGAAACAGGTGGAATGTTGGGCAATCACGCCATTTCTTTACTAACCGATGCCTGGGTAAAGGGCATCCGCACCTTTGATCCGAAAAGGGCCGTTAAGGCTTATTTCCACGAAGCAACCAACAAAGGGCCATGGGGCGGTGCAAACGGAAGGGCAGGATGGAAAGATTATTACCAGTTGGGTTATGTGGCTTATCCGGGTTCGGAAGGTGCCGTATCGCAAACACTCGAATATGCTTATGATGATTTTTGTGGTTACCAATTGGCCAGTATGACCGGACAGGACTATTTTGCGGGCCGTTTTGCCAAGCAGATGTACAACTATAAAAACCTGTACGATCCGGCTACACGTTTTATGCGCGGGCGCCAGGCCAATGGCGAATGGGTACCCAACTTCGATCCATACTCCTGGGGTGGCCCTTATACCGAAGGAAATGCATGGCATTGGCAGTGGTCGGTTTTTCACGATACCCAGGGTTTAATCAACCTCATGGGTGGCAATGAAAACTTTACGGCCAAGCTCGATTCGGTATTTTCACTACCCAACAAAGTTAATGTGGGTGCCTATGGACAAACCATCCACGAAATGACAGAAATGGTGAATGCCAATATGGGACAATATGCACATGGAAACCAGCCCATTCAGCATATGATTTACCTATACAATTACGCAGGACAGCCCTGGAAGGCACAAAAATGGTCGCGTGAGGTGATGAACAGGTTATACAATGCTACTGAAAACGGTTATCCTGGAGATGAAGATCAGGGCCAGATGTCGTCCTGGTATGTGTTAAGCGCATTGGGTATTTACAGCGTTTGTCCGGGTACAGATGAATATGCGATCGGTAGTCCTGTATTTAAAAAAGCCACCATCACTTTAGAAAACAAAAACAAGTTTACGGTAGAGGCGGTGAACAACAGCAAGGAAAATGTGTATATCCAATCGGCAACTTTAAACGGCAAACCTTACAGCAAAAACTTCATCAAACATGCCGATATTATGAATGGTGGTGTACTCAGGTTTGAGATGGGGAGCCAGCCACAAACGAGCCGTGGTTTAGCTGTTGATGATAAACCCTTTTCGCTAACCAAAGCCAAATAGGCATAAAATATTAGTTAACGATAAAAATATACACATGGTGGATTTTAGAAACCTAAAAAAATATAAGACCAGGAATTTAAGCTTAATCTTGCTTTTAGCGCTTGGTACTCACTTTACCTTTGCACAAAACAAAGCCCCTAACTATGCCGGTATGGTGAATACCACCATTGGTTCGAAGGGAAAGGGGCATGGGGTGCACGAACAATATTTAGAAGCAGGTTATACCTTCCCAGGGGCGATGTACCCAATGGGGATGGTGCAGTTTACACCGACCTTCTTTGCCGAAAATAAGGGCTTTGTGGTGAACCAGTTGAGCGGTGCAGGATGCGACCATATGGGCAATTTCCCGGTAATGCCTTTGGCAGGTGCTTTAACAAAATCTCCTGCCGATATGAAAGGATTTGATCCGCAATATCAGATCAATAAAGCCTCAGCTGGTTTTTATGATGTAAATTTAAAGAAAGACAACATCAATGCTACTTTAACGGTTACACCCCGTACAGGAATGGCCACCTTTACCTTTAAGGCTGCTAGAGACAAAGGAACGATTGTAATCGGAACGGGAATCAACGGCACAAAAATCAGTCTGGCAAATGCCAGAATATTGGCTGATCATACGATAGAGGCTTATGCAGATGGCGGTTCGTTCTGTGGTTCGGCTACGCCCTATAAAATTTATTTTGTGGCAAAATTTGATACCGAGCCAATCGTTTCAGGTGCGTGGAAAGAGCAGGAACTGAACGCCGGTAAAAAGGAAGTGGAAGGCGAAAATTCAGGTATATACTTCACATTTGATCTTTCGAAAAACAAAACGGTTAAATATAAATTCGCGGTATCTTATGTATCGTTAGCCAATGCCAAACAAAATCTGGCTGCCGAAAATACAACCTGGGATTTCAATTTAATCAAAAACAAAGCACAGACTGCCTGGAATAACTATCTGGGAAAAATCAAGGTTTCGGGAGGAAACAACGATCAAACCATACAGTTTTATACCCATTTGTACCATGCATTAGCCCATCCCAACATCAGTAACGATGTAAACGGGGCTTATATGGGGGCTGATAACCAGGTTCATCAGGTTATTGCAGGCAAAAACAATTATACCTCTTTTAGCAACTGGGATACTTACCGTACGCAGATCCAGCTCATCAGCATTCTCGCACCCAAGGAAACCAGTCAGATCATTCAGTCAACAATCGATTTTGCGGCCCAGTCTGGCGGAAGTTTACCTCGGTGGGTAATGGCCAATACCGAAACGGGTATTATGCAGGGCGATCCCACATCCATCGTTATAGCCAATGCCTATGCCTTTGGTGCAAAAGATTTTGACCATAAACTGGCCTTAAAAGTAATGCGCAAAGGCGCTGAAATACCAGAGGCTAAATCACAACAGATCGAAACCAGGCCTTACCTGGCGCAATACCTGAGCAAGGGCTACGTAAACGATGCATCAATGAATTTAGAATATACTTCTGCCGATTTTGCCATCGGACAGTTTGCGCTACAGGCATTAAATCAGAAAGATATTTATCAAACTTATTTAAAAAGATCAAACCAATGGAAAAACCAGTTTGATGCGGAAACAAAATGGATCAGGTCTAAAGAAAGCGATGGCAAATGGCGCGGCCAGAATGATGGTATGCGGGAAGCCAATTACAAAAGTTATTACTGGATGGTGCCTTATAACATTAAAGGATTGGCTGATGGTATTGGTGGAAACAAGCCCGCGGAAGCCCGTTTAGATGATTTCTTTAGGAAACTGAATGCAAATTATTCGCAAGATTGGTTTGCTGCCGGAAATGAACCCGATTTTCAGGTACCATGGATTTACAACTGGATTGGTGCACCTTACAAAACCCAGAACCTGGTGAAACGCATTATTAAAGAACAATATACAAATACTGCCAGCGGCTTGCCCGGCAACGATGATTTAGGTGCCATGGGTGCGTTTTACGTTTTCGCGAACATGGGCATGTTCCCTGTAATCCCGGGTATCGGTGGGGTATCTTTAAATTCACCATCTTTTAGTAAAATCACGGTCAGTCTACCCAATAAAAAATTATTGGAAATAACTGGCGGTGACAACAATCTAACCTATATCGATAAATTAACTTTTAACGGGCAGGTTATTAACAGCACCTGGATACCTTGGACAAAGCTTGCACAGGGCGGAAAATTAAATTATACTTTATCATCAAAACCGAATAAAAATTGGGGGTTATCTACCGTTCCGCCTTCATTTCAACCAAAAAAATAATCAGCATGAACCAGCAAATTACAAAAATGAAAAAATTACTCACCCTATGTTTATTGTTTGTTTTCGTACAGGTTGGTGCGCAAACCAAAACGACCAATTGGTCGCTGGGGCCCTTCATCCGTCCTACGGGCATCAATCCGGTTATTTCGCCCGACGCAGCCAGTAAATTCTTTGATCCGATCAAACAACAACAAATAGACTGGGAAAGTAACGACACCTTTAATCCGGCAGCAACATTAAAAAACGGAAAAATTTATGTGTTATACCGTGCCGAAGATAAATCGGGTAAAGGGATAGGGCAGCGCACCTCGAGGATCGGTTTGGCCGAAAGTACCGATGGATTGACCATGAAAAGATCAAAAACGCCTGTACTTTATCCTGGTAACGATAACCAGAAAGAATTCGAATGGTCTGGCGGCTGCGAAGACCCCAGGGTATCGGTTACCGCCGACGGAACCTACTTGATGCTTTACACCCAATGGAACAATAAAGTACCCAGGTTGGCTGCGGCAACATCGAAAGATTTATTGCACTGGAAAAAGAACGGTCCGGTTTTTCGCCAGGCTTACGGTGGAAAGTTCTTTAATATGGCCACCAAATCGGCTTCTGTTTTAACCTCCCTGGTCAATAATAAGTTAACCATTACCAAAGTAAAAGGGAAATATTGGATGTATTGGGGCGAAGCCCATGTATATGCGGCCACTTCTACCGATCTGGTTAACTGGACGCCTGTTGTAGAAGCCAATGGCGAACTGAAAATTCTCTTTTCACCGCGTAAGGGTTATTTCGATAGTCAGTTGACAGAATGTGGCCCGCCTGCAGTATTAACCTCAAAAGGCATTGTATTGATGTACAATGGTAAAAACCTGCCCGGAAAAGACGGTGATGTAAATTATACTGCAAATGCCTATTGCGCCGGACAGGCCCTTTTTAGTGCTAAAAACCCGGAGCAGGTGATCTCCAGACTGGACAAACCTTTCCTCATCCCTTCTGAGTCTTTTGAGAAAAGTGGTCAATACCCGGCGGGAACTGTGTTTATAGAAGGTTTGGTTTATTTTAAAAGCAAATGGTTTTTATACTATGGCTGTGCCGACTCGAGGGTTGCCGTGGCCATTTATAACCCGGCAAAAAAATAGTTCCCCATTTAAATCAGCGAATTCCGAGAAGAAAACCTTTAGAAAGGGAACATGAAAATATTGACTATAGCAGCGGTAATTTTATTGTCGTTAATGGCTTCTTTTGTGCAATTGCAGGCGCAGGATAAATTTTATTTAAATTCAGATAAAACGGTTAAGTGGTTGATTAAAGCTGATTTAGATCTTAAAGGTAATAAGGTAAAGCCCTATCAACCAGAGCTTAATACAGAAAATTGGGTTCAGGGAATTGTACCTGGAACGGTATTCAGCACCTATGTTGCAGCCGGACTGGAAAAAGACCCAAATTATGCCGACAACATTTATCAGGTAGACAAAAAGAAGTACGATCGCGGTTTTTGGTATAGGACTCAATTTAATTTGCCTAAAAACCATCAGTCAGAGAAAATCTGGCTAAACTTCGAGGGGATCAACAGGAAAGGGGATATCTATTTTAATAACCAGTTTATTGGCCGTTTAGATGGTTTTATGCAGCGAGGGAAATTCGATATTACCGAGCTCATCGAAAAAGATAAACCGAATACCCTGGCGGTTTTGGTGTATTGTCCGCAAACGCCGGTTACAAATTATGCGAGCCCAACCTATACCTCAAGTTCGAGCTGGGACTGGATGCCCTACGTACCAGGCTTAAACAGCGGAATTACCGATGATGTGTACATCACTTCAAGCGGAATGGTTACACTTAACGATCCGTGGATCAGGACGGATAAACTCGCTGATGGCGAGGCCGAGCTGAGTTTAAGTGTATTGCTGAAGAATCATAGTGACGAAAAAAAAGAGGGCCTATTGTCCGGAATCATGCAGCCGGGTAACATCAGCTTTAGCAAAAAAGTGAATATCGGAGCCCATCAGCAACAAATTCTAAAGCTCGATAGCCGTAGTACAAAAGCACTGTCTATTAAAAATCCAAAGTTATGGTGGCCAAACGGTTATGGAACACCAAATCTTTATGTGGCCGATCTTAAATTTACAGTAAATGATCAGCTTTCAGATGAAACCAAAATCACTTTTGGTATAAGAAAATACACCTATGATACGCTTGACAACGTACTCCATATCGCCATCAACGGAAAGAGGATTTTTGTAAAGGGCGGCAATTGGGGCATGTCGGAATATATGCTTCGTTGCCGTGGCGAAGAATACGATCTGAAGGTGAAATTACACAAGGAGATGAATTTTAACATGATCAGAAATTGGATCGGATCGGTAACGGATGAAGAATTTTATGCGGCATGCGATAAATACGGAATGATGGTGTGGGATGATTTCTGGCTAAACTCCCATCCAAACCTACCCACTGATGTACTGGCCTTTAATGCCAATGCTGTTGAAAAAATAAAACGCTTAAGGAACCACGCCAGCATTGCAGTTTGGTGTGGCGATAATGAGGGCTATCCCTTACCACCTTTAAATAACTGGTTAAAAGAAGATGTAGCCGTTTTTGATGCGGCCGACCGCTTGTACCAAGCCAATTCGCATGCTGATGCCTTAACGGGTAGCGGTCCGTGGACTAATTCCCAGCCCTCTTGGTATTTTACCAAATATCCAAATGGTTTTGGCGGCGATAAGGGCTGGGGCTTCAGAACAGAAATCGGAACGGCGGTATTTACCACTTTCGACAGCTTTAAAAAATTTATGCCCGAAAACACCTGGTGGCCCAGGAATGAAATGTGGGACAAACATTTTTTTGGTCCATCCGCTGCGAATGCCGGCCCGGACCATTATGAGAAAACCATCAGCCAAAGTTATGGCAGGTCTACCGGAATTGAAGATTTTTGCCGCAAGGCACAACTGGTGAATATAGAAACCAACAAGGCCCTGTACGAAGGCTGGCAGCACAATATGTGGAATGATGCTTCTGGTGTGATGACCTGGATGAGCCAGTCGGCATATCCGTCTTTAGTATGGCAAACTTATGATTATTATTACGATCTGAACGGTGCCTATTGGGGTGTGAAAAAGGCCTGCGAGCCGGTTCATATCCAATGGAACAGCGCAGATAATACGGTAAAAGTGGTGAATACCAGCGGTGGAGACCTGGCTGATTTAAAGGCCTCGGCCATGATCTATGATATCAATGGCAACGAAATTAAAAACCTGTCGAAAATGACAGTTGTTAATAGCAAAACCAATAGCCTTTCTGACTGCTTCACACTTGCTTTTGAAGCCGATAAAAGTAATCTGGCTTATCTAAAACCTGTATACAGTTCTTCTACCGAAAAAGGATCTGCGGCAAACATTGCGGTCACAGATGGCAATGGCTATACCCGGTGGAGCAGCAAAAATGCAGATGGCGAATGGATTTATGTAGATTTAGGAACCGTTAAAACTATAGGTGCCATTGCATTGAACTGGGAAGCGGCTTATGCTAAAAAATACCAGCTTGAATTATCAAATGATGCCGCGCATTGGCAAACGGTTTATGAAGCCAGCGATAGCAAGGGCGGTTATGAATTTCTGAAAATTGATCAGGTGAAAGCACGCTATGTGCGCATTTTAGGTATTAAAAGGGCCATAGAATATGGTTATTCGCTTTGGGATTTTGAGGTGTACGAAAATCAAAATCCAGTTGCGCCAAAGCTTAATTTTATTAAACTCCAGTTGAAAAACAAAAATGGCAGACTTTTATCTGATAATTTTTATTGGAGAAGCGATAAAAATTCGGATTATACCGCACTTAACAGCTTGCCGGAACCAAAATTGAAAACGCTAAGCAAAGCTGTTAAAAAGGATGGGAGATACTTGATCAATGTTAAAGTAAGCAACAGTTCAGCAACTCCGGCCTTTGCGATAAGGGTAAAAGCTGTGAATGCCAAAAATGGGGAGCAGATTTTACCCGCCATCATGACCGACGATTATTTTACCCTGATGAAGGGTGAAACGAAAGATCTGCAGATCGATTTTGATGAAAACCTGTTGCAAGATGGCAAATACAAAATTTTGGTTGAAGCATACAATAACAAATAAATTCAGCATGATGAAAACAATTTATAAAATCACCTTTATGGTATTGAGCCTTTTATCGGGCTTAAATCTATTTGCACAGCAAAAAACAGCATTAAAACTGAGCAATGTACTGCAAAGTAACATGGTTATCCAGCAGGGCAAAAGCTTTAAAGTTTGGGGGCAGGCCACACCCTTAACCAAAATTACGATCACTGCCGATTGGCTTAAAAAGGAGGTAGCGGTTAATGCGGATGATCAGGGCAATTTTATTGGGGCAATCGATGTTCCCAAAGCCAAAAAGGGCAATTTTGATACACATCAACTCACCGTAGCCTCAGCTTCGGATCAGGTAATACTCGATAATTTATTGATCGGTGATGTCTGGTTTTGCAGTGGCCAATCGAACATGCAGTTTAAACTGCAGGAAGATAAGGATGCCGCTACAAGTCTTCCGGCCGCCAGGCATCCTAATATCCGTTTGTTTAACACAGAGTTGAATTTTAGTGCCACGCCAATTTTAAATGTGAAAGGCAAATGGCAGGCCTGTACGCCCGAAACGGTAAAAGATTTTAGTGCGGTTGGTTATTACTTTGGAGAATATCTCCAGAAAGAAATCAATATTCCTGTTGGTTTGATCTTTTCGGGTATTGGTGCATCAAAAGTAGAAGCTTTTGTTCCTCAGGAAGCCCTTAAAGCTAACCCAATGTTAGACACTGTTTACCTGGAACCATATTTAAGAAGTGAAAAATCAAAAGAGGTAATCAATGGAGGCTTTAGTTTCGAAAAGGTAACCAGGCCCTTCCTGTTGTACAATGCATTGATCAATCCCTTTACCAATTTATCGATCAAAGGATTTTGCTGGTACCAGGGTGAAGGAAACCGTATGGAGCGCGATTCGTATACTTTGGCCACCCAAACTTTAATCAAGGAATGGCGGAAAAAATTCTATCAGGGTGAACTGCCTTTTTATTATGTGCAGGTAGCGCCATTTTTTTATGATAAAGAAGATCCGAAACTGGCCGATTATGCTTTTTTCAGGGAAGCACAGGAAAAAATATCGAGTGTAAAAAATACCGCAATGGTGGTGAGCATGGATGTGGGGGAGGCCAAAGATCTTCATCCGAAAAAGAAAATGCCTCTGGGTATCCGCCTGGCTAAAACCGCACTCAATTTAACCTATGGGCAAAACATTTCCTATTTAGGCCCAAAATTTGAAAAAATGGTCGTGAAAGGTGATCGTGTATCCGTCTTCTTTAAAAAAGCATCTGTAAAATCAGGTTTGGGCACTAATGACCAGGATGCACCTAAGTATTTTACCCTTGCAGGAGCAGATGGTATCTTTTATCCCGCAGAAGCTAAAATTGTAGATCAGCACATCGAAGTATGGAGCACCGATATTAAAAAACCGGTGGCGGTAAGATATGCGTTTACCAATTACCCGGTAACCAATCTTCAGAATAATGATGCATTACCAGCCATCCCGTTCAGATCCGATAATTGGCAGGAGCAGAAGTAGGTAATGGGAGATTGGAGATTGGAGATTGGAGATTTTTGCTAAAACGTTTAATCTAACTTTAAATGGCGTAGGTAAAGTTTTTTGTGCTTAAAACCTTGTTTAAACGCTGTATAAGAATAAAATAAAATAAATGTGAAAAAATATTTTAAAATAATTTGCTAAAACGTTTTTATTGACTAGATTAGTACTTGTAATCACCCTTACACAACCAAATATAAACCGTATACGAATAATTTTACTTAGCTCAGGCCTGCTTTATTAATGCAATATTTTCTGTTGTAGATTATCCGGTCTGTTGTTATTTAAAGTCTTTAGTATATAAGTGTCTAACCAAATACATTTAAATACTTAGTTCTATATGAACAGATTTTTACAAACCCTTATTTTCGGGATTATTATGCTGCTTGCTGCTTCATGCAAAAAGCAAAGTTTTTTAGATCCCCAACTGCAAGGTATTGGAGAAGAGGATGTCTTTACCGACAGTACCCGTACGATGGGTTTCCTGACCAATATCTATGCTGATGTGAACTTCAGCTTTGCCAACAGGCGCTTCGGCTCGGCTGGCTTAAGTGTGGCCACCGATGAGGCCGAAGGTCCGGTAAACTCATCATCCAACGTTTACAAACAATTTATTTCTGGTGCGATCAACCCAAGCAATGTTTCGGCCGGTCCGTACAGTGTTTGTTACGAGAATATCCGTGCGGTAAATAAACTGCTGATCAATTTGCCGAAATCAACTTTTAATGCCCCTCAGAAACAACGCGTGAAAGGAGAGGCACTGTTTTTAAGGGCCTGGTATTATGCCATGTTGTTAAAACATTATGGAGGCGTACCCATTGTTGGCGACGTGATTTACGGCAGGAATGATGATATCCCCGCAATAAGGGGATCATACGAAGGCACGGTAAATTATGTGGTGGCGCAATGCGATTCTGCTGCTAAATATCTGTCCCGTGAGTACGAAGCGAGAGACTATGGAAGGGCAACCACCGGAGCCTGTATGGCTTTAAAATCGCGGGTATTGCTGTATGCCGCAAGTCCGTTATTTAATGGTTCCAGTCCGTTTGCGGGAAGTCCGGCTAAAAAAATGGTTTCTTATGATGCCTTCGACGCCAACCGCTGGAAACTGGCTGCTGATGCAGCCAAAGCAGTGATGAATTTGGGTTATGTACTGTATGATGAACCTACGGTAGCTCCGGAAACCAGAACTGGTTTAGGTTTTATGCGTGTTTTTTATGCTTCAAAAGGTGTAAATAACGAATTTATTTTCAGGGGCTCGGTATCGGGTGATTTTGCCGAACTGTGGCTCGATCAGGATTTTTCGCCACCAACCCGTGGTGGCCAGACCAATATGAATGGCACCTATCCTTATCAGGAACTTGCCGATGATTTCGATATGATTGATGGTAAATCGATCACTGATCCTACTGCTGCCTTCCCTTACGATCCGAATAATCCTTATGCCAACCGCGATCCGAGGTTTCATTACACCATTTTACACAATCTTACATTAAAGGCCGATTTTAATAACAGCAACCAGTTATTGCCGGTATACACCCATGTTGGTGCGCAATATGATGGTATTTATGTGGGTACGCCAACTGGCTATTATGCAAATAAAATGTTGCGCGACTCGGCCGCCAACAGAATCGGTCTGGGAACCGATCGCTTTTATCCCTTAATGCGCTATGCTGAGGTAATTTTAAATTATGCCGAGGCCACCAACGAATTTTCGGGTCCGGCGGCCGATGTGTATGCCGTGCTGACCAGTATCCGCAAGCGTGCGGGAATTACTGCGGGTTCGAACAATCTTTATGGCTTAAAACCGAACATGACCAAAGAAGAAATGCGCAAAGCCATTCAGCACGAAAGAAGGGTTGAATTTGCTTTTGAGGAACAGCGGTTTTGGGATGTGCGAAGGTGGATGATTGCGCCCGAGGTGGAAAACCGGACACTCAATGGGATGGAGATAACCAAAACCCCTTCCGGTACCTACACCTACAAAAAAGTTCCTGTGCGAACGCACAAATTTATAAATGCCGAATATTTCTGGCCATTTCCGTTAAACGAAGTTTCTAAACCCGGGGGATTGGTTCAAAATCCTGGTTATTGAGTTTTTTATAAAATATTGATTGTTAACGTTATGAAGAATTTTACAAAAGTACTGGTAAAAACATTTCAGCTGTGCCTGGTGATACTGGTGTTTTCAACCTGCAAAAAAACAAGCGTGCCCATTGCTTTAGAAAGCAATAAAAGTTTGGTGGGCAACTGGAAAATCATCAGGGTTTTACAGAACAGTACCGATATCACCACCCAGTTAGACATCAGCAAATTTACGGTAAAGTTTACCGCCGATAGCTATGTGCTCGAAAATCAACAGGTCCCTTTTATCGTTGCAAAAAACGGCAAATGGGCATTTAACGATCCCAGTTATCCCTTTACGGTAAGTTTTAACCAGGATGGAAGTTCAGCTGCGGTAAAATCCGATCTCTTTTTCCCGATTGTGGGCGATAGCAGACAGCTGACCATCACCTTCAACGCCGGATGCGAGAAAAATATTTATCAATACACTTTGGCCAAATTTTAAACGCAGGATATGAAAAAGAATTACAAAATAAAAGTGAATTTCAAAAAATGCGTTTTATATAGTTTGCCGTTGTGTTTTCTATTTGTATACAACGTATGTATGTACCAGCCTACAGGAGGAATCATCCAGCCCAGTACCATAAAAGCCGGAGAGGTGATGAACATTAAAATTGCTGGTGGACATGCCACGCTAAGGTATGACAAACCTTATCGTTTGGTGATCGGGTTTTTGGTTCCGAAAGGCTGGAGCGCAGATCAGGCAGGCAATACTACCATGACTTATACTTCGCCACAGGTGGGAAGCGGCAGCTTAACCCTTGTCCCTGCAGGAACAAAGCCAGATGGCTCTCAACTGGATTATCCAACAGCATTAAAAGGATTGCTTAAAAGTGTTGATCCTAACCTGATTGACGATAATGAATGGGTTGTTTTCTGGTCTGACTCTAAAAACTACAATGCCAATCAGGATGTCACTTTTGATGTGAACATCAAAACAAAAGTTGGTCCCGAAAATATGCTGGTAAAACTGGGCTATTATATTGGTGGTTATCCTGATGGAAGCTGGAACAATGCGGCAGAAAATTATGTCTCGCTGTTTTCGAGCTGTTTAAGTGTAACCGATGGAACCGGAGATGGAATCGATTTCTGCAACAAACCATTGGCTTCAATGCTGCCGTTAGCGGGAGTTGATAACGATATCTATAAGATAGATTTCGACAATGATCTGTATACTACGGCCATTAGCAACGCTAGCGATATCTATATCTGCGGAACGGGTACCACCACCACAGGTGAAATAGTTACCCATTGTACGCCAGATGAAATATCGAAAATGCGTCCGCTTGATCAGAAAAAATTTAGCAAGATGATCTGGCCACGACAGTTTTTCAATTTAAAAGATGGGCAGGTGCTGGCCAAAATGGAATATTATTTTACGGATGCGGCGGGTAATAAAGTCGGTTTCGGCGGATTGTCAAACGTTCCCTTCAAACATCCATTTAAATGTTTATAAAACCATTTAACTAACCGTAACCTAGAAAAAAAACTTTCTTGAAATGGTGTAAGGCAAATAAAAATTATTTCCTATCGGGACATTTTTTGCGCTAAATACTGCCATTTGAATAAAGGAATGGGTTGCAAAACAAACCAACAAACTATTACTAAATCTGAGTTTATGTTTTATAATTACTTTAAGAAAAGCATTTCAGCATTCATTCTCCTCTTTTGTCTGGCGCCCTTAACCTTAGTGGCGCAGGTAAAAGCAAAGCAGGTTGATGACAAATCATTTGGCCGGAAAGCGATATCCGTTACAGGTACCGTAGTTGATCCTTTTGGCAGGGGCTTGGCGAATGCTCAAATTACCGTTGCCGGAAAATCAGGCCTCACCGGGGTTTCTGATCAGGAAGGGGTGTTCACCATCTCGGTTGAAGAAGGCGATCAACTGATCGTGAATTATTTGGGTTATTATCCCTACCAGAAACGCATTGGTGCCGCTGATGTTAAACTAATAGTTCGGCTCGATGAACGTTATCTTACCGTTACTGATACCACCAAGGTACTTTACGGTGCGGTAAAAACCGAAGATAATCTGGCCTCGATATCAACCATCCATACCAAACAGCTTTTGGGTACGCCTGCGAGCAGTTATTCGGCAGCATTGGCCGGGCGATTGGCTGGACTACATGTAAAACAAAATACAGGCTACCGGAACCCTTATATTGGTGGTTTAACCAGAATTGTCGATCAGTTTATAGGCATTGTATCGCCAGATGGCAAATTTGGAAGCAATTTTACCAGTACCGAAAGTTCTGATTTTAGCTTAACCTCTCATTCCCGCACACCGATAGCTATCATCGATGGGGTGCAACGCGATTTTACCTCGATTGATTTTGATAATATCGAATCTATCAGCATTTTAAAAGATGCGATGTCTACCATCATGCTGGGCCAAAGAAGTTCAAGTCCGGTATTGCTGATCACCACCACTCAGCCGAGTAAAGGTGCGCCTAGAATCAGTTTTTCTGCACAATATGGTGTGCAAGAATCATTGAGCGATCCAAAGCCATTAAGTGCCTATGAATATGCCTATTTATATAACGAGGCTTTATTGGGCAGCGGAAATGCAACAATTTACAAACAGTCCGATTTTGATGCCTACCGGAACAACAGTGATCCGATAGGGCATCCTGATAACAACTGGAAGGATATCCTGCTTAAAAAAACAGCACCGATTTCGCGTTACAGTTTTAATGTGAACGGTGGGAACAATATCGCGAGGTATGTGGTTTCGTTAGGTTACCTTAGCCAGGATGGCTTATTTAAGGAATCATCGGTAAAAGATTATTCTACCTCACTTACCTCGAAACGTTATACGGTAAATTCGAGTATCGATGTGAATGTAAACAAGAATTTTAACGTTGCGCTGCAATTGTTCGGACGTATACAAGATGGGAACCAGCCAGGCTCGGGTTACTCCAGTTTATACAGCTCAATGATTACCACGCCTTCAAATGCTTATCCGATTAACAACCCGAATGGCAGTTATGGTGGAAACAAAAACTTCACCTCAAATCTTTATGCCCAAACCTTTGCCTCAGGTTATACTTTAGACAATGCCCGCGATGTTTTGGCCAACCTCAACATGGTATATAAATTCGATAATTTTATAAAGGGTTTATACGCACGGATTCAGGGAAATACGACGGCAGGTACCACATCAACCATTATCCGTACCGAAAATTCGATCGTTTATGAACGTGTAGTTGGCGCTAACGGAACTACAGCTTATAATCCTTTTGGCGGTTCTACAGCACAGTCGAATGATTTTAACTTATCCAGTAACTACCAAACTACATATGCACAGGCAGCAATTGGTTTAGACAAAACTTTTGGCGACCATTCGCTTAAAAACCTCATACTGGCCGATCAAAAAAATGTAATTACCAATTTTGATTTGCCTTTTAAACATACCAACATTGCCGCCAAAAGTTCTTACAACTACAAAGGAAAATATTTTGCAGAAGCGGCTTTAACCTACAGTGGTTACGACCGGATCCAGAAAGGTTCCCAGTTCGGGTTTTTCTATGCAGGAAGCTTAGGTTATAAAATTTCAGAAGAAAGTTTCATCAAGGATAATGCAAAATGGATCGACCTCTTAAAGGTTAGGCTTAATTATGGTAAAACCGGTGGGAACGATAACATTGGTTATTTTGGCTACAGGGGTTTTTATACCCAAACCGGTGCAGGTTCGTACAATTTTGGAACAGGGGTAGTGAATATCCCAGGCTTAACGGAGCAGCCTAATCTCACTACGGTTAATGCTACCTGGGAAAAAGCCCATAAACTGAATTTGGGTTTAGATTTTAATATTCTTAAAAACGCATTAAATTTTACAGCTGATTATTACAGAGACCGTTTTTACGATCTCAGCATGCAGAGAGGACAAACCAGTAGTCTGATTGGTAATACCTATCCGAATGAGAATATCGGCATTACGCGTTACACGGGGGCCGATTTCCAGCTTACTTATCAAAACAACAAAAACAGTTTCAATTATTTTATAACGGCCAATGCCTCTTTAGAACAGTCGAAGGTTATTTTTAAAGATGAAGTCATCCAGAAATATGCTTACAATGTTACCACAGGATATCCTGCCGATGCCGTATTCGGTTTTGTTGCCGATGGCCTTTTACAAACCAATGCACAGGCTGCGGCGGCACCAACTTTTCAGGGTGTCCGTCCGATTGCCGGAGATATTAAATATATCGACCAAAATGGCGATGGCATCATCAGTGACTACGACCAGGTATTGATCGGCAATATTAAACCGAAGGTTTATTACGGAACCACTTTAGGTTTCAATTACAAAGGACTTGATTTCAGCGTAATGGTTCAGGGCGTACTCAATAACCAGATCACTACAAATGATTATACCGCCTTTCTGGCCAACAACGGGCAGGGTTATGAACGCTTACTGGGCAGATGGACGCCAGAAAACGGTGCAAATGCCACCTTGCCAAGGTTAAGGATAGATGGCCAGAACACCATTGACGGTTCTCCTTACGTGATGTCTACCTATTGGCTAAAAGACAATAATTACATCAGGATAAAAAATGTTGAGTTGGGTTACAGCATTCCGCGTAACCTGCTGGCTAAAATCCATGTATCTGGTTTAAGGGTATTTGTTAGCGGTTTAAATTTGTTTACCATCTCGCAATATAAAGATGCAGATCCTGAAATCGGGATAACAAGTTACCCGATCCAAAGGGTGTATAATGCAGGCGTTAGTTTAAAGTTGTAGAATTAGAATTAAAGAACATGAAAAGATATATTGGTAAACTATTGTTTTTCACAGTAACGGCATTAGTTGTTCTTAATGGTTGCAAGAGATCTTATGAATTAGAGCCACTCGAGCGCTTATCAGAGGATTATGTATGGGATACAAAAGATTCTTTGGGAACAAATGCGGAGAAATTCCTGGTCAATATTTATAGTAACCTGCCCAACGGGTTTAACCGTATTTCGAGTGATTATCTGGATGCGGCAACCGATGATGCGGTATCATCGGCCATCAACCTGGTTCCGGTTACCAACGTGCAAATGGGCGGTGGTTACGATATTTTCACTAATTTCGATGATACATGGGCTGCAAACTATAAGGCGATCCGCGCGGCAAATGTTTTTTTAAACAACATCGAAAAGGTTCCGGTTAAGGGAACCATTCCAACCGGGGTGCCACTCAGAAAGGCCTGGAGGGCCGAAGCCCGTTTTTTACGCGCTTTTTTCTATTTCGAACTCGTAAAAAGATATGCTGGGGTTCCACTGGTAGGCAATTCGGTTAAAGATATTACCAGCGAAGATGTACTCATTCCCCGCAATACCTTTAGCGATTGCGTAGAATATATTGTGGGCGAATGCGATAAAGCGACCGATAGTTTACGGACAGATCCGGTTGATGATGGCAATTTCGGCAGAATAACCAAAGGTGCTGCATTGGCGCTAAAAGCGAGGGTATTACTTTACGCGGCAAGCCCTTTGTACAATCATAACGGAGATGTTGGCCTGCCTGGTGGTGCCGCGGCACAAAAAGGTTTGTCTGGTTATACCGATTATTCAAAAGACCGGTGGAAAAGAGCATCTGATGCTGCGAAAGCACTGGTTACCTACGGCCGGTTTTCTTTAGAAGCAAAATTTAAGGATGCCTTTATTAAACAGAACAGTCCCGAAGTTATTCTTTCCCGTAATGGCGGTGCAGGCTCATCTATAGAAGTTACCAATGGTCCCATTGGCTTGGGTAATCCCACCGGGAATGGGCGTACCAGTCCGACACAGGAATTTGTGGATGCTTTTTTAACCATTAACGGAAAACCGATCAGCGAAGATCCGATTTCCATTAGCAACCCAACAGGATACGATGTGAACAACCCATACCTCAACCGCGATAAAAGGTTTGATGCTTCAGTTTTCTATAACGGCAAACAGTGGTTAAATACGCAGGTGCAGACTTTTGAGGGTGGGGTAAGCAAACCCGGAACAGGCGTACAGCAGACCAAAACAGGTTATTATTTAAGGAAATTCATGGGCGATTACGAAACTGCAGGCAACTATGGCAGTACCTACCACAATTTTAATTATTTCAGGTATGCTGAGGTGCTGTTAAACTTCGCCGAAGCAGAAAATGAATATTTGGATGCGCCTTCTGCTGACGTATATAATGCCATTGTGCAGATCAGGAAACGGGCAGAAATTATCCAGAACAGTACACCCGCAACAACTTATGGTTATGGTTTAAAGGATAACATGACCAAGGATGAAATGCGTACGGTGATCAGAAACGAAAGAAGAATAGAACTGGCATTTGAAGAACATCATTTTTGGGATATCAGACGCTGGTTAACTGCAAAACAGGTGCTTACCGGAACACTACATGGCAAAAAAATCTTACGTGCCAATTCTGGGCTGGTGAGTTACGAAACCAAGGATGTGCAACAGGTAAGCTTTGGCAATGCAAACCGCTACCTGTTCCCGATACCCAACAGCGAAATGATCAGAAACGGAAACCTGGTACAAAACCCTGGCTGGTAAGTTTTGCCGATCTCAAAAAAATAAAACCATCAACAAAATATAACACTGATGAAAAGAATTATTCTACTCTTTATATTATCCGTTGCAGTACCCTTCCTGTTATTTGCACAGCAAAGAGTTACCGGAACGATAAGGGATAGCCAGGGACCAATACCAGGTGCCACAGTTACCGAAAAAAATGTGCCCAATAACGCAACAGGTACAAACTCCGATGGAAAATTTACCATTGTGCTCAGGGGGAAAACCAACGTGCTGGTGATCAAAAGCATTGGTTATAGAACTCAGGAAATAAGGGTTACTGGCGATGTTTTATCTGATACTTATCTGCAATCAGAAAGCAAAGGGCTTGATGAGGTAGTGGTGCAGGGATTTTCAAACAAGACCAAAATTACCAGCACAGGTTCTGTAAGTACCATCTCTGCTGAAAAAATCAGGAACATTCCAACCTCAAGTGTGCAGAACACCTTGCAGGGACGTTTACCGGGTTTTACCTCTCAGCAAAGATCAGGTCAGCCGGGTAAAGATGCTTCCGATTTCCAGATCCGGGGGATCAGCTCGTTAAACAGCAATGGCAACAAACCTTTGATCATTGTGGATGATATCGAATATACATACGAGCAATTATCGCAGATCAACGTAAATGAAATTGAAAGTATTTCCCTGTTAAAGGATGCAGCAACCACAGCTATTTATGGTATCAAAGGTGCCAATGGTGTTTTGGTTGTGCAAACCAGAAGGGGAGAAGTGGGTAAACCGACCGTTAATTTCAGGATCGAAGGTGGGGTACAGAATCCGGTTAAAACACCAAAATTTTTAAATGCCTATCAAACCGCTCTTTTAAGAAACGAAGCGTTAAAAAATGATGGCCTGCAGCCTGATTTTACCCAGGCAGATCTCGATCTGTTCCAAAATGGAAGTGATCCATACGGGCATCCGGATGTAAATTGGTACGATGTTGTTTTTAAACCCGCATCGCTGCAGGCCAATACCAATATCGATATTTCGGGCGGTACACCCAATGTAAAGTATTTTATCTCCGCAGGTGCATTAACCCAAAATGGTTCTGTACGCGATTTCTCCGGTCCGCAAAGTGAAGTAAACAGCAATTTCTTTTACCATAAATATAATTTCAGAACAAACTTAGACTTAAAAGCAACCAAAACCCTCGATTTAAGGATCGATTTAACCGGAAGATTTGGCGATATTAATGCACCAAAGGCAAATAGTGGCTTGCTTGGCGAAATTTATCAGTACAACCGGATTTCACCGTATGCTGCTCCGGTACTCAATCCAAATGGAAGCTATTCTTACAACCCTAAATCTTTAGGGGCCGATAACCTGCCTACTATTAACTCAAGGTTGGCCACACAGGGCTACAACAGAGAAAGAAGCACTGATTTTAATATTTTGGTACAGGGTACACAAAAACTCGATTTCCTTACCCAAGGACTATCATTTAACGGAAAGGTAGCCTATGCCAGCACCACAAAATTAGAACGTGGCTTGCAAAGGTTTGATGACCCTCCGGTTTACCGTTATAACCCAACAACAGATACCTATGCCATGCGCCCGGGTACGCCGAGATACGTACTTTCGCCACTGAGTTTGATCAGCAGACCGGGTTCTACCTATAAATCGGTAACTATACAGGGAATTTTAAACTACAACAGGGATTTCGGTAACCATAATATCAACGGATTAGCCGTATTCAATCAAAATACCACCAGCGATCTTTCTATCTTGCCTGCCAATTACCGTGGTTATAGCTTTAGGGTAGGTTATGGCTATAAACGCAAATACCTGATCGATTTTAACAGTGCCTACAATGGTACCGATAGGTTTTTAAAACATTATGGATATTTCCCTGCCGTTTCCGCTGCATGGAATATCTCCGAAGAGAATTTTATCAAGGATAAAGCGAAATTTATCGATTTTATCAAGTTGAGAGCTTCTTACGGACTGGTAGGCTCGGATGTGGTAGATGGTAACAAATACCTTTATATCCAGCAGTACGATCAGTCTAGCAGCTATAACTTTGGGGTGAGTCCGGTAAAATATCCGGGCTTTTCAGAGGGAACTTTGGGCAATCCCGATGTAACCTGGGAAAAATACAAAGAGCTGAATATTGGTCTCGAATCTAACTTCCTGAAAGGTAAATTTGCTTTAACGGTGGAGTATTACCGCAACATCAGGGATGATCAATTGATCAACAGAAACTCCGTGTCAGCCATTTTAGGCGTTGGTTTACCAAAAGATAACCTGGGCAGTGTACTTAACCAGGGGGTTGAGGGTACCTTCAATTACCGTCCGAAAATTGGCAACCTTTTAATGGATTTTGGTTTGGTATTTACCTATAACAAAAATAAGGTGTTGTTTAAAGATGAACCTTTTCCTGATTATCCTTACCTGTTAGAAACCGGTAAACCGATTGGCCAGCCATTTGGTTATACCTGGATCGGCTATTATAAAGATCAGGCCGATATTGCAAATAGTGCTAAACCGCTCGGTACGGTGCCGATACAGCCTGGAGACTTAAAATATGCCGATTTAAATAATGATGGTGTAATTAATGATAAAGATAAATCGGCCATTGGTAAACCAAACTTTCCGCCGAACCTAACCTTAGGTTTGCCGATCAACTTTACCTACAAAAACTTCTCGGTGAACATACTGTTTCAAGGCCAATTGGGTTACAGTTTAATTTTGGGCAGCAATGCGATAGAGCCTTTTCAAACACAGTTACAGGATATCCACCTGCAAAGATGGACACCAGCGACTGCCGAAACGGCTAAATTCCCAAGATTGTCTACCCTGAATAATTCGGTAAACAGTCCGAGTGCGTTCCCTTCCGATTTTTACCTCATTGATGCAAAATACATCAGGTTAAAAACGGTAGAGCTGCATTACCAGCTGCCAAGCAAATGGCTTCCCTTCGGAATCAATAAGCTCAATGCTTATGTGAGTTCGTATAACCTGGCCACCTGGACCAATTATTCGCTCTATCAGCAGGATCCTGAGGTAGCAAGTGGTTCGCAGGGAGATTCGTATCTGAACCAAAGGGTTATTAATCTTGGTGTACAGATCGGTTTTTAAATATAAAATTGAAAAGATAATTTAAGAAAGTACAAAATGTTCCCGACGCTTTCCGACCTGTTTGAATATGTATTTGGTTTTGGGATTCCGCTTCCCATTCAAACTTTCGGTCTTTTTGTAGCGTTGGCTTTTGTACTTTCTTATTTTGTTTTTAAGTCGGAATTTAAACGGAAAGAAAAAGAAGGTTATATCAAACCTTTTATGGGAAAGGGGGTACTCACACATCCTTACCAGTTAATGGATACCCTGATTTTTTGGTGCGCCATATGCGGATTTGTAGGCGCAAGGTTGTTCAGTTTCTTCGAAAATATAACACTATTTATTGCCGACCCGATGCCGCAGTTGTTATCGGCAAACGGCTGGACTTTTTTAGGCGGCCTTGTATTTGGGGCCCTGATTTATCTGTACATCGGGCATAAATACGGAATGAAACTGATCGTTCTGGCCGATATTGGCTCGCCCGGCATGCTCGTGGCTTATGCTGTTGGAAGAATGGGTTGCCAGCTATCAGGAGATGGCGACTGGGGAATTGTTAATGCCCGGCCCAAACCCGGTTGGTTATCGGCATTGCCCGATTGGATGTGGTCTTTTAATTTTCCGCACAACGTATTAAACAGCGGGGTTTTAATTCCAAACTGTAGGGGTAATCACTGCAGGGTACTGGTAGAGGGCGTTTACCCGACATCATTTTACGAAATCGTGATCATTTCCACAGCTTTTTTAATTCTTTGGCTGCTCAGAAAAAAGATAAAAAGATCGGGTGTGGTTTTCTGCCTGTTTCTCCTCATCAATGGTTTAGAAAGATTTTTTATCGAACAAATAAGGGTGAACCATTTTTACCAGATCCTGGGTTTTAACCTTACCCAGGCACAGTTAATCTCATTGCTGATGTTTGTGGGAGGGGTTTTGGGATTGATTGCGATTTATAGAAAGCCATCAAACATGTCAAAATTTAGCTAACCGTATACGGGATAATTTCCAATCCAAACCAAAATCCATGAAAAAAATTCTATTCGCTACACTTGTGGTTTTTTGCTGCATGGCATGCCGTAAAACCGATGTTGATAACCCGCCAAGTCCGGGAAGGGTAATTAAATCCTTTAAAATAGGCAGTGCCCAGATCGGGAATGAAGCCATTACCTTTACCAACGATTCGTCGAAAGTCCTGGTCACTGTACAAAGAGGCACTGATATATCTGCCATTGTACCTCAAATTACCATCTCAGACGGCGCCACAATCAGTCCGGCAAGTGGCTCAAAAATCAATCCCACCCTGAGCAACAATAAGGTAGTGTATAAGGTAACTGCACTTTCAGGGCAAAGCATGAACTGGTACGTAGAGTTTAAGTTTTTCTCCAATCCTGATATTGATGCTGGCCTAAAACTGATCCCCAATACCGGAAACTGGGATGCAAAGGTTAAGGCCTACCAGGATTTGGCTTACGATAATTTTTTAACCTGTTATACCGGCTGGAATGGAGGAGATGGGTGTTTTAGTTTGAAAATGCCGGATGGAAATATTTTCTGGTCCTTCCAGGATAGTTTTTATGGCATTGTTGAGGCCAACCGCAACAGAGATCCTGCCAAAAATACCTTTGTTCGTAATGCCGCTTTTATGCAGGAGGGCAGTTCACCTACCGCCGCAAAACTGCAATTAAACCCATTGGATGGGGCAGGAAAGGGTAAAACATGGATTATCGTGCCCGGAGCACCAGATGGCGACAAAGATTTATATTGGCCGGGCCCGGCACAGATTGTGAATGGCGAAGCGCAAATGTTATTAGATCGTTTAAAGCTCGATGGCAGTGGAAACCTCTACCATTATGCCACCGAAATCGGAGTATTTTCACTTCCGGATATGAAATTGAAACGCATTTACCAGAATGCTTATATCGGTGCTTTCAGTTTCGATTCCAGTCTGTTCAATTGCTCCGATGGCTACAGTTATATTTATAACAGCAAAAGCACCGGCATCTGCGGAGCAAAAATATTTGTGGCACGGGTGGCCAATCACGACCTTACCTCGCCATGGCAATATTATACCAAAACCGGTTGGGTAACTACCGCACCAACAAACGAAGATGATTTTGTGACGATTGCCGAGAATAATGCATCGATGCCGACTGTATTCGAAGAAAATGGTAAAACTTATATGGTCTCGCAGGGGACCTGTTTAGGTTTAACTATCGACATCTGGGAAGGTACCAGTCCGCTGGGACCGTTCATAAACAAAAGAACCATTTATAAAATACCCGATCGCTATTCGGGTGCATCTGGCCAGAACCCTGAATTCTTAACTTATAATTCATTTGTTCACCCCAGTTTATCGAAAGACGGCGAATTGGTGATCACCTATAACATCAATCCGGTAGGTTTTGGCAATAACTTTAACGGTCCCGGTACAGCTGATAATTACCGCCCGCACGTAGTGAGACTGTACAACTGGAAATAACCCTGATTGTGTAACATTTATAAATTATTGAATAAACACTTGCTAAATCGATTTAATATATAGATATTAGAATGTCTTTTTAACAAAAGCAACAGTTAACCAAATATAAAATGGCCGTAAAATATCTTGTTTTCGGCAAAGACCAAAAAACGACCACATGCAAAAGGTTCCTTTTACCGACAAGAAATTTCTGACCACACTAATTTTTGTGACTTCATTATTTACCCTATGGGGCATATCGATGACGATGGGCGATGTACTGAACAAACATTTTCAGGAAGTGTTAAACGTATCCAAAGCCCAGTCGGGATTGGTGCAGTTTTCGATATTTGGTGCCTATTTTGTAATGGGCATACCCGCCGGCCTTTTCATGAAAAAGTTTGGCTACAAAAAAGGTGTGCTTTTGGGCCTTTCCTTATACGCAATAGGTTCGTTTTTGTTTTATCCTGCGGCAAATGCCGAATCGTTTGGATTTTTCAGGTTCGCACTTTTTATATTGGGTTGCGGCATGTCGACACTGGAAACGGTAGCGCATCCTTTTATGGCCTCACTTGGCGATCAGCGCACCAGCGATCAGCGTGTAAATTTTGCGCAGTCGTTTAATGCCGTGGGTACATTAATCGGTCCGGCATTAGGTTCATATTTTTTATTCGGAAACGAACATGCCGGAGGCGGACTAGGGTCTGTAAAGGTACTTTATGTAGCCATTGCCATCGTGATTACCATAATAGCCATTTCATTTTCATTCGTTAAAGTGCCCGATACCACCGATCCCCACGTTGTGGCCAGTTTACCCGATGATGCTGTAAATGTAGATCCTACACCGCAGAAATCTTTATTTGCCCATACCCATTTTAAATGGGCGGTTGCAGCGCAGTTTTTTAATGTGGCTGCACAAGGTGGAACATGGGCCTTTTTCATCAACTATGCCCACGAAAAAATGGGTTTTAGCAACGAAAAAGCAGGGTATTTTATGGTCATATTTATGGCCATGATGCTTGCCGGACGCTTTTTAGGTACCTATTTAATGACATTTATCGCGCCCAATAAATTGCTCGCTACTTTTGCCGTGGGTAATATTGTAATGTGCCTCATCGTTGCCCAAAGCTTTGGCCTTGTTTCTTTCATTGCCCTGTTGATGATCAACTTCTTCTTTAGCATCATGTTTCCGACCATATTTACCCTCGGGATCAAAAATTTGGGTAAACATACGCAACAGGCTTCCTCCTATATCTCAATGGGGGTAGTTGGCGGGGCGGTATTGCCGTTTTTAATGGGATTGGTTGCTGTACATGATGTGGCCACAGCCTATTATCTTCCAATTGTATGTTATATTGTTATTTTCTTGTTTGCCGCAAAGTTTAGTTCGCCCATAAAACGCTAAATTAGCCCCATCAAAAACCTGCCCGTGGAAAAGAAAATATCAATAATTGAAGTTGCAAAACGCCTGGATGTATCGCCAACTACCGTGTCGTTTATTTTAAACGGACGGTCGAAAGAAAAACGCATTAGCGACGAGATCAGGGATAAAGTATTAAAATTTGTAGAAGAAATCGGTTACAAACCCAATTCGCTCGCCAGAAGTTTGCGTACAGGAAAAACCAATACCATCGCGTTGATGGTAGAAAGTATTTCAGATCCGTTTTTTGGACATATCGCACGAAACATTGAAGAAAAGGCCTATAAAAGTGGTTATAAAATCCTGTATAGCAGTACCGGGAACAATACAGAAAAGACAAAAGAATTTCTGAAAATGTATGAAGAAAGGCATGTTGATGCCTATATCATCGCCGCTCCGGAGGGAATTGAAGGGGAACTCCAGGCCATCATCGATTCCGGAAAACCAGTGCTTCTTTTTGATAGGTACCTGAAAGGCCTGAAAACGGATACGATCCTGGTCGATAATTACCAGAGTACGGCGAAAGCCGTGGAAGAGCTGATTCAATCAGGTTTCAAGAACATCGCGTTTATCACTTTGGATTCGTTGCAATCGCAAATGAACGACAGGCTTTTAGGTTATGAAGAAACCCTTAAGAAACACAAACTGCCTCAATACCTGAAAGAAATATCATACGATTTTCCGCCGGAAAAAGTGACCGCACATATTGAAGCATTTTTACAACGCAGGGGAGAGATAGATGCCGTAGTATTTGCAACCAACTATTTATGTGTATATGGTTTAAAAGCAATTGAAAAACTAGGGTTAACGATTCCAAAAGATCTTGGCATAGTTGTATTTGATGACCAGGACCTTTTCGAACTGTATAAACCACAGATTACCGCAATAGCCCAACCCATTGAAGAAATTGCTAACCAGATTATATCCGTGCTGCTCAATAAACTGAATAGCCCTGTTAAAACAAAAAAGATACAAACCATCATACTCAATGCCGAGATGATTATCAGAGGATCATCATCACGGGCATAATAAAACAGTAAACGAGGAAAAATATTAGGGAAATGCTAAAACGATTTAGCTAAAATAAGTCTAAAAATGGTTAAAATAGTATTAGGAGTCGATATTGGCGGCTCGCACATTACATCAGAACTGGTTGATCTCGAAAAAAAAGAGGGCATCAAATCAAGCTGGTACCGGAACAAGATCAATACAAACGGGTCTGTAGAGGAGATTATCGATGCCTGGGCAGATAATATCGAAAAGTCGATCGGTAGTAGTGCAATAAAACCTCAGCGTATCAGCATTGCCATGCCAGGTCCGATGGATTACAAAACCGGTATCTGTAAAATAAAAGACCAGAATAAATACGAAAATCTTTACGGCCAGAACGTAAAGGTTTTATTGGCGCAAAGACTGGGCTATGAGGAGGGAGTGCTTCATTTTATTAATGATGCGGCTTCTTTTCTTCAGGGTGAATTGTTTTCGGGCAGCATCAGCGAGTTCGACGAAGCCATTGGCCTTACCCTTGGTACGGGCCTGGGCACTTCACATACCGTTAAAGGGGCTGCCCAGGATTCTAACCTTTGGAAAACGCCTTTTTTGAAAGGAATCGCTGAAGATTATATCTCAACCAGGTGGTTCATTTCAAGGTTTGCCGAATTGAGTGGGATCAAAGTAGAAGATGTAAAGGATCTGGTAGAGAATCATCATCTTTCACCCAGTTTCCAGCTGGTGTTCGATGAGTTCAGTAAAAACCTGGCTTCCTTTTTATACCTCTTTATCAAAAAGAAAAGGCCATTGGCGGCTGTAATTGGTGGCAATATTGCCAAAGCAGAACACTATTTTCTAGATAACACAAGGAAATACCTTACTGAAATTATGGGCTACAGCTTTCCGGTACGCACTTCGCTTTTAGGCGAGGAAGCAGCTATTTTAGGTGCTGGTGCCAGTTTTTATAATTAAATTTAATTCTGATGGGATATTTAAGATTTAAGATCTGCGGAATATTGTTGGCCGCCTGTTCAATGGTAAATGCACAACAAACCGACGAACAGAAAAAAGCAGAAGACTGGGCCAATTTCCAGAAAATGGTAGAAAAACGCTACCATGAAGACTGGCCCTGGTTAAAACGTTACGAAGGTGATAACGAAAAATTACCGCCACCAGCCAAAGGTGAAAAACGGGTGGTATTTATGGGCAATTCGATTACCGAAGGCTGGATCAATACGGATGCTGATTATTTTAAAAAACACGCGTACATTAACAGGGGCATAGGCGGACAAACTACTCCACAGATGCTGGTGAGGTTTAGGGAAGATGTAATCAACCTCAAACCAACAGCGGTGGTTATTTTAGCCGGAATAAATGATATTGCCGAAAATACCGGCCCATCGAAAATTGAAAATGTTGCAGGGAACATCTTCTCGATGGCCGAACTGGCAAAAAACGCACACATTAAAGTGATCCTGTCATCGGTTTTACCAGCTTATGCTATTCCATGGAAACCAGGCCTCGATCCAAAAGAGTCTATTGCTAAATTGAATAAAATGCTTAAAGATTACGCTATGAAACATCACCTGGGTTATATCGATTATTTTACCGCAATGGTAAATGCTGATCGGGGACTTAAAAATGAACTGGGAACCGACGGTGTTCATCCCAATCTGGCGGGATATAAGGTGATGGAACCCCTTGCCGACAAAGAAATCGCAAAAGCTTTAAAATGAAAAAGCTGATCTGATTACCTTCATAAAATAGACATTACGTTACTAACCAAAATATAAACCATTGATGAGAAAACGCTATATATTTCTGTTATCCTTGTATTTAATCACCGCTGTACTGCCTTCAATGGCCCAGGTGATTACTCCATCTGCAACTTTAAAACCCTGGAATGCCAAATGGATCGCTGCCAGAGGCGACGAAGGACGGGCATACGGCGTTTACCACTTCCGTAAAAATTTTAGCCTGAATTCGAAACCAGCTACATTTAAAATCCATGTATCGGCCGATAACCGCTATAAACTTTATGTGAATGGCACATTGGTCTCATTGGGCCCCGCCCGTGGCGATACCTATTTCTGGAATTTCGAAACCGTTGATCTTGCGCCCTACTTAAAAACAGGTAAGAACTTAGTTTCAGCACTGGTTTTTAATGAAGCCGAATACCGTCCGGAGGCGCAGATTACCGTCCGTACCGCATTTATCCTGCAGGGAAATTCTGCCGATGAAGAAATCCTGAATACCAATAAAAG
>Ga0163161_10000045_pt1 | contig 130284 bp, 107 predicted proteins | sample S45metaG_FD_129847 | JGI IMG/M metagenome (GOLD analysis project Ga0163161, IMG submission 129847) | Switchgrass rhizosphere microbial communities from Kellogg Biological Station, Michigan, USA - S4-5 metaG | ecosystem: Host-associated > Plants > Roots > Rhizosphere > Soil | place: USA... | reverse complement strand
TTTTATTCCAAAGTGTGCAGCCGACTTTTTGCCTCTGGGGTTTGAGTCAAGTAGCTTAAAGGAGGTCAAATATAATCTTCTCTCCCAAATTTTACAGTAACGCCGAGCTGGCACTTCAGAAACCAGATGCGTCCAGGCTTAAGCTTGAAACCATTTTTAGCTGACTATGCCTGGTCTGTTGAGCCCTTAAGCGCATAAATTCTTTGCTGTGAGGTCCACCGAGCAGAACTTGATATACTCAAGCAAACATCTTCGTTTTTAAAGGGGTTTTTAAGCACACTGTGCCAGCGAAAACGCTAATGGGATCACCAAATTGAAGTCAATAATAGCAGGCTTAAAACGGCTATAAATCAGTCAAGTGCACACTTTTACTGGTATATACTGGCCACTTTAGCTGAAAAGAAAGTGGCCACTTTGCGTAAAAAACGGTGGCCACTTTTTGGATAATCCCCAGCCTGATGTACAGAAACTACTTTAAAGGGATCACTGGATGAGAAAATCAGTTTGGTAAGATTCATTATTTCTTAACGAATTACAACCAGACTTATCATAAAAACCACCAAAATTGGGGAAGAACCAGTTTCATTGAAATATGCAATATGTCTACATTCCGAAAAGCACAAGTCATCAACCCCGCTACCACTAATGGACGGATGTGTTAGTGAGGAAATACCGTTGGTCTTAACGAGACGCTAAAATGGGTTCAACCTTTCACAAAAAAATAGTTAAAATCCTAAAATATCTCTAATCAATTCTTCATCTAATCCAACTAAAGAAAGAGAACACAAATTGTTATCGTTATCTACACCTAAACCGCAAATCTTGGTGATAGCATAGGTCTTTGGGGGACATTTACACCAGGAAAAATGTAAAGAGCTATCGGAGCGTAATATCTGAACAGGGTTTGAAATTTCTAATTCACTGTCATCGTCAATATAACATTCAAATAACTCATCGTCATTAAAGGGACTATCTATACCCGACACAACAGTATCCTCTTGAATAGCTACCAATGTAATCTCGTATAACTGCTTTGTTTCTTTATTAAACCTAAACTCGATAAAATTTTCGCCCTCCAAATTCCTTGCATAAACAGTTTCAGGCAAAAAATGAGACCTTTGAAATTTTAAGGTAAAAGGTATTGGGTTAAGCGAACTATAGGTATTAAGTTCTGCAAAGGGTTTAAAATTGACTTTCTTAAAATATACTTTCATAACTATTATCTAAAGTGAATAACTGCTGGCAATTCTCCTTTTTCCCTTGGTGGACCAAACATAATTTCATTACCATTTGAATAATACATTTTTCTATATTGGATGGGACCCCGAGACAAGACATCATCAATTGCAGAATGTAAAGATCTCTGATATGTCTGCCCTATAAGTTTCAGATAATTTGGCCCAAATTTTGCTCCGTTTCCTGCACGCTCTTCAAGATGTTTCATTGCGTGAGGAGAGACAAAAACGCTTTTTTCTCCCGTGGTATATGTATATAGTTTAGGAATACCAAAGTTACCTAACATCTCACCAGGATTGCTTACAGGAAGTTGAAACTTAAAACTTGCAGCAGACTGCTGTTGCATTAAAAGCGACATACCTAATAAATCTTCGGGATCCCCTTCACCACTCATAAATGCTTTCAGTATTAGGGCATACCTTCCAACTGCAGTGAAGCTCATTCCAAAATTCGTCCACTTATCAAGAAATTGTTTTGTTGCTATGTTCCCTTTCGTAACCTTGTTAAGTGTGTATCCATCCTTGGTTTTGCGAATAATCGTTCCAGGTGAGTTAACAATATTTTTTCCTTCTTCAATTTCCTGATCTTTTTCAGTATCCTGCTCCCCAGATGCTTTATAGACATTTTCGACATCATCACTTGTGAGTCCGTTTTCTCTCATGAAATCTTCCGTAGACATTCCATCTGGATCTATAAATCGAATGGGGTTGTTTAATCCATAATTATAGGGTGAAACATCATCAAAGTCTCCAGCTAGTGGATCTATGACATTCCACCTACCAATCACTGGGTCATAGAACCTTGCGCCGTAATCATACATTTTCTCCTGATCCTGTTTCTCCTTGCCGTTGTACTGGAACTTGTTCTCCACACCTACCAGGTTCCTCTGGATGTCCAGCCCAAAGGCATAATAATCCGTCTCCTGGATCTTTCTTACCGCTCCCCCGCTGATATCAAAGTACACCCTTCCGTTACCCAGGTGGTCTGTCAGCGTGTGTTCGTAGCTATAGCTCGTCGCACTGATACGCCTCACCCTGCCCGTCTCTGTCGCCACATACTTTAGGTCCCCGTCCTCGTATTGGATACCGCTAATATACTCATTATTTATATTTACGGTCCCGCTGACAAGTTTTTTTAGTTTATTGCCGTTTGCATCATAGGTATAGGTGATCAGTGCACCGTTTGCATTCATGCTTTCCGGAAGGTTCAGCCAGTTATAGGCAATACCCGTTAGGTTGTTCCCTACATTTACCGAATTGATCCGACTCTTCATGTTCCCGTTTACATCGTAGGTATAGGCCATGGAGCCCGGAAGCTGAAAAGAAGCCGAGGTATTGGCATTTGCATCACCCACACCGTTCAGTCTATGGCCCGTATAACTATAGTTCAGCTGATCTACAACAGCCGTCAGCGATTTCCGCTGGAGGCTCGTAATATTCCCCATCCCGCTATAAGCAATGGTCTCGTCATTGCCATCATGGCTCAGTGCGCTCAGCAGCCTGTTAATCCTATCGTAAGTATAGGTATATTTTTTGTTGACCAGTGTACCCGTGCCCCATTTCTGCTGGCTGATGTTCCCGTTGTACTGCGTCACCAGCCCCGTAGAATCCAGCTCGTATTTAAGCTCCTGGGTAAACAGCGGTGCGGCCTGCGAGCTCAGCCAGCCGCGCGGATTATACCTGTATTTTACCGTCTGGGCAAAACTGGCCCCATTATCAGTGCTGTGCAGGCCCTTCTCCAGCTGTTGCCCTATTTCATTATAACTGTTTTTCGAAAGGTAAACCAAAGGGTTCGCGGTTGCATCATTGTCACCCGTCCGCTGTCGGGTAGAGATTTTCCTTCCCATGTGGTCATAGCCATACTCATTGTACACATAAAGCTTCTGTACCCCTGCAACATAGTGTTTCCTTGTACAGCTGACTATTTCCCCCGCAAAGTTATAGGTAAAGCTGGTCTGATCATAACTGTTGGCCGCTGTCACGCCGCCCTTATAGTGCTGCTGCCAGCTTCTTGCTATCTGCCCTTCTTCATCGTAATAGTTCACCGTCCATAAAAAGGTATCGGCAGTCCCCAGTACCAAAGTTTTACTTGCTGTAAGCAGTCCACTGGTCTTATTGCTGTAACTTGCACTCTGGTTGTCCGGGATCCCGGGGATATCATAATCGTCATAATAGTTCACCACCTCGGTACGCATGTCCACCGTATTCTGCGGCATGGACTGGTTGCTATAACCGTACATGTTGCCTACCCCGTTTGTACGTACCTCCCAGTTGTTCACCTGAGTCTCGAACAGCTCCTGTATCTGTGCCCTGTTCCACACCCTGTTACGCTCTGTGCCGGACATCACCAGGCGTCCCAGCGCATCGTACTTGCGGAAGGTATGGTAGGCACCCGGAACAAAGCCCGCGACCAGTTCGGTCTGCTGGCGGGCATCCTGGGTAAAAACAAGTTGGTCAAGTTTGTTGTATACCATGTTCTCCCATCCCTTGCCCGGGAGCTTTTTCTCGATCAGGCGCCTTCTCCCGTCATAACGGTACTGATAACAGACCAGGTCCAGCTCGCCCTGGTCGGGAAGTGCCGTCCCATCAGGGCTGGCCCCAACGGGAAGGACAAAGCTCAGGTTCCCAAAATCATCATAGACATAATAGGTCGACAGTACCTGTACCGCTGTGGCCCCAAGGTTGAATACCCGTTTGAGCACCACCCGGCCTTCCTTATCCTTATATTCTTCGGTTGTACCGACCTTACCGTCAGCAGGCATCCAGTTCTCATCTTTTGAAATGCTCAGGTACAGCTGGCCTGCCCCATAATATCCGTTAACACCAAGGACCCGCTCATGCTCGTGCCCTATGGCCGTTACTGCAGCAGCGCTGTACATCCGTACCGCAAAGCCCGTAGTGGAATAGGCCGTAGAACTGTTATTGGTCCCATAACCTGCCAGTACCGACCTGCCGGAAGCAGCTGTCCTGGTGCCCGGCTGCCATACCGCACCGGGGGCTCCCTGCTCAAGGATCCGGTTCAAAGGGGATGCTTCAAATACGGTTTGCGAAAAAGCAGCACCGGGTATAGGCAGGACCCCAGGTGAATTCCAGGTCCCATCTCCGGGAGAGGTGTAAAAGGAATTCTGGTCACTTATCCCCGAAGCCTTATAACTCCCGTTACTGGTGGTAGCGGGTGCTGAATAGGGCAGGTGCTTCTTGTCCTCACGCCCAAAGGCATCATAGCCAATAGGGGTCACCAGGTCCCTTTTGGTTGGGCTGCCCTGCCACTGTACCGTCTGCAAAGGACGCCCAAGGCCATCGAAATACTGGATTGTGCTGTTAACAGAATCCACCGGCAGACCGGCGAGGCTCTCAACCGTTTTATGGCCCGCAGCACGTACCGTGATTTCCTGGACATAGTTCTGGGTATTGCTTAGGGTTTGCGAAGATGCCGCATGGGCAAGCGCTAACGCAAAAAAAATTACATATAATAGCTTTTTCATGGGGCAGGTTTATGGCTTGAAATGATAAACATAAGAGTTAACAGTATGTCCGTTCTGATCCTTAATTGTCGGAAGACGCTGAAAATTATCAGACTTATAACAAACGGTTTCCTTTGGACAAGGAAGGCTGGTCGTGCTTACGAGGGGCTTATAGATGTTGGCTGTATCTGCTTGGGAAACCAACAGAATCATAGAACCAAAACTTGCTCCGTTATAGATCCTAACATTTCTTCTGTAGGAAACTACAAAGCCATCCTTTATTACAAAGGTGTCCCGTATCTCGATCTTTGATTGACCACTATAACTGCTCAAAATTTGCTGCTGCTTTGTAGAAGCTGATACCTTATAGCAAATTAGAAGGATAACCATGATATATAAATATTTCGTATTCATTGTGAGAACGTTTGTAGCTTGAAGTGTTAGCGTATACTTAATGATTGTTTGTTAACATTTATTAATCAAGTGGCGGGCAGCTTCCGCTACTCATAATAAACTGGAGATTCTCATTACCAAAAGTACCCAGCGTGATATTGCTCCAGGTTCCACCAAGGTGACACTCATAATTACTGCTGTTCCTTTTCAATAATGTCGCCCCGACAGTGCCCGTATTGGTAATCGTAATGCTATATGTTCCTTGTGGTATGGTTACAGTAGCGCTACTCTGCCCCTTTGTAGTTACTGTTGTATTATAAATAACATTTGTAGAAAGGTTTTTCAGGGCTACTTTGATGCTGCTTGTTGTATTTTGCGCGTTTGTTACGTAAAACATTATTACAGGGACATAACACAATCCGCTGACATTCACTAAGGACCCTTCGAAGTTTACCTTGGCCTGTGCCTGTGCATCTGCGTCAGCTTGTGAAATCTCAGAGGTATAAGTACCGGCCGCTACGTTGATCACCATTGGTGTTGGCAGGCTTCCTGTTGCACAATTGGTCCTGCTGAACGTACCGGTTTTTGCAACGTTGTAATAATAGCACTTTCCAACGAGGTTAGCATTTGCCTGTCCCTTTGCGTTCACTTCATTCTGGGCCAGAGCATCTGCATCAGCCTGAGATATATTGGAGGCATAACTACCTGTCCCTACAGAATAAGTTGTAAAGGTGCCCGTTTTCCCATCATTACAGTCATTTTTTTGATAGGCGCCAGATTTAAGTGTGTTAAAATAAAAGATCTGTGCTGCCGTGGCCGCAGGCGAGAAATTATACTTGTAATGATTTAAGATATTTTTATCCTGATCCTTTACCAGGCTTAATCTGCTCAAAGCATCGTATTGATAGCTTTTTTCCCTACCAGATTTATCTATGACAGATCTTACCTGTCCTCTGGCAGATATATATCCCATCGTATTCATTAATGCGCCTTCCGGATATATCCGCAATTCATCAATCAAGGTATAGCCAGATAATGTTGCCGGTAAGGTTGTGTAGGATGTGGATGAGAAAGTCCAGTTGCCACCGTTATTTTTATACCAGAAACTGACCTTATATTTTCGCCCACCTGTCAAAGCCGCCAGGGTTGGGAGCGTAAGGGGAGCACCGTTCAAAAGCCTGCTTTTTAAACCAATCTTACAATCGGTAGATGACCCTGTAATTTGTTCTTCAAATCCGTCATAATAAATCTCCGTACTTTTAGCGTTTGCAACCTGAGCAATAGGTAGTGTATGGTTATATCCCCAAAGAATAGCAGATGATATTCCATTTGCGGCATTTATCTGGGAGAGGTTCGCCAAACTGTCATATATATAACTGCTGCGATTTTTATATGCTGCATCTTTGTTAAAAAGTGCTTTTGGTGTATTATAAGGCAAGTAACCCATAGCAGAGCCAGAGAACTTGAATGAACTTAATAAAATTGGCGAGGCAGTCTCCAAACTAAAATCGGTATCTTTAAAGAAAGGATTTACAGTATTGTATGTTGTAGTCGTCCCTGATAATATTTTAACATTTCCCGTACCAGGATCGGTCAGGTAACTTACAGATTCAATGGGGAGCGAGGTCAGGTTCTTCGTAATCATCTGATCTATAAAAGCGGTACCCGAAGCATAGTCCTGAGGATAAAGTGTAATACCCGTTACCCGCTTTCCATCCGTTCTGACCTGTTCGGTTCTGGTCAATAATTTATTCAGGGGATTATCGTAAAACATATTAGTTGTTGTGATAACCGGATTTGCGCCATCAAAAACACTGTCCACCCTCGATACGGGAACATATGGATAAGTGTAAAATTTGTAGGCCCCACCCTCATAAAGATAAGGTCCGCCGAGTCCTTGGCCATATTCATAGAAATGACAGATCTGATATCTTCTCGCATCAGACATCCTAACATAAGTCTTTTCGTTTCGCAATGGCTGATAGCTTATCGCCCTACTCTTCAATTTCACACCGGCGCTGTTATAGATGGCTTCATACTTTAGCTTGCCGCGCTCCAGGGATAGTGAGGTATATCCGTTGGTGATATCTTTGTCTGGATACAAAGAGTTTAATGTTCCTTCATCTAAATGGCCATCATCAAAATTAGTATACTTACTAACGATAAAACTATTATCCTGAAAAACCTCTGCAACTTCCGAATAACCTATCGGACTACCTTCTGAATTTTCACTTTGTGGCAACACCGAATTTCGCGATTTTAAGCGTGCTTTAAATGATTCACCCGTAGGTAGTCTATGTTCACCAAAACTAAATTCGTGGACAGGCATACTTTTAGAATATCCACTGGACACCATATTGACCTGTGTTGGCGAGACAAAATTTTTGACGTAAAAGTAACGGGTACTTTTTATCGCTCTTGAAACGGGATCATAGTCGTGAATAGCTTTAATTCTTAGCCCTCCACCGCTCTTTTGAACGGTAGGCAAGCCATGGGCCCGGTCAACCATTTGTCCTGTAAACTCATTTGATTCAAAATAAAACAGCTTGTATCCACCTGTTGGAAAGATAATTTTGCGTAGCGTTTCGGCAGTAACTTTAGCCGGGTCTGCAGGTCTTGGTGCCGCATAATTGCTTGATGTAATGGTGCCCCTATAATAACCCCAATCATCATCTAAACCGGTCAGATATCCCGGAAGTTTAGAGCTTTCATCATAATAGAACCGATATGGTGGAATAGTATCAGCAGCAGTTGCAGATGGGTTACTTTCTTTCAATGATAGTAATGTCAAACGCCTTGTTGTATCACTAGTATAATTGAAGTTAAATCTTTTTATAGATTGATTGGTAGATTTGTCTTTCAGAGAAACCCGGTCGAGTTTTTTCCATTGAAGATTGGAAAGCATGCCAGGGTATTTGGTCAGCCCATTCTGCCGCAGGTATGGAAGAAACTTATAAAGTGTCGTATCACTTGTGTTTTGCCGCTCGATCATTGTCTCAATATTCTGTTGCAAAGGGGCATTAGCATCAAGCTGAATTCTTTGATAGGAAGCGTAAGATGCACTATATATGTCTGTTTCAAGTCGCAACTCCACAGATGTTGAGCGATCGAACTCCAGGAGTTCTTTTGATGTTTGTATGCTCTTCAAATAAACTGGGGCAAGCAAATTACCGCCGATTTGAAACTCGGTTCTGGACGTGTCGGGATAGGTGCTGCAACCCTCAAAGATGGGCGTCGATACCATATAATAATTTTGGAACTTATTTGAATAAATTGCATTTGTAAATTGGTCCCTTTCGTAAGTGAGGTTAATCGTATGATTATCATCAGCTGAAACCACCTGAGTTAAGTACCAAGAAGTAGCCATCCAATCAGAGGCATTTTGACCAAAAAAATCCAGGCTATAGTCTATTGCATCTGTTGTGCCCCCAAAAACGTATTTTGTACCATCTCCTGAAATTAATGTAAACTTGCCAAAAGTCCTAAAATACTGGGTTCTTCCATATGGATTTGGCAGGTAATTAGAAATAAATGGCAGCATGAAATCACTGTTATTGAATACAACTTTTACGTCCTGATCACATCTCACTTTCCAGTTCCCCTGATCATCCAGCAAAAAAGTCCCTGAAAGATTTCCAACACTAAAGGAGAACTCATCTGGGGAGGGATCAATGATAAACTGTGTTGCTTTCTCCTGTAATCTGGCAGTGCTGGACCAGTTTTCACCACCCAGGGACTGTGTATGATTGTCGTAATATCCGCCTACGTCCGAATCAAGTTCATCCAGCTTACCTCTGATTACGCGACTGATAACTCCCCCGGATTTTAGTGACCAGCCGAGCCCGACCCAGCTGGAGTGGGCATCAGGCCTGACGCCAGCGGCATGGTAACTAAGGGAAACCGGTATACTCAAGTTGCCCTCAGAAATCTCAAACAACGGAATGTTAATTGACGGTACACCCGTGAACTTAGACACAGGGGTTTCCAGAAAATTCCCTAAACTTGCTGCATTGGCAGTCGGCATACTAAGGGGAAATTGCTTTTGTATCTGACCAAATGAGATGGTTGTGAACAAAAGTAGAACGAAGGAGAGGTTGTATTTAAGGTTCATAGAGGTTAAATGAGGTTCGCGATGGAAAAATTACTGATCTTTGATGCTTTAGTTTTATAGAGCCGTCCTCTGGAGTTATCGGCCAGATCGTCGGGCACGTCTTTCAGTTTATGGGTAATCGACCCATCAGCGGTAAGCTGCCAGTTTATCACTGCTGATCCTTGAACGATCTTTGCCCTTACCCCATTACCATAATTAGAAATAGAGATCGGTATAACTATCTTTCCACACGTGATGATGTACACTGTAATATTGATTGTAGCAGCGCCATACAACTGGCTTACATTTACAATCTGTGCATTGGATACATCGATCTGGAACGAGAGTACAGTAAGACAGATGAGTTTAAAAAGAGCGTTTAGTTTTTTCATAAATTTAAATTGACAGGCATTTTTATTGACTTCTAAGAAGTTACATTTGAAATATCACTTGCTTTGCTAAAATCAAATAAAACTCAGGAAGAGAGAAATCTATTTGACGAACGATGCTTTTTTTAACATGAACGTGCGTTTTGAGGTGACGAAATTTTCGGAGGCAAAATTTTTTGACAGGAATTCACAGCAGAGGTTCCTACGGATTCATAATGGATCAAGCGGAAAAGTTGGGAGGAATTAAATAAAGTCTTTCTTTTTTGTGGGTATTTTGGCGGAAATGATTCCACCCATTTTGGTGGTGAAGTTAATGTAGACCTAATTCCGTTACAGAACTACTGTAGCAATATACTATAAAAGGTCTTGGGATCATATTTTTTTAGTGATCCTCTGAGCCTGCCACGAAAAGAGACGAAGAACCACTTTTGCGGAAATACCCACTGGAATCAGGATGAAAGATTAGGATTCAAACGGTTTTCCATCCCTTTGCACGCTTTTGCCTAAAAAGTCTGATAGTAGATTTTAGATCCAAAATCGCTCGACATAAGCTGTTTTTTTTCTTTCAAACAGCCTTTTTTTTGTTAATTTTATACCATATAACAAAGTTAAAAAGTCTGACAAAAGTCTGCCATTAACCACTCAAAGACAGCATTATGAGAAAAGTAAAACCCTTCTCAGAGTATCAAAAAGGCATCTATGGAGAAGTTTAAACGATTTTTTTAATCCGATATTCTCCACATGTACTAAAGCCCTCTAAAATTATTTTTTTTTAGGGCTTTTAAGTTAAATTCAGCGGATTCATATAGCAAAATTATCGCGCAGTATTCTAAAAAAAATCTTTTTGTTGGCTTCCGAACTTTGTTATACAGGTTATCTCGTTTTCATTACTTATCTGTTCTGCCAACAACATTTTTGGGTGGGCACATTTTAATGCTGATTGCTTTGCATTGATAGCGACAACATCGTAAGCCCAAACCACGAACCCATATAAATTACAAAGATTACAAAATCAGCAAAGGTCACCTTTTTATTTTCAAACAGATCCGGTCCGCCACCTCTTGCAGGCGCTACAAACTCCCGGTTCTGAAATTTTAAACTAAGGTACCTAAGAAACTGAAAGAGCAGCAAAAGTACTATGGTATTCAGTAACCCAGCGGTCGGGTTTCCACGATACATTTTAATTGCAGGGTTTCCCCTGAAACAAAAGTAAAGTATTAAATGCATTACACCGAAGCATAACCAAAGCAGGTATGCCTTAAAATTGCGTATCGATGTGTATAACCCAAAGTACATGCCCAACTGCGACATTACGATGTATATAATTATGGTAATCTGTCTAGTTTCAGAGTTAGAAAAAACAAGCACTAGAATAACTCCTGTTGTTACGATAGCATATAAAAGCATGCAAACGCTCTCCCACGGTTTTAAGCTATCATAGTAAATAAATGGCTTGGGGTTTCTCTTTTTTCTCATTGTGATGATAGGCTCTGGATTTTACCGGGACTCCGCTTTCGCTATCAACAGGGCGCTTGTATATTTTTCAATATATGCCGACTTAATTGCAGATTTATATTGCATAATGAACCGTGGGTGTTCCAGAGCAACGATTTCTCCAAAGAAACCATGTTCCGCATTCAGCTTGTCCAGATAGGCTTTATTTTTTCCTGTTCCCAGGCAGAAACAGGTTTGGGTATTTACCCCCATTGATATATAGGTTTTGATATTTTCAATAGTGTAGTTTTCTACAGCCTTCAGTAACGCTTTGCTGTCGTAGTAATTGTAATTCTTTTCCCGTCCCTGCACATCAATGGAGGTGAAAGCCAGCGGGCAGGGAGAGTTGATATAGAAGTCGCGGTAAAATCTTTCTACCCCACCATAGGCGGTTATCATCTCATAGATAAAGACTGATGAAAGTTCATGCGCCACTCTTCCGGTATAGGGAATGCCGCAGGCACTGATCAGCCTTTTAGGGTCTGTAAATGGGATTCCGGTCAGGCCGGCGCCATGCCTGCTGGGATTGATGCCCAAAATAAGATGCCGTTGCTGGTGACCATCGTAGAATTTTTTATAAAAGGTTCTCACAATTTCCATCGTCTGGGGCATTTCCTGGTAAGGGTTTATTGCCCTGATGCCCGGTGGTAATGGGAGACCAGTATATCTTACCTGCTCGTCGAAACGGATTGCCTTTTCTGCAAATGTATATTCATTTTTTAAGCTCATACATCGTTGATTTTTGCGGATTATTACCGCTCATATATATAAAGATGGTCTGGGGATAGTCCAAAAATAATTATAGTTAAATTTTTTCGATCCTGACATTTATTGTCTGTTACTAATCAGCAATCCATCCACATCGGTAATGTATTGATATCAGTGCAGGCAGGAACATAAGTACATCTAAATATATCGTAATTTAGTAATATGGAGATCAAAATCAAACGGATATACAATACTCCTTCGGCCAGTGACGGTACAAGGATTCTGATAGACCGGCTTTGGCCCCGCGGCCTGACTAAAGCCCAGGCAGACCTGGACCATTGGCTGAAGGAGCTTGCGCCTTCATCAGCGCTAAGGAAATGGTATAACCATGAACCTCTTAAATACCGGGAATTTCAACAAAAATACCTGGCAGAGCTTTCAGAGCATGACAGTCTGGAAAGTTTTCTTGAATTTATAAGGCCCTTTAAAACAGTTACACTGGTAATTGCCGCAAAGGATGCAGCACTTAGCAACGCGCATGTTTTGCAACAGGCAATTATCAAACGGCTTGGTGTCTGAATTCAGGCGAATCGCCTTGTAAACTACTGAGTATATCTGCAAATTAGTGAAGTTTTTTACATCGTGAGCTAATCATGCGTAACAAAAAGATAGATATGATTGAGGTTTTGGATAGGGATGCTACCTTTATCAAAAAAAACATCTATGAAAGCATTTTTAGGAATGGGCCTGTTGGGCTCGAATTTTGTAAAAGCAATGCTCCGCAAAGGAGAGGAGGTACAGGTGTGGAACAGAACTGCATCAAAGGCGAAAGCACTTGAAAGTGACGGCGCAAAAGCCTTTGAAAGTATTACCGATGCAGTGAAAAATGTCGACATCATTCACCTCACCCTTAAAGATGATGATACCGTAAATGAAGTTTTAGGTGCTGCCAGCGCAGGATTTAAGCCGGGCATAACAATTATCGACCATACCACCACTTCCGCCAAAGGAGCTATTGAAAGAACTGCTTCCTGGAAAGCCAAAGGCATTACCTATCTCCATGCTCCTGTATTTATGGGGCCACCAAACGCACTGGAAAGTACCGGGAATATGCTGGTTTCAGGCAATCAGGAAGAAATCCAGAAACTAACACCTGAATTATCAAAAATGACAGGAAAGGTGATCAATTTTGGTCCAGAAGAAGGGAAAGCCGCCGCCATAAAACTGGTCGGAAATCTTTTTCTGATTTCGGTTAACGCAGGCTTGTCAGACGCGCTTGCACTGGCTAAAGCTTTGGGTCTTCCAGCTACGGATATATCCACACTGTTTGAGTCGTGGAACCCTGGAGCGGGTGTGCCGGCAAGGTTCAGTAAAATACTCACAGGTGATTTCAGTAAACCATCATGGGAACTGGATATGGCGCGTAAAGATGCTGGTTTAATGATGGAGGCCGCAAACGGAGCAGGCGTGAAACTCAACGTGATCCCAGCTGTGGTTTCGGAAATGGACAACTGGATCGCTAAAGGACATGGCGGAGACGATTGGAGTGTAATTGCGAAAGATAACCTTTAGTTAGATATGACGTAAAATTAAGGCGCACAATTCGCGAAATCTTCAGTAGTCCACAGGTTCTTCTATGGGGGAAAAAATGAGTTATTGGTTTTCAGCGCATATCAGTTGTAATGAAATAAAAGGATGGATCATAAATATAGTGGTGTCGATAACTGCCCATATCCTCAAAAACATAATATTTGTTTTCCCATTTTACAATCGCATCTTCTGGTGCTGCTTCTACAACAGCATTGGAAACAGAAATTGAGGCATTCAAAAATGTACCCGGTAATCACTTCGCATCAGCATTTTCAATGTCGCAATGTGCACTTGTGGTTCTGTCGCCTTCAATGCTTGGGGTAATCAAATGTATTTTGGCGATATACTTTTTGTCGGGATTGGCCGACGTGCTACAAATAATCTCCTGACCGATTTTTAAATTCGCCGCATCGGCCTCAAAAACGGTCAGGCTTGCATGCAATGCACTCGGACTGATCAACTCAAAAAGGACATCCGTAGCATTCACATATTTTCCGGCATTGGTATTTACACTACAAACATTCCCACTAATGCAACCAATAAAGGTAGTTTCATATTCAGGGCAGCATATAGAGATAAAGGACCGGGGAAATTAGCTTCTCAACTATCCGAAAGCATTGTGATACTGCGCAATCCTTATCTTCCTGTAGACGAAAGCAACGGCTATAAAGGTTTTAGTTTTAATAATAACAGGTCGGTTGCTACATCTTCGGAGAAAGGTGCTTATCTGCTGTTCCGAAAGATAGACCTTAGTGGTATTAAAACAATCGAGATTGTTGGAGATAAAGCTGCACCTGATCAGGTCGAAGCGCGCTTGGCTCACCTGAGGGGAATTAATCGGAAAAAGCAGCCCTAAGCAGGATAACAAAGTATTATCGAAATCGGTAATATGAATGCCTTATTTGATGTGTATTTGGTTTTTTCACGGCCTGCTACTAGCGTAAAAGGGTAAACCTGAGGCATACAGTAACAAGATTATTATCCCAGATTTTTTTTGTTTATCCGTATTGATTATTAATGGTTCGTGCCGGTTTTTAAATATAATCTACAAACGGTTTGGAATATTAAATTTATTAATGCAATTTTGTTGCAATTTGAAAAGGGAAGCTGCATATCAACTACATATTAAAAGTATTTTGGCCATTTGGCTGATCATACTTTTTGTGGGCAATTCATTATTTCAGATTTTTCACCACCACAAACACCTTGCAGATCATAAACAGTACAGCCAAACATCCATACAGAAATGGGTAAAAAGCTGTGAGCTTTGCGATTATATGGCACATCACCATGCCGTACCAATTTTGGTTGCACACCATTTTGAGCTGGTGCCTCCTGTAAAACCTACAGCAATATTTGCGGGTAGGTATTACATAGGTTTCTATAAATTTACCTTACAGGGCTTTACCAATAAGGGTCCGCCAACTGTCCTTTCCTAAAAACCTGTTTTGAAAGCAGGTATCGCCCTGTTTGGGGCGGTTTAAGCACACATCCACATTTTATTATCCACCAATCGGATTATCCGGCTGGCTTAAGATTTCGCATTAGCGTATCAGTTTTTCTATGAAGAAAATTATGATGCTATGGTTTAGCACATTTTTTTGCTGCGGTTTATTTGCGCAGACCTATCCGTTAAATGGTATAGTTACAGATGATTTTCACCGTCCGCTTGCAGGCATAAACCTAAAATTAAACAATACGAATTATTTTGCCCTGAGCGATTCATTGGGCAGGTTTGCTTTTCAGCTTAGTAATGGGCGGTACGAAGTTCAGGTAAATGCCATCGGTTATTATGCTGCCAGAAATCAAGTTGTGGTAGACGGAAAGGCTGTGCAATTGGTTTTAAAATTAGCCCCTTATTCGCATTTGCTGAATGAGGTGACGATAAAAAGCAAAGCTGGTGATGACCACAGAAAAGAAGAATCACTGAATGTAGAGCTAGTAAAAGCTGATTTTATTCAGCGCAATCTGGGCGGAAGTTTAATGAACACCCTGCAACGCTTGCCCGGGATCAAAACCATTGGCATAGGTTCGGGCCAGTCGAAACCCTTAATACGCGGTTTGGGATTTAACCGTGTAGTTGTGGTTGATAAAGGGATAAAACATGAAGGACAGCAATGGGGTGCCGATCACGGACTGGAGATCGACCAGTTTGCGGCAGAAGAGGTAGAACTGATTAAAGGTGCTGCATCTTTTGTATATGGTGCCGACGCCATTGGCGGTGCCATCAATATCAAAGCCCCAACCTTACCTGCTCCAAATAGCTTTGGTGCTGATGTAAACTTAATCGGAAAAACGAACAATGGGTTATATGGTACTTCGGTGCGGTTATTCCAGAGAAAGAAAAAGTTATTTTTCGATAGCCGCTTTACCTATCAAAATTATGGCGACTACCACGTGCCTGCAGATACGCTGTATGTGTACGACTTTGCAGTTGCCTTGCATAAAAACTATTTAAGAAACACTGCGGGCAGGGAAACCGGTATCCATTTCAATAGCGGTTACGTATCAGAGAAGTTCAAAACCGTATTTCATCTGAGCAATAGTTACAGCAAAAGCGGTTTTTTTGCCAATGCACATGGTTTAGAGCCCCGAAGGGTAGATGCGGATCTGCACGATGCAAGTGCACGCGATATTTTGATGCCCTATCAACAGGTAAATCATTTCAAATTGATCAACAGGAGCAGTTGGATAGCAAAACATCATCAGTTGGAATTGGAATTGGGCTACCAGCACAATTTCCGCCAGGAGTACAATCATTATGTTAACCATGGTTATATGCCACCAGTTTATCCAGCCTCCATAAATATCCCTATCGATCTGGAACGAGAGTTTGATAAACAGGTTTATGCTTTTCATGCAAAAGACCAGATGGCCTTAGGTAAACATGTATTACAGGTAGGAATAAACGGAGAGCTGCAAGATAACGTGATTAACGGCTGGAGTTTTTTAGTGCCGGCGTTTAAGCAAAAAGCTTTGGGAGCCTATGCTTACGACAAATTCAGGCTTAACGATAGGTTATTGCTTCACGGGGCGATAAGGTACGATGTTGCACAGTTGAATTTGTTCAGCTATACCGACTGGTTCTTTTCTGAAACGGCCAGCGGTTCGGTGGAAAGATTGGTAAGGGCGGATAATTTAAGCAGAAACTTCAACAGTTTTGTATGGTCGGTTGGGGTGAACTATAACCAGGACCTTTTCGAGTTTAAGGCAAATGTTGGAAAAAGCTTCCGGATTCCAATTGCAAAAGAACTGGGAGCAAATGGGGTAAATTACCATTATTTTAGTTACGAAAAAGGTAATCGGACATTAAATCCGGAGCAGTCTTATCAAGCCGATTTCTCAATAGCATTAAACAGCGGTAATTGGACTGCTAAGCTGAGCCCTTTCTTTAATTATTTCCCCAATTATATTTATCTCAACCCCAGTGCTGTACATGATTATTTCTACGGCGCGGGCAATCAGGTTTTTGAGTATGCCGAGAGCGAAGTCAACCGTTACGGTGGCGAAGTACAGGTAAAGTATCAGCTTAGTCCACAATTGACTGCCGAAGTTTTAGCAGAATACTTATATGCCGAACAATTATCCGGAGATAAAAAAGGTTATACCTTGCCATTTTCTTCACCTGCTTCAGCCTTGTTTAATGTGACTTATGCTCCGGAAAAGCTATGGGGATCATCGGCCGCATATTTTTCTCTGGATTACCGGATTACATCTGTGCAAAATCATATTGTTCCGCCAGAGCGAAAAACAGCAGGTTATAGTTTGTTCAACTTTCAGGCAGGAACGCAGATCAGGATGGGCAGCCATCCGCTTAACATCAGTGCACAATTGCAAAATATATTCAATACCAGGTACCTCAACCATACCAGTTTTTACCGCCTGATCGGCTTGCCCGAACAGGGCAGAAACCTGGTGCTTTCGCTTAAAATGCCTTTCAATTTTAATCATCAATAAAAAACCAATGAAAACAAAACAATTATGTATTGCGCTGCTTGCGGTAACTGCGGCGTTTTCTGCCTGTAAAAAAGACAGTGAAGAAATCGATACCGTGTATCCCACCATCGATTTAACCGGAACAGGTTTTCCGCAACAATGTTCCATGATCAAAAGGGGAGAAAAATTCATCTTTAAAGCAAAACTGAGCGATAATGTGGAGCTGGGATCGGTAAGTATCGATGTACACCACAATTTCGACCACCACAACCACAGTACAGAGGTAAACGACTGCGGTTTAAGTGCAGTGAAACAGGCCCTGAAGCCTTTTTTACTGATCAAGGATTTTCCTATTCCCATAGGTCAGAAAACCTATGAAATTGCCCGGGAGGTAAGTGTACCAGCCGATGTGGATGCCGGAGATTACCACTTTTTAATCCGTCTCACCGATAAAACGGGATGGCAGACACTTAAGGGGATCAGTATCAAAATCAATTAACAGATCATCAATTTATTTTAAAAACGTATAAAAATGAACATTCAGAACAAAGTTAAAACCGGATCGTTATTATTTTTGCTGGCAACAGGTTTTGCCGCCTGTAAAAAAGACGGCAGCCCGGTAGAACCAGAGCCGGTACCCGCTACAAAAGAGTACAAATTTGTGAGGGTTTTAGTGGCCGATGAAACCGCTGCCACTTTAACCCAGATTGAGCCCTTTGCAGCCAAAACAACTGCTTTTACAGCCAAATATCCTTTGGCCAGTATTTATGGAACTGCATCAGGCCGTTATGCCGCAGTGCTTTACGGCGCCCAAAATTTAGTAGAGGTTTTTGACAGCGGACTGCATTCGCATGATGACCATATTGATGTTGATGGAATTGCCAAATGGGCATCTATTACTGCCAACGGTACAAAACCTACGCATTTTAAAAGCAAGAACAATGAATCTTTAATTTTTAACGATGGCGATGGAACATTAAGTGTTGGTAACGATTCTGATTTTAATACGGCCAATGCCAGGTTTAAAACTGTAAATGCAGGCTTATTGCCTCACCATGGTGCCATGGCGCAGTTTACCAATGGAAACTATGCCATCACTTCAACCGCAACAGCAGGTGTATCGCCTACCAGGGTAATTGTAACTGATAAAAACGGCGCGTTGGTACATGCTTCTACACAAGAAGTGGGTGCTATTCACGGTAATGCGAGCGATGGACAGAATGCCGTATTCGGTGCCTTTACTTCACCGGCAGCAACTGCCGGAGGCGTTTTAGTAGTTGCACAAAACGGTACACAACGCTTTATTCAAAACCCGGATGGTTTTGGTGCATTTCGTTTGGCTACGGTCTTATATGCCGAAAGTGCAAAGAAATTTATTGGTTATGTGGCTGCTAAAGGGGCCTATCTCATTGATTTAACCGCGAATAAAATTACCCCGGTTTATGCAGGTGCCGATGCTTTTCAGTGCAAGGTAGATTACGCAGGAAAAAACTTACTCGTACTGACACTTGATGGCAAACTGAGGATTTACGATCTGCTAAGCGGAAGCATGAAAAGAGAAGGTAGAGCAATAGGCGCTGTTGCATCCGCAGATACTTATAAACCTGTACTGGAAGCAACAGCTAGATTTGCTTATGTCGCTATGCCGGGAGCGGGAGAAGTTCATCAGATCGATCTGACAGATTTTACCAAAGTGATTAAACACAAGGTTACTGCACGTCCGGTAAGGTTAACCTTATTGGGTTTCGAAAGCAGCGCAGAACATTAACATTTTTAAACGGTTGGCCGCAATCCGGCCAACCTTAAACTATTCTAAATGAAAAAATCAATTCATAAATCAATCGCTTTACTATTGTTGGTAGTGTTTTTTGCCGCAAGTTGTAAAAAAGATGAAAGTCCGGAAATTAAAATTCCTACAGTTAGCAATGTGGAAATAGGCACAGCCAATAACAGGCAGGCCATAAGGGGAAGAGATTTCCATTTAAACGCAGATGTGATCGCCGGGGATAAAATTAAAAGCGTGGAAGTTAAGATCCTCCAAAAAACCGGAGGAAATTATACTAAGGTCTGGAAGTTTGAACTGGCCTGGGACCAGTACAATGGAGTGAAAAATACCAATGTGCACAAACATTTTACCATTCCGGCCGAAGCACCTGAAGGTAAGTATGATTTCTATTTCATAGTACAGGATGAGAACGGAACCAAGCTCGAAATTAAAGAAGATTTTACCATTCTAGATGCCACAAGTATTGAAGTTGACCCGAAAATTGGCCGCGATATTTTCTCCAGGAACGGTACAATGATTTATTACATGGATACCTATGTAGAGCAGGAACTCATTTTCAAAAAAGGAGACGAATTTACGGCTCATGCACAGGTTAGTGAAATTAAGGGGGATGGAATTTTATACACGGTATTGATTAAGAGAACGGCCAACTATTTTCCCGAATCTATTGATAAACTGGATTTAAATAAAGCCATCGTCATCTCAAAAGTTACACATAACGGATTACCAAGTGCTTCAAAAGTATCAACGCTAAAGCAGGTTAATGGGGTTTATGGAGGTGAAAGCATTATTATTGGTGCAGAAAAAGATGGCAATGAGCCAAATGCCAATCCGATAAATGGCGAAAAAGCCTGGGCATCTGGCAAGTATAACCTGGTTATTCTGTATAAGAACACCACTTACAACATGAGTACCTACAAGTCGGTACCAATTACCATTGTGTATTAAATTGAAGAAAAAAAATAGTATTTATCGCATTTCGATTAGCCTGATGCTGATCGTTAGCTTTTTAATAGGGTTACTGCTAGGTACTGTACTGATAATGCACCTGAACAGGTAACCCGGTAATACCTGCAATCCCGATGCCTCAATTGATAAGCCGGTTTATTTTTAAACCGGCTTTTTGTCGGTTATAGCATGGTGCAGGGGCACAAATGTTTCATGATAAGACGTTTAATCCAATTCATTGATATTTCTCACGCTAACACCTGGCATGGTTTTAAAAATATCCTGCATATATTTTCTATGGTTAGCACCTGCAATTACGACTACTTTCCCCGCACCTGCCTTTTTCGCCCCATTTACCACATTAGCGCACATCGTGTTGTTTCTCAACACCCACCAATGGATTTTGGAAAGCATCTCTTCTTTAGGGAAATTATCGAGCTGGTACATCTCCGGGAGGTAAAAATCTCCTGAAGCAGAAATCATCGCCGCTTCATCTGTGTTTAACCATTCGGTTACCTTTTCTGAAGTCTTTTCAATTTCCTCATATTTTTCAAATCCTTTATTGATTTTATTTAAACTGGATTTCAATTCATCTTTAACAGATACGGGAGCCTCCTTCCTGAAGAGATTAAATTTTTTATCAAAGGCGGCCCATGATGCGTTCCAGTTTAAATCATACTCCTGACTGTCCATCGGAAGCAGTTCAGTAATTCCCATTTCCTGCATCATTGGAAAAGCAATACGTGCATATTCAGAAGTTTTCAGCCTTTTCATACTTCTGCCGGTGGTATCCAAACCTGGGCTCAGTATTTTGTTAACATAATTTTCAAGATCAGTGTTAGGTGATTTCTGGAGCGCCTCGAAAACTTGCCAGAACTGGTAATGGGCATTTGCAACATCCTGGTTTAGGTAATAGGCATGCGCCAAATCTGTTTTGATGCGAAAGTCTTCAGGTCGTCTTCCAGCTAACTTTTTTAAGCTGTCTATTGTTTTTGTAATAGCATCAGGCTTTATATCCCGGTTTTTCTTAAGCCGTTCAAGGCGCTTAATATTATCCTGCTTACACCAGTAGTCCATAATATTCTGCTCATCTTGTTTACTTAAAAATTCTCCGAAGAAAGCAGTCGGCTTAAATTTTTTAATTTTTTGGTAGATACCCGAAAAATCTTGCTTAGGGTAGGTGCTGTAATCGTGGGAAACACCGATCAATAAGATCTCTACTTTTTGCGCATAAATAGTGACAGGCAGGAGCAGGGTAATAAACAGTAAGTGTGCGTATTTCATTTGTTGAGGTATTTGTATAGCCCTGTTAATTTTTGATCAACGTAAAGGATATCGTTTAAGTTCCTTTAAATAAATCTATAGAAATTTCTGATGAAGAAAAAATGTTATGAGAAAAGAATAAGTTTTCCAATCTTTCCCGGTATAGAGATTCATGAATGTCTGATGATCCCATTTTGTTTAGCAATGGTCGGGTTACATTATTTTATAAGCGAATCTATCCGGATAAATTGGCATTTTCTTCTAGATGTTATCTATAACTATGATCTGTAAAGGATAACATCTAGTTTTTTGACTGACAAAACATTTGTCTGAATTTCCTGTTTGTTTAGAATAACTTTTGGGTAGCCCTGGCAATCCGATGGTTTTAACAATTAAAAGGTATTGAATGGCTAAATCCAAAATGCAGCTAGAAAAACAATCTTCGGGCGCAATCTCAAAAACATTAACAGGAATATCCGGACTGGATGAAATTACGATAGGAGGGATTCCTACGGGTAGGCCTACACTGATATGTGGCGAAGCCGGATCAGGTAAAACACTTTTTTCAATCGAGTTTATCGTTAGGGGAGCCTTATCTTATAACGAGCCAGGGGTTTTTATGGCCTTTGAAGAAAAAGCTGATGAACTTAAAACTAATGTAGCCTCCCTGGGTTTTGACCTTGATCAATTGGAGAAGGATAAAAAAATCAGACTCGATTATGTACATATCGACCGCTCAGAAATAGAGGAAACCGGAGAATATGATCTGGAAGGCTTATTTATACGTTTAGGTTACGCCATCGACAGTATCGGTGCCAAACGGGTAGTGCTCGATACAATAGAGAACCTGTTTTCGGGCATGAGCAATGAAGGCATCATCCGAGCTGAAATCAGAAGACTGTTCCAGTTTCTGAAATCGAAAGGCGTTACCGCCATTATCACTGGCGAAAGGGGCGAAAAGAGCCTCACCCGCCAGGGACTGGAAGAATATGTATCAGATTGTGTGATCCTGCTCGATCACCGCATTATCAATCAGATCTCTACCCGCAGGCTGCGCATTGTGAAATACCGCGGATCGGTACATGGAACCAATGAATATCCGTTCTTGATCGATGATGAAGGCATATCTGTTCTTCCGGTTACTTCGCTCGAACTTAATAAAGAAGTATCGTCAGAAAGTCTTTCTTCTGGGATTCCGGCATTGGATAAGATGCTCGGAAATAAAGGCTTTTATAAAGGAAGCAGTATTTTGGTTTCGGGAACAGCGGGTACCGGTAAAACCAGTATCGCGGCAAGTTTTGCGCATGCATGCAGTTTAAGAAAAGAGAAATGTCTGTTTTTTGCCTTTGAAGAATCGCCAAAACAGATTATCAGGAATATGCGTTCGATCGGTCTCGACCTGCAGAAACATATAGATAGTGGATATCTTGAGTTTTACGCTTCACGCCCAACGCTTTACGGTTTGGAGATGCATCTGGTGGCCATACATAAAGCGATCAAAAAATTTAAACCTGCTGTTGTAGTACTCGATCCCATTACCAATCTGATTACCATCGGCTCGGTAAGTGAAGTGAAAACGATGCTGGTACGTTTAATTGATTTTTTACAGGCTGAGCAGATTACGGTGATGTTTACTGCACTTACCCTGAACAATATCGTAAACGAACAGACTGATGAAGGGGTTTCTTCACTGGTGGATGCCTGGTTACTGATCCGCGACATCGAAAGTAATGGCGAACGTAACCGTGGTCTTTACATCATGAAATCGAGGGGGATGAAACATTCTAATCAGATCCGTGAATTTGTGATGACCGATCATGGCCTCGATCTGGTAGACGTATTTTTATCAGAAGACGGAGTGTTAACCGGTTCGGCAAGGGAAGCAAGGGTATTGTTGGAACAAACAGGCGAGATTATCCATGCACAGGCGGTGAGCAGAAAAGACCGTGAACTCATCCGCAAACGCAGGATACTGGAATCGAAGATTGAAGGACTGAGATCGGAATACGAATCGGCCGAGGAAGAACTGAACAAGGTTTATGTAGAAGAGGCTTTAAAGAAACAGATCATGGGCGAAACCCTGTCGAAAATTACGGATCTTCGCCGCGCGGATGTTTCTTCAACAGGAAAGCAGGCGTCTAAAACAAAGAAAAAATAGTGGGTAAATTATATGAACTCCGGCTATACGTAGCCGGGAAAACAAGTAAATCGGTTGTTGCACTCGAAAACCTGAAAAAGATCTGTGAAGAACATTTAAAGGGGAAATATAGCATCGAGGTGATTGACCTGTTGGTGAAGCCACAACTGGCAGAGGGAGACCAGATTTTTGCCATCCCTACTTTGGTAAAAAAGGTGCCTGAGCCCGTGAGAAAAATTATTGGCGATCTTTCCAATGAAGAAAAGGTACTGGTAGGACTTGATATCCGTTCAAAAACGATAGGTTAATATGGCGGAAAACATCGGGGGCAATGGTGAAGATAATAGTAGTGAAGATTTTTATTCGCTCAGGCTTTTTATTGCCGGAGCTTCGCCTGTTTCGGTAAGGGCGATCCAGAATATCCGTAAAATCTGCGAAGAATTTTTAACAGGCCGTTACGACCTCGAGATCATTGATGCACATCAGCAGCCTTTAATGGTTAAAAATGAGGATATAACCGCTATTCCGATGCTGATCAAAAAAACACCATATCCTAAAAAAAGATTGATTGGTGATTTTTCAGACCGTGAAAAAGTATTAAAAGGACTGGGTATAAGAATTGGATAAGATGGCGAAATCTAAAGAACATATAGCGCTGGAGGAAAGATTGTTGCAGCTTGAGGTAGCACTCGAAGAGGCTAACGATGTGATCGATGCCATCAGATCGGGTGAAGTTGATGCGCTTGTGGTGAATGGAAAAGACGGGCACCAGTTGTTTACCCTCAAGAGTGCCGATCATACCTATAGGATTTTTATTGAACAGATGACAGAAAGTGCGGTTACGCTCGATCGGTCGGAAAGGATCCTCTATTGTAATTCGCAGTTTGCTAAACTGATGGGTATTCCGCTCGAAAAGGTTATCGGGCTTTATTTTCTGGATCTGGTAACAGAGGAAGACCGCGTTTTTGCCAAAGAAGTAATTGCCGGTGCCTGGGACGTAGATACCCGGGCTGAGCTGAGTTTTGAAAACCGCCGGCTCGAAAAAATACCCATGCAGATTTCGCTCAAAGCCCTTATGCTGGATGATGGAACATCGCTCAGCGTAATCCTGACTGACCTTACCGATTTAAAATACAGTCAATCACTATTGCAGGTCAGGAATGAAGAACTTGAGGCGGCCCGGAAGGCAACGGAAGAACTCAATAATAATCTTGAAAAAACAGTGCAACAGCGAACGGGCGAACTCGAATCAACTCTCAGAGATAAAATCCGTGCAGAAGAAGTATTAAGGTCAAATGAGCAGCGGCTAACCAGTATCCTGCAAACCATGGGAGAGGGTTTATGCATCCTGGATAGTATCGGGCAGGTAACCTTTGCAAACAAAAGAGCCCAGGAGCTATTTGCACTCAATGATCATGAAATAACTTCCCGCAACTTTTTTACCCTTCAGCAGGCATGTTTTTCACTGGCAGGAGAGCAGCTCGAAAAGCATCAACATCCAATATCATTAATGGGTAAATCATCAGGAATCATTTATGATAAGGAAATCAGGATTATAAATGCCAGAAATGAATCGGTTTATATTTCTATAAATGCCAGCCCTTTATTGGAGGATAATCATTTTATCGGAACCGTCATGACCTTCGGCGACGTGTCCAACCGTAGAAAAATGGCACTTCAAAAAGATGAATTTATCAGCGTGGCCAGTCACGAAATTAAAACGCCTTTAACTTCGCTTAAAGCCTCTATGCAGCTGCTTACCCGGGTCATGGAGAGCGGTCAAACCTCCGATAAGATTCCTGTGCTGGTCCAAAAGGCAAATTCCAACCTCGGCAAGGTGGTGCACCTGGTTGAAGATCTGATGAATGTTTCCAAAATTCAGCACGGGCCGCTGCCACTCAATAAAGCGATGATCAATATTGCAACGCTCGTAATTTCCTGCGCTGATCAGGCTTTTCACGATACATCCTTAAAGCTTGTTCTGGAAGGCGAAAGTGAGATTCTGGTATATGCAGATCCGCAAAGGTTAGAGCAGGTATTCATTAATCTTTTCAATAATGCCGTAAAATATGCCCCTAAATCGGAGATTATAAAAGTATCAGTGGTTCGGGAGCAGAAATATGTGGAGATTTCAGTACAAGATTTCGGTAAGGGTATTGCTGCAGATAAACTGCCCCAACTGTTTAACCGCTATTATCAGGTAGATCCACAAGGGAAACAGGTTTCGGGGCTTGGTTTAGGCTTATATATTTCCCATGAGATCATCGAAAGGCATGGTGGTAAACTTAGTGTAAAAAGCAAGGTAAACGAAGGAACAACATTTTCGTTTACACTTCCTTTAAATGAATAAATCGTATTTGACGGAAAATAAAATTAACATGAAAAAAATCCTGGTAGTTGATGATAATACTGATATTCTGGAACTCATTGTCATGATTTTTGAACTGGAGGGTTTCGAGGTTCTTGGAATAAAAAACGGGCTTGAAATGGAATCATTAGTTGCGGCTTATCAACCCGACGTAATCCTGCTTGATGTGTTGTTGGGCAATGTAGATGGCCGGTATTTATGTCACCTGGTCAAATCCAATTCAAAAACCTCCCATATTCCGGTCATTATGATTTCTGCCAGCCACGCGGCAAAATCCATCCAGGAAGAATATTGCCATCCGGATGATTTCGTATCCAAGCCTTTTGATATCGACGACCTCACCATGAGGGTTAGAAAGGTATTGGTTTAAACACCTTTTTTTGAAGCACATACCCGTCTGTATCTTAAATAATTATGATCTGACTGATTTGTTTGTCTGTTTTAATCAAAATCCGGTCTATTTTGGTTAATAATTTGCTGTTTAGGTGTTTAGTATTTGTTAACTTCGTTTATGCTGTTTTTGTAAATAGCTGTAGTATAGTGAGTTTACTGTGGTGTGAAAGTGGACGGGCTGATTTTTTGATATGGTAAACTGCTTTTTTTGGAAAGAATTCAGAGGTACATAAATCTTTGGTTCCGGAGCTTAACGGCAGAGGAAAGGTTAAGCAATGCGGTTACAATAATCATCAATCTAACCATAAACAAAACATGAAAACAAACAAAAAAAAATGCCTGGGCATATTTGCAGCCATCCTGCTAGCAATGTCAGTTTTTAGTTGTAAAAAACAGATCAACGAAAACAATGCAGAAACCGATGCGAAAAAAAACGATCAAATGCATGAATTTAACTTTGGCGGCAACAAAATCCTGATCAAGGAAGATAAAGGTATTTATTATCTCTCAGATGATATGATCCTAACCGAACAACAATTTAATCTGTTAAAAGCCAATAATAATGCAGCCATATCTACCACAGCAAGGGCATTAATTATGAATTCGTTGGTTAAACGTTGGACAAATTCGATAGTATATTACAATCTCAGTAATCTGGGCGCAGATACCGTTTCATCGTTAAAAGCGATGCAGTACATTGCCAGGGTGTCGCCACTTACCTTTGTTCAGCGGAGTTCCCAAGCCAATTACATCAATTTCGTTAAATCTACAGGCAACAATTCTGCTGTAGGCATGGTTGGCGGTGCCCAGACCCTTAATTTATACAATTACAACACCCCCGGGATTATCATCCATGAAATATTCCACGCCCTGGGTGTGATGCATGAGCAATGCAGAACCGATCAGAGCAGCAATGTGGTGATTCATCCCGAAAACATTCCCGATGATAAAGAATTCAATTTTAACCAGGTTTCGGTTACCAGTTATACCAATCACGGCAACTTCGATTTCGAATCCATTATGATGTACGAACCTTATGCCTTCTCCAGCAATGGGCAGCCTACCATTACCAGGCTCGATGGCTCTACTTATCAAACCAGTTATCCCGCAGCCAATATGTCGCCAACAGATATATCAGGCATCAACCAGCTGTATACCGGCTTTACCTACACGGGTCTGGCTGCAAATACCAATTACGAAATTGCTACGGCATTGGACAATACTAAACTATTAAATGTACCGGGCAGTGCCACTGCCAACGGTACCCAGATTATTCTTTATACTGATGGGAACACCAACAATGCCAGGTGGAACGTCACCAAGAATGCCGAAGGGTATTATAAGCTGTCGCCGTTGCATGCGTTGAGCAAGGCACTTACCGTGGTGGGCAATGGTATCGCAAATGGCACAAAACTGGAAATAAGGACCAATACGGGTGCCGCTTCACAACAGTTTAACATCACCCCCGAAGCCGGCGGTTATTATCTGATTTCGCCACGCAGTGTGCCTTCCAAAAATGTTGATGTTCCCGGAAGCAGTACTGCCAATAGCACCTTACTTAACATCTGGAGTTATGGCGGAGCGAATAACCAGAAATTTAAATTTAATACTTTTTAAAAAATCATCTCCATATATCTCTGTTTCAATTGCCTCCAAAAAGTTTAATGTTTGATGGAGGCATTTTTATTTTCAGTTGATATCCGCTTTCAACCTGCTATAAACCGCTGGTACATAAACCTAATAGATTCTAACTATTCCGTTATAGAATTAAATGATTGTGATTAGTTCTTCCAATTTTCTAAATTTATAATATTCCTGTCAACCCATCAGGACGAATAATAATTCACTAACAAAATTATACATATGGAAAACGAAGCAAACGATATCAGTAAATGCCCATTTCACAACGGCAGCATGAAAAGCAATGTAGGTGGTGGCGGTACCAGAAATAACGACTGGTGGCCAAAGCAGTTAAAACTGAGCATTCTGCGTCAGCATTCCAGCTTATCCAACCCAATGGAAGGCGGATTTAATTACGCCGAAGCCTTTAAAAGCCTTGATCTGGATGCGCTTAAAGCCGACCTTCATGCACTAATGACCGATTCGCAAGATTGGTGGCCTGCAGATTTTGGTCATTATGGTGGTTTGTTTATCCGTATGGCCTGGCACAGTGCCGGTACTTACCGTGTAGGCGATGGTAGAGGAGGGGCAGGTGCAGGGTTACAACGTTTTGCACCACTAAACAGCTGGCCGGATAATGTGAGCCTTGATAAGGCCCGCCGGTTACTTTGGCCAATTAAACAAAAATATGGAAACAAAATTTCCTGGGCAGATTTATTGATCTTAACGGGTAATATCGCTTTAGAATCGATGGGTTTTAAAACCTTTGGTTTTGCCGGTGGACGTGAGGATGTTTGGGAAGCAGACGAATCGGTATATTGGGGCTCGGAAACCACCTGGTTGGGTGGAGATCTTCGTTATGCACATGGTTCGGACGGTGCCAATAAGGCACACGGTGTGGTGGTAACGGATGATGATGCAGATGGTGATGTGCACTCCCGTAATTTAGAAAAACCACTTGCGGCAGTACAGATGGGATTGATTTATGTGAACCCGGAAGGACCAGACGGAAACCCGGATCCAATTCTTGCCGCTAAGGATATCCGCGATACTTTTGGCCGTATGGCCATGGATGATGAAGAAACCGTTGCGCTAATTGCAGGCGGACATACCTTTGGTAAAACCCATGGTGCAGCCTCGGCCGATCATGTTGGAAAAGAGCCTGAAGCAGCCGGTATAGAGAGCCAGGGTTTGGGATGGAACAACAGTTATGCATCTGGTAAAGGTGCCGATGCCATAACCAGCGGATTGGAAGTAACCTGGACCACCACGCCAACCCGATGGAGCAACAATTTCTTCGAAAACCTTTTTAAATTTGAGTGGGAATTAACGAAAAGCCCGGCCGGTGCACACCAATGGGTTGCTAAAAATGCAGAAGCCATTATTCCTGATGCATTTGACGGATCGAAAAAACATTTGCCAACCATGCTTACTACCGATCTTGCGTTACGACTTGATCCGGCTTACGAAAAAATATCAAGACGTTTCTTAGAAAACCCCGATCAGTTTGCTGATGCTTTTGCCAAAGCCTGGTTTAAGCTTACCCACCGCGATATGGGCCCGATAGCTCGCTATCTTGGTCCTGATGTGCCACAGGAAGAATTGCTTTGGCAAGATCCGATCCCGGCAGTTCAGCATACACTCATCAATGATAGTGATATTGCTGTATTGAAAGAAAAAGTGTTGTCGGGCGGTTTAAGTGTAACCGAACTCGTTTCTACCGCCTGGGCTTCAGCTTCAACCTTCCGCGGTTCCGATAAACGTGGGGGCGCCAATGGTGCACGGATCCGATTATTGCCTCAAAAAGACTGGGAAGTGAACAATCCGGCGCAATTGCAAAAAGTATTACTTGCGCTCGAAAAAATTCAACAGGAATTTAATGGTGCGCAGATTGATGGCAAAAAAGTTTCTTTGGCCGATTTAATTGTATTGGCTGGTGCCGCGGCAATAGAAAAAGCTGCAGGCCATAGCATCTCGGTTCCTTTTGCACCTGGCAGGGCAGATGCTTCGCAAGAACAGACCGATATTGAATCTTTCGGTTATTTGGAGCCGGTTGTTGATGGTTTCCGGAATTACCGCAGATCAAAATCTCCGGTTTCTACTGAAGAATTTTTAATTGATAAAGCCCAGTTGCTTAACTTAACCGCACCCGAATTAACCGTATTGGTAGGCGGTTTACGTGTATTGGATACCAATTTTGACGGTTCAAAAAATGGCGTTTTAACGGATAAACCAGGGCAGTTAAGCAACGATTTTTTTGTAAACCTGCTGGATATGGAAACCGCATGGAAAGCAATTGCCGAAGATAAAGAACTGTATATCGGTAGCAGCCGTGCTACCGGACAGCCAAAATGGACCGCAACCCGTGCCGATCTTGTTTTCGGTTCCAATTCAGAACTAAGGGCCATTGCTGAGGTGTACGCAAGTTCGGATGCGCAGCAGAAATTTGTAAAAGATTTCGTATCTGCCTGGAATAAAGTGATGAATGCCGATCGCTTTGATTTGAAGTAATCTGAAATATAATTCAAAAATATAAGGGCATTTCCATTCCGGAATGCCCTTTTTTTTAAGACGTAATTAACGCTTAAAATACCGGTCGTTCGAATATACGCCCACAATGTCATTGTTTTCCCTCTTCACCGAAAATGAACGCAACATGGTTTTGAAATTGATCAATCCGGTACTATCAGTCGATAAATACAATTGTCCCTTTAAATTGCCCCACGAAACGCTACCCGTTTTGTTGATTTCCATGGCTCCCGATTTTTCACCCCCATCATATAAGCCGGCTAATGCGGGATTTGGCTTGATCTGCGTACGCATCGCCTCCGTTACTTCCTTTGTTTCCTGAAGATCAGCATCGAAATTTTTCTTTAACGAATTAAGGTTTTCCTCCAGTATACTGTTCTTATTTGCTTTGCCCAGCATCACATTGTAAAGGTAATTGGCAACCAAGTGTGGTAAAGCTTCCATGCCTTTTTTATTGCCAAACACCACAATGCCTATCTTTTTTTCTTTCATATACGAGAGATGACAGGAAATGCCACTATAACCGCCCATTCGTGAAGTTAAATTTTCCCCATTAAACCGTGATCGTTCCCATCCCAGTCCATAACCAAATCTTTCATAAGACTGATAACGGTTCTGTTGCGCAACGAGGGCTGAGGTGGCAAAATCAATTTCCTCCTTATTCAGAATGCCTTTAACCGGATTTCCTTCACTGATAAAAAAGTTGAGATATTTTAACAGATCGTTAACCGTGCTAAAATGACCGCCAGCAGCCGACATCGAATTATCTGCCTTGTCTATTACAGCCGCTACTTTTCCTTCCGATCCGTCAATTACATAACTGGCAGATTTGGGGGCAACCTTCGAAACATAAGCCGTAGTAGAATGCATAGCCAATGGCCGGAAAAGATATTTATCCATCACCTCCTGCCAGGGCTTACCCATCTGTTTTTCGACAATGATGGAATAAATCACTGGCCCTAAATTGGAATAACTGAAGTTTTGATTGGGTAATGCCGTACTGTATTTTTTTAATAAAGTGAGGAGTTGAGCAGTGTCTTTATAGCCTGTAAAAGCCGTCCAAACCACGGCATCGTTATTTTTAATCCCGTGGGTGTGGGTCATCAACGATTGTATGGTGATTTTATCCGGATGGATATTTTTGTCGTCGAATGTAAGTTCTGGAAGATAATCGGTTAACGTTTTATCCAGTTTAATCAAGCCTTTCTGGTTCAAGATAGCGGCTAGCGTTCCTGTTAACGATTTTGAAGTGGAGGCAAGATAGATTTGTGTCTGGTCTGAAAATAATGTTTTTGTTTCAGGATTGGAATAACCGTAATTCTTTTTTAAGAAAATATGGCCGTCCCTGATCACACCCAAAGTTAAATCGATATCCGTAGCACCTAACGATTGTTTGACACGGTTGAGTACGAAATTGAGCGAATCACTCCATGTTTTGGCAGCTTTATTCTGGTAATAGTCATTTTTATTTACCCGTTCGGTCTGCTGCGGATAAGTGAGTGCACAACAAATGCTGATTACCATAAAACTTATAAATAAAACGGCATTACGGTACTTTGGCTGGAAATAGGAAATCATTTAATGATGGTTTTAGGATTTAAGACCACCAGATTGAAAAACAGGTTACAGTTGTCTGCGTAATGAATGAAATTAAGAAGTTAGCGGAGCTATATCCGTAGTAAATTCGAGGATATTGTATTTTACTCTTTGATTACAGTTGTTATAGTGCCATCAATATTTTTCGTATTTCGGTCTTTGCATCCTTCACTTGCCAATTTACCAGAGCAAAAGCATGGAAATTGTACAAATGCGATAGGATCAATGTCTTATAGCTAATTTTCTGAAAATTTATTACCTTTGCTGCGTTCCTAATGATCAATCTTTTTAACGTTTAGGAAATATGACAGCATATATCTACATATCATCCCCTTCTTACGTTGCCTAAAGGCGATAAAATAAAGTAATTTCTATTTGTTTAATGGGAATAGCCTAAAGGCTATTGGTTTACATCGTTGCGTTACATTTATTTCTAAGCTCAGAGGGGTATATCCTTATTCAGGGATGAATTGAGATCTACATTAAGTTAAAGGAAATTAAATGGAAGTCCAATGGACACATATGAATTGCCGTACAGGATTAAATCTGTACGCAGAAAAAAACGTCTGGTCAAAACAGACAGCGATAAACAACTAATTAAGCTGAGTAAAAGAAGGTCTGAACTTTGGGAACAACAAGGGTTGCTACCTGTTGTGCCTCTTGAAAATCCATATCAAAGGGGCTGGAAAAGATATTTTGTGCTAAGAGAAGATGTTGCCCATAGCCCAAGAGCCGAATTTTACAGTATACTGCTTAACAAAATAAATACTTTCGAGTACCACCACGATAAAACATTTAAACGAAAAAAACGACGTAGGGGAAGATATGGCTATGAAATTAAAAGGCAGTCGTTACGCGAACTAACACCGTATTTATGGAATAGCAGTAAACTGGATCTTTCAGAACAGGAAAGGGGCTGTTTTAGCCAGATAGAAACGTATGATGTTAAAACACGCCGACAGGAAATCAAATATGTTTTTACGGAGCCATGGAGGTATAAATTAAAAGTTGCACCTCATATGATCACACATAAGAAGTTAATGAATAGTGATATTGTAAGCGAGCTGGACAGCATTGCTAACCATATCCAAACACGTCACCTAGAACCGCGTATGTATTTCTTAGCTTATGGGCGTGGCTATAATGGACGGAGGTACTATCATTCAATGGCAAAATACGGTAATCGGAAGAAAATCCCAAAATACCGATCAATTGAAGCGTATTTGTCGTTAGATTTTTGATGTAAGCGTCATGTTGATGACTGAGAAAAGCAATATACGGTTTGATCATAATAAAGATGGGTTGAGGTTTTTTAAAAAGAAATCTTAACCCAGCTTTAAAAATTATCAAATTTTTTAGACCAGATTAAAAAAAGGTCTTAAAACAGCGATGATATAAGCGTGACGAATGATCCCTTTAAACCTTAGTTTGGATATTTGTTCAGAAATTTAACTCACTGTAAAAGTAATCATACTGTAATCTGATCTGTATGTTTAAGTAGCTTATGGCCGTCAAAATTATATTCTTGATTTTGTACTAAAATATTTAATATTGAGTTGATAAATCGTTTTATCCAAAACCAAATATGATGATGAGCATAGGTGTATTTACTCCTTATTATGCAGTGTATAGCTGTGTAATTTACCTGTATGTATATTTAATTCTTTCCAAAAATGTAATTCCAGTTAACATTTTTGCCTATCGTGAAAAGCCTTCTGATTAATGATGATTATTTCCCTTCAATTATTCGCTTGAGTAGTTGGTAAAACGATTTAGCTATTTACGGCTAAGTATATATATTAATTAACCATTAACTAAACTAAAACTAATGAAAATGAATCTACTCAAGATTTCAGGGCTTTCTGTGCTTTTTTTGCTCAATAGTCCTGCTTTTTCAATGAATCCAGGTGCTGAAAAATCCGGGGGACTTTCAGTGCCGAATGTACCATTAACGCACATTCAAAATCGAAAAGTAATTACCGGAACGGTGTTAGACGAGAAAAACATGCCCATTCCGGGTGTGGGGATTAAGAACCTCTCTTCGGGTAAAACCGCCGTAACCAGTGAAACGGGTAAGTTCAGCATCGACGCGAACCCTGGCGAGGTAATCCGTTTCTCTTATGTGGGTTATCAGAATAAAGATGTTACCGTAGGTGGCGAGGCCAATATCAGTGTTAAAATGGCACCTGCTGAAGCCAATAAACTCGATGAAGTGGTGGTTATCGGTTATGGTAGTGTTAAAAAAAGTGATTTAACGGGTTCTGTTGGGGTGGTAAAAGCCAGCGAACTGCAAGAACGTCCTGCACCATCCCTAAACCAGGCTTTGGCCGGACGGATTTCCGGTGTGCAGGTGAATACGAACTCGGGAAGGCCGGGTGGACAGACAAACATCAGAATCCGTGGTTTCAGTTCCATCAATACCAGTAATAACCCACTGTATGTGGTAGATGGAGTGGCTTTACCCGTGGCTTCACAAACACAGAACAGTAATGCAATTGATTATATTAACCCCAGCGATATCGCATCTGTAGAGGTATTAAAGGATGCCTCTTCAACGGCGATATATGGCGCGAGGGGAGCCAACGGTGTAATTCTCATCACCACTAAAAAAGGAACTGCAAATGCACAACGGATTACCTACGATGCGGATTTCGGGATCAACACATTGGCCCCGCACCACGTAAAAATGCTTGATGCCTACGAATATGTTAAGGTTCAGGATCTGGCTTACGATAACATCAAAGTTTACGATCCGGTAGGCTGGGCAGCAGGGAACTATGCTTCTACACCAGTTCCAAAAGCGGCCAGGATTGCCCTTCCGCAGTTTTTCGACAGCAATGGAAATCCATTATACAATACCGACTGGTTAAAAGAATCTACGCAGAACAAACTTTCGCAAAACCATCAGCTGGGTTTTACAGGAGGCAATGAAAATAATACTTACGGCGTTTTTGCAGGCTATCGCGATGATGAAGGATTATTGAAAAACTCTTATTTAAAACGTTATTCTGGCCGGTTTAACTTCGACAGTAAAATTAAGCCATGGTTAAAAGTTGGCGGTAATTTAAGTTACAACAATCAGGACGAAAATATTGTAGACCAGGGAACGGGAGGATTAAACTCTGTTCGTATGATTACTGAAGCATTTCCTTTTCTTCCGATCAAATTGGCAGATGGAAAATGGGGCGACAATAAGCTGATCCCATGGGCCGAAGGGGGTTCTAACCCTGTGCACATCTTAACTGACCAAAGATATGGCATGATCACCCAAACAGCTTTGGGAAGTCTTTATTCAACAATCAGTTTCAGCAAAGATCTTGAATTCCGTACCCAACTGGGCGCCAATGTGGTAAGCCGTAACATCAATGAATATAATGCAAAACAATTATATGGCATATCGGACGGTCAGAATGGTACAGCAAACGTAACCAACGACCGCGAAACTTTCTGGTCGTTAGAAAATTATTTAACCTACAACAAACGTTTTGCCGAATCGCATGCCATTAATGCTTTATTGGGTATTTCGTGGCAGGCCAGCAATTTCTTCAGCAGTACCATGCATGCAGAAAATTTTGTGACCGATTTTTATGGCAACAACAACATGGGTTCGGGTAGTAAATCCATTACCGTAGGTTCGAACAGAAACAGGTCTGCTTTCAACTCTTATTTCGGCAGGTTAAATTATGCCTTTAAGGATAAATACCTGGTTACCTTTACCGGTAGGGTAGATGGATCGTCGAAATTCGGAGATAACCATAAGTTTGCCTTTTTCCCTTCTGCGGCCCTCGCATGGAAGGCTTCAGATGAAGATTTTCTTAAAGGAAATAAAACCATTTCTAACTTAAAATTGAGAACCAGTTATGGTTTAAGCGGTAACTCTGAGCTCCCTGCTTACCAGTCGTTAGCCACATTGGTAAACAATTCGGCCATTATTAACGATAGTAAAGTAACGGGTATCGGTATTGGTAGGTTGGCCAACCCAGATCTGGTTTGGGAGAAAACTGCACAGGTTGATGCGGGTCTGGAATTGGGTTTATTTAACAACCGCATTAATTTAGAGGCCGATCTGTATTACAGAAAAACAACCGATATGTTACTGGATGCCCCTGTACCACGTACTACGGGATATTCGGTAATCAGAAAGAATGTGGGCTCGATGCAGAATAAGGGTTTGGATCTGGGAATTAATACGGTTAACATTCAAACTGATGATTTTACCTGGAAAACCAGCTTTAACATCTCCCTTAACCGGAATAAAGTACTTTCTTTGGCCACACCTGATGATATTTTTGGTGTAGGTAACCCTAATTTCACCAATCAAACCGGGATTATCAGAGTGGGTGAGCCTGTAGGTTCGTTCTGGGGGCTTGTACGTTTAGGTACCTGGAGCGAGGCAGAAAGGGCAGAAGCAGCCAAATATGTAAGTTACCGTGGTGGTAAAACCTTGCTTCCTGGCGATATTAAATATTTAGATGTAAACGGCGACCATGCCATTACAGATGCCGACCGCCAGATTATCGGTAGTGGTTCGCCAAAAGGCTGGGGATCATTTTCCAACTCATTCCGTTATAAAAATCTAGATCTGATTGTAGAACTTCAGTATTCTTATGGGAACGATGTGTTGAATATGACGCACCACTCGGGCGAAGACAGACAGGTACAGGCCAACAGTTTTGCCAGCGTATTAGATGCCTGGACGCCTCAAAACCAGGATACGCCGATAGCAGCCATCAGGGATCAATCAGCCGGATATGTAACCAATGTAGATACGCACTGGTTAGAAGACGGATCGTTTATCCGTGGCAAAAACCTGTTGCTGGGTTATACCTTTAATAAAACGCTTGTAGAAAAACTGCGCTTAAGCAAGCTCCGTGTTTATGCATCTATTCAGAATTTCTTCCTCGCCACCAAATACACCGGTAACGATCCGGAAGTAACCACTTATGGTAATGTATTTGCACAGGGACAAACATTTTTCGATTATCCAAAGCCAACAACTTTTATGGTAGGCTTAAATATTGGATTGTAAACATTAACTAAAGAAAGGATATCAAAATGAAAATAAATATAAAAAATATCGCTGCCCTGTTATTGCTGGGTGGTGCCATCATCGGGAATTCGGGATGTAAGAAGTTTTTGGATGAAACAGATCCCACCAATCTTGCACCCAACAGTTTTTACACTTTGCCAGAGCATGCCGAAGCCGGTATTGCCGCTGTGTATGCAGAGATCAGGTTTATCGGCGGAGGTGCCGGGATTTTTTCAAACAACTTTCAGATGCTTGATGCGCCAACAGGGATACAATCTACCGAAACCGCACAGAACTCTGATTTAAACAACTTGTATTCACTTATTTATGATGGATCAAATCTTCATGTCAACCAAAACTGGAATGGTTTTTATAAGGTAATTGCCCAAACCAATCTGGTGCTGGATAAGGTTCCGGGCATTAACCCGATGGATGCTGCACAGAAAAAAAGGATTTTGGGCGAAGCGTCCTTTATCAGGGCATGGGCCTATTTTTATCTGGTACGTTTATGGGGCGATGTGCCTTTGATCACCAAACCGATTACAAGTCCTAACGATCCTAATTTTTCACCTCCACGTGCTTCACAAGAACAGGTTTATAAACAGATTGTGGATGACCTGGTTTTGGCAGAAGCTGCAGGATTACCTTATATGGATGCCAGTGGACGCGTTTCTACGGCCGCCATTAAATCAGAATTGGCAAAAGTTTATTTAACCATGGCCGGTCAGCCCTTAAATAAAGGAGCGGCTTATTACAGGTTGGCTGCTGATAAGGCGAAAGAAGTGATCGATTATTCGACTGCAAATCCAACAACGCTAGGTTTATTCCCAACTTATGCTGCCATACGCGATGCAAAGAATGATAATAAAACGGAGCATTTATTTGAGATTCAATATAATGATGCTGCAGGATTTGGTAACCCATTGCAATCTTCGTATCTGCCTTTGCACCAGCCTTTGGTTTCTAAAATTGATGGGATCGGAACCTCCATTCCTACTGCAAGTTTTTATGCTTCTTACGAGGCAGGAGATTTAAGGGCAAAAAATAGAGAGGGTTATTTCTTTACCGATTATTATACCGATGGCTTTAAACTGCCTTTGATTAACCGTGGTAAACCTTATATTCTTAAACACTTTGATGTAATTGCCAATGGCACATTAGGGGTAGAAGGTACCAGCAGAAGTGACCTGAATATTCCACAAATCAGGTATGCTGAAACTTTATTGATTTATGCTGAAGCCCAGAACAGGGCAGACGGTAGTCCAAATGTTGCAGCCTATGCTGCGGTAAACGCAATAAGGAAAAGGGCCGTATTGGCTGATCTCGCAGGCCTAAACCAAACACAGTTTGAAGAAGCCGTTTGGAGAGAGCGCTGGCACGAACTATGTTACGAGGGTGTAACCTGGTTTGATATGGTGCGTTTGCGTAAAGTATACAATGAAACCACCAACGGTTTTGATAATTTTGTTGGTCATATCAATAAAAGCGTAAACCAGGCTTTGCAAAACAAAAACTTATTGTTCCCGATTCCTACTCCAGAAATCAAGAATAATCCTAATTTGACCCAAAATCCGGGCTATTAGCAGGTATTTCTAATGGTCGGTGGCTCACCGACTATAAGTACTATTTTACCAAAAATGGGGTGCCTGATCAGGCACCCCATTTTATTTTACTTTGTTTATAAACCCAGCGGCAGCGGGCATCCCGATTATCTTCAATCGGGATAAAGCCTATGGCGGGAGTACAGTACCTATGGAAAACTGTCCGTTCATTTCCTAAACCTATATTTGTCGCATATTGTTGAAGGGAAAATGGATGTATTCATGTTTTTTCTACTTATGGTTGCCGTCTCACCGACCTTATAAATACTATAGTGTTCCCAGCTTGCCATTAATAAAATCAAGTTCCTCTTTACTGATTTCCAGAGCCATTGCTGCTGCATTTGAGATGGCCTGCGCTGCATTTCTGGCGCCTGCCAATACAACGGTAATACCTTGTTGCAGGGTTGTCCAACGCAAAACCAGTTGTGAAATACTCGCATTTTTTTCTTTTGCCAACGGTGTAATGTTATCCAAAAATGTTTTCACGGCTTCAAGGTCAAACTGATTGAAATAGCCGTTGCGGTGATCATCCGCTTTAAGTTTTTCGTTGCTGAAGTATTTACCAGATAAAAGTCCTCTTTCCATCGGACTGTAGGCAATAATTCCAATGTTTTTTTCCAGTGCATAAGGGATCAGGTCCTCTTCGATACCTCTGCTGAGCATGCTGAAAGATACCTGATTGGATGCGGGTTGATGTATCGCACTAGCTTTCTCCATCAGTTGAATGTCTGCATTCGAAAGGCCGGCAGCAAGGATTTTTCCATCCTTGATCAGTTGCGTTATGGCTTCCATGGCTTCATCTATAGCCGTAGTGGGATCGGGCCAGTGTTGCTGTAAAAGATCAATGTAATCGGTGCCAAGTCGTTTAAGACTTTCTTCCACCTCTTTAATGATAGATGCTTTGGTAGAATAACGGTAAACAGGCACATTTTTTCCATCATGTTCTGCATCAAAGAAATGTTCTCCTGCCCCTTTATTGCTTCCGTCCCAAACTAAACCAAATTTGGTGAGCAGCTGTATTTTGCTTCTGTCGTAACCCTTAATGGCCTCACCAATAATTTCTTCACTTGAACCAAAACCATAAAAAGGTGCGGTATCGATCGTTGTAATGCCATTTTCTATTGATGCTTTAACTGCTTCTATTGAATCCTTTTTTTCATTTCCTCCCCACATGTTGCCACCGATGGCAAAGGCTCCATATGCAATTGTGGATAATCTGAGGTCTGTATTTCCTAATTTTCTGTATTCCATGATATGTATTATTGTTTACCGGTACAAAATTTCACAAATGGCTGCTATTATCAAAATAAGTTAAATTGGATGTTGGTATCAGAAAAATGATAGTGAAGGATCTGTGTGTACCTGTACTTATATGATCTTTGCGAAGATCCTTATCCTGATAGTCGGTGCTGCATATGCAGTTAACTATCAAAAAGACTTAAATAAAACTGATGTTTATCTGAGGGCATCCCCGCCCTGACAGGCCAGGTAGGTATAGCAAAGAATGCGAATCAGGTTAAATCCTGAAATTAATTACATCGTTGGAAATCCACCCTGAGGCGCATTTTGGCCGTTTTCCGATTATAGTTTTTTACATCTGGTGCTACTGGTTTTTATATTAGATAAAATAAGCCTAACCAAATTATCCTATGTACAAACCTAAACCCATGTATTCCCGCAGTGGTATTATTCATTTTTTTTCTGGCTAATAACTCCAATTATTCCGATATCCTTTTATCCTTATCCTTTCTGCATTAGCTCTTTATTTAAGTGTTATGTAGCGTTGAAGAAGAGCATTCGGTCGGTTCAGAGTTGATAAGACCTTTTAAACAGACAATCATTAACTAAACTATAATTTATGAGTAGAATTTACAACCAAAGAGGAGTATTGTTATGCCTCAAGCACATGTGTGTGAGGAAAGCAAAGATTTTAGCGGTTTCGCTCCTGGCATTTTTCGGGAGTTTTAGCGCCTATGCCCAAACTACCGTTGTGGGTACCATTAAAGACAATAAAGGTTTAACCCTTCCAGGGGTAAGCGTAAGGGTAAAAAATACGCAAATTGGAACCTTAACAGATGCAGCAGGTAAATATAGCATCAAAACAAGCGAAGCCAATCAGACTTTGGTATTCACCTTTATCGGCTTTACCACGCAAGAAGTTGCATTAAATGGGCTTACTACCATCAACATTACCATGGAAGATGGCTCGCAAGGGCTTAATGATGTGGTGGTAATTGGCTATGGTACTGCACAGAAAAAAGACGTAACAGGTGCTGTTTCCAGTATCAAGGCTACTCAATTGGAAAATGAAAATCCGAATAGTGTTACCGATATACTCCGTGGCAATATCCCAGGTTTAACTGTGGGTTTTAACAACAGTGCCAAAGGTGGTGGAGATCTCCTGGTACGGGGTAAAACAACCCTTACAGGTACCACCACGCCATTGATCGTATTGGATGGTGTTATTTTTATCGGCCAGTTATCTGACATTAATCCCAACGATATCGAATCAGTAGATGTATTAAAAGACGCGAGTTCGCTTGCTGTTTATGGTGCAAAAGCGGCAACAGGCGTGGTGGCCATCACGACTAAGAAGGGTAAAAGCGGTGCGCCAACCATTACTGTAAATACAAACTTTGGGATGGCTACATTGGCACAGGATCAGCCTGTATATGACGGTCCGGGGTTTTTAAACTGGCGTGCCGATGTACAGCGCAGTGGCGGTGTTAATCCGCCATATATTTATAATGATCCAAATAACCTGCCGGAGGGGGTAACCTTAACCCAATGGCTAAACGGACAAACCACCACCAACCCAACTGATCTTTGGTTAAGCCGTTTAGGCTTATTGGCCAACGAGAAGGCCAACTATCTTAATGGAAAAACAACAGACTGGTACGATATGCTTTTTGTTACCGGACAGCGTCAGGACCATACCTTAAGCATCAGCGGGAAAAAAGAAGAGGTTTCGTATTATATGTCTTTAGGATATCTTAAAAACGAAAGCATTATTGCTGGTGGCGGGTTCAGTACTTTTCGTACCAGATTGAACCTGGAAGGTAAGGCCGCTAAGTTTTTAACTCTGGGCATGAACCTTCAATTTGCCGACCGTGATGAAGGTGCTATTGAAGCACAGTTTTCGCAACTGCCTGATTTATCTCCTTATGGCGATTTTTACAATGCAGATGGATCTTTACGGAGGATCCCAACAGATGACAATGGCCTTAATGCCCGTAATCCATTCCTGGATCAAACGTATAATTCGAGGTTACAAAAACAGAGCACCCTATTCGGTAGTATTTACGCTAAAGTGCAATTGCCGTTCGGTATTACCTATCAGGCCAATTTTAGTCCGGGTTTAGATCAGTACCGTACCTTTAACCACCTGTCTTCCAAAAACCCAAATGTGGCTACTCCGGGCGGTTCGGCAACGAGGGCAACCGAAACGAGGTACAACTGGCAGCTGGATAACCTCCTGAAATGGAACAAAACTTTTGCTACCGACCATAACGTAGATGTAACCCTGTTGGTAAATGGCGAAAAATATTCTACCTGGTATACTATAGCAGGTAATGAAGGTTTTGCGCCAACAGATGTATTGGGTTACCACAATATACAAAGTGGTAATAAACCAACGGTAAGCAGCGATGATAAAGTGTACACGGGCGATGCATTATTGGCCAGGGTAAATTATTCATATAAAGGTAGGTATGCAATAACGGGGTCTATCCGCAGAGATGGTTATTCTGCATTTGGTGCCTCAAAAAAACGCGCCAATTTTCCGGCTGCTGCAGTAGCCTGGACGGTGAGTGAGGAAAGCTTTTTAAAACAAGCTAAATGGATCGACTTTTTAAAGCTGCGCTTGTCATACGGTATCAACGGAAACAGGGAGATTCGTGATAATAACAACGTAATCGATCCTTATGTATCCATTCAAACTTTAGATGGCGGTAAATACCAGTCTGTTAATGGCAGTGGTACCCCTGGTGAAGTAAATACTGTGGTAAATAATTCACGGTTGGGGAACCCGAACCTCGAATGGGAAAAGACCAAATCTTTAAACCTTGGTTTAGATTTTGGATTTTTGAATAACCGCATCAGTGGATCGCTTGAACTTTATGACAAGAAAACTTCAGATCTGTTAATTGGTCAAACCTTACCTAATGTTTCGGGCTATGTAAATGTAATTGCCAATTTGGGCCGTGTAAATAATAAGGGTTTTGAATTTAGCATTAACAGTAAAAATTTTACCGGTGGAAACATCACCTGGAGTACTACAGCGAACCTTTCACTTAACCGGAATAAGATTGTAGCCCTGGCAACACCGAATGATGATCCTGGAAACGGATGGTTTATCGGTAAAGACATCGATGTGATCTGGGAATATAAAATTTTAGGGGTATGGCAGGAAAATGAAGTAGCAGAAGCCAATAAATTTAACAAAGGCATTAAACCCGGTGATTTTAAATTATTGGATGTAGATGGCAACTATGTGTATAATGATCTGGATAAACAGTTTATCGGTTATAGAAGTCCACGGTTCAATTGGTCGGTCCGTAATGATTTTAATATTTACAAAAACTTCGATTTCTCCTTTCAGCTGATTTCGAGCTGGGGGCAGCTTAGGGCCGACAACCAGACCAAAAATCAGCCTGGAAGTGTAGGTTTCGGCCGTTCGAGCTCTTATGTGGTGCCTTATTGGACCCCTGGTAATCCAATTAACGATTATGCCCGTCTAAACTCCGGCTTAAGTGGTGTAAGCTTTAATTCCTACCGCAAAAGTTCTTTCATCAGGCTAAATACCATTGCTCTTGCCTATAGTTTGCCAAAAGATTTTCTGGGCAAACTGAGGATACAGAGTGCAAAAATATATGCCAATGTAAGCAATTTGGGGGTGTATGCGCCAGATTGGAACCAGTGGGATCCCCAAACCGCAGATGGCAACGGAAACCCCGTGCCAACACCAAGAGTTTACACTTTCGGACTGAATGTTACCCTTTAAAAATGATGAAGATGAATATCACATATAAAAGAATAATTCCATTTGTGGCTATAGCCATTCTGTTATCGGCAAATGGATGTAAAAAATCAGACTTAGATTCAGAATTACTATCGAAGTTGGAACCTCAAACCGCTTTAACGAGTTTAGCGGCGATGAAGGCAGCCATTGCCGGTATTGGAGCCAATGTAAGAAAAGAATTTACAGGCGATATGGCCCCCATTGTTACCGAATCTATATTTTCGGAGGTGGCTGTTGATGGAACAACCGATAAAAGTACACAGGCGCAGGATATGGATACCCGGGTAACACCGGATGCCAACCTCGATAACCCGGATTTTAACAGGATCGGATTTTATTGGACGGAAGGTTTTAGAGGGGTGCGTATGGCAAATACGGTGATTACCTATATCGACAACGTAACCTTTAAAGATGAAGCCGAAAGAAATGCCATTCTAAGTGCGGCTTATTTTTACCGTGCCTATTACTATTATCGTTTGGTACACCAGTTTGGAGATGTACCCTTGAACTTAAAAGATATTACTGCACCAAAACTGGATTATTATTCGACCAAACGTGAAGTGATTTTGAAAAAAATGCAGGAAGACCTTCTGTTTGCCGAAAAGTGGCTAAAGGATGGAGTAGACCGTGGAGATGTAACCAAAGGGGCCTGTAGCCATTTATTGACCAAGGTTAACCTTGCGCTTGGGGATTTTGATGCAGCCATTACCTCTGCTAACAATGTGATTAACAGTGGTACCTATAGCTTAATGCGCAACCGTTTTGGCAGCACTGCCGGCGATGCCACCAAAAACGTAATTTGGGACCTTCACCGCATGGACAATAAAGCCATTGCGGCTAACCGGGAAGCATTGTTTTTAACCATTGATAGAGAAACTTTACAGGGCGCTACTGATCTGGGCTCACAGGTGATGCGTAACTGCGTGCCGGCCTGGCATTTCGCCAATTTAAAAACACCCTCTGGTACTACGCAGGCGATTGTTGATGGGGTAAACGTGGAAATACCTTTAACTTTAATGTACGGAAGAGGAATTGGCCGTTACCGTGGTACAGCCTATAGCACCAAAAACATCTGGACAGATAATACCGATTATCGCCATGCGCCCGGGATGTGGATGAACATGACCGACCTGGTATATAACAACCCGGCACTTAAAACCTCTACTAATCCAACCGAAAAAGCACTATATGGTAAACCACTGGTTGATATGACGCCTGCCAATGTGAACAATATGTTCCTGAACAAAGGATTGGATACCATCCGCCATTTCTTTGGCTGGCCGCATTATAAAACATTTATTAACTCTACCAATGCATTGGCCGTTGATAAATACTGGACACCACCGAGAGGAACCAATACCGATTGGTACATCTTCCGTTTGGCGGAAACTTATTTGCTGAGGGCAGAAGCCTATTATTGGAAAGGGGATTTAGCCCTGGCAATGGCCGATTTAAATCAGGTACGGTCGAGGGCCAATGCAGCTTTGTTAACCGATGCTTCGGCAATTACCATTGGAACGATATTAGACGAAAGAGCAAGAGAACTTTACTATGAAGAACCCCGTAAAACAGAATTGACCCGTATTGCCTATATTTTTGCGCAAACGGGAAAAACGGCCTACAATGGTAAAACCTATACCCTTGCAGCTTTTTCAGATAATAATTTCTTCTACGACCGGATTATTGAAAAAAATGATTTCTACAGAAATAAAGTGCCAACAATATCAGGGGTGAATTTTAAAATTTCACCATACCATGTACTTTGGCCTGTGCCTGCTGCTGCACAGCGTTTCAATACCGGAGGGCATATAAACCAGAATAAAGGTTATACAGGATACGAAACCAATGTTCCGGCATTGGATAAGATTCCATAGCCATTATTTGTTTAGCGGGTTAGCGGTTTCTTATAAACGCTAACCCCTAATCTCTAACCTCTAAAAAGGTTGCGGGATATTAAACGCCAACCGCCCACCACATTGTAACGCTTAACATCCTTCACCTATGGAAAATAAACCTGTTACATTAAAACTAATCGCCAGAGAACTTAAATTATCTATATCTACTGTTTCCAAATCGCTGAAAGATTACCCACGGATTAAAGAGAGTACGAAACTTCGGGTAAAAGAACTGGCCGCACGGTTAAATTTTACACCTGATATTTCTGCATTACGGCTAAGAGACCGAAAATCCCGCATTATTGGCATCATATTACCCAACCTCTCCGATCATTTTTTTACCCGAAGCATTTATGGAATGGAACAATTGGCTACGGCCAATGGTTACAATATCATCATCAGCCAGTCGCATGATAATTTTGCAATGGAAGTAAGTGCCGCGGCAACGCTTTTAGGCTCGAGGGTAGATGGATTAATTGTGGCCATTTCGAAACACACCTCCGATTTTTCGCATCTCGATCAGTTCGAGAAAATCGGCATCCCGGTCGTATATTATACCCGTAACCCCAGTTTTAACCTTAATTGCCACAAGGTTTTAGGAAATACCCATCAAGGCTGTTATATGGCTACCGAGTACCTCATTAATAGAGGGCATAAACGCGTTGCCTATCTTGGAGGGCCGAAAATGGTGAATTTTAGTCACGACCGCTTTTCGGGATACATCAATGCATTGAAGGATAACAATATCCCTTTTAACGCCGAACACGTAGCTTATACCGATTTTGATGATGAAAATACACTTTTTGCGATTAAAAATCTCTTTAGAGACCCAGAAAACGGACCAACTGCACTGGTGGCTTTTAAGGAAAAATTACTTTTCGATACCATCAAATTCCTAAGGTCAATCCAACATCCTGACTATAAAAAACTCGAATGTATCGGCTTTGGTAACGACCCGATTATTAGTTATCTCAGTTCACCTCCCGTTGCATCAATTGAAGAAAATCCCGAATCTCTGGGCGAGCAGGCTGTTACTTTATTGGTTAAGCTTATCAACGGAGACATTGATGCAAAGGATTATAAAAAAGTGATCGTAAATTGTAACCTGAAAATTCATGATCATCCATAAGTTCCTGTAAGATAGTATTATCGACTATGTATTTAGTAGGTTTAATAATCATTATTTCAATCGTTGTAACAACAAACGGGCCGCGTTTTGCTGTTTTTAAGGTGGTTGATGTATGTTTTGATTTACAATTTTTATTAGGTTAGTATATCAGATAATTGCTAACCAAAATAATAAAAAAAGCTTCTAACCTAAAACCTGCAATGCGCCATCAAGGATAGTGAATTGCGTTTCAAAACAGCTAACCAAATTTAAATCTAAACTAAAATTAACATGAGTCAAAAAATGAATCCAACGCATTTTATTGCGTCCGTAGTGCTGATACTTTCCCTTAGCTTTTATGGTTGTAAGAAAGACAAAACAGCAGAACCAATCCCCGAAAACATTATTGCTGTAGAACAATTAAATGCCAAAGCAACTACAGAGGCTTATCCAAGCAACATCAATACCGGTTTTACACATGCCGATGGTACTTATACCTATGGCGAGGCCAGTGCCGATTTTGGCGGTGCAAACCTAACCGGTTGGAACGAAAGCAGGGCCTATATTTCTGGCAACTGGGCCAGGGCTACGCTTGCACCCAATTCCGTTTCGAACGGTTTAATTGCCGGGGCAGATATATCAGACGGGTCGGCCTATGAGGCCACCTTCAAAGTACGTTTCCACAGTCAGTTTGATTGGAGCAGGGGCGGAAAAGTTGGCTTCGGCTTCCTGATCGGGGAAGGAAATACCGGATGCGATATCGCCAGCGATGGTAATGGTGGTAGCTTGCGCTTAATGTGGTACAATACCGGTAGCCGTGTGTTTTTTCAACCTTATGTTTACCATAGGGATATGGCCGGCCCTTGTGGCGATACTTTCGGTAAATCTTACCCTTCTTCTGGTAGTCTGGTAAAAGGCAATACCTACACCGTTCACCTGTATGTTAAAAGCAATACCGGTTCGAATAAAAACGGTCAGGTACAGGTAATCATCAATGGAACAACGGTGTTAGATCAGGCTATCCGCTGGACCACCAACGATGCACAGCGTTTGATCAACAGGTTGTCGTTCCATAATTTTAGAGGCGGAAAAGATGTTGCGGTATGGGGCTCGAGTCAAACCAGTTACATCTATTTTGATGATTTAGTAGTAAATAAGATCAATTAATCAGAAAGGATTTGCTTGAAAAGAACATCATGAGCTAGATTTTTGTCTATTTCATGGTGTTTTTTATTCTTGCCGTCATGCTCAATTCATTTCAGCATCTTTCCTCCTATGAAGACCTTTAAATTCAATGGCTCGGATGAAGCCCATTCCCGAAGTTGGCCGGGAGAGAAATCTTTAAATTCAAAGATTTCTACGCTGGGGTCGAAATGATGGCCCTTCTAACGCGATCGGTGCAGCAAACGTTATCATTAGAAACCAGCTTGAGAACTTTGTCTTAGCTTCAATGCGCCAAAACTAAATATCTGTATTTTATTTTACTGGTTATTGAAAAAATAAAAGGCCCGAAGGGGCTTTTTTAATTTATTAGGCTTATTTTTGCGGCAATTATAGAACCACATAAGCGCGATTTGATCATGTTTATGAACCTCGACAATCTTAGAAAACAAATTTTATCAATGACAAACGACAAAAAAGAAATATTCGAAAGCGTAGCACAACGTTTAAAAATTGAAGGTTTTAATGTAGTAAACCGCGATGAAACCCGTCCTTGGGGTGGTTTCTTTGTGATAGACGAAGCACAGGCACAACAATTTGCTGATACTTATTTTGATGGCTTAAATGTAGAAGACCTTAAAATTGGTGGTAAATTAAGTCCGAAAATTTTAATCGTTGCACCTAATACACGTCTTTCGTGGCAATATCACCACCGCAGAGCTGAAATATGGCAAGTGGTAACGGGTACCGTTGGAATTAAAACCAGCCAAACCGACGAAGAAGGTGAAGTGAAAACATATGGGCCAAAAGACCAGATTAAATTACAACAAGGTGAACGCCACCGTTTAATTGGCTTGGAAGATTGGGGCGTGGTGGCCGAAATCTGGCAACATACCGATGCTTCGAACCCATCAGACGAAAGTGATATCGTGCGTGTTCAGGACGACTTCGGTAGATAATAAATAATTAAAATGGAATCCTGTTCTATTACCTTGGAACAGGATTCTTTTTGTCTAAATGCTTAATTCAAAGCGTTTTTCTATTCTCCTAAAAACTAAACGCCCTCAAATTCCGTTTATAAAGTATACACATCATACATGATCATCTTCATTTTTTTTCTTTGCCATTGGTTTTTATCTCTCTTTAGTCAAACCTTTTTCCTTCACCGTTACTCATCACACAAGATGTTTAAAATGGAGCTTTTTTGGGAGCGGTTTTTCTATTTAATATTACTGATTTCGCAGGGTTCATCATTTCTTAACCCAAGAGCATATGCCATTCTGCACCGGATGCACCATGCTTACAGCGACACTGAAAAAGATCCGCATTCGCCACATTTTTTTAAGGATGTTTTCGGGATGATGATTGCGACAAAGAATATGTACATGAATTATCTGCAGTTTAAAATACAACCTGAGCCGGCTTTTCAGGGAAATTATCCCGAATGGCCTATTGTAGATAAAATTGGTAATTCATGGGCCTGGAGAATCGCATGTGGATTGTTTTACATTGGTTTTTATGTTGCTTTTGCCAATCATTGGTGGTTGTTTATTTTATTGCCAATCCATTTTTTAATGGGGCCTTTACACGGTGCGATCGTAAACTGGTGTGGTCATAAATATGGTTATTCAAATCACGACAATGATGATCATAGTAAAAACTCCTTGCCCTGGGATTTTTTATTGATGGGCGAGCTTTTTCAGAACAATCACCACAAAAAACCGAACAGTCCCAATTTTGCGAGCAAATGGTGGGAATTTGATCCGACCTATCCGGTAATGAAGGTATTGCATTGGATGAGGATTATTAAAATCAGGAAAGTATAAGGCTAAGGTTTAAAGACTAAAGTTTTATAGTTTTTCTGTTCCGATTAATTGTACCCTTAGCGTAGTTGAAGGGTTGCCATATTATTCCATGGTCTGTGTCTCCACAGGCCATTTTAGTTATAATCATATTGATTTTTTGTGCAGCGGTGAAATATATTTGTTCCCCGCACTTTTTATATTGGTTAACCTGACAGGAGCAGGCACGGAACCCGATATTTCATCGGGTGAAGTAAAGCGAATGGCAGGACTGTCGCCACCTAAACGGGTAGGGACCTGCTTTCCAAATTAATAAAATAATTGCTTATCTCTTTTGCCTCGGAAATCACGGATCGCTTATGACCCAAAATGTATGAGGTGTTATCTGCAGCGCGCGAATGATTCAATTGGAGTTTGTTACCCAGGGCATAGGTGAAGGGCGATAACATTACAGACACAGAATTTCTTTCCCCTAAAATCTTTCTTTTGCGTAAAAGCGTATATTGGAGAAAGCTATTCAAAAATAATTCTCATTTCATGATCAACTTCCTTAAAATTGTTTTCTCTGCTCTGCTTGTGTTTATGTGTTATAAGGTTATCAGCACTTCTCTCGAAAGCAACTTGTTTGAGCAATGGGATTTTCTGGGCAGCATTCCGTGGATGCAGGCCACATTATGGGATTTTTATGCTAACATCTTCATTATCACCCTTTGGATGCTTTATAAAGAAAAAAGCATTATTCTTAAAATCTCTATTGTGATTTTGTTCGTATGTTTAGGAAGCATAGCAACCTTAGCTTATGTTTTAGTGCATTTATTCAAACTAAAAGATGGCGAGGGTGTTAAGGAACTACTTAGTAAGGTATAGGGCGTAGGGTTTAAGGTGTAGGGTGTTTTACTGAGTGTTTATTTGAAGCTAAGCTGAATTGGCTCTTTGGCCTTAAACCTTTTACCTTAAACCTTATGCCGCTCCAAACAGGACATCTACTTTTCATCGCCCTCATTTCATTAATTGCCTGCTGCTTTATCATGGCCATGGTTTGGCTCTGGGCAAAGAAAATCAAAAACGCAGGTGTGGTCGACGTGTTCTGGGCATTGAATTTCCCTGTAATTACGTTGATTACTTTTTTTCTGTCGGATGGGTTTGATCCCCGAAAAATTTTAATCTGCGGGATGTTTTTGCTGGCTGAACTGAGATTGGGTATCCACCTTTGGCAACGCGTTATCGGTCATTTGGATGAAGAAGAAGGCCGTTACGAACAACTCCGTAAAGAATGGGGCGATAAAGCCGACCGCAATTTCTTCGTGTTTTTTCAGTTTCAGGCCATATCCAATGTGATTCTGGCCATCCCGTTTTTTATCATTACGGCAAATCCTTCGCAGTCTATCTCTCTTTTAGAGTTTGCTGGTGCCTTGGTTTGGGCAATTGCATTTTTCGGAGAAATGATTGCTGACCGGCAGCTTGCAGCGTTTAAAAACGATCCCAGTAATAAAGGCAAAGTATGTGATACCGGATTATGGTATTACAGCCGCCATCCGAACTATTTCTTCGAATGGTTAACCTGGATGGCTTATTTTATTTTCGCACTGGCCTCGCCCTGGGGTATTTTGGCCATTATCAGTCCGGTTATTATTTTATATCTATTAACCAAAGTTACTGGTGTTCCGAACAACGAAGAGCAGAATTTAAGGAGCAAGCCTGTAGCTTATAAAAAATATCAACAAACAACAAGCGCCTTTTTTCCCTGGGGAAAAAAGGAGGGGAGAGGGAAAATGTAAATGGAAGATAGACTATGCCATTCGCAAATCCATCATCCCATTTACATCGTACATCATCCATTTCCATTATACATTAACCATCTTACATTTTCCATATTATGTGGTACGATAAACTTTTAGAAAACGACAAACTTCCGGATACCGCCTTGCGTATCGGCATTAGAAAATTATGTAAACAGCGTTTAGATGATGAAACACTGGGCGATGAAGAATTACAACAGGAAAAATTTATGAACCTGGTTGCCGAATTGAAGCAATCGCCGATTGCGGTAAATACTGCCGATGCCAACGAACAACATTATGAATTGCCTACAGCATTTTTTCAGTACTGCCTGGGGAAAAATTTAAAGTACAGCAGTGGCTACTGGAAACCCGGCGTTAAGGATATTGATACCTCAGAAGATGATATGTTGGCCTTGACCTGCAAAAGAGCTGATTTGCAGAACGGTCAGAATGTTTTAGAACTGGGCTGCGGCTGGGGCTCGCTTTCACTTTATATGTCGGCAAGATTTCCGGAAAGTACTTTTACCGTAGTGTCTAATTCAGCTACCCAAAAGATCTTTATCGATGAAACGGCAAAACAAAGGGGAATACAAAACCTAACGGTTTTAACGGCCGACATGAACACGTTTACCATTGCCGATACATTTGACCGGGTGGTTTCGGTAGAGATGTTTGAGCATATGCGCAACTATAAATTTCTGCTGAATAAGGTAGCTTCGTTTATGAAACCGGATGGCAAATTGTTTGTGCACATTTTTACGCACAAAACCTTAGCCTATAAATTTGAGGTAATTGATGAAACGGATTGGATGAGCAAATACTTTTTTACCGGTGGAATTATGCCTTCTAATCACTTGTTTTTCTATTTCAATGATGATCTTAAAATCGATAAACACTGGGTGGTAAACGGAACCCATTATGGCAAAACATCCGAAGCCTGGTTAAGCAATATGGACAAACATAAAAAAGAAATTATGCCCATTTTGGAAAGTACCTATGGTAAAGATCAGGCCGTGAAATGGTGGGTGTACTGGAGATTATTTTATATGTCGTGCGCCGAACTGTTTAATTATAATAAAGGAAACGAATGGATGGTATGTCATTATTTGTTTGAAAAGAACAAATAATTAAGAGGTTAGAATGGAAGATGGATAATTGGGGCTGCGAAGTGCCCATCATCCATCCTCTGTTTTCCATATTACATTTTCCATCATCCATATCACATTTTCCATTATGAAAACTCTCGCCATCATCGGCTCCGGAATAGCAGGCATGGGTTGTGCCCATAAACTGCAGCATCAATACGATATTACCCTATTTGAAGAACTCGATTATATTGGTGGCCATACCAATACCATTACGCTTGAAGAAGATGGTAAACCCATTTATCTGGATAGCGGTTTTATGGTTTTTAACTATCAAACTTATCCGAATTTGACTGAAATGTTTGCAGAGATTGATGCACCTGTAATTAAAACGGATATGTCTTTCAGCGTTCAGTTTTTGCCTAAAAAATTGGAATACAGCGGCTCGAGCTTAAATCACCTTTTTGCGCAAAGAAAAAACCTGTTCAATATATCTTATTTAAAAATGTTGATGCAGATTAACCGTTTTAACAAGCAGAGTATCGAAATTTTGGATCAACCGGAGTATCAGGATTATTCTATTGGCAGGTTTTTTAAGGAGTTTGGTTATAGCGACGAGATGCTCTGGCAATACCTCATTCCGATGAGTGCTGCGGTTTGGAGCGCACCGATGGAACAGATCCTCGATTTTCCTGCCGTTACCCTGATCCGTTTCTTCAAAAATCATGGTTTTTTAGGTTTAGATACCCAGCATCAATGGTACACCCTGCAAAATGGGAGTCAGGCTTACCGAGAAAAACTAATTGCCCCTTTTCGCGACAGGATTAAAATCAATACTAAAATCATCTCTGTAAAGCGTTTGGAAAACGGGAGGGTTGAAGTAGAAAATCAAAAGGGAGAGAAATTTGAATTTGATAAGGTGATTATGGCGAGTCATGCCGATCAGACTTTCGGGATCGTAAAAGATAAAACGGCCCTCGAAACCGAATTGCTTTCTAAATTCAAATACCAGCTGAACAAAGCCGTGGTACATACCGATGACAAGCAAATGCCTGTAGCCAGATTAGCCTGGAGCAGCTGGAATTACCGCGTTGAAAAACAGGGCGATAAATTATTGCCAAGCACCATTTATTGGATGAATAGTTTGCAGGGCGTTTCTGAAAAGCAAAACTATTTTGTTTCCATTAACCCGACAGATTCTTTAAACCCTGAAAAAATTGTAAAGGAAATCGATTATCATCACCCCTTGTTCGATGTTCCAGCCATGCAGGCACAGGAGCAATTGCACAGATTGAACGAAACAGGGCCAATTTATTACTGCGGAAGCTATTTTAAGTATGGTTTCCATGAAGACGCGTATAAAAGTGCGGTGGAGCTATGCTCCATGATGGAAAATGTTAGAGGTAAGATGGATAATGTTATGTAAGATGTACTAGAGGCGTTGATGAAGACTTATCAAGCATATCCAATGTAAGATTATATATTTTCAAACTTTGCTTTCATTAAAGATTTTGTGTTTTTTTTATTAATTTTAACTAAATCATCCTTAGAAACTTTACGGATTAAACTTTTTAAGATGAACGAAAAAACAATTCATTTGCTGGAAAGAACGTTTCGCTTTGGCGTAGATGTTTTAAAATTTTTAAGCACATTACCTTATAATTTCATATATAAGGTTCCAATGTTACAGTTAAGTAGGAGTGCGGCCTCTATTGGTGCCAATTACGAAGAAGCACAGGGCGCGGCGAGTAAAAGGGATTTTAGTCACAAAACAGGAATTTCTTACAGAGAGGCCAGAGAAAGTATTTATTGGTTACGTACATTGAACGAATTATATCAGGATGAAAAATACCAGCTAGATTTTGAAAAATTTAAAGCAGAAGCTGTTGAGCTAAAAAAGATATTTACCTCTATTAAGATTTCATCCAGCAAATAATTCGTATGTAATGATATGATTTAAGTATTTGATCTGCCATTTTACACCATACATGAAAAGTCCATCATCCATTTTACATCTTACATCAAACATCTACACGGCAAAGGTGATGCACCATCGCCTGGCGCCCAAAAAACATTCTTTTTGGTATAGGGTGTATATGTTCTATATCGATCTGGATGAGTTGGATTTGCTCAGCCAAAAATTACGTTGGTTCAGCAGGAATAAATTTAACCTCTTTTCTTTTAGGGATGCAGAACATCTTCAGTTGCCAAAAGAAAATCCCGATCAAAGCAAAAATACCCGTCAGCATGTAGAAGATTATTTAAAGGAAAATGGTGTAGATGGAACCCAGCTAAAAATTAGACTGCTTACCAACCTTAATGTTTTAGGCTATAATTTTAATCCGGTTTCGTTCTATTACTGTTTCGACCAGCAGGAAAATCCGGTTTGCTGTATCGCCGAAATCAGCAATACTTACCGTGAAATGAAACTTTTTTTCTTCGGAAAAGACGAATTGGATGGCGATACCTTTAAAAAAATCACCACAAAATATTTTTATGTTTCACCATTTATAGACCATGATGATTCATTCGATTTTAAACTTAAAGTGCCTGCAGATACACTTGATATTAAAATTGATGATCTGGATAAAAACGGCAAATTGTTTTTTATCAGTACCTTAAAGGGAGAGAAGAAGCCTTTAACTAACGGCAATATGCTACGGTATTTTTTCTCTATACCCTTTATTCCGCTGCAGATTATGGGCATGATCCATTGGCAGGCTTTTAAACTCTGGATAAAAAAAATACCTTTTCATCCAAAAGCCGAAAACCCTGCGCTGCAACGCAACGTATATAAACCCTATAAACCACAAATCAAATAGATCAAACGATTATGAATACGCTTACCGCTACCAGAACATCAACAGGTTTTTTCGAAAGAGTTGTGCTTAATGCACTTTCTAAAATGACATTGGGGAAATTAGAACTTTCACTGCCAAGTGGCGAAACTTTGGTTTTTGGAAACGGTGAACATAAAATAGAAGCGCACATACAGGTGAACCATCCGGATTTTTTTAAATCGATAGCACTTTACGGTGATATCGGTTTTGGCGAGGGTTATACTGCAGGTTTATGGGATACCACAAACATTACCAATGTGATCAAATGGGTAATCCTCAATATCGAAAATGCACCTTCAATAACAGGAAGCAAGGTAAAATCCATTGCCTTGAATGTTTTTAAATGGGTAAACAAGATTTACCATGTACGCAGGGCCAATACCCTGGCCGGATCGCAAAAAAATATTTCAGCACATTACGATCTGAATAACGATTTCTTTGCTACTTTCCTGGATAAAACCATGACCTATTCGAGCGGTTATTTTAATCCTGAAGATTTAAGTTTAGAAGAATCCCAATATGCCAAATACGACCGACTAGCGAAACAGTTAAAAATCAAAGCCAGCGATCATGTATTGGAAATCGGCAGCGGTTGGGGCGGTAATGCCATTTTTTTAGCAAAAAATTATGGCTGTAAAGTAACTTCGGTTACCATTTCGAAAGAACAACAGAAGCTGGCGGTGGAGCGCGTACAGGCCGAAGGGTTGGCAGATAAAGTTTCTGTCATCATTCAGGATTACCGTAAAATTGAAGGTACTTTTGATAAAATTGTTTCTATTGAAATGTTAGAGGCTGTTGGTCACCAATATTTGGAAACTTATTTCGAAAAATGTCAGGATCTTTTAAAACCTGATGGGATCTTTGCCTTTCAGGTAATTACCTCGCCCGATTGCAGATATGATAAACTGAGAAACGGCGTAGACTGGATCCAGAAACATATCTTTCCAGGATCACTTTTACCTTCGGTTGCAGCGATGAACAGAGCCATTAATGAAACAGGCGATTTAACCCTGGTTGATTTAAAGGATATGGGTTTAGATTATGCCCGAACATTACATTTATGGTTTATAGAATTTAATAAAAACCTCGATAAGGTTAAATCCCTTGGATTTGACGATACCTTTATCCGTAAATGGAACTATTATTTAAACTATTGTGAGGCAGCCTTTGCTATGCGGAACATTAATGTGATGCAGATGGTTTATTCGCGACCAAACAATATTTCGAGATAGAGATATAGTCTTAAGTCTGTAGTCTTTAGTCCGGAGTCGAGTTAATGAGTGCGTAGCTTGGGATTGAGCGTTTAGCGTCAATTAACCACTTAACCATAAACCATCGGCTATGAACCATTTGACCAATGAACGGTGGCTAATGAATCAATGAACTTTTCATTCACCGATCAATCTACGTTGTTTGCCGATCAATTGATAGGGGTTAGCATAAAAAGTATAGCGTATCTTTGTAACAAAATGCAATTTGCGTAGACTAATTACAAAAGACTAACTCTTAACATGAAAAAACTTTTACTATTGACCTTCACCCTTGGATTATTTTTTACCGCACAGGCTCAATTTCCTGGTGGCTTTGGCGGAGGGCCAAAAAAATCTACTGTTACCGGACGTATTACTGCCACTATACTCGATTCATTAACAAAAAAGCCTATTGATTATGCAACCGTATCGTTGGTTACAGCTAAGGACAATAAATCTGTAAATGGTGGTGTGACCGACGAAAAAGGGAAACTAAACTTACAAAATGTATCACCAGATTCTTATAAGCTGATGATCGGTTTTATGGGTTACAAAACAAAATCTGTTCTGGTTACCACAACACCTTCAAAACCGGATATCAATATTGGCACCATTTATATCTCAGGATCGGAAAATACTTTGGCCGATGTTCAGGTTCAGGGAACAAAAGCGGTTATCGAAAATAAAATCGATAGAATGGTTTATAATGCTGAAGCTGATGGTACAAATGCCGGGGGTGATGCTACAGACGTGATGCGTAAAGTACCCATGCTATCCGTAGATGTTGATGGAAATGTTCAACTCCGCGGTGGTGCTGTTCGTGTTTTGATCAATGGTAAACCTTCTGGTACGATGGCCAGCAGTGTTTCGGATGCTTTAAAAATGATCCCTGCAGAGCAGATTAAAAGTGTTGAGGTGATCACAAGTCCATCGGCTAAATATGATGCTGAAGGCTCGGGATGTATCATCAATATCATTACTAAAAAATCAAATGCACAAGGGGTAAGTGGTACGGTAAACGCAGCAGTTGGTACCCGTCAAAACAACGGAGCTTTCAACTTAACGGCAAAAACCGGACGTTTAAGTGTAAATGCAAGTTTGGGTACAAACCTGGCTTATGCTCAGGATTCGAGGGTTTTGTTTGAAAACAGCACACGTACGGATTCGCTTACCAAAACCACCATTACCAATATCATGCAGGATGGGGTTTCTAAGTGGAGCCGTAATGGTTATAATGGTAGTGTAGGTGTAGATTATGATTTTAACGCTTACAATAACTTAAGCTCAAACCTGAAATATAATAATTTCTCCAATGGTGGGCCTGGCAGTGCAGATTATGTTTTAAATGGTGTCCCATTTAAAAATATCAGTGATATGGATATGGGCTTCAATAACTTCGATTGGAACGTAGATTATAAGCGCACCAGCAAAAAAGAAGGCGAGGAGTTTACGATTTCGGGTCAGTTATCATCAGGACGGAATACAACAGACTTTCAGAACGAAATTATTGGCAGTTCACTTCCTGCTGTAAATAATAACAATACCGGTAAAAATAAAGAGTATACCATTCAAACTGATTATACTTATCCATTTAGCAAATCGACCATTTTAGAAGTTGGGGCAAAAGGAATTTTCAGAAACATTAATAGTGAATTTTCTAATAATGCAAACCAGGATTTTGAATACAACCAGGATGTAGCATCTGCTTATGGTGTAATCAGCTTTAAATTGAGTAAAAAATTGAACTTTAAAGGCGGCCTGAGATCAGAATATACCAGTATCGATTTTAATACGGTAACACCGGGTATCCAAAAGAATAATTATTTCAATTTATTCCCAAGTGCCATTATTTCGCAAACCCTTAAAGGGAACGCGACTTTAAAATTAAGCTACAATCGCAGGGTGCAAAGACCAAGTTTAGCGTATTTAAATCCTTTCCGTAATGAGAGCGATCAGTTTAATATCCGACAAGGAGAGCCAACGTTAAGTCCGGAGTTAAGCGATAATCTGGAACTTGGTTATTCAACTTTTATTAAAGGATCTGTGATTAATGCATCGGTATTTTACCGCCGTACTGGTGGTGTAATCGAAAGTTCAATCACGCCGTTAAAAGAAAATGGATTTGAAAAAACATTATCTACATACATTAATGTAGGGGTAGCTCAAACTTATGGAGCTAATATTTTTGCATCATACAATCCGAAACCAAAATGGACTTTAATGACCAATCTTGGGGTTAATACCTACGAGGTGAGCAACTCTTTAACCAATATTAGCACGGGTACCTATTTGAATTACAATATTTTTGGCCGTTCTGCATATGGATTCGGTAAAGGTTACAATTTCGAACTGTTTGGTGTAGTAAACTCGCCTAGAAGAACTTATCAGGGTAAAACAGATGCGATGGTATTTTATGGTGCCTCGTTTAAAAAAGATATTCTGAACAAAAAAGGTTCAATCGGTATCAATACCTTAAATCCATTTACCCGCGATTTACACATCAGAACCGTAAACAACTCTGTTACAACGCTTGGTGATAAGGTAAGTACACTTTACCAAAGCACTAATATTTATTACCCTTTACGTTCTTTTGGTGTTAACTTTAGCTATTCTTTTGGTAAGCTTAAGTTTACGGAAAAGAAAAAGATCAAAAATGACGATATAAAACAAGATCAACAGCAGCAAGGTGGTGGTATGGGCGGTGGCGTTCAGCAATAAAAAACCCAATTTATATATATAGTATAAGTCTTTCCATTAATTTGGGAAGACTTTTTTGTTTTAGGAGGGTTGCTATTTGTATATGGTGTAAAGTGTACAATAAGTTGGGATGTAGCCTTCTTGTTTTGGTGAGTATAAGTAGCTTAGTTGTTATTTTGCATTTTTTTATCCTCAATTTTGCGTGTTTTTGCGGGACTGAGTCTTTTTGTATCAAAAATTGTACGAAATTTAGCGCTATTAGTTCTGTTTTATGCGTCTTCTTGTGCGTAAAAAGCTTATATTGCAATAACTAACAAATCTTTAACCTAAATAATTAAGATATGAGAAAAATCTTTACCTCACTTTTTTTTCTGTGTATTTTACTCACTGGCCTTTCAGCTCTGGCCCAGGTAAAAACAATAACGGGAAAAATAACCTCCTCTGATGATGGAGGCCCATTGCCTGGTGCAAGTGTAAAAATTAAGGGGACCACAACAGGTACTTCTACCGATGGGAGTGGCAATTTTACCATTCAGGTGCCATCACCAAATGCAGTACTTGTATTTAGCCTTTTGGGATATAAAACACAAGAAATTACCATAGGTAATAAAACAACCGTTAATGCAGTGCTCGCTTCAGATGCTCAGGAACTTCAGGAAGTTACCATTTCAACTGCGTTGGGGATTACCCGTCAGGCCAAATCTTTAGGTTATGCCGCGCAATCAGTAAAATCTGAAGATCTTAATTATAACCACCAGCCTAACCTGCTTAATGCCTTACAAGGTAAAATCGCCGGTGCTACCATCTCAAGTACGGGTGGAGGCCCTGGCCAGGGTGCAAGTATCCGGATCAGAGGGGTTAACTCTATCGATCCGAATATTTCTGGCGATCCATTATATGTGATTGATGGGGTGCAGATTGACAACTCAACCTCTACCCTTGGGGCCAATCCCGATGGAAGCGCTTTTGGTTCGAGAGGGGTAACCAACAGGGCTTCAGACATTAATCCAGAAGATATCGAAACCATCAATATTTTAAAAGGAGGTGCCGCTACTGCACTTTACGGATTAAGAGGTGCTAATGGTGTAGTGGTCATTACTACAAAAAGAGGTAAGCAGAATGGCGTTAGTGTTAATTTTAACAGCAGTTATGGTTTTGACCAAGTGTTGAAATCGCCAGATGTACAAACAGAATATACTCAGGGCGTATTGGGTGTTTATACCAATCCACCAGGGGGTATCGGTCCGGCATGGGGACCAACCATTGCCGAAGCGAAACTGATCGACCCGACACACCCGGATCAATTGTTCAATAACTACGATCGTGCTTTCGGCACAGGTCAGCAGGTTAAAAATTCATTGACGGTTACCGGTGGAAGTGATGCAATTAAATTTTTCTCTTCTATTTCGCAGCTTTACCAAAAAGGAATGATGCCGAATACCGATAACAAAAATTTCTCGGGCCGTTTAAATACGGATTTTACCATCAGCCCAAAGTTTAAGGCCTCAGTGAATATGAATTTCACCAATTCAGGCGGATATAGTTATAGTGCAGACCGTTTTGGCGAAAGTTTGGCCTATTGGTCGCCACGCTATGATGTAGCAGATTATCAGAATGCTGATGGCTCACAAAAATATTTTGGTACCAATAATCCAATATGGGGTACAGCAAACAACAGGTTTAAAGGTGATGTGAACCGTTTTATCGGTGGAGCAAGCTTAAGTTATGATCCTGCCAAATGGCTTAATTTCTCTTATCGCTTAGGTATAGATACCTATAATGATAACCGGGTACGTACCGCCCGCGGTCCAATGTACGCTACTGAAGCCATGTACGATAATGCGCAAGGTTTTTATGGTGAGTACAATACCAAATTTAGGACCATCAACAGTACTTTAGTTGCCACGCTTACCTCTAAACTAACAGACGACATTACCGGTACCTTAAGGCTCGGACAAGAACTTTACGACCGTAAGTCGAAAGAGATCGGTACTTTGGGCAGTATCCTTGGTGTTTACGATTTCTTTAATTTAGCCAATGCAGGGGTACTTACACCAACGCAGACGCTGAAACAAAAAAGACTGATCGGTTATTTTGGAGAAGCGACTTTTGATTACAAAAATTATCTTTTCTTAACCCTAACCGGTAGAAATGACATCACTTCAACGCTTCCAAAAGCAAGCAGGTCGTTTTTCTATCCTTCAGCAAGTTTAAGTTATGTGTTCTCTGATCAGTTTAAATTGCCTGCCGTGATCAGTCAGGCCAAGTTGCGTTTGTCTTATGCAAGGATCGGAAAAGATGCATCTGAGTATTCAACATTTACCGGATATTCGCCATATACTTCACTGCCAACAGGAACTGGCGGTTTAACAACTGCGCCAAACCTGGGTAATCCCGATCTTCGTCCAGAGTTTACCAATACCTATGAGGCTGGTTTGGAAATGTCGTTCTTTAAAAACCGTTTAGGTTTCGATTTTACCTACTACTATTCATTAAGCAAGGATCAGATTATCCAAACCCAGATTTCTTCAGCTGTGGGTTATGTAACCAAATCGATCAATGCCGGCGATATCCGCAACAGAGGCGTCGAATTGGTGTTGAATGGTAAGCCTATTGTGTCAAAGGATTTCAAATGGGATGTAAATGTGAACCTTTCTGCCAATAGAAACATGGTGCTGAGTATGCCTAACGGAATATCTGAAATTGTATATGGTGCGGCAAGAGGTTATGGCAATGCTGGTGTAACCATGAAACTGATCCAGGGGCAACCTTATGGCAATATTTATGGCAGTTATTTTAACCGTTATTATGGAACCACACCTGAAGATCCAATCGTTCTCGATAAAAATCTGCCCTTGCTCATCAGTGCAAACGGATTTCCAAGCATTTCCGGCGGAAAACAAAAGTTACTCGGTAATTCTCAGCCAAACTATATCATTGGTATGGGCAATACTTTCAGGTATAAAAATTTCAGTTTAAACGTATTGTTTGATGCCCGTTTAGGCTTTGAAAAATACAACTGGTTAGAAGATTTCTATTCGGCTTTCGGATTACCTGATTATACCGTTGATAGAAGAACAGTGAAAGTATTTGATGGGGTATTGGCTAATGGACAACCGAATACTAAACCCGTTTATATGGGGCAAAAACTAGGCCCGGATGGTGTTGATTATGGTGAAGGATATTACCGTATCTATTACCGTAACGTTTCTGAGCCTTTTGTAAGTGATGCTTCTTGGGTACGTTTACGTTCTGCAAGTTTAACGTATAATTTACCAGCGAACTGGTTGCCTGCAAAATCGATCAAAAATGCTTCATTATCTGTTACCGGAAATAATTTATGGTTGTGGACGAAATATTATGGTGTGGATCCGGAATCGAGTTCTTACGATTCGGGTAGTAATAATGATGGTTCAGCCGGATTTACCTATCCATCTGCCCGTACAATCATGTTCACCCTTAATGTTGGTTTTTAAAAAGAATTACGATGCAAAAAAATATAAAAATTACATTGTGCGCAGCTTTAATTGCAACACTAGGTTTGCAAAGTTGTAAAGACGATTACTTTGATAAGTTGTCTGATAATCCGAATCAGGTTCCTGTGCCCACCCTCAGTACCCTGTTGGCTACATCCACTTATAAGATTGGAAATAACAATTATCTGATTGGCAGTATAGTGGCCCCTTACGTACAATATACCGCCAACCCGGCAGCAAATGGTGCTGGTGATACTTATCAGGCAATTGATTTTACGGCAACCTGGGATGCACTTTATTTTGCAATGGCAGATGCCAACGAAATGAAAAAACTGGCTGTGGCACAAGGTTCGAGCGAATACAAAGGTGTGGCCGATGTTATAATTGCGTATAACCTTAGCCTGATAAATGATTTATGGGGAGATGCGCCCTTTTCGCAAGCCTTTAATATCAATAACCTGAATCCTAAATATGATAAACAGCAGGAAGTTTATACACAGGCCATCGCACTTTTAGATGAAGCCATTGTTGAACTGGCCAAGACCAATGCAACAGTTAAATTGGCAGCAACCAGCGATTTAATTTATGGAAAATCGACCACCGAAAGGGCAAACTGGTTAAAAATGGCCTACGCACTAAAAGCCAGGTTATTGATCAAGATAAGTAAAACGGCATCTTATAATCCAACAACAGTAATCGCCGCATTAAGCAATTCCTTTACCGGAAATGGTGATGATGCAGGCATGGCTACCTTTAAAGAGCGGAATCCATGGGCAAATGTGGCTTTGGCTAATTCGCAGCAATCGCTGGGCGGATGGCTTTCTGAGCAGTTGATCGATGCGTTGAACGGTACAACTTTTTCTGGAGTGGTAGATCCGCGTTTAGAAAAGATTACCGATAAAACCGTGAATAATATTTACATCGGAACCGTAAATGGTGCTGGTAACAGGGCGCCTGGAGCCAATACCACTAAAGATGAATGTTATATTTCGAGTAACTCCCCATGGACAAGCAATACTGCCCCTCTACTGATTGTTACTTTTGCTGAGCTGAAGTTTATTGAAGCTGAAGCTTATTTCGATACCGATAAAACCAAGGCTTATGCAGCGTATTTGGCTGGTATTAGTGCCAATATGGATAAATTAACGGTTTCGACAACTGCAAGAGATGCTTATCTGGCAAACCCTGTGGTTAATGTTGGCGCTGCGGCATTGACAAAAGATCTGATTTTTAAAGAAAAATATATTGCAACCTACTTAAATCCTGAAGCCTGGAACGATGCGCGTCGTTTCGATTACAAGTACAAGGATTTTACCCTGCCTGTTAATAAAGCACTTCCGGATTTTATCCGCCGCTTAGATTATCCACAGGGCGAAAGAAGTAAAAATGGAGCAAATGTTCCGGCAGATGTGTTAAGAACCACTAAATTGTGGTGGGATCAGTAACAATCTTGGTAAGAAGTTAAAAATATAGCAAAGCGAATAGCGTTTGGCGGAAAGTGTTTATACACCTTTCGCCAAACGCTATTTGCTAACCGCCAAACACTTAATGAATGAAAAAATTATTGTTTATCCTTTTTATTTTACTTTCTACTTCCTATATATTTGCGCAGTCTTTTAGCTTAAAATCGGTTCTTTCTTATCCCTTTCCAACTCAATTGGTGGCGTCGCCTGTTGGTGCTAAAGTTGCCTGGGCGGCAAATGAACAAGGGAAAAGAAACATTTACACGGCGCAGGCACCCGATTATCAGGCAATCAAAATAACCGATTATAACGAAGATGACGGGCAGGAACTGAGCAGTTTATCTATTTCTCCCGACGGTAAATGGATCGTATTTGTGCGCGGTGGAGATCATGGCGGCCGGGATGGCGGTCCGGTTAATGCAAACTCTTCTCCGATTGCGCCAAAAGTTCAGGTGTTTGCTATTCCATTCGATGGTGGGAAGTTAATAACAATTGGAGAGGGCGATAACCCTGTAATTTCGCCCAATGGTGAACAAGTGCTTTTTGCCAAAGCTGGCCAGGTCATGATCGCCACTATTGATGGATCATCAGCAGCGAAAAGCTTATTTTATGCCAAGGGGATTAATGGGGGCTATAAGTGGTCGCCAGATGGAAAGAAAGTGGCTTTTATTTCCAACCGCACAGATCATGCTTTTTTGGGTGTTTATACCGATCAGCAAACGCCGATAAAATGGCTATTGCCTTCTTTTTCAAAAGACAATGCACCGGTATGGTCGCCGGATGGCAATGATATTGCATTTATTAGAACAGCTGGGACGGGTGGCGAAACAGATTCTATCTTAGCAAAAAAGCATCAGCCCTGGGCAATCTGGACGGTTAATGTCAATACCGGCGCCGGAAAACAGATCTGGAAAGCTCCCGAAACACTGAGGGGTTCTTATCCTTCGGTTGATGGAGGGGCAAATTTGTTATGGGCTGATGGAAAAATTATTTTTACTTCTTACGAAGACGGCTGGCCGCACCTGTACGCCATCAATGCAGATGGATCAAAACATTTGTTGCTTACGCCGGGAAATTTTGCTGTGGAAAACGTCAAATTGAGCAGTGATAAAAAAACATTGGTTTTTGCAGCCAATACTGGTGATGATACAGATGACCTGGACAGGAGGCATATTTACAAAGTTTCGGTTAATCAGGCAAATATGCAGGCTTTGAGTTTTGGCAAGGGCATAGAAGCTTATCCGGTAGTTGCTGGTGATAACCAAACCTTTTTCTGTTTAAGCTCTACTGCAGAAAGACCGTTATTGCCGGCAATCATCAGCGGTAAAAAACCATTAAAACTGATTGGTGAATCGCTTATTCCCCAGAATTTCCCGCTTAAAGAAATGGTGACACCCAAGCACGTTCGCTTCAAAGCCCCAGATGGAAACACAGTTTACGGCCAGTTGTTCTCTCCAAAAAAGACCGTTAAAAATCATCCCGCAATTGTTTATGTGCATGGCGGGCCACAAAGGCAGATGTTTTTGGGCTGGAACCCGATGGATTATTATTCTATTGATTATGCTTTAAACCAATATCTGGTGAACCTGGGTTTCACTGTGCTGTCCGTAAATTACCGATTAGGAATAGGTTATGGTTATGAATTTCATAAACCTTTAAATGCAGGGGCACAGGGCGCTTCTGAATATCAGGATATTAAAGCTGCTGGCGAATGGCTTGCTGTACAGACCAACATAAATAAAGAAAAAATTGGAATTTATGGCGGCTCTTATGGTGGGTATTTAACCGCATTGGCGCTTGGAAAAGATTCTAAACTATTTGCCGCTGGTGTGGATATTCATGGGGTAAACAATAGATTTTCAAGTCAGGATCAGGAAAACAGAAAACCCGCACCAGACGTACAACTCGCTTCAAAGGTTGCTGATGAATCCTCACCGGTAAGTTATATTGCCACATGGACTTCCCCAACGCTGATTATCCACGCGGATGATGACCGGAATGTCGCCTTTAACCAGAGTGTTGATCTGGCCAAACGTTTTGAAGATAAAAAATTTGATTTTGAGTTTCTGGCCATCCCGGATGATACCCACCACTGGATGAAATTTTCAAATGGTGTAAAGGTGAGCGAAGCAACAGCTAAGTTTCTTAAACGGAAATTAATGGATAAAAAATAACATCACTTCTATTTCTTTTTAATCCGTTTTAAAATCATCAGACTTAATGGATTAAAGGAATAGCCAGAAATGTTATTCTGCAGCATTACCACCGATTGATCGTAGAATAATGGAACAACTGGGGCGTAATCCATCACCATCTGATCCATTTTGCGGTATAGTTCAAACCGTTTTTCATTATTGGTTTCGTAATAACTTTTTTCAAAGAGCTGATCAAAGTCCTTATTGTAAAATGCAGTATAATTTGGTCCATATGGTACTTTGTTATTAGAGTAAAACATGGAAAGGAAATTTTCGCCGTCACCATAATCTGCCAGCCAGGAACCACGGAAAAAATTGACATTGTTTTTCGACATTAAATCTCTTAAACTGGCACTTGGACTTACATCAATTTTGGTTTTAATGCCAATCGCGGTAAGCTCCCCCTGAATAAACTCAATGAGGTCTTTATAGGTAGTGGTGGTGTTCAGCGTTACTTCTGCCAGGCCTTTGCCTTCAGGGAAACCGGCTTCCTCCAAAAGTTTAGTAGCAAGTTTTGGATTATACTCATATCCACGAACAGCCAGGCTATCAAAACCCGGCATTCCCTTCGGAATGAAACCTGATGTTGCGGCAACGCCGATCCCGTTTCTTAAATATTTGATCAAGCGGTCGCGATCGATGGCGTAATTGATTGCCTGCCGGATTTTTTTTAACCGTAAAGGCGAATTTTTAACAATCGTAAGGTTGGTATCGACCAATATTCCAACATATTCCGTGCATAAGTAAGGGCTTTTGGTCAGCGTAAACTTCCCTTTATATTTTGAGGTCATCTTTCCGCTTTTCGTCAGGATATCATCACGGTAACTCCCGTCTACGTTGTAATAGAAGTCCAGGTCTTTTTTTAGGAAACTCATAAATCCACTTTGTTTATCGGTAATAAAGCTGGCCTTAACCGCATCAAGATAAGGCAGGGCTCTTCCTTTGACATCTTTTTCAAAATAATGTTCATTTTTCAATAGCACAAGGATTTCGCCTTCTTTCCAATATTTGAACCTGAAAGGGCCTGTGCCTATGGGGTGACTTCTAAAATCCTTGCCATAATGCTCTACCACTTCCATAGGTACCACAGAGCAGTATTGTGTAGTGAGCAAACTCATAAAAGGTGGAAAAGGACGCACCAGTTTAATCTGGAAGGTGGAATCATTTAATGCAATGAAATTATGTTCGTCCTTTACCTTATCGCTAAAAATCCATCCTCCGGATGAGGCTACTTTTGGGTCGATCAAGCGATAAAAACTATACACAAAATCGCGGGCAACAACTTTTCGTCCCTTTCCGTTTTTAAAAATCGGGTCATCGTGAAAGTAAACATCATTACGCAGATTGAAAGTATAGGTGCGCGCATCCTGAGAAACCTGCCAGCTTTTGGCAATACATGGAACGGTTTGTAAAGAGGAATCGATCTGTACCAAACCGTTAAAAATCTGGTTGGTCATCCAAATGGCATTCTGGTTACGTGCAAAGGCAGGATCGATAGAAGTTAAGCCCTGATCAAGATTGATATTGAAGACTTTTTTGTCTCGATGAGCGGTATTTTCCTTGCATGAAAAAGATAATGTGACACAAAAAATCCAAAATATATACTTAAATGAGCCTTGCATGCGATCAGGAATGTTATTTTTGCACAAATTAATAAAATTTAATGCAGATGTCTTTTTTAAACGATTTATTTATTGGCCTTGATGCTGCTAAGCAAGAAGAATTACAGGAACGTTTAGATTTAGTAGAGCACAAGATTAAATTTATGGATAAAATGCCTGTAGCTTGTCTGGATACAGGGAATAATCCGGTGTATCTTTTATCGGAAGAAATTTCGGTAGCTGGCGGAATGGTGGAAGCTGATATGCTGAGCGCGGTTTTCATCATTTATTACCAGCCGGGCAAAAGCCTGACTGATTTAATGAGAGAGGTGCCTGCGGCATTGGATACGGATTGGCAAGCGGTACAAAACAACCGCATTATTTTATTGAATGATGATGTAAACCGAGAAAGAACTGCCGAAAACGCAGTATCACTTGTAGAAGATATTGCAGAAATGTTGCACCCTGGGTCTTTTATTTTTGGACATGAGGGCGATAAGTGGATCAGGTTTGGCGCTTAAGGAGATTTGAAGCCTGAGAAGAATGCAAAGATGAAAACCCTGCTTTCTCCTTAGAAATAGCTCCAGCTAAATTTTAAGCTGCTCGGTGGCATGCAAAGTTTAAAGCTTCCAACTTCCTTCAAAAAAAGCCTTTCAGTCAGATGATAATATCTGACAGCACTGGAAGGCTCAAAACTTTCCTGCTTTTCAACCTAAAACTTTAGAACCCTCTATTTTCCGGCTTTACCCCCCCTCTATATCTCTTTTATCTGATATTCCTCTATCTTACGGTAAAGTGTAGTTAAACCAATCCCCAGCAGCCTCGAAGTCTCCGTTTTATTTCCTTTGGTATGAATAAGCACTTTTTGAATGTGCTGTTTTTCGATCTGTTGTAGATTATAATCATTTTCTATCGGTGCAAATTCGAAAAATTCAGGCGGTAAGGCCGTTGCACTCAAAGTATCTCCATCCGACAAAATAACCAAACGTTCAATTACATTTTTAAGCTCTCGGATATTTCCTTTCCAGCTATGATCGGCTAATATTGACAGTATTTTAGCATCCATTTTTGGTGTCGAACGGTTTACCTTATCGGCAAATTCCTTTAGGTAATGTTTAGCCAAAGCCGGGATGTCTGCCTTTCGTTCGCGAAGTGGAGGGAGGATGATGGTAAAAACGGAAAGCCGGTAATAGAGATCCGATCTGAATTTCCCAGAGGCTGCATCTGCTTTTAAATCTTTATTGGTGGCTGCTAAAATCCTTACATTTACCTGTTGAGTTAAAGTATCACCCACTTTTATAAAGGTTTGGCTTTCTAGCACGCGTAATAGTTTGGCCTGCAAATCGAGGTTCATCTCCCCGATTTCGTCTAATAGCAAAGTACCGCCATTGGCTTCTTCCAATAAGCCTTTTTTATCTTTATTCGCGCCTGTAAAAGCCCCGGCCTTATAGCCGAACAGTTCACTTTCCAGCAAATCCGGACTAAAGCCGCTGCAGTTTAAAGCAACAAAAGGTTTTGCCGCTCTCGGACTTTCATAATGGATAGATTGTGCAAAAACTTCTTTACCGGTCCCGGTTTCGCCGAGTAACAATACGGTGGTATCGGTTGCACTTACTTTTTTGGCCAGATCAATCGCTTCCTTTAATGCTTTCGATTGACCGATAATGGTTTCGAAGCTATGTTTCTTTGCGATTTTGTTTTCCAGATCTGTAACCCTGCGCTGTAGATTCGATTTATCCATCGCCTTATATAAAAGCGGAATAATTTTATCGTTATCATCACCTTTTACCAGATAATCAAATGCACCGTTTTTAATAGCCAAAACACCGTCTGCAATGGTTCCATAAGCGGTTAGGTTAATGATTTCTACGTAAGGTTTTATGGCTTTAATCTCCTTAACCAATGCAACACCGTTAACGTCGGGTAGCTTAACATCGCTGATTACGATACTGACATCATTGTTTTTAAGTAATTTAAGTCCATCTTTTCCGGTATTGGCCTGTAGGGTCTTAAAGCCTTCAAGCTCTATAATCCTGGAAAGTAAACTGCAGATTTTCTTTTCATCGTCGATAATGAGCACCATGCCATTCATAGGTAGAATTTATGCTGCAATATTAAGTATAAAAACACCGAGGCAGATAAAATTTGAATAAAAAAACATGTTTTTTTAATTTAACCTGTTTTGGGATTTTCTTCCCGTTTGTGTCCCCGCGGAACGAAAGAATAGAGAAATGAATGGTCTGTGAGAATACATACCGTGGATGGGGCAGGGGTTTAGAGTAAGGACTATGGACTTCAGACTCGGGACTTATTTTGTACCTTTTTCGTTTCCGAGGCGTTAATTAAAAGCTTTTTGAGCATATTTGATTTTTGCAAAACAAATTCTATGTTTAAGAGACTAACCGCAATATTCATATTTTGCTTTCCGGCTGTTTTTTGCCTTGCCCAGCAGGTACGCCCGGCAAAATCTTCAGAGATTTATAGAGAACTCAAAACCTTAAAACACCTGCCGAAGGTTTTATACTTAGCTGCGCATCCCGATGATGAAAATACGGGTTTATTATCTTGGTTGATTAACGAACAGAATGTAGAAACGGCTTATCTATCCTTAACCAGAGGTGATGGAGGACAAAACCTTTTGGGGACCGAACAGGGTACGGCTTTGGGATTGATCAGAACGCACGAACTTTTAGAAGCCCGCAGATTAGACGGGGCACAACAATTTTTTACCAGGGCAATTGATTTTGGTTTCTCTAAAAATACCAATGATACTTTTAAACAATGGGAGGCTGATAGCATTACGGCCGATGTGGTTTGGGTGATCAGAAAATTCAGGCCAGATGTAATTATCTGTCGTTTTCCGCCTACTGCCGCCGCCGGTCATGGGCAACATGCTGCTTCTGCTGTGGCGGCCGAGAAGGCTTTTAAAGCTGCCGCCGATAAAAATATGTTCCCTAACCAACTTAAATATGTTTCGGTTTGGCAACCAAAAAGACTGTTATGGAATACCTTTAGGTTTGGATCAGTTAACACAACCGCCGAAAATCAATTTAAAGCTACCGTTGGTCAGTACGATGCACAATTGGGAATGGGTTATGGTGAACTGGCGGGCTTAAGCCGAAGTTTGCACAAAAGCCAGGGGGCAGGAACGCAGTCGGTGGCTGGCGTCCGTTCCGAATATTTTACTCCGGTTTTGGGCGATCCTGCAAAAAGAACTCTATTCGATGGTTTAAGCCTCAATTGGTCGGATAGAGGTATTGCCGATATTGATGAACTGATCGATATCATTCTCTTATCTTTTAATTACAATCAACCTGATAAGAGCCTGCATGGGCTATTGATGCTGAGAACGAAAATTGCCGCACTGCAGGATGTAGACCTGAGAAAAGACAAACTTGCTGCGATAGATAATATTATTTTAAGTTGCGCAGGTTTTATGGGGGAGGTGGTAACCAACCAGCCTGAAGCCATTGCGGGTAACGGATATAATTTCCGTTTAAACTTAATTTCGAGGTCGGCTACCCCGGTTACGGTTGAAAGTGTAAATTGGTTAAATCAAACGGATAACTTAAACCGAAAGCTCGATAACGATTCGTTGATTACCATTGAGCGAAAAATACAGATTCCTGCCAATGCTGTGCCAACAGAACCTTACTGGTTGGCCAAACCGGCAAAAGATGCGGCAACTTTTAGTGTCGCCAACGATACCTTGATCGGATTGCCGGAAATGCAATCGCCGCTCAATGTGTTATTGTCTTTAAAAATAGAAAATGAAAGATTTGAGATTAAACTTCCGCTTTCTTATAAAAAATTAGACCCGGTTAAAGGTGACGTTGTAGAGGGCCTGCGTATTATCCCGGCGCTCGATTTAAGCTTTACCGAACCGGTTTATTTCGCCAAAGAAAAAGAAGCCTTGAACGTTAGCCTTCGTTTAAGGGCAAATAAAAATATTAATTATGGAAAAGTGAGTTTTAAAATCGGTAGCCAGATTGTGAAAACTTTTCAGGGCATCAATTTAGCCGAGAATACGATCAATACCATGAACTTCCTGATTCCTATTGAAGATTTAGCTAAAATTAAAAGCAGCCAAAATAAACTGGAAGCCGTTTTCTCATCAGAAGCAAATGAGTATTCAAGAGGCCAGGTACTGATTCAATACCCTCATTTGCCCACCTTACAATATTTTGTGCCGGCCACCACCTGGTTGATCAAAGGAGATGTAAAAGTACTGGCGAAAAAAATTGGGTATATAGAAGGCGCAGGAGATCTGATTCCTGAATTTTTAAGACAGGCCGGTTTACAGGTGGATGTTTTGACTGAAGCGGATATCCTCAATGCCACAAAATTAGCCAGCTACGATGCCATAGTAACTGGCGTAAGGGTAATCAATACCGAGAAAAGAATTAAAAACTGGCAAACTGCTTTGCGTAGCTATGTAGAAAATGGCGGGACCATTGTGATGCAGTACAATACCACGCAGGATATGGCATTACAGGACTTCGGAATTTATCCATTCTCTATCGGGGGCAAAAGGGTAACTGAAGAAAACGCCGAGGTTAAATTTTTAAAGCCCGAGCATAAACTGTTAAACTACCCGAATAAAATCACTGCGGATGATTTTAAAGGTTGGGTGCAGGAAAGAGGTGCTTATTTCCCTGATCAATGGGATGCCAAATATGAACCGCTTTTCGAAATGCACGACACAGGTGAAGAACCATTGCAAGGATCAACACTTTATGCTAAATATGGTAAAGGGAATTTTATTTATACGCCTTTAGCCTTTTTCAGACAATTGCCTGCCGGAAATGTTGGCGCAGCGAGGCTATTCTTTAATTTTTTATCAGCAGGGAAGTGATGAAAAATCAATTCAAAAACTGGAATACCTGGTATATACTACTCGCTTTGGCGCTGGTATTTCAGATTGTATTTTATTATCTGTTTACTAAGTTCTGGGCATGAGTAATATCGATTGGGCAGTATTGATATTTACCTTGCTTGCCGTAGTCACCTATGGCGTTTTTATCGGCCGTGGGCAAAAAAGTAATGCCTCTTATTTAAAGGCCGATAATAAAATGCCCTGGTATATTGTATTACTGGGTATTATGGCTACGCAGGCCAGCGCCATTACTTTTTTGTCGGCACCAGGGCAGGCCTACACCGATGGGATGCGTTTCGTTCAATATTATTTCGGTCTGCCATTGGCGATGATTGTGATCTGTATTACTTTCATCCCGATTTTTCAAAGGTTGAATGTTTATACCGCTTACGAATACCTGGAAAACCGTTTCGATAAAAAAACACGGGTTTTAACTTCCCTATTGTTCTTATTTTCTCGTGGATTATCCACAGGAATCAGTATTTATGCGCCAAGTATTATCCTGTCGAGCGTTTTAAACTGGAATATTTATTTAACCAATATCCTAACTGGTGGGATATTGTTGATTTATACCTATGTAGGTGGTGCAAAAGCCATTGCGCATACACAAAAGTTGCAGTTTCTGATTATTTTGGGAACAATGGCTTTTGCCGGTTATCTTTTGGTACAGAACATGCCCAATGGCATCGGTTTTAAAGATGCCTTGTATCTTGCCGGGAAATCAGGAAAGTTAAACGTAATTACTACCGAATTCGATTGGAAGGACAAATACAACATCTGGAGCGGTTTGATAGGTGGCTTTTTCCTGGCACTTTCCTATTTCGGCACAGACCAAAGTCAGGTTGGAAGATACATTACCGCGAAAGACAATACCAATGCGAAAATGGGATTGCTGTTAAACGGACTGGTTAAAATCCCAATGCAGTTTGCCATTCTGTTGATTGGTGCGTTACTGTTTGCTTTTTTCTCCTTAAAACCCGCACCGATTTATTTCAATGAGCGTTCCTATCAATATTTAAAAGAAACACAACCGAAGCAAGCCGCAAAATTTGAAAAAGAACATGACGCTTTAGCGCATAAATTTAATCAGCAATCAAAAACTATCCTCGTAGAAAAGGAGCAGCAGTCACCGTCGTTAAACGCTTCGATAGAAAATTTCAAGTCTACCCAGCAACAAGTTAAAGAACTTCATGGTAGGGTAGAGGCGGCCATCAATAAGGCAAATTATAACGCGGAAAAAACCGATACCAATTATATCTTTTTATATTTTGTAAAAAACACCCTTCCTGTTGGGATGATCGGATTACTCTTTGCTGTGATATTTTTAGCCAGTTGGGGTTCTATTTCAGCAGCGTTAAATTCGTTGGCCGCCTGTTCGTTAAAAGATGTACACCTTATTTTTGGAAAAAGAGAAGTAGACGACAAAACCGAATTAAAATATAGCCGCTTACATACTTTGGCCTGGGGTATTTTTTCTATTGCCGTCGCCATGTTTGCCACGCAAATGGGCTCCTTAATAGAAGCGGTGAATGTTTTAGGCTCCCTGTTTTATGGCCCGATATTGGGTATTTTCCTGGTCGCATTTTATTTTAAAAAAATAAATGGCCCTTTGGTATTTATTACCGCGATTCTTTCTGAAATTGCTGTGATTGCGGTATACGAGTTTGATATTGTTTCCTTTCTATGGCTCAACGTAATTGGTGCTGCTGCGGTAATCATATTTTCGGTAATCGGAATGTGGTTTTATAATCCAAAAGTTAGCAACAACAGCGCATCTTAATTTTACCCGAAACAGATATTTGCTTTCTCATCACGAACCTAAAATTTAATACCTTAGTTTTAAAATAAATTACGTTAAAATATGAACGAAGCTTGGGTTGATAGATGGAACGACCGCTATAGTACTGAGGAGTTTGCTTACGGAGAAGAACCAAACAATTATTTAAAAGAACAGTTAACCAGGGTAGATCGCGGATCAATACTTTTTCCAGCTGAAGGTGAAGGGCGTAATGCTGTTTTTGCAGCAAAACTTGGTTGGGAGGTTTCTGCCTTTGATATCAGTATTGAAGGAAAAAATAAAGCACTTCAACTTGCGAAAAATAATAAGGTAGGCATTGATTACCAGGTTGGAGAACTAGAAGCGCTCGATTATGAAGACGAACAATTTGATGCCATTGCATTAATTTATGCACACTTTCCGGCTGCTATTAAATCATCCTATCATAAAACACTGAGCAAATATTTGCGAAAAGGCGGATTGGTTATTTTTGAAGCTTTCAGCAAGAATCACCTCGATTATCTGGCTAAGAACGAAAAAGTAGGCGGGCCAAAGGAAATTGATATGCTGTTTTCTTCAGATGAGCTCAAATCCGATTTCCCTGATTTCGAAATAATAACTTTGGAAGAAACAGAAATTGAACTGAATGAAGGCTTGTTTCATAACGGGCAAGGTTCGGTGATCAGATTTATAGGCAAGAAAAAATAGAAAAACCACTCACAAAATAATAAAGCCATTCTTACGTTTTTAGACACCGGGATTATAGTTTTTATCAACCTAAAGCTATAAATTCGTAAATTCAAAAAAACAACAAAAACAGATAAATATAATACTATGAAAACGATGATTAAATCAATCGCGTTGCTATTTACAGCAATTACCATTTCTGTAAGCGCAATGGCACAAGATGCGCAGCCTAAGCCAAGTCCTGCAGCTACCGCAACAGGAAAAGTAAAGGGTGCAACCATTACCATCAATTACAGCAGTCCTGCAGTAAAAGGACGTAAAATCTGGGGCGGCCTTGAAGCTTATGACAAAGTATGGCGCGCAGGTGCAAACGAGGCCACTACTTTCGAAACGGATAAAGATATTGTGGTAGAAGGTAAAGCTTTGGCAGCAGGAAAATACAGCTTCTTTTTAATTCCTAAAGAAAGCGGAACATGGACCGCTATCTTTAACAAAGAACCAAAACAATGGGGTGCTTACAAATACGAAGAAGCTAAAGATGCTTTGCGTGTTGACGTTAAAACCAAAGCATTAAAAGCTACACAAGAACGTTTGGTTTATAACATTACCAAAAGCGGTTTCTCATTAGACTGGGATAAAATTTCAGTTCCGGTTTCCATCAAGTAATAAAATAAAATGATTTACAGCCGTCCGGATTTTATATGTGGACGGCTTTTTTATGCTCATATTTATTTGTCATCCGAAGCCTGTAAAAGGACAACAATTTCATGTTCTTCGGGATTTGCAATCCCGTCTTAAGAATCTAGGATTTATAATCCTAACAAACGGTTAACACCAGTAGAATCCGAGCACGAAGTTCTGGATTACAAATCCAGACCAACAACTTTTGTAAAGAACCTAACACATTATATCTACTTCATGTTAAAATGTTATTTTAGGCCGATTTACAAACAAACCCCAAAATGAAGTTTTCCATTAAACTATTGGCCTTGTTGCCGTTCCTATCGTTAAACGTTTTAGCACAACAAAAACCACATTTTTTCTCTGTCAAAATAGCAAAACCTGTAGATCAGGTGAATGTTTTTTTAGGTTCTTCTGCCGATCACGGACAGATGTCGCCAGCGGCATCCGCACCTTTTAGTATGTTGAGTATCGGTCCGCAAACTTACCCAAAAACCCATACCGGTTACGAATACCTGGCCAAGAAATTTGAAGGTTTTACCCATAACCGTTTCGAAGGAGTAGGCTGCCAGGGTTCTGGTGGGAATATCTTCATCAAACCATTTTTAGGCAACGGTCCGGCACAGTCAGAATTGATCAAAGCTTCAGAAAAAGCAGGTCCCGGATACTATGAAGTGGGTTTTGAAAATAAAATTAAAGCCAGTTTTACGGTCTTGGGTAAGGCTGGGAAACATGCCTATCAATTCCCCAAGGGTGCCAAAGGCTTTTACCTCGATTTAGGTTATGCCTTTAATGGTGCTTTTGTTGCCGAAGAGCACGAAGTAAATGGAAATTCGGTAAGTGGATGGATTACCTCAAAAACAACCTGTGGCGCAGGTAAGTATAAACTGTTCTATTATATGGAAATCGGCGACAACGTATTCTGGAAAGTGGTCGATGATCACAAATTGATCGCCATGTTAAAGGGAGAAGTAATTTCTACAGGTATCAATATCGCACTTTCTTCGGTTAGTGTGGAAGCGGCTAAAGCATCGATCAATAAAAATCCATTTAATGTAGTAAAAGAACAAAGTAAGGCCGATTGGAATGCAAATCTTTCCAAAATTGCGGTAAATGGTGATCTGGAAAGTGCAAAACTGTTTTATTCGCTTTTATACCGTACTATGCAGTCGCCTTATGTAATTTCTGAAGCCGATGGAGCCTACCGCAATACGAAAGGTGAAACGCAAAAAGATAAAGAAATCCGTTACAATGGCTGGGCCATCTGGGATAATTACCGCACACAGTTACCTTTGCTATCCTTAATTGAGCAAGACCGCTATGCCGGGATGGTGAGTTCTATTGCCGATCTGTATAACTCAGGTAAAAAAGATTATGCCGGGCAAAATGAACCATCAAACACGGTACGTTCTGAACATGCCATTGTGGTGTTGTTAGATGCTTACCGAAAGGGGTATCCTGTCGATTTCAATAAGATTGCTGATTCACTGGTGAAAGAAGTTAATGGTCTGGATTATAAATCGCCAGATAAAGCACTGGAATCGAGTTACGACAACTGGGCATTGGCCGAAATCTTCAAAATTTTAGATAATAAGGAAAAATCAGATTTTTATCTCAATAAAGCCCTGGAGTACAAAAAATACTGGAACAAGGACTTTAAAGACATGAGCAAAAATGATGTAGACCGCATGCAGGCCCGAGGTTTGTATCAGGGTACTATTTGGCAATATCGCTGGTTTGTACCTTATGATTTTAAGGGACTGGTTGAACTGGATGGGGGAGAAGAGTCTTATCTGGCGAAACTCGACGAATTTTTTGCACGCGATTTATATAACCATGCAAACGAGCCCGATCTCCAGGTGCCGTTAATGTACAATGTAACCACCTCAGGATATAAATCACAATATTGGATGCACCAATTGGCTGCTGATACGGTTATCCAAAATTATTTTAACGACAATAGTCGGGGGATTGGCAGTTATATCGGGAAGATTTATAGAAATCAACCCCATGCTTACCTTCGCACTATGGATGACGATGCCGGGGCGATGAGCGCCTGGTATGTTTTTGCAGCAAGTGGCTTTTCTCCTGCATGTGTTGGCTGGCCGGTATATTACCTAAATGTACCTTTATTCCCTTCACTCAGTTATAAGCTCCCAAAAGGAAAAACTTTTACCATCGAAACGGAAAATTTCAGTTTAAAAAACAAATACATCAAGGCTGTTTTTCTCAATGAAAAACCTTTTAAAAAGAATTACATCACGCAAAACGATATTAATGCAGGAGGGGTTCTTAAAATTGTAGCTTCGGCTGTTCCGGTTAAAATTTCGGATACTGAGAACTGGATTTCGAGTCTTGAAAAATAATTTTAAAAATTTAATAAAAAACGGAAAACTTATTCTGGTAAATCCTGTTGTTCTAGTATAAATTTCAAGATCATGGCACCTTTAAAATTAAGCGAAGAGCAGCATGCTACATTAAGCAATAGAAACACATTAGAACAAGCTAACGACCAACCTTTAGAACTTCACCCGGAAGCTTATAAAGTAAAAGGCCCATCTCCTGATAAGATGAAGACGGTATCCGCTTCATTAAGGAACTATGCCCATGGTTTGTACGGCTTGTTGTAAAACACCTCCAATAAAATCATATCATACCAGATTATATCAAAGCAGTTAAGTGTAAAAGCTTAACTGCTTTTTTGTTAAGCAAGACGTAATGCGCTGTTATTTCCGAATACTATCATCATCCTGAACTCGTTTCAGGATCTGATGTTGAAAGATGCTGAAATAAGTTAATCAGGACGTCATTTATTTACAAAACCCTATCTTTCCACGATGAAACAAAGTGCAGGGATTTTACTCTTTAGAAAAAAAGATCAGCAGCTCGAATTCTTTATTGTACATCCTGGTGGGCCTTTCTTCGCCAAAAAAGACCTTGGCTTTTGGACTGTACCCAAAGGAGAGTTGAATGACAATGAAGAACCTTTAACAGCGGCTATAAGAGAATTTGCAGAAGAGACAGGTAAAATCCTATCCGGAGATTTTATCGAATTATCTCCAATTGTGCAAAAAGGGGGTAAAAAGGTCTCGTGCTGGGCCGCAGAAGGAGAACTCGATCCTTTAGACATCGTTAGTAATACTTTCGAAATCGAATGGCCACCAAGATCAGGCAAAAGGCAAAATTTTGCCGAGGTGGATAAAGCCGGATGGTTTACCTATAACGATGCGATTAAACACATCAACGAAAAACAGGTTGCCCTGCTCGACGAACTGATATCAAAACTAGGCAGTTAAAAAGAAATGTGAGATTTCTTTTTCAGCGCCATTAATGATCACCGAAAGCTGGTGATCGCCTAAATGAAATTTTCGTGTAGTGATCAGGACGAATTTTTGTTTACGGACGATATTTACTGCCGCACCTGCCGGATAAATCCGTTCGGAAATTTTATACACCTTTTTGGTGTTCTGTCCATTTTGCTTTTTATAGTAAATGGCATATTCCAATCTAACTTTTTGTCCGGTAGGATTTTCATTCAAAATAGAAAAAGAGAATTCCAGACTTTCGCCAATTTTGATGTCAGGTGTTAAGATTTTGAAATCTGTCAACAAAATGCCTTTATCATCTAAGCCATAATGCTTCAGGATCTCCTGATGTCCCTGTTTAAGCAAAGTCCGGCTGCCGTGTTTAATAATAGCATCTGTTTCAATACCGAGGCCCGACCAGTTTTTGGCAACATTTAAAACTACTTGAGGATGATCTTTTGCAATATCGTTTAAACTATTGGCCACGCTTCGCCTTACATATTCAGAAGGATCTGTTTTGAGGTTTTCGAGTATGGGTAAAATGGATGCCGGGTCTTTTTTCAGAAAAGGAATACCCATCGCCCAGGGCAATCGCGGACGGCTACCTTCGCTGGCAAGCCTTCTTACTTTGTGGCTTTCGTGCAGCGACCATTGCTGCATTATCAAGATCATCTTATTTTCGTATTTTAAAATGAAGGGACGAACGGCAAATTCGCAGCTTACAAACTGGGTCACAAATTCCAGGGCTTCTACAGAAGTTTCAAAATTATCAAGGCCATAGGTTTCGAGATAATCAGGCAGAAACATGTAAGCCAGACCATCTTCTCCAGTGCCCTGAATTCTTAACTGGCCTATCGTTTTTTTGATCAGCTCAACAGTTTGGGGATAATCTTTAGGTAAGAAATCGTGTAATACCCTCGAAGTATGTTTCATCCGTTCCTTGAGTTCTTTGGTTTCAAATTCGGGAGTGAAAATCTTTTTGACGAATTTTTCTTTGTCAAAATTTGGAACAGTAACTGCCAGGGCATTGCTTAATCTATCGTAAAAAGCAGGAGAATATAAATCTTTAAGTGGGCTGGCCATATGCGGTAAATCTTGCTCTCAAAGTTAACCCAAATAAAATTTCTTTTGCTTGATCAATATCATTTTTACTTAGCATTAAATAATTTAAGCTTTTTCTTTGGCACTTTTGTTTATGATAAAAACTAAGAAATGAATACACAAAAAATAGGTTGGATCGGGCTGGGTAATATGGGCATCCCAATGGCAGAACAATTGATCAAAGCTGACTATGCGGTAACGGTTTATAATAGGAGCAAAGAAAAGGAAACTGCATTGAAAGCAATGGGAGCATCAGTTGCTGAAACACCAAAGGATCTGATTGCGGCTACCGATGTGGTTATTGTGATGGTTTCTGATGATTCGGCAATCGAACAGATTTTTAAAGGGGAAGATGGTCTTTTTACTGCCGAAACTTCAGGTAAAATCATTATCAATATGAGTACGGTTTCACCCTCAATTTCAAAGGAAATGGCCGCATTTTGCAAGGAAAAAGGAAGTATGTATTTAGATGCACCGGTTTCGGGAAGTGTGAAACAGGCCGAAACCGCACAGTTGGTGATTATGGCAGGTGGTGAAGAAACGGTTTTTAACCAGGTAAAACCTGTCCTCGAAAAAATGGGTAAACTTGCCATGCGTGTTGGAGAAAGCGGTGCAGGTAACAGTGCAAAGCTGGCCATCAACTCCTTGCTGGCTTTGTATGCTCAGGGCTTGGCCGAAACGGTAATGTTTGCCAATCAGCAGGGGATTAAAACGGAAGATTTATTAGCATTGATTAACAATGCCGCTATCGGAAATACCTTTACCAAAATTAAGGGTGATGCCATAATTGCCAATAATTACAAAGCTGCTTTTGCCCTTAAACATATTGTTAAAGATTTAAAGCTGGCTAAAGCTGAGGGGATTTCTTCACCACTGGCCAAAACTGCCTTAGAGACTTTCGAGGCTGCCTCTGCAGAATACGGAGAAGAGGATATTATTGCAGTAATTAAACAGTTGAAAGGATAGACAACTACCCTCAAACTTCGTCATTTCGAGCGGATCGAGATGACGACATTTTATACCTTAAGTCCGCCAAAAGTGCTTCCCAATATTATCGCGAGTACCATCAGAGTAATCACCACATAAAGTCGATCCTTTTCCAGTATAAAGGCGAATAACGAAAACACGATCCGCATAATAGGCGTAATAATCAGTAGCAATACGCCGAACTGGATAATCGCCATTGGTTTAAAAGTGAAAAGGCCAATGAAAATACCTTTAAAGGTGATGTAGTTATTTTCCTCACCTTTAAAAAGGTGATAGTCTGGCCGGCCTTGCGCACCATTTTGGATCAAAAAAAGTATGCCGCCCGATAAAACAACTAAACTGGCGGTGATTACACCAAACCTTAACAGTTTGCCAACTATTTTTTCTACGTCGCGGTCTTGTATCAGTTGCGTAGAGGTGATATTTTTCATGGTTTTTTATTTAGAATTTATGTTGATAGCCATTGTAGATCATTTCGAAAGCCACAAAGGTGATGGCAATGCAGAAAATAATCCTTAAGGTAGCTGGATTGATACGGGTTAATAATTTGGCACCGGTAAAGGCCCCGCCCAGTACACCAAGCACTACTGGAAAAGCGATTCCAGGATCCATATAACCACGTTGCAGATAAACTACGGCGCTGGCCGCTGCGGTAACACCGATCATAAAATTGCTTGTGGTGGTACTTACCTTAAAAGGAATTTTCATTGCCGTATCCATCGCCAATACCTTTAATGCACCCGAACCGATACCCAATAAACCCGACATGACGCCCGCTACCGTCATGATGGAAAAGCCTGCACCAACATTTTTGAGTTTATAATCAACTGTACCTGTTTGGGTGGGGTAACTGCTGTTCAGTTTCAATATTGCCGAAAGTTTACTGCCTTCTGTTAAAGCGTCCTGATTCTTTTTTCTTAAAGTCATGGCTGCCGAGAAAAGCAAAACACTGCCGAATAAAATGGCAATGGTATTGGTTGGGGTATATACGGCAATTAAAGCCCCGATCACCGCGCCTACGGTGGTGGCGATCTCTAAAAACATACCCAATCGGATATTCGTAATCCCTTCTTTAATATACGCACTGGCTGCACCTGATGAATTGGCGATAGAAGCGAGCAAAGCTGCGCCGATGGCATAACGGATATCGACATGGAAAACAAGAGTAAGCAATGGAATAACCACTACTCCGCCACCCAGGCCGGTTAATGACCCAACCAATCCTGCAAGATAAGCACCGAGGATTAGGATCAGGGTAAAAGTTAAAATTGACATGATATTTAGTGATTATTGTTCAATATGGTTGTGGTTATTGCGCTGGCGCTTTCCATGTTGCCTTCCCTTATCGCGTCAAACAATGCCTGGTGCAAATGATGGCTCAGGGCAAAGTGCATAATGCCTGATGGTGCTCTTTTGGCAAAGAAATCACGGATGATAAACGTAAAGCTTTCGTAAAGATCGGTCAGTACGCGGTTACCGGAGGCACGCGCAATAGCCAGGTGAAATTCGATATCGGCATTTGTACATTCGGTTCTTAACTCCTGCTCGATGGCCCGTTTCCTGCTCTCAAGTGCTTCTTTAATCTTCACAAGATCTGATTCAGTTCGGTTTTGTGTAGCCAGACGTACAATTTCCTGCTCGAGCAAAGCCCTTACCTGGTTGATCTCTTCAAAATCAGAATTCCGCAAACGCTGCTCAATGGGTTCAGCAGGAATGGCATTCACCTTTGTGCCAAAACCTTGCTGCACGGTGAGGATTCCAGATAAAGTAAGCGACTTTATTGCTTCTCTAATGGTAGAACGACCAACACTGTACAATTCCATTAATACAGGCTCGGAAGGGATTTTTTCTCCCACTTTAAATCTTCCCTCTTTGATATCAGTCCTGATTTTGGTTGATACCTGTTCAAAAAGTTTAATTTCCTGTTTCATTGTTTTTAATTAGTAATACAAACATACGATGTTTTATTTAAACGTCAGATGTTTTGTGTCTTGCCAATATCATTTTGCACTGGCATAACAGGTCAACAATTTTTTAATTAATTACCGATTTTTATTAATTTGCTAAATGGGCAGATTCTCCCGTGTCTGTTGAAAATCAGTTTATAAGTGAATTTTGTATCTGTTATATTGTTTTAATACGATTAAGACTATGATTATCATCGCTAAAATCAAATCCTTTTTTAAACGTATTTGCGAATTTCTTTCCCCAACAGAAAAACTGCCAGGCAGGGCAGGTAAAATTATTGTTGCCTTTGTGGTGCTGTTTTTATCGGTAATGCATGTGCTTTATTTCTATCGGCATATACCAATCTTATACCTTTTAAGCTATGTGTTGTTCTATATAGGCTGTGGTATTGTCATCTCGGTTGTACTGATGTGGCTATTGAAATTATTGCCACGCATTCCTGCAGCCTATCAGGTTGCTATTATTTTTTGTTATCTGGCAGTTTTTTATTTTTTTCATCTTCCTGCTACGTATGGCTGGGTACTGATTGCCGGAATAATTGTATTGCCCATATTGATATTGGCCGGTATTTATCAATGGAAAAAGGGTGTACTGTTTCCGTTAAAGAATTTGAAAAGGATTTTTTGGTTTTTGGTACTGGTTCTTTCAGCCGTTGCTTTTATTTTAGGGCTGGGTATTTTCTTCGGGCAAGGTAGTAGCGCCGTGCCGGTTGTAAATTATAAATTGAAGGGTAAGCTTCCAGATGCAATTGCCCTACCAGATCCGTCACTTAAAGGACCATACAAATCTTATACGCTAAGTTACGGCAGTGGGAAGGATAAGTGGCGGAAAGAATTTGGTGATGGGGTAAAGATCAAAACCGCAAGTATTGATGGTTCTCGCTTGCTCACTTCCTGGGCCGGGGTTTCGGGTAAACTCAGGACCATGTATTTTGGGTTCGATCAGAAGTCGCTTCCATTGAATGGACTGGTTTGGTATCCTGGGGATAAGAAAGGGCCTTTGCCACTTGTGGTGATCGTTCATGGAAACCATCTTGCCCAGCAGGCGTCGGATCCGGGTTATACTTTTTTGGGTGAGTTATTGGCCAGTCGCGGATATATGGTGGTTTCAATAGATGAGAACTTCCTTAACCTTTCGTTGACCGACCTGGATGTGTTTGGCGGTGGATTAAAAAATGAGAATGCGGCAAGGGCTTGGTTGCTTTTAAAACATCTCGAACTTTTACGCGGTTGGAACCGTACACGGGGCAATAACTTTTATAAGAGAATTGACATGGATAGGATTGCCATCATCGGCCATTCGAGGGGCGGGGAGGCAGTAACGCATGCTGCCGTATTTAACAAGCTTAGCCATTATCCCGATGATGCAAGAGAGGTATTCAACTTTAATTTCAATATTGGCGCCGTTATTGCCATAGCGCCTGTTGATGGCCAGTATAAACCTGGAGGAACCTTAACTGTTGCAAAGGATATTAATTATTTTGTAATTCAGGGCGCGTTGGATATGGATATGCAGACCTACGGTGGACTTGCTACGATGAAAAGGATCCAGTTTTCTCCTGATTTTACCGGATTTAAGGCTGGCCTCTATTTAGGTGGGGCCAATCATGGTCAGTTTAATTCGGTATGGGGCAGAAAAGATGGGGCTGGCCCGGGTATCAATAGGTTTAACCTTAAGCAGTTGATGGATGAGCAGGAACAGCAAAAAATACTGAGTGTATACATCGGTGGGTTTCTGGAAGCAACACTAAACCGTAAGACGGGGTACAAACCGCTTTTTATGGATGCAAGATTTGGCAGAAACTGGCTGCCCAAAAAAATATACATGAACCAGTTTGAACCTGCACAAAAAACTTTGTTGGCAGATTTTGATGAGGATGTAGATGTTGCTACAACATCTGTAAATGGAGGCAAAATTACCACTAGTGGTCTTCGTGAGTGGAAAGAGCAACAAAATAAATTTTTGTGGGGCATGCAGATTTCCAAGGCCCTTTACCTTGGTTGGGATTCGTTAAAACCCAAACATCAGGCGGGTTTCTTTTCGGTTGGTTTATCTTCCCCACTTGCTTTGTCGGGCAAGATGTTGGGCTTTTCATTAGCGGCAGGGAAGGAAAATACTTCAGGCAGTTCCAAGCCTATCGATTTCACCATCGAGGTTACAGACCGTAAAAATCACCATTTCTCTTTTTCCTTAAGTAGCTGTAGTCTTCTCCAGCCACAAATAGCGAAGCATCTGAGTAAGTTTGATTTTCTCAATGACTATCCAAACTCCGAGGCGGTGCCCGATTTTTTCTATTTTGATGTGGCTAAGGCTTTGGGGGATCATAGCGGTTTTGAGCTGAATAATCTCAAAGAGATCCGTTTTATATTTGATAAAACACCCTCAGGAGAAATTATTGTGGATGATATTTCATTGATCAATAAGTAGTAGCAGTCCGTCAGCTTTTTATGTTGAATAATGTGGACGATAATTACATTATTCAACGGCTAGATGTTTTAGTTTTGGTTTTGAAGGTCGTTGGGTATATTTTTATTGAATACGCCATCAATCTCAAGCTTTTGTCCCGAAGTTAAATCTAAGTCGAGATCAAGATAGGAGAGCAGTAGATCGGTAGGCATCCTGTCAAACAGTCCTGGATACATCCGCCTAAATAAAGATATTCTGTTTTCTGTATGCTGAAGCCTGAACAATATATTCCTATTATTCACATCAGAAAATGCTTTTTGGAGCAGATGGGTGTTGAATAAAGCATCAAGTACAGGATACCATGCGCAACCCTCTTTCAATTCGGATTGATCTATCAAAAAAACAATTGCGTCTTCTATTGCGAAGAGGTTAAAGGTATAGTCCTCTTTGTGATGATTACAGATATATACACTGCCTTTCGTGCCAATCCATATATTGGTCTCTTCTTCTTCATTATTTCTTAAATAACCATTTACGAGACCATCCCCAACGATGATGAGGTTGTCTTCTGTACACCGGCAGGTCGGCCCAAAAAGTCTCTTCCCCTTACTGATGCTAAAAAACGCAGTATGTCTGAACATAAACCGGATAGCTGCCCTATCATTTTTCCGGTCTAGAAGCGGAAGAAAAATTTTTAAAAAATATTTGATGTAACGTACTTCCATGTTGGTCTTATTAAAGTGATAAGAATATATTGAATTGTTTTAGTTGTGTATAGTATTTGTAAACACATTACGTTCAAAGTATTAAATCTTCTCAAGTGAATTCGACCTGTTTTTTCGAAATATTTGCTTTAAAATTTTTTCACCTTCCTGTTAAATCGATTTTTAATCTGATTTGCGGCAATCATTTCCAGCATTTTACCAGTTCCTTAAGATAGACAATGACTAAATTCCACATTTTAAATTAATTTTCCTCTGATTTTGATCAACACTTATCTTGATCTTTCTCATGGATAAGTTGAGGAGAGATGCCGTCATTGATAGCTATTGCCATAAGGCAATTTCAGCGCTAATTTTTCATCATTTTCAGCGCGTCTATATCCAGCACAATAATATTATTGCCCTCTTTTTCTATTAATCCCTCTTTAGTAAAATCGCCCAGTACCCTGCTCAATGTCTCGGTTGCGATGCCAATGAAACAGGCCAGATCATATCTGGGCAGTATAAAACGATAATTTTCATTCGACTCTGGGTTAAGCCTGGTTAATTCGATAATTGCTTTTGCTATTCTTTTGCGTACAGAATAATAAGCGATATCCATCAGCTTTTCATCCCGGCCGCTCAATTTAAGGGCAAGACCCTTCGCGAAAACACCGAACAGCTCTGGGTAGTCTGAAATTAAATTCTGTACATCGGCGTAGGGGATCGTAAGTATTTCGGTGTTATCAATGGCCTCTGCAATCTCCTTGTTTTCGGTGCCTAGTAATGCCCCCTGAAGCCCAAAATATTCGTGCGGACCATAAATGCCAGTAATCAGTACATGGCCCGAGGCGTCGGCTATATAAGTTTTAATTTTTCCTGATAAAATGTAATGTAAGCCCAGCGACCTTTTTTCTCCTCTATAATAAAGTACCTGGTTTTTTTTAAAAGCCCTGGGTAGCATATCTTCAAACCTTGCTCTCAACCAGGATAATTCGTCGTTGCTGTTGTGGATATTTCTTAATTTAACATGTTGTTTTAAAAATAATTCCTGTTGAAATCTTCTTTTTCTAAGCCGTACCTCTACATGATTAAGCAGTTCACCATCATCAAAGGGAATCATGAGGTAGCCGTCCGCGCCCAGTTCCATCGCTCTCCGGGCAAGATGATATTCGTCATTGTTCAATACCATGATAAAACTGATACTTGCAGTTTCCATAAATTTATTAACCACACGCAAAACACCCAGACCATCAATCTCGGCTAGATTTACCCCGGAAATAATGATATCTACAGGGTTCGCCCTGATCATGTCGATTGCTTCCTTACCGCTATGAGTAGACTTGACATTGTATTTTCCGATGGTAAGTATTTCGGTGATTTTTATCCTTAAATCAAAATCCTCAAGTATAACCAAGATTTTAGATCCCTCCATTTAAATTTTATGTTTAATCCTGAAGGCAGTAGTTTCCTTTGGGATTGGTAAAACAGGTGTCGAACCTGATTCCCGGACCTTTTTGTTACTTTAATTAAGCTTCTCAGCAGACTAACCTAAGACCTCTGGAAAGAAGATAGACAATTACAAATTATATGGACACAATGAACTTCGGGCGCAAGGTGCCTAAATTAGACTCACCATTTATCCTATAAATTTAATGAAATTTTCTGCGTGCGGTTGCATTGTTGTGTAGTGAAGCATAAATCTTCATTTATTCCCGTGTAAAAACACGATCTGGGGTACAGTTGTTTGCCGAAAGATATCGGGATAGAAAAACTGTCTTCACAGGAGTGAAGACAGAACCGCTGGTCTTATTAAAAAAATGATGTATTTTTTTAATAAGCTTTTTTAGAAAAGACATTTTTTAAGGATTTTATAGGGATCAACAGACAAATATCAAATAAAAATCGTCATTATGACGAATAAACAGATTGATAATTGTCAAGGATACATTTGATTTTGGTCAATATGTCGAAACAACTGGTTGTAAGACCAATTCTGTGTTGATAATTAGCTCGATAAACCATTATTTAATTTGTTTTAGGAAGGATGATGCTTTTTTGCTGGCCGGGAGAGTAATAAAGTTCAAAAGATGTTGTATTACCAATAAAAATAGCGTCCCTATCTATCGGTGTAACATTTAAGTCTTTGATCGTGCCAATATTTTTTGAACTGTTTAAACAATTCTGAACCTCGAGATCAATTCGTGAAACAAATGTAAATGTTAATATTGCGCAACAGGCAACGAATAAGTGTAATGACAGGTAGCTGAACTGAAACATCCTGACATGAAAAAGAATAATCCATAAGGAAAGTAAAAGTATGAGGGAAATGGTTAACAGCACGAACGAAAAGCTCAAATTTTGGAAGTTAACGAGTAAGGGCAGAAAAGCAAAAGGGAGCAAGCCAATTACAAAAGCAAAATTTCTGGTAAGTTGTAGTGTTGAGGTATCGTAAATCCAAAAATGAATGATGAAACCTATGGTAATAACAGAGGGCACAAAGACTAAAAAAGCCGATTTTCCCCAATGTGAAATTCCTCGTTGCGATAATATGAGGTCGGCAAAACCATTAAAGTTTAAGATTTCAATATTAAACCTGGAAAAAAAATAATATTCGCCAAAGATGACCAGCAGCACGAGGTATATTATTGTTAATATCAGATATTTGATAAACAATCCATAAACGGTATTCATTTTATCTGTCATCTTAATTTCTATGAGCGATAAAATGTAACCTTAAAAGAGAAATAGGCGACATGAGATAGATTTTACTTTCAAATTTGCTTAAGTGATATCTTATTTCCATTGACAAAAATTAAGCTGACTGATGATTGTTATCAATTTGCATCATTTATTGAAAATTCTGATACGCTTAGATTTATAAATTACTTATTGATATAGTTTTAAAAAACAGCTTATGATTTTTAAAGCATTTAATATGCTTAATATCAGAGAATTAAAATAAAATGTTAAAAATAATTAACCTAATATTTGTAACGTACGATAAATGTCGTACCTTTAGGTTATGAAAAGTAATCAAACTGGAAATATGCTACCCGAACCTACTAAAGCTGAATTGGAAATCCTTCAAGTGCTTTGGGAATTCGGTCCATCTACCGTTCGGTTTGTAAACGATAAATTGAATAGCCAGAAGGAGGTGAATTATACCTCAACTTTAAAGCAGATGCAAATTTTGACCGAAAAGGGAATATTGAAGCGTGATGAAAGCCAAATGAAACACATTTATATTCCGGTTGAGGCAGAAGAGAAAACCAAGGTGCAGTTGCTTGACCGTTTCGTGAATACATTATATAAGGGATCGGCCTCGCAGTTAATGATGCAGCTATTGGGTAATGAGAAAACATCTAAACAGGAAATCGAAGAGATTAAGCGACTATTGGATAGCATGGACTAATTCGTAACAACAGCTCCTAACAGAACCACAACAATGGAATTTAAATTAATTAAGCTTTTACCCGAAAACTGGCTCCATGCTCTGGGTGCTACCCTGTTCCATTCTTTTTGGTTGGGGGTAATCTTGTCTCTGCTTGCCGGTTTGGTCATGTTTACTACACGCAAAGCCAGTGCTAGCACGCGCTATAACTTACTTACCATCTGCTTAACCTTGTTTGTTGTGGCTATAGGTGCTACTTTTTTCAAAGAACTTCAAAAGCCTATCGGTTCAACCTTAAATGAAATCGTCATTAATCTCCCCAGCGGAGATGCGGATAAGCCCGCAATTTCAACTGTTCAAAATGATATGTATTCAGGATTGTATAAAGTCTTTGCATTATGGAATGCCTATGCTTATCAGATTGTACTGATCTGGTTTCTGATCATCTGTGCGAAAAGCATCCGGCTGGTGGTGGGCTTAAACGGTGTATATCATTTGCGCAATCACAAAACCTATGCTGCGGGCAGAAAATGGGATGAAAAGTTGGCTGAACTTGCCACAAAGATGGGTTTAGATCAGCCTGTTAGAATGATGCAGTCGGGTATTGCACAGGCACCTATGGTAGTGGGGCATTTAAAACCGCTGATCCTGATCCCGTTAGGATTGTTGAACGGGCTTTCTAATGCCGAAGTGGAGGCGATTCTCTCCCATGAACTTGCACACATCAAACGTAAAGATTATCTGGTAAACTTTTTACAGAGTTTTATAGAAATCGTTTTTTTCTTTAACCCAGCGGTACTTTGGGTATCACAATTAATAAAAACAGAACGCGAGAATTGCTGCGATGATTTGGCCATCGAATGTGTAAACGATCGCAAAAACTATGTTCAGGCCCTTATTGTATGTCAGGAATTTAAGCAGCGTGCACCTGCTTATGTCATGGCGATTACGGGTCAGAAAGGTAGCCTGCTGCACAGAGCGAGCAGGATGTTATTCAACACCAATTCAACTTTAAACAAAATGGAAAAAACAATATTAACCATCGCCCTGGTATCGGTAGTGGTTTGTACTGCCGCCTTTAAAAGCGTGGGCAATGCAAAAACGGTTACCAAAAAAGAGTTATCCAGTTTAGTACAGACTAAACAGGACAGCAGCAAAAAAACTAAAACCCCGGAAGGCAAATCTGCAGATCAACTGGAAAAGGAGATCAATGCAAAAATGGACAGCCAATTAAAGCAGTTGGATGAAAAGCGTAAAAAAGGTGAAACAGATGAAGATGCAAAAGCCAGGGCTGCGGATAAAAAAGCTATGGAAGGCGATATCATTAAGCTAAGAGAAGATGCAAGAGTGCGAAAAGAAGACGCCAAAGCAAGAATAGCAGACGAAAAAATGAGGAAAGCAGATGAAAAATTTGCTCAGGAAGATGCCAAGTTAGCTATTGAGGATGCAAAGTGGGCCAAGGAAGATGCAAAGTGGGCCAAGGAAGATGCAAAGTGGGCGAAGGAAGATGCTAAATGGGCCCAGGAGGATAAAGGTGGTGATGGCCCCCGCGTACCTAGAACACCCCGTCCGCCGCGCCCACCGAGAGCGCCGAGAGCCCCAAGAGCACCAAGGGCATCTGTTGCCGTTCCGCCAGTACCGCCAATACCACCGGTACCATCAGTGCCGCCAACCCAGGTAACTCCGCCAACGCCACCACCACCACCGGTATATAACGAAAAAACAAGCACCAAAACAGGCACACAACGTACCGTTACCTCAAAGACTGTTACCAATGGTGATGGCCATGATTATACCAACGAAATCAATAATCAGTTGATGAAAGATGGCATCATCAGCAGTACCAATAAATTATCGTACAAGCTCAACAAAGATGAACTGATTGTAAATGGCGTTAAACAAAATGCCGAGGTTCAGAAAAAGTACAAACAAAAGTTTTTGAAAAACGATAAGCATTCGCTGATGTACAACTTCCTGATCGAAAACAACAAAAACTAAATTCTAAAAGCGCTAATCCCACGCACACCATGAAATTTAAAATCATAGCTTTTTTAGCTGTTTGGATAAATATTGCCCTTACTTTTGCTCAAGCCCAACAACCTCTATCCAGAATTTATGGCCGTGTAGTGGACGCCGAAGGAAAAAATATCGAGTATGCAACAGCCGCCCTGATTAAAGATTCGGTATTGATAAAAACCACCTTTACCGAAAAGGATGGCTTGTTTAGTTTCGATAAGCTCAGTTATGGAAAATATCTTATCAAGGTATCGGTGGTAGGTTCGCCTATCTATCAGACCAATACCCTGGTTTTAACCGCCGATCGTGCTGTGATCGATTTGGCCGATATCAGGATCAAAGCCAGCGCAACCAATTTAAAAGAAATAAATATTTCGGGGCAAAAGGCTTTTGTTGAACGAAAGATAGACCGTACAGTGGTTAATGTGGATGCGTTGATTTCCAATGCAGGAACAACTGCTTTGGATGTGCTAAGCAAATCGCCAGGGGTAAATGTAGATCAGAATGGGGCAATCTCGCTCAAAGGCAAAAACGGCGTGGCTATTTTTATTGATGACAAACCAACTTATTTATCAGGATCCGACCTGGAAAATTACCTGCGTTCGCTCCCTTCTTCTTCGCTTGACCAGATTGAGCTGATGACCAACCCGCCTGCCAGGTATGATGCTGCGGGGAATGGAGGGGTAATCAATATCAAAACCAAGAAAACCAAAACCGCTGGCTTTAATGGTGGGATTAACCTGAGTTTGAACCAGGGAGAGTTGAGCCGATCGAACAACAGTGTTAATTTTAACTACCGCAAGGATAAGATCAATGTTTTTGGAAACCTGAGTTACAATCTGAACAACAGTTTTACCGATCTCGACCTGAACCGGAAATATAAAAATGACGATGGTAGTGCCAGATCCTACTTCAATCAGAATTCTTATTTCCGCAGGCATGGCAATACTTTTAATTTAAAAACCGGACTTGATTATTATGCTTCTGATAAAACGACCTGGGGTGTTGTACTTACCGGGATGAACCGGATTTCTAAACAGGTAAACAACAATACCAGTAATTTATCCAATGCCTCGATGCAATTGGATTCGGTGATCAGGGCTGAAAACATCGACCAGATTAAATATCAAAATGCCGGGGTAAACTTAAATTACAGACATAAATTTAACCAGGCCGGACGTGAGCTAACCTTTGATGCCGATTATCTGTTGTACCGCAACAATACCGATCAAACCTATTACAATTTCAGTTATCTGCCCGGTGGAACATTAAAGTATCAGGATATTTTAACAGGGAACCTGCCTTCGGATATTGATATCTATACGGCAAAAGTGGATTACTCGCATCCGCTTGAAAACAAATGGAAACTGGATGCGGGTGCTAAAACCGCCTATACCAAAACGGATAATATTGCCGGTTACTTTAATACTGCAAACGGGAAAACCAATGCCGATTATGAAAAGAGCAATCACTTTTTGTATGAAGAAAATATCAATGCCCTTTACCTGAATATGAGCAGAGAAGGCAAACGTTTCTCGCTTCAGGTAGGATTGAGGTATGAAAACACAGTTTCTAACGGTCATCAGCTGGGCAATCTGATCAAACCCGATTCGAGTTTTAAAAGAACCTACAACAGCTTGTTCCCAACGGTTTACTTTTCTTATAAATTGGATACGGCCGGGAACAATCAACTGGGTTTAAATTATGGAAGAAGGATCGACCGCCCGTATTATCAGGACCTTAATCCTTTTTTCTCGCCCCTGGATAAGTTTACCTATTATGTAGGCAACCCTTTTCTAAAGCCTTCTTTTACGCAAAGTTTAGAACTGTCGCACACTTTTAAAAACAAGATTACCACCACCTTTGGTTACAGCTGGGTTAAGGATGAGGTAAACGAAACCATCGAGATTGTAGATGGCACCTATTACAGCCGACTGGCAAATGTGGGCAAAACGAGGGTAGCCAATGTTTCGGTTAACGCAGAGATTGACTTAACAAAATGGGTTAAACTGAATGCTTATACTGAATTTGGCAAAATCGTTTCTAAAACTGATTTCTATACTGGTTTTTTGGTTACCAATGGAACTTACTTCAGGGCAAACCCTAATCTGCAGTTCAAGATCAGTGAGACATGGAATGCCGAGCTAAACGCACGTTACCAAAGTAAGTTATCGAATGTGCAGTTTTTATTGGGAGCGGTACATGAGTTTGGTGCAGCGGTGCAGAAAAAGCTTTCGCCAAAAAGTACGTTGAAGTTAACCGCCAACGATATTTTTAGAAACCGGATTTATAATGGCGTCATTAATAACCTCGCGGCCACAGAAGCCAACTGGACAAATAAGCAGGATTCGCGTGCAGTTGTACTGAGCTACAGCTACCGTTTTGGTAAGGCATTTTCTTCGCCGGCCAAACACGAATCATCAGGTGCCGACGCAGAAAAGGACAGGGTGAAAAATTAAATCATGGGTCAAGTTTTTTGAACCACATTAAACACGAACCAAAGATACATTTTTTGTTTTTTGGAAAGCACGGGCCGGAGCGCTTCGGCTCCGCTAGTCCCGGCCTTTGCTTAATCCCGCGAAGGACGGGATAACGCTGTCGGTCGCCCGTCTGTAATGGACAGGGGTTTATTTTACCGGGTTAGCAGCAAATTTATGCCCACTAAACCGGCAGCAGGGCTATTAAAGTTGATAGCTTCATCTATACAAACTGATTTAGGATGAGCACTCCAACCAGTCCTAAAACAGAAACCAGACTTTCCATTACTGTCCAGGTGCGGAAAGTTTCTTTGAGGCTGATGTTAAAGTATTCTTTAAACATCCAAAAACCGGTATCGTTTACGTGCGAGAACATCAGACTCCCCGCCCCAACCGATAGCACCATTAATTCGGGTGGCACACCAGGGCCAATTAAGGGCAATACCATACCCGAGGCCGTTAATGCCGCTACCGTTGCCGAACCCAAAGTTACACGGAGTGATGCGGTGATTAACCAGGCGAGTAATAATGGCGATAAATTTAAATCTCCGGTAAACTGTTTTACGGTTTCGCCCATACCGCTATCAATCAAAATCTGTTTAAAGGCACCTCCTGCTGCAATAATGAGGATAATCATGGCAATGCTTTTTACCCCTTCCGCACAAGATTCCATCGCCTTTACCAGGCTTGCTTTTTGAACCGCCAAAGCAATGATCACCGAAATTAATAAGGCTGCAGTAGGATCTGCTAAAAATACAAACAGCGGTTTACCGGCATAATCGATCTCAAAACTGCTCCCTATTGTTCCGGCAATGATTAAAAATACAGGTAGTAAGGCTGTGACAAAACTTCTGGTAGCAGAAGGAAGGTTTTGTTCTTCGCTGATCTTGAAATCCTGAATACTGGCCGATTGATCGCGTTTAATGATCAGTCTGGGGAAATAAATCCCGGCAATAATTGCAATAGGTACACTTAATGTTAAACCATAAATTAATGTCTTGCCAATATCGGCCTGGAAAATTCCGGCCAAAGCCACCGGGCCAGGATGTGGTGGTAAAAAACCGTGTGTTACCGATAGGGCAGTAGCCATGGGTAGACCAATGTATAATTTAGAGAGACCTGTTGCCGCCGAAATGGCAAATACCAAAGGGATGAGCACCACAAAACCTGCATTGTAAAACAATGGAATACCTACGAGTAAACCTGTTAGCAATACCGCCCATTGGATGTTTTTTTTACCAAAGGCCCCGATCAGGATGAAAACAATCTTTTTTGCCGATCCACTATCTTCAATCAGTTTGCCCATCATGGCGCCTAATGCCAGAACCATGACCATACTACCCAGCGTGCTGCCGATCCCGTTGCTGATGGAACTCATCACTTTTGTAGCCGGCATGCCCAACAATAAACCGGTAGTAATGGCCACGGCAATTAAGGCAATCATCGGGTTGATCTTTTTCAAAATCATAGTGAAAAGTAGCAGGATGCCGAAAAGTAAGATGAGTAATGACATTTGGTTAGGTTTTAGGCAATGTAATTTTGCCACAGATAAATACAGATTGTAATCTGTCTACCTTTTAACTGTGGTTAATTCTTCATTTGGTTAGGTTGGAGCTTGGTCTATTTTTTAATTGTAATGGTTCTCCCCGTAACGAGATTAAACTCGTAAATCCGGTACAGGCCATCATCACTGATTTCTATGGTTTCTACCAGTCCCGTTTTGCTGAAGGTATCGGTTACCATATCGCCGATTTTGACGTCCTGAAGAATATCGCTGGGGGTATCGTTGTTTAATCTGATCATAATCGTAAAAGTATCGATTATTAACAAAATCTGGATGATTGTTTTAATGCATTATTGAGATGGTGGAAGTATTTGCGTATCGTCAGCCTAACAAAGTCCTATCAGACATTAGGGAACATATCATAAGATTATGGTTCGTGGAGGCACGAACCATGGCATCAAAGTATGCTTAGTCTTGGCATACCACCACTCTTGATCATCCCTGGCAGAGTCGAAGGAGATTTACCATATCAGGCATTTAAGTTACATACAAGCTTATATGAACTTATATTTCTGATATGGTTAACAATGGATGTTTAATTTAAAATGGGTCTTCGACTACGCTCTGACTGACAAAACGGGGCTTTAAAAAAGAAAGTTAGTTTAAGCGTGCCCTTCTCTGTTTCCACTACGGGTTAACGCCTTACACAACCCGCCTACCGCCTAACTCTCCGTTCTCAAAATCTTCAGTGGTGGCTGGTTGAGGATACTTCTTGTACTCAGTACACCTGTAATCACCACCAAAATTACAATCGAGCCAAACAACAGCAGGGTTGGTACTAATGGAGGAATAAAGGCCGCATCAAAAGTAAATTTAGCCAATGCCCAGCTTCCGCTAATGGCTAGAATTAGCCCTGCGCCCGCTGCAAAGGCACCTAAAAAGAAATATTCGATGGCATTGATCGCTAAGATCTGTTTTCTGCTGGCGCCCATGGTGCGTAATAAAATACTTTCCTTGATCCGCTGATTTTTACTGGTGAGCACCGATGAGATTAAAACAATCCATCCGGTAACCATACTAAAACCCGCCATAAACTGAATTACAAAGCCAATTTTACTCAATAGTTCATCAAGCAGTTTTAGCACGAGGTCTAAATCGATTACTGAAACATTCGGGAATTTTTGCACCACTTCACCCTGGAAACGGGCAGAAACTTCACCCGATGGTACCCTGGTCATTAACACATGGAACTGTGGTGCTTCTTCCAGCACTCCTGCAGGGAAAACCACCCTGAAATTGGTTTGCATCCTGCTCCAGTTTACCTCTCTCAAGCTTCCAACAACCGTTGGAATCATCATGCCCTGAACATTAAAGAGTATTTTATCGTTTAACCCCACATTAATTGATTGGGCATAACGCTGATCCAATGAAATATAGACCGTTTCGTTGGGTTTTATTTTTCCGATCCATTTTCCAGAGGTAATTTTCTCGGCTGCGGTTAAAGTATCCTGATAGGTCGCCCTGATTTCATTGCGATAGGCACGTCTGTTGTTGGTGTCGGCACTGGCTTTTTTACCATTAATTTCTTCGATGCGCATGGTGATCACGGGGACCTGGTTCATCAATGGCAATTTAAAAGCTTTGGTTAAACTGTCTAGCCCTTCCTTTTGGGTATTCTGGATATCAAACATCACCATATTGGGCTGATTGGCGCCCGATGACAGCGTAACACGGCTCATTAATATCCCCTGAACAAAAAATAAGGTGCAGATAAATGCGGTAGATAAACCAATGGAAACCGTTAACATCAAGGTTTGGTTATTCGGACGGTATAGATTGGCAAAACCTTGTCGCCATAAATAGCTGGATGAATTTGGCAGCAGCTTGCGCACCAGGAACATCAATAATTTACTTAGAACAATCAACAGCACAAAAGCAATTGCGATGCTGGAGGTAAAGGCTAAGGTTTGTATCCATGTTTTCATCTGCAGATGGGTAAAACCCATAATAAATACCGCCATGAGCAGGTACACCAGCCAGGTCAACGGATCTCTTTTACCGCCTGTTTTTTCGAATGATAACCTGATGGCATTTAAAGGCGAAATCCGTCTTACGGATAAGAGCGACGGAAGCGCAAAAAGGATGGAAATGATCAGTCCGAGCAAGAGGCCCTGGCCCACAGCAAACCACGAAACCTGCATGGTAATTTCTACCGGCAGAAAATCTTTTAGTACCAGTGGGAGCAGGAACTGTATACCTGTACCCAAAACGGCCCCTAATACCGAAGCAATTAAGCCGATAAAAAAGACCTGAATGAGATAGATGATAAAAGCATGCCGCGATTTTAAACCCAGGCATCTTAAGGTGGCTATCGCACTTAGTTTTTCCTGGATATACACATGGATGGCACTGCCTACGCCCACGCAACCCAGCAATAGGGCAATAAATCCGGAAAGGGCCAGAAAACGGTTTACATCTTTAAAAGATCTTCCGGTTTGTTCTTTTCTCGATTCGACCGTATCGGCATCAAAACCTTCTTTTTCCAGTTTGGCATCTTGCTTTTTAACCCATTCATCAATACCTGATGGATCGTTATACTTAAAATAAAATTTATTGTTGATCCGGCTTCCGGTTTTGATGAGGTTGGTTTTATCCAGGGTTTGTAGGGGGATATAAACTGTTGGTGCAATACTGGCTCCTATCCCTGTTTGGCCGGGAGCCTTGGTTAAGGTGCCCAGAATCTTAAAATTAAGGTCGCCTATTTTTACCGAATCGCCAACCTTTGCATTAAACTGCAGCATCAGGGTTTGATCTACCAATGCATTTCTGCCGGTTTGAAAATTTTTCGCCGCGGCCAGTGGAATGGTTTCTATCGTGCCATAATAAGGGTAATCGCCTTCGAGCGCTTTCATCTGCACCAAACGGCTGCCACCACCTTTCTGGAAATAAATCATGGAGGCAAACGTTTTCTCCTGTGAACGTTCATCGCCGAGCGTATCGAGCATTTTTTGCATGGTTTTGCTCACGCCTTTACGGCTATCCAAAACCAGATCGGCCCCTGTAAGTTCTTTTGCCTGCGCATCGATATCCCTTTGCAGGTTATCTTTAAACGAATACACGGCAACAAGTGCTGCAATACCCAATACAATAGACGATATAAAAAGAAATAAACGTGCACGGTTTTTCCGGCTATCGCGCCAGGCCATTTTAAACAGCCACGAAAATTTAATGTTTTGTTTCGGGAGGGTATTAGGCATAACTTGGGTTTTCGTCTGAAATGATTACACCACCTTTAATTTTAATGCTCCTTGCTGTTTTTGCGGCCAGTTCTAAATCGTGTGTGACGATGACGAGCGTAGTTCCGGCATCTTTATTCAAATCGAAAAGCAATTTGATTACCTTTTCACTGGTTTCCGCATCGAGGTTTCCTGTAGGTTCATCAGCAAAAAGAATAGCTGGCTGATTGGAAAATGCCCTCGCCAATGATACACGCTGCTGTTCTCCACCCGATAATTGAACAGGATAATGGTGCGAGCGATCGGCAAGACCAACTTTGTCCAACAATTCCAGCGCATGTGCGCGGATATTTTTTGCTCCCCTTAACTCTAAAGGAACCATTACATTTTCGAGTGCGGTTAAGGTAGGCAACAGCTGAAAATTCTGAAAGATGAAACCTACATACTGGTTTCTAACTGCTGCACGCTCGTCTTCGTTTAGCTTTTCTAAGGCAATTCCATTCAGTTCAACGGTTCCGCTGCTCGCCCTGTCCAAACCGGCACATAAACCCAACAGGGTAGTTTTTCCGCTTCCCGAAGGACCGGTAATGGCCACAGTTGAACCAGCGGCAATCGAAAAGTTGATATGATCCAGAACGGTAAGTTCGCGTCCGGCACTTTGGTAAATTTTGCTTACATTTCGGATGTTCAATATGCTTTCCAATAGTTGATTTTTTAGGGTTTGTGTATCGATATTTACCAAACATAACGGCTTATTGCCTGTTAAGATAAGGGTTAACGATTATTAGATATAGATTGATAAGATATGTTACGAAAACGATTAATGGGCTTATTTGTTTTGAGCCTCGCCCTGTTAAGCTGTGGAAATCAGCAAAGTAAAAGCAATAACGATAAAACTTTAGATTCGGCTGACCAAAAAACAACCTCTACAGTCAAAGAACAGAAAACCATTCTCTTTTTTGGTACAAGTTTAACGGCAGGTTATGGTCTTGATCCAACCGAAGCTTACCCTGCTTTGATCCAAAATAGGATTGATTCCTTGAAAATGCCTTACAAAGTGATCAACGGTGGTTTAAGCGGCGAAACTTCTGCTGGTGGAAAAGGCAGGATCGATTGGTTGCTTAAACAAAAGATAGATGTTTTCGTGCTCGAACTCGGAGCAAACGATGGTTTGCGTGGCTTGCCCGTATCGCAAACAATCAAAAACCTGCAGGACATTATTGATCGGGTAAAGGCTAAATACCCGGATGCCAAAATGGTGCTGGCAGGTATGCAGGTGCCACCAAATATGGGAGCGAAATATGCGTCTGATTTTAAAAATATGTTTCCTGATCTGGCCAAAAAAAATCAAATGGCATTGATCCCGTTTTTATTGGATAAGGTGGGCGGTATTCCTAAATTAAACCAGGCCGATGGGATACATCCAACTGCTGAGGGAGATAAAATTCTGGCGGAGAATGTTTGGGTGGTACTGAAGGATTTGTTGTAAACTCCATTCGCTTTTAACCGCAGAGAGAAAGGCGCGAAGGGTACAGGTTTTGGGAGCATATCAGGTTGAAAGTGATATAGTTATAGTCTTGTAAAATTTACTCTTGTAAGTAATGTGATGTATAATGTAAACAATATTGTTTACATTTGTTTCTATGTTCGAAAAGCTATCCATATTGAAAGGTCTTCATCCTGGCTTTTTTCTAGCGCACGAGCTTAAGAAAAAAAAGCTTTCTAAGAGGCGTTTTGCTCTTTCTCTGTCGGAATACCCGCAAACTGTTGGGGCGATCACCAAGGGAAACAGGAATATGAATACTGGTCTTTCATTATGGATTGAGAGGGCTTTGGGCTTGGAGGAGGGGTTTCTGATGACACTTCAGGCATTTTACGATATCAAGAAAGAAAAAGAAAAGCAAAAGTTAGTACCTAATCTTTCTATTTTTAGCCCAACATTATTCTGGGACACCAAGTTCGAAAACATTGACTGGAATCTTCATAAAAAATCTATTGTACATCGTGTTTTCGAATATGGTAATGAAATAGAAAAACAGGAAATTTTGGATTTTTATGGAAAGGATGTGGTAGAAAAGCTGCTCTCGAAACCATTAAATGTTTGGCCAACTACGCTCGACGGAGTTAGCATAATTTAAACTGTTATGGTTTATTGGAATACTGTAAACGATAAACTGAAAGATTGCTTGCTGCTCTTAATGAATGACAGCTTATTTGAGCGGTTTAGATTGGTTGGTGGCACTGAATTGAGTTTGCAATTGGGGAATCGAATCTCTATCGACATCGATCTATTTACAGATGCACCCTATGGATCAATAGATTTTAAAGCAATTGATACTTTTTTAATCCATCATTTCCAATATGGTTTTGGTGTAAATGATATGCCTGTAGTGATGGGTAAATCTTACAGGGTAGGAAAGGATGCGTATAGTGCTGTTAAACTTGATTTTTACTATACAGATGAGTTTATATTTAAACCACTGACTGCTGATGGCATTCGAATGGCAACTGCTGAAGAAATTTTGGCAATGAAAATCGATGTAATTCAAAGAGGTGGTAGGAAGAAAGATTTTTGGGATCTCCATGAGTTGATGGAATCCTTCTCATTTCAAGACATGTTGGCATTTCATCAACAGCGATATCCATACCATTAAGATCCTTTGCTTATTTCTAGAAACATGAATAATTTCGAATCTGCTGACCAGGATCCTGATCCAACTTGTTTAAAGGGAAAGCATTGGGAGCTGATAAAGCTTGATATGATGATGTTTTTAGCGGATTCTAAGAAATAATATCCAGCTATCTCATTCCCGCCTAAAACGCTTTAGCGTGCCATCATTATTAAACTGGATATCGTAACGCTCACGGGTTCCGTTTATGCTACCAGGAAACCAGCGCATACCTTCATCCCATATAGAAATATAGGCCGAAGTTGTTGGCGCCGCCCCTTCGATCTCAGTTGCTTTTTCATTGTAGATTTTTATTACTTTATGCGCGTCTGCAAAATGCATTTTATTTAAAGGGAATGTCCGGCGTTCGATATTTCTGGCCAGCACGGGTTCTGGCTCAGACCATTTACCATTTTTATATTGGTAAGCATCTACATATTTAGGGTTTTCGGGATGTTGTAATGATAGCTTGATTGATCCGTCTCCATAAAAATGGACCGATTCGTAAACCACAATTTCTTTGTTACGGTATTGGGGTAATTTTCTCAGTTGCTCTTCAGCCTTCGCCAGTTCGGCAACACTTAAGACCGCTTTTCCTGGTTTCACCTCAGTTTTTTCAAGATTGGCGTTTTGCGTTCCGGTTTGAGCGAGGTTCATCTCCTTTAAAAATTCATTTACTCTTTTTTGGATTTCCTTACCATTAGCAGGTGTTTGCTTCTGTTTCAATAATTCAATGTCGCGAAAAAGTGCTTTGGCCTTATCCTGCATTTCGTCTGTTTTAACAGTGTCGCCATTAATGATGATGGTTTTGTCTTGATACTGTGTAGTGGTGGTGGTTTTGGTTGTTCCTGTGTGTTCGCTATGGCTACCAAACTGGTTTTCCTTCTCGTATTTTTTTACCAAAGAATCGTTGGGATGAAAGGTTTCATCTACACTTTTTGTGATCTGTTTGCAAGCCATGGAAAGGAAGCAACAGAATAAGATCAGGTGGGGAATGTTGCTTAAGTTTTTCATCAAAGTTCTCCGTTAATTTCGTTTAGATCACGCTCAAAGGCAATCTGACTGGGATCCTCTTTGAGATAAAAAATAGATACATGTTCCTGTCTTGTGCTATCCAGATCGAGCAGATCTACAATCTTTTTGATGTTTGCCCTGTGTTTTTGGTTAAACAGATCTGTAAATTCGAGTTCAAAATCAATCTGTGGCTGTTCGTTGATATAGGTTCCGGTCTGACTGGCTTTAATCAACCGGGCAGTAGTTTGCGTGCCTTTAAATTTAACCGGAAACAATTGATCAGGTTTGCCGAGAAACTTGCTCACGATAAAAGTTGCAAATGCACGGTAAAGCAGCAACATAAACGAACAGGTGATTAAGGGATGACCAAGCCCCATAAAACGCCAGCCCGTACCTCTGCTTTCTACATTGTAGGAATAGATATAATAACCTACAACCAGGGCGGCAAAGGCCAGCCAGGCTAAATTTGTAAGGAACATAGTTGTTTTATTCAGGCTGACCTCTGTAGTGGCAAAAATAAAATACGGGCTTTTATTTACTTCTTTATCCAGCAGGATGCCCGCTGTTTTACCTAGTTTGTAACGGCGTTCATATGGTTTTGTATCGTTTACCATTGTTTTCTGCGTAACAGTGCTGCCTACCAAGTTTTTAAACTGCAGGGTAAGTTCGTAAGTATCATAAGCTGCGCCCGCTTTCGAAACTTTCGCTGATGTCAATATTTTAGCTTCACGCGCTTCGCCGGTAGTTTTCAATTTTTCTATATTCCGTTTAATCAATAAGGTACGGATCACCCATTTCCGGTAATAACCAATCAGCAATATGGCCCAGAACAAAATTGAGATTACAAGTACAGTAAGCGGATACCATGCATTGCTATCAACCAGATTGGGTATATCCTCCTTGGTGTTGTAATACATCAACATAGGGAAGGGGATGGCGAAAAACAGCATGTAAATAATCCAGAATATCGAAAGGCCTTGTTTCATAGTACTATAGGGTATTTATTCATCCTTAAAATATTGCCCGAGCCATTGATCGAAATTTTCCTTGTGTTTTTTCTGGGCAGTTTTAATCAATTCATCTGGTGCTTCAATCTGGTCGAGGCCATAGTCGCCTTTCATCCATTTTAAGTAATCACCCAAATCCTCACTTTCTTCGTAGTTGTTTTTATCCTTATAAAAATAGGTCTGATCAAAATCGACCCATATTTCGGTATCGTAGGTGAGTAAATGGAGCAATTGCAAAATATTTTCCGCAATAAGATGTACACCGCCTTCATCGCCAAAAACGACGATCGGCATTTGGTTTAGCGGCTTGTTTGTTCCATCGTTCCAGATGGCGTAAAATGAGCCGGTATCATTGGCCTGGGCAAAAGGTAGCAGACGGTTTAAAAAATCTTCATCTTCACTCCAGCTTTTCAGTCCCCATTTCTCGTCGATCAAAACGCCAAATCCTTCACTATAATTTCCGAACGAAGAGATATTGTTTTGGAAATAAATCAGTTTTTCCAGTTCGCTGGGAACTTGGCTTAGGCCTAGATTTTCTTTAAAATCTGTTATGTTTATCATAAAATTTAATAATAGAGTGACTGAATGATAGAATGATTGGATTTTGAATGATTGAATGGAATACTGCTAAAAGGGCATCTTTCCCACTTCAATTTTATTGTCCCTGGCATATACATCTGCAAGCTGCCAAAGCTTATTGTATAGCTCAATAAATGTATCGTAGGGCTTCGTATCCAGTTTGGTTAAAATTTCGTTGATATTTTCCTCTGGCTGATGCTGATCGATCATTTGGGCTACCTGAAGATGTTCTGCTTTGTAATGCTTTAAAACATATTCATGTAAGGCAATGGAAGCATCTAACATCGGTTTTGTTTCTGGTGTTGGATGCAGTTTCTTTACTTTTTCCAGATTCTTTTCGGCACTGGCAATGGAATTTTTCAGGTATTCCTCACAATTGGTCACTTTACCGGGGCCAGCTGTACTTTTACTATATTTTTGGTAACCTTCGAAATAGTAGGTGCCAAAACGGGATATATCATTGGAGTTTAAGGCTGCCTGGTCGAAATATTCTTCAGGTGTATTTACCGTAAAGTTGCATGCGGTGATGGTTAAAACCATCACCATTAACATGCCATTTTTGATATTGAGGCGCATAAACTTCTTTTTTAATACTTTCCAGCGAATGAAGATTTGTCTTCGAACATTTTACCAATTAGTGGAACAGGCTTTAATGCGCCATTAGCCGCATTGATGATGCCCATTATCCAAAGAATAATAAATGCATAGCCCACAAAGCCTAAGAACGCTAAACTAGGCACTATACCGGCAATGATGGTAAATGCGATATTGAAAACAATACTGACTATGGCTAGACCCAGCGATTGTCGTAAATGATATTTAAGTAAAACATCTGCTTTATCTTTTCCACTGAAATAAGCGACTAACCAACCAATAATGGTGATGTAAGAAATGATTGAAAGGGTTTTGTTGTCCATGATTTTTGTTTTTAGGTTTAAAAATTATTTATTCAAAGTTGGGGTTAATCGTATCGGTTAAAAAGATTTTACCACCTACAGAGCATCTACAGCATTTTAATCAAGCGTCTACAATACATCTACAATTATTTATAAGCTATTGATAATTAGATAATTGTGTGTTTTTATGGTTTTTTATTTTCGTCTACAATTTTATTCAAGCTCCAATCTTTATGTTAATTTTACGATATGAAGCATCAAGTTTTTAAAAAGATAGTATTCTTAATAGGCGTAAGCTTATGTTTCTTTGCCGCCAATGCGCAAACCTTATTGGATAGTACGGCGCTCGATAAAATCAGTAAAAAGGATAAACCAGCCCTACTTACACAATTGGCGGAGCTTAGCCGGATTAATGGCGATTATAAAGCAGCCCTTTCAAGTGCGCAAAAGGGCGCAGATCTGGCTTTAAGGCTAAATAACCCTACTGAGGCCACAAAGGCCTATGCTGCAATAACGAGTATTTATTCGACCACCAAACAATTTGCATTGTCGAAAAAAGCAAGTGATACCAGTTTATCTATTGCCCAGCAGTCGCGGCAGCCTATCGCATTAGCCTTTGCGTATTACGCACAGGCCTTATTTTATAATGCCATCGACAATGCGGAGGAGATTACCAAATACTGTCAGCTGGCGCTTAAATCCTTAGGAAAAAAAGATGATCCCTATCTCAGTGCTAAAATCTATTACCAGTTGTATATGCTGAGTTCGCGTAGGGATGACGTAAAAAATGTGAATACCTACGCGCAAGCGGCTACCGAAAATGCACTAAAGACTACTGATTATAACCTGTTGAGCAATTGTTATATTGCCTTATCGGTGGCAGCCGATTATAACTATACAAGCACTAAAAAGGAAGTGTTGCGCGATAGCATCATTTATTATTTAAATAAGGTACAAAGTCTTTATCAACAATACCCTACTTATGTAGCTAAAAAAACGTATGCTATTTCCTGTATCAACAGTGCCGATTATTATTTAAGGTATTTCCCTGATACCGATCAAATTGCAAAGGCCAATGCCATCCGTTACGCGGGCATGGCCAACGAGGTAATGAAAGGTGCCATTAATGGCGAAGAAGTAAGGGCAAGCAGTTTGGGTATTTTAAGTGAATATGCCAGGCGGGACAAGAATTTTGTCATGGCAGAAGGGTATTTACAGGAAGCCTATAGTGTATTGATCAGCAAAAAGGTACCTTATTATTATACTTTGATCAATGTGGTAACCGCCCTGTCGAACTTTTATGAGCAGCGCGGCAATTACGGAAAGGCTCTTGAGTTCCAGAAAAAGGCAACAGAATATAACAGCAAGTATTTTGATGAAAAGCGCACGCTAAATGCCCAAAAGCTAGAGGTACAATACGAAGCTGAAAAAAAAAACAATGAAGTGAAGCTGTTGAAGCAGCGCGAACAATACGCACAACAGCAGAAGTATCTGTACATTGGTATTGCCATCGCCTCAATTTTAGGACTGATATTTATGTTCCGTTCTTACCATTTCAGGTTGCGGTATTCACTGCAGCGCGAAAAGCAGTTACACCTGGAAAAACAGGATGCGGAACTGCAAATGAAGCTGGAAAAAGAGGAGCAGGCCAGGTTAAAAGCAGAACAACTGTTATTGGAGAGTCAACAGCAACAATTGCAGAAAGAAGTAATGGCCAACCAGTTGCAACTGGAACATAAAAAAGAAATGCTTTTCCAGATCAAAGAAAAGCTTAGCGACAATCACCAGCTCAATATCAATAAGATCTGGAATGAAGAATTGCTTCTGGATAATGATTTCGAAGAAGCGAAATTTCAGATCCAGCAGGTGCATCCAGAATTTTTTTCCTTATTAAACCAAAGGGCACAACAGAAACTCACCGCACTCGACCTGAAACTCTGTGCGTATTTACATCTAAAAATGGACACTAAAAAAATTGCCCAAATCATGCATATCGAAGCCAAAAGTGTACGCATGAGCCGTTACCGCATTAAACAAAAATTAGGTTTGGGTAAAGAGGAAGATTTGAATCTGTTCTTGCAAAACATGGCTTGAGGTTTTCGATCTTCTGATTGGTGATTGATTGTCAAAACAAGATTAATCCAAGCGGTTTGCTGAATTAAACTGTTTTTGCACTTCAATCAATCTCTGTTCTTTTTGATTGATTATTTTGTGTACTTCCAACTTGTCTCTAGACAATTGCAGCTGTTTGTGCATTGCAGCATCGCGTACTTTTTCTGTATTGGTTTTATTTTGACTGATCTGTTGCTGGGCAATATCTAAGCGGTCAAAAACTTCGAGATCTTTTACCGCTTTGTAATAGCTAACTGTTGCCGTTTTCAGCTCATTACCACATTTAGTACCGCCTGTTTCTAAGGCGTTTATTTCACCGATAATTTTATCGAATGCCCGTTCCTCTTCATCTATTGCCAATAGTGCGCATTTAAAATCGCCGTCAATCAGGCACTTCAGTTTACGCTCGCTGGGGCCGTTTTTGCCAACCATAATATTGAAGATAGTCCGTTCCTTTTGCTTCAGGACTGTTTTTAAATGAACAGCTTTTTTAGACTGGCAAGAGGTCAGAATTAAAATCAGCAGGGTTAAAAGAAAGTTTCTTTGAATCATAGCGGTTTATGCTGAAGTTCTAAATTATTTCCGGTTCAGATCTGTAATCAACAGCGGGTTATCTTTTTTCAATTTTTCGATCAGTTCCTGTACAGCACCCATTGTAGGGCTTTTTTTCAACTGTTCTACTTCTGTATTTGTAATCCCTACCAGCTGTAAAAAACTTACCTCGCCATGTGGGGTATCTATTTTGCCCAGTTCTGGATCCAGTGCAAAAACAAAGCCGGTTATTTCGGTCTCTGTATCCAATCTTATTGGCCCGTTAGCGGGAATAAAATGATTTTCTTCGAACCATTTGCCACTCGAAAATACATATCGGGCCAAATTGTTCATTACTTGTATGGCCCAAATGGGATCGTTCTGATCCTCATTAAAAGGTGCCAGCCTGAAAGTAAATTCAAATCCCCATTTACTGAATTCGCCGCCTGCTTTTTCCTCATTATAGTATAGTTCGCTCATGCCATAACTGATAATGTGGCGATGAAAGGATTGATGGTTGCTATCGTAAATATTGGCTCCATCTATAGGGTCGGTTCCGCCAGCCACATAATGAAGTCCGCACAAGGGGCCATAATGGCGTGCTTCGTTGTCTCCATATATTTTCTCTAACTGATCATCTATGGCCTGCCAACCAGGGTTATCCTCCGTTGTAAATTGTTGTCTGTAGTTTTCCGGGTTTATCATTGTTTATAGGATGTTATTTCGTTATGCCAACTCAAAGATTTTGCCATTTATTTAATTAGCTGCAAATCATCGATATCCATTGTATTGATACAAATAAAATTTTACATTTTCGTCATTACATAAGTTGTGGAATCTTCGTAAGTAACATTATTTCTTGTAACAGTTTCACATTTTCATTTCATCTGTCCATTTCCTGCGCGCGATCATTTGTTTGCTTTCCCCATCGTAATACACACTTTTTACCTTGTTAAATACGGTATAGGCAAAAGCAGTTGATTGTTGCATCTGATAAATTACCAGAACCAAGCTGTCTGACGAATAAACGCCGGGATTGGAGAAATTGGTAAGCTTTTCTTCAAAAATAGGTTGCTCTATTTTGCTATAGAAGATAATCATAATGCGATTTATTATTGGTTAGCGGATTTATTCTGTGAGAATATGGTAGTGCCATCAACGGATAGTGTTTTTATGTAAATATTTAACTGTATAGGCGAATTGGCACTAAGGGTAGTATAAAAACTTTCGGCCGATCCTGCGATCTGCCCATCTGTAAAAACAATTTTGCGCGGTTTTTTTATACCATTGATCGGTACAATCGAAACTTCTCCTGATACATTCTTGATACTTCCGCCAACCCACTTCAGCAAAAAACTGTCCGCATCCTGAGCCAGTTCCATCATGAGGCTGCAACTGCCGTTATTAATCAGTTCGCTATCATCCTGAAGGTAAAATGGATTACTTAAGGAATAATTCATGCCATAAAGTTTATAATTATGGCTTGTGTTAGAGGTTTTATCGGTGAGCTTTAATTCCAGTTGAACTTGTGGCTCCTCCTGGGCTTTCACACTAAAGCAAAATAAAACCAATAACAACAGTATGGCCTGGCAATAATATTTCGTTTTCATAGTTTTTGCGGATAATTGTTAAGAAGCGAAATTGAATTTCCCTTCGAATATTTTTCCGATCAGTGGTACAGGTTTTTCTACCTCATTATTGGCGGCAATAATGCCAAGCAAGAGCAATATGAAAGGAATAAATAAGATGAGATAAAAAATAACGCCGAGTGATGGAATGATGGCCAGGATAGTACCACTTATAATACTTAAGATGATGGAAGTAATAATCAGCCCCAGCGATTGCCCCAGGTGATAATTAACCAATGTGCTCTTTTCTGCTGATTTTTTATACTCGAGGTAAGAAATGATCCAACCAATTAGGGTGATGTAGGCCAGGATTGCCATTGTTTTCTGTTTCATAGGATTTTCTTTTTTTGTGAACTGAATAACACAAAATTACCGGCCTGAGTACGGCCAGCCAAGAAAAGCGGGACTACTATGCGACTACCTGTTTTAATCATTGCGACTACAAGGAGTCTACAGAAAACGTTTAAACGGCTATATTCCAGTTATTTGTTGTAATTCTGCTTTTTCAAAAGTGTTTCTTTTTTCTATTTTTGATTATGCAGCTACCACTGAAAACCTTATTTATTACTGTAACTTTTGTACTTATTTTTTTAAAGAGTGTTGACGCACAGCAGATATATCTCGATTCGTTAACAGGCTTGATTTCTAGGGAAGGTATACTTAAAGAACTACGTGTACAGCTATTGTGTAAGCTGGCCAGAGCGAATTTTGAAAAGAACCTGCCACTTTCCTTTGAACAGGCCAAAGCGGCGCTCCAAACCAGCGAAGGTTTAAAGGATGGAAAGAGTAAGGCTATCACTTATGCCACACTGGTTCATTTATATGTTTGGCAGAAAGACTTAAAACATGCTTACGAAAGCCTGGATAGCGCCCTCTATTATTCAAAAAGGACAAAAGATCCTTTGGCTTTAGGTTTTGTGTGGTTTCGTAACGGCTGGCTTGATCTCATTAACGATGAAAGCGATAAGGCTGTCGGTAAGTTTTTGAAGGCACTCGATTATTTTAAAGGGCAGGAGGCTAATGATTACGAAAGTACGATATACCACTATCTGGCCAGCTTTTATGGATATGGAAACAATCCCTCAAAACAACAGAAATATGCAAAATTGTGCTATCAGTCGGCTGTTAAAAGCAAGCAGGTAGATCTGTTGAACAATGCTTATTTTACCATCGGGCAAACCTATTTTGATCGTTTTAAGCTCGATACCACTAAACGTGACCTTCTTGATTCGACTTTGTTGATTTACAAAAAGGCACTACAGCTCTCCAAAAAACAGGAAGGCCGTTTAATTATACACAGCAACACCGCTGCGGTTGCCCTCAATACCGCCAATACCTATTTTCAGTATTTTCCCAGAACTTATCGCGATAGTGCCGAAAAATACGTCGACATCGCGATTGAAATCGCAACAAAAACCAATCTGCAGGAAGTATTACTAAACTGCTACGGCCTGAAAAGTGAGTATGCCCTGCGCGACGGGAATTATGATGAAGCAGAAAAAATACTCTTAACAGGTCTGAATAAAATACAGGGCAGTGTGGTAAAGATGCCACTTACACGGGCCAGGCTTTTTCAGGGGCTCTCGAATATTGCAGAGAAAAAGGGCGACAAGGGGGCTGCGCTGAATTATTTTAAAGAATACTTTGTTAATTATAAAACGGCCTTCGATGAAGAAAAAATAAACACTGTACTAAAAGTAGAAGCACAGTATCAATCAGAAAAGAAGGAACAGGAGATTGCCAATCTGCATCAACAGACCGCATTTACCAAAAAGCTGAATATTTTTTACATTATTTCAGGGCTGACCGGAATAGCTGCATTACTACTTTTGCTCATATCTTATAATTATAAACTGAAGGCGTCGGTGAGAAAACAGGAACTGATCGATCAGCAAAGGGGGGCTGCCGAATTAAAGGCGCAGTTAAAGGAGGCAGAGGCCGTTCAGCTACAAACCGAACAGGCTTTGCTTAAAGAGCGTGAAGAACGCTTGCAGAAAGAGGTACTGGCCGGTACTTTGCAGATTGAAGAAAAAAATGAGCTTTTGGAGCTTCTATCAGGAAAGGTAAGCCATGACAGCCATCTTTCGGTTGATGAGCAGATTAGGCGGATAGTAAACCAACAGAAAAAGATGGATAAAGAGTTTGAAGAATATAAGACCGACTTTTTCGATACCAACCCTGTTTTTTTTGATCACCTGCAGGAGAAAGCCAATTATACACTTACCCGGCTAGATTTGAAATATTGTTCCTATATGCTGATGGGTTTGACCAATAAGGAGGTGTCGATACGGTTGGGTATAGAGCCTAAGAGCGTACGCATGAGCCGTTACCGCATTAAACAAAAATTAGGCTTGGGTAAGGATGAGGATTTGAATCTGTTTTTGCAGGGTATGGGATAATAATTTAAAATGCATCTTAGGTATAAAAAGATAGCCATGAACAGGTAGTAAAAATTGCTATTCAGATCATGATTGGACCTGCTATTTTTTGGAAAACAATTGCACAGTGGCTGATCGGTTTGTTGGTCCCCGCTTTACGCTTTATCCTGATGGAAAATCGGGATGTTTGCTGCATCCGATAGCTATCGGATCGGGTTTACGAAAAAGGGTTTTGCAACCTGCAATCCTCAAAATGAAATGCTGTTTTGGCCAATTAGCCCCGGTTGAAATGTTACCCTGCAGCAAAGGGGTATCCCGAACCTTCGGGAAAGCGGAAAACGGGAACAAATTGATTGTGATGTACAGGCTTTGCGCTCCGTACCAGAATGAATGTTTTTGGAATTAAAACCTATTCTGTTTTATTGATCCCGTGGACTATCCAATAAATTATTAAAAAAGGCCAGGATTTGCTTTCCCGGCCTTTTAAAGTTAATTTTTAACCAAAGTTGGATTCGGACGATAGTAAAATTCCTCTTCTTCCGAAATTTCTTCAGTTGGTTTTGGTATAGTAATGGAAGGTGTGGGTTCATCTATCCTTACTACCGGGCCATCTTTGGCCAGTTCGCTACCGGCAACCTTTGATTTAAATATCGGCCACAAGAGTTGTGCGTACCATTGGTCGCCCTCGTAGTGTGAAATGCCGTAAGCTTTGGGATATTTTCTGGTAATTAATGCCGTACCGAAAATGATATCCCATAAGAAAAACATGTTGCCAAAATTCCCTTTGTAATAACCAATGCCATCATCGGTAGTAGCGGCATGGTGCGCATGGTGGGTTGCAGGGGTAGAAATGGTTCTTTCTAATACCCAGGCCAAAGGGTGCAGAATTTTGTATTGATAAAAAGGTTTATCCCATGGAATGCTTGAGTGCGCCAGGGTAGTAATGGTGCCTTTAATACCTCGAACAATAATTGCAGGAATGCCTAGTCCTAAATAAACCAAAGCTGTGGTTAGATAGGTTTGAGAAAAGAATAAGGTATAAATGGCATTCTGCCTGCTTGCCATAGCCATGCCCATATACGATGCAGAGTGGTGGGTGCGGTGAAAACGCCATAACCATGGAATTTCGTGGTGCAGCCTGTGGTACCAATACTGGGTAAGGTCGTCGGCAATGGCAATAATAATGCATCCCCAAAAAAACGGGACCCACTCAAATGTATTTTTTAAACCAGGCAATACCGCTGGTAAAAATTTTAGCCCATAATAGGCCACAACAGGCCTGATGATCAGCCTGGGTAAAGTAAAGCAGGCGATATCGACAAAGCGTTCGTTTTTTGGCCATTTGCCTTTATAGAGGCCAAAAGAAAATTCCAATACCCCGATAAAGAATACTAAAAAAGGAAAACCGAAGCCATTTAGGTTTTCGATTATGTTTTTGATAAAATTAATCACTGGTTCCATTGCTTGATGAATTTTTAGGGTTTACGGAATTAGTTTTTTCACTTTTTTGCTGTTGTTTTATCCAGGGTCTATCGCCGGTAACGTAAAAAGTAGCAAACATTAATACGATTGGCAGTAGGTAGATAAATAGACTCAAAATCACGTTCCTGATGATTTTTTGTCTGTTTTGTTCTTCGATTTTCATGGTTATGAGGTTTAGTTTTTGTGAATAGTGTGGGTTGTGGGCTTATTGCCGAGTAAACGCTGGGTTAAATAAAGGCCACCAAAAATGATGATGAAGGGCACCAGGCTGATAATGATGCCGACCAATATTTTTTTTCCTAGAATGCTAAAATCAGATACTGTCATTTTTTTTAGTTTTATGTAAGTGAATAATTAATTATAACCCGGGTTTTGTGTTAACAGGGTATTGAGTTCTCTTTCGCTCTGTGGAATAGGGAACAGGATGTTTTTTGATGAAACGGCCGATTTCTCCGGAAATTTTTTGAGCGCATCTACGTAAACGGTGCCACCCTGCCTTACCAGATCGAACCATCGATGGCCTTCCTGGATAAATTCTTTCCTGCGCTCTAAAAAAACGGAATCCCTAAACGCGTCGGCAGTTAACCCAGGTGTTAAATCTGCAATTTTGGCCCTCGCCCTTACCTTGTTAATGGCACTGTAGGCATCAGCAGTTGGTCCGCTGATGTTGTTCACCACTTCCGCATAAAGCAACAGTATATCTGCATACCTGATCACTGGATAATTGACTCCACTCTGCGCCTGGGTATTTAAAGGGGTTAAGGTATAATCCACAAACTTGTTAAAATATGGGGTATAGGCATTTTTAAAGACCGCATATTTGCCTGTTGCAGCGTTGTAAACAGAATCGTAAAAGGTAGTTTCGCGTCTGGTGTCCGCGGCGGAAAACAATTCATAAACACTTTTATTGGCGGGCACATCAATTGGGAAAGTTCCGGTATTAAACGAGGTGAAACTTTGACTAAGGTTCTGCACCACGTTTTTTGCCCCCAGGTTACTCTCAAACTGTACCGAAAAGATATGTTCAATGCCGTTCTTTGTCGCTTTTTGGAAAACATCCTTGTAATTTGGGAATAATGCATAGCCATAACCGCCATTTATTACCGTGTTAAGTTCGGTAAGGGCATTTGGCCATAACTTCTGTGTAACATATACCTTTGCCAGAAGTGCGTGTGCCGCACCCGATGTTGCCCTGCCTAAATCGGCCGCACCGTAGCTTTTTGGCAAACTGGTTGCATCCAGTAAATCAGCAATGATCTGTTGGTAAACTGCCGCAACAGGACTTCTTTTAACGAGTAAATCTTCAATGTTGACACTTGTAGGCTCATGTAATACCAAAGGTACATCGCCATACAGCCTTACCAGATTAAAGTAAAGCAGGCCTCGTGTAAATTTGGCTTCGCGCACCAACCTGTTTTTTAAAACAGTATCTGCGGCTACTCCGGGTATATTGTCAATCGCAATATTTGCCTTATTAATGCCATAATAGAGCTGTTGCCATACCTTTAGTATCCTGCTGTTCGAAGGAATATAAGTTGAAACGCCTAAAGCCCTTACATCGGGGTTGGTATTGCTCGGACTAAAAATCTGATTGTCGCTTGCATTTTCTACCAGTAGGTTTAACTGACGGCCATATAATGGAAAATCGCCGTTAGGATCACTATTTAACGAACTGTATACTGCGTTAACCGAAGAAATTGCATCCGATGGTGTTTTGAAAAACTGTGAACTTACAATAACCGAACTCGGATTTTCTTCGAGTTTTTCGCAGGCCGTTGAAGTCAGTATGATGATGGTTAATAACCAGATTATAGGTTTGTTGATTGTTATTTTCATCTGTATATTCATGCTATAAAGTGATGGAAAGGCCTGCCAGAAAGGTTCTGGTAGCTGGATAGGTGCCAAAATCGATTCCCTGTTTTGTGTTGTCGTTGTCGTAAAAATTTACTTCAGGATCCAGCCCTGTGTATTTCGTAACCGTAAATAAATTTTGGGCAGATAGATACACCCTTAAATTTTTAAGCTTGATTTTATTGGTCCATTCTGATTTAAAGGTGTAGCCCAATGATACATTTTTGAGTTTTAAGTAGGATGCATCCTCAATTAAACGGTCGGTTACCTGTGGCACAGGCGAGTTGGTTACCCGTGCCACTGTAGCATTTTGTTTTTGAGGCGTCCACCGGTCTAAAAGTGTGGCCGATGCGTTCTGGGTTAGCGTTGGGCGCTCTAAACTTTGTTGCAACAAATTAAAAACTTTGTTGCCATAAGAACCCTGAAAGAATACAGACAGATCAATTCCCTTATAATTAATAGTGTTGCTAAAACTACCTGTAAATTTTGGCTGGGCACTGCCCAGATTGTGTTTGTCTGTAGTGGTTACGATCCCATCCTGATTGGTATCCACAAATTTGGTGTCGCCGGTTTGCTGCGGTACACCTGCAAGCAATGGGGTGCCATTGCTGAGATCAGCGGTTTTTAAAAGTCCGTTTGTGCTGTAGCCCCAGAAGGTTCCCACGGGTAGGCCCACCTGTACAATTACCGGTGATACCTGTCCGGTTGGTGCCACAGGGAAGAAGCTTTTTACATTCTCGCCCAGGCTGAGTACTTTGTTCCGGTTGACACTAAAAATCAATGTGCTTTTCCAGTTAAAATCGGATGATTTTATATTCTCTGTATTCAAAGAAAACTCAATACCACGGTTGGATACACTTCCAATGTTTTTTAAAGCACTTGCATAACCCGTGTATAACGGCAATGGTACATTAAGCAATAAGTCGGTGGTTTTTTTAGAATAGGCGTCAAACGAAAGGGTAATCCGGTTATTTGAAAAACCTAAATCTATACCTGCATTATACTGCGTAGTCGTTTCCCATTTCAGATCTGGATTAGCAATCTGAACAGGGGATATCCCGGTAACCAGTTTGCCGCCAAAGTAATAGTTGGTAGGGGACAGTGAAGCGAGAGAACTGTATGGTGGTATTTCCGAATTGCCTGTTTGCCCGGCGCTTAAACGGAGTTTGAAACTATTAATTACACTTTGAAGCGGTTTGAAAAATTCTTCGTCGTTTACATTCCACGAAACGCCCACAGAAGAAAAGAATCCCCATTTGTTTTCTTTACCGAGTTTAGATGAGCCATCCGCCCTTTCGGAAAGGGTAACATTATACATGTGCAGATAAGAATAATTAATGCGTGCCAGAACCGAGTTAAGGCTTGAGCTGTGTGCGGCCGAGGTTGGTAGATTTGCGATACCGGCATAGGATAAATTATCAAAGCTGGTTAAATCGTTAGGAAACTGCTGTGCCGAAGTAGTAAAAGATTTCCCGTTTTCGTATTGCGTACTGTAACCTACCAGTGCATTGAGGAAGTGTTTGTCTGCAAAAGTGTGGTTATAGGTTAAGGTATTTTCATTGAGCCAGCTCAATGCGTTTCCCGACCCTAAGGCCGCATAACCTTTGGTTGCATATCCGGTTGATCCCCCTGCCGGGGAGGCCGTGGTGGATGGGGCATAATATTGCTGGTTGGTGTTCAGGATATCAACCCCAGCGGTAACCTTTAACGTTAAGTCTTTTGTGATTTTATATTCGGCAGCAGCATTACCCAATATTCTGTTCAAGGTATTTTGGTTGGTTGTAGTTTCGATATCCTGCAGGGGATTAGTTGGTGTGGCATTTAGCGGATTATTGATGTTGTAACTTCCATCTGCATTTTTGATGGTGGCAACAGGAGCTGTAAGAATTAAATTAGCATAGGCGTTGCTAAAATTTATACTGTTGTACGCACTTCCCGGCAGTTTGTTCTCAATGGATCTGCTTCCGAAGAAATTGGTGGTTACTTTAAATTTTTCTGAAATGTCTTTCTCATAATTAATCCGCGCCGAATATCTTTTATAACCCGAATTTGTGATTACACCATCCTGCTTAAAGTAATTACCAGAGATTAAATATCTTGATTTCTCATCTCCACCGGAAACAGAGAGCTCCTGGTTAAATATTGGGGCATTATTTAAGACCGAACCCTGCCAGTCTGAGCCGTCACCAAATGAGGCTACCTGTGTATCGGTATAGGTTTTGGCAAGCCCGTCGCTCGTGTTGATGTCGTTTATCAGTGCTGCCCATTGGCTGCCGTTGAGTAAATTCAGCTTTCTGGCTACCCTTTGTGTGCCGTAATAAGCATTGTAATTCACATTGTTAACACCCTTTTTCCCTTTTTTTGTGGTAATGATAATGACACCGTTTGCACCTCTTGATCCATAAATGGCAGTGGCAGAAGCATCTTTTAAAACTTCAACCGATTCGATATCACTCGGATTGATGGTAGAGAGTGCATTTGAACTTGTTCCGATAGAACCTACATTTGCATTGTCGTTGTTATTGTACACGATAAAGCCGTCAATCACATAAAGCGGGGCATTGCCAAAGGAGATCGAATTTCCACCCCTGATCCGAACCGTAGCGGTACCACCCGGCTGACCAGAGTTCTGTGTTACACCGATACCCGATACACCACCCTGCAACATGTTATCAAAACTTGCTGAGGGCTGCGCCAGCAGGTTTTTAGATACCGAAGCTACTGAACCGGTGACATCGCTTTTTTTCTGCGTGCCATAGCCCATTACCACCACATCATTCAGGCTACTTGTTTTTTCTGATAATAAAATGGTAACCGGGCTTCCGTCGACTACAATCTGTTTGGTTTGATAACCAATAAAGCTGATGATGAGCGTATATGGAAACTTTTGGCCTGTACGAAAGGAAAAGCTGCCATCGGCCGCACTGGTAACGGCATGTGTAGTTCCTTTTATGGATAAAACCACATTGCCGATGGGCTGTTTGCTTAATGAGTCTTTTACTGAACCTATTAATGTAGAATTGATAATGGGGGTACTTTCGTTTTGTGCCCTAACGTTTTTGGTGAGGCCTGCAAGTGCAAGAAATGCGACCAGCCTAAAGGCTATTTTTTTTCTATGGATAGATTTTTCCATATATTTATACAGTTTTATTTAATGATTTGAATTGTTAGTAAAACTTGATGACCAGAAGTGATTGGCGTTACGCTGGTTATCGAATAATATCCGGCAGGGCTTCCCTGTCGGTTTTGTTTTTTTATAGGTTTTATTTCATTTTTAATGCTCTGTTTTATAGGTCATACTGCTCCAGTTGGCCTGGGCCATTAATTATTTTTAAGAAAAATAGGGATGATAGGTGTTGCTTGGTTAGCAACAACAATAAAGGCACATTCGCATGGAAACAAATTGTAAATGGTGCATGAGTTTTATTTTAATGTAATAACATTATTTGACAAATATAAAAATATTTATCATATTAACTACAAAGACTATAGATTTAGTATTCTTTTTTTTGTGGCAAGATGTTTCCATGCCGAAATTTTAATCTCAGCCCGTTTGAAATCTTAAAAAATAAGTGGGTGTTTTACTCTAAACTTTTGGAATGGGGTAACGATGAAAATGTTTTTACCTTATGATGCTCCTTTGGGGAGAGCTGGTAAAATAGCAGCCAATAGGTTATGGCCATAATCAATATACCTAAGAGCGCACTGATTATATCTTTCCTTTTCATGCGCTCCCTTTAACAAAAAAGATGCCGATTGCAGGTACAAGATCTTTGATAATGGCAGTTTTTTGCAATATTTCTGATTTTTTGCATTTAAAACCAGTGTTAAGATGCTGGTTTTTAGGGAAATATATTAGGGTAAATTAATTTTATGTAAAAATGCTATCAAAACTGTTACAACAGGGAATTTTTCGCAATTAAGATGGATCATCATCAATCTGCTGATCTCATAGTTAAAATTTGTCCTAAAATCACGATTTGTGTTCAACAATCTGAACAAAACAGAAGCGCTTGTGACATAGAAGCTGCAAACAAAATAATTCCTATTTTGCATCATGGAAATCATGAAATACCAAAAAAATTAATGACCATCGTAATTGTTTTACTCTGTATTACGCTATTGATTGTAATGATCTCTGTTTTTAAGATCAATACATTTCTGGCTTTTCTGATCGTATCGGTACTTACCGGTGTGACGCTTGGTATTCCTTTTCCTAAAATAGCCGGCGCTGTTGAAAAGGGGATTGGTGATGTTTTAGGTTCGTTGGTCATCATTATTACCACCGGTGCAATGCTAGGTAAATTGGTTGCGGAAAGTGGTGCTGCACAAAAAATTGCCAGAGTAATGATGGATGTTTTTGGCACTAAACATATCCAATGGGCCATGGTGATCACTGGTTTTGTAATCGGGATCCCCCTGTACTATGGAATCGGGTTTGTACTCATGGTACCACTGATTTTTTCTGTGGTTTACCGATATAAATTACCGGCACTGTATATTGGCTTGCCTATGCTTGCAGCCCTATCCGTTACCCATGGCTTTTTACCACCGCACCCATCGCCGTCTGCTCTAGTGGTACAGTTTAAGGCCAATATGGGGCTCACCTTATTTTACGGGATGCTTGTAGCTATTCCTGCCATTGTAGTCGGTGGGCCACTTTTTGCCAAAACTTTAAAAAAAATACCATCCGCACCAATGGCCTCTTTCACCGCAAAAGAATTGCCTGAATGTGAGTTGCCAGAAACTTTAATCAGTCTGTTTACGGCATTATTACCTGTGATATTGTTGGGACTGGCATCTTTCCTTCCCCTGTTTTTAGATCCAGGTTCTCCCATTATTCCGGTAGTTGCATTTTTAGGGCATCCTTCCATTGTAATGCTGATCGTTTTAATACTGGCCAGTTATTTCCTGGGCATTGCACGGGGGAAAGGAATGAGTTATCTTTCGGGTATTTTTGGTGATGCCTTAAAAGATATCGCGCTGATTTTGTTGATTATTGCAGGATCGGGTGCCTTAAAGGAGATTTTGACCGAGAGTGGTGTGAGTAAAGAAATTGCTGCCTATCTCCAGGGACTATCAGTTGAACCCTTGTTTTTGGCCTGGCTCATTGCTGCGCTGATCCGTTTCTGCGTAGGTTCGGCAACTGTGGCCGGTTTAACCACAGCAGGTATTATTGTGCCGCTTATGGTGGCCACACATACCGATCCAAACCTAATGGTTTTGGCTGTTGGAGCTGGTAGTTTAATGTTTTCGCATGTAAACGATGCGGGATTTTGGATGTTTAAAGAATACTTCAATTTAAGCCTTAAAGATACTTTTCGTTCATGGGCGTTGATGGAATCGATCGTTGGTACAGCAGGACTTGCCGGCGTACTTTTACTTAAAATAATAATATCATAATATGGAAAATTTAACTGCGGATGTGCGTTTCGAGAAACTTGGTTTAAACCTTCCGCCGGCACCGGCGCCGCTGGGTGTTTATAAACCTTATCTTATTGATGGAAAATACCTTTACCTGAGCGGACATGGTCCGGTGAGAGACGATAAATCATTGATTATCGGTCGTATAGGCACTGATATGGATCAGGACGAAGGCAAACTTGCCGCGCGACAAGTGGGTTTAACCATGTTATCAACCATTAAAACCAATTTAGGAAGCCTGGATAAAGTTAAAAGGGTAATCAAAGTATTGGGAATGGTAAACTGTACGCCTGATTTTGAAAAACATCCTTTTATTATTAACGGATGCAGCGAACTTTTTGCCGAAGTTTGGGGTAGCGAAAACGGAATAGGCGTGAGAAGTGCCGTGGGTTTTGGCTCACTGCCTGATAATATCCCGGTAGAAATTGAAGCTTTGTTTGAGCTGTATTAAGTCTTTTGGCTATGATAGAAAAGCAATGGTACCATTTAGACGATCCCGGTTCAATTGAATCGCCTGGTTTAATCTTTTACGAAGACCGGATCAAAGCGAACATTCAGTTGCTGATTTCGATGATTGATGATAAAAACCGTTTGCGACCGCATGTTAAAACGCATAAATCAATCGAAGTAACCAAACTCATGATGGATGCAGGTATTTCGAAATTTAAATGCGCCACCATTGCCGAAGCAGAAATGCTGGGTTTATGTGGACCGGTTGATGTACTGCTCGCATATCAACCAGTTGGCCCTAATTTAGATCGTTTTATAAAACTTCAACAACAATATCCGCTTGCCAGGTTTAGCTGTTTGGTTGATCATGAAGACACTGCGCAGTTGTTGGCTAAACTTTCTAAAAGAAGCGGACTAAAAAGCGATGTGTTTATTGATGTAAATGTGGGGATGAACCGTACCGGGATTCTTCCTAAAAATGTTTTGGATCTGTATGCCAAAGTTGGTGAAATGGATGGCTTAACACTTAAAGGTTTGCATGCCTATGATGGTCAAATCCATGATCACGCTTTTGCAATCCGTAGTGAAAAAGCAGCAGTTATTATTGATATACTGAATTACCTGCGTGCCGAAATCCAGACCCGGTTTAATCAGGATGCCGTTATAGTGGCTGGCGGAACCCCAACTTTTACGGTTTACAACAACCAGACGGATTTCGATTGTAGTCCTGGAACTTTTGCACTTTGGGATAAAGGTTACCAGGATGCTTTTGAGGAACAGCAATTTCTGACTGCGGCTTTGGTCGTAACGCGGGTTGTTTCTCTACCCGAAAGCAAACTGATCTGTTGCGATCTGGGACATAAAGCAGTAGCCGCAGAAAAACCGCTCGATAACAGAGTAGCCTTCTTAAATGCAACTGAGCTTGTTCCGGTTAGTCAAAGCGAAGAACATCTGGTACTCGATGCAGGGGAAAATCATAGCTATCAGATAGGTGATCTCCTGTACGGTCTGCCATTTCACATTTGTCCAACCGTAGCCCTTTACGAAAATGGAACTTCCGTTTCTTCAGCCCGTGCAGATCAAACTTGGAGTATCAGTTCAAGAAAAAGAAAAATAACGATATAACCGATATGTTTACGATAGATGCCCATCTGGATTTAAGTATGAATGCGCTGGAATGGAACCGTGATCTAACACGTCCGCTGGCTGAAATAAATGAGCGTGAACAGGGATTGTCTGACAAACCCGACCGTGGAAAAGCAACCGTTTCCCTGCCTGAACTCCGAAAAGGCAATATTGGTCTGGTGGTGGCTACGCAGATTGCCAGATTTGTGGCGCCTAACAATCCATTACCTGGATGGCATTCTCCTGAACAGGCCTGGGCACAAACCCAGGGACAACTGGCCTGGTATAAGGCAATGGAAGATCGTGGCGAAATGAGTCAGGTTAACGATCTGGCAAGTTTAGAAAAACACCTTAATTTGTGGAAAGATGATTCCCCAAACGAAAAGAAACGGATCGGCTATATTCTAAGTTTGGAAGGTGCCGATTCTATCGTACATGTCGACTATCTGCAACAAGCCTATGAAAGTGGTTTAAGGGCCTTAGGACCAGCGCATTATGGTCCGGGCCGGTACGCCCAGGGAACAGATGCGACTGGTAAGTTACGTCCCGGAGCATACGAACTGCTGGCCGAAATGGAAAGGTTTAACATTATCCTTGATGCCACGCATTTATGTGACGATAGTTTTTGGGACGCGCTAGATCATTTTAACGGACCTATTTGGGCTTCACACAATAACTGCAGGACATTGGTGAACCATAACCGGCAGTTTAGTGATGAGCAGATAAAAGCGTTAATTGCACGTGGCGCCGTTATCGGTGGTGCCCTGGATGCCTGGATGATGGTTCCCAACTGGGTAAGGGGCGTTTCTACCCCTAAAGAAATGAATTGCAATCTCGAAGTAATGATCGATCATATTGATCACATCTGCCAGCTTGCGGGCAACGCCAGCCATGTCGGTATCGGTTCTGATCTGGATGGTGCATTTGGAAGGGAGCAATGCCCTTACGATCTGGAAAGCATTGCCGGTCTGGATAAAATCCCTCATCTCTTCGAAAAACGTGGTTATGGTAAAACCGATGTAGAAAATTTAATGCATGGTAACTGGATCAGGTTTTTAAGAAGAGCCTGGGCTTGATCACTTGAAAGTGTTGCTTTTCAAAAAAACGGTGAAATCGTCAATCAAGCGATACAATAGAGCAAAAACCTATTTGCTGAAAATGAGAACAATGACCGGGAATTGCTCAACTCTTAAACTCCCGGTCATCATAGTCAATCTGTTATTGCAATAATCTCCATTCGCTAAACTGAAGATCTACACTTCCGTTGTTGGACGTAATGAACAGTTTATAATATTTATAAGCGGTATTATTGCTGATCAATATTTTCTTGGTCTGTCTTCTCAGGTCGAAAGTTTGGTTACTGCGGATATCCAGTTGCGTAAAGTTTACATTATCGTTAGAAGCCATCAGTTTCCAACCTTTTGGATCGCGGTCAGGAGCATCGTTACCTGCGGTAATGGTGTATCCTTTAACCACCTGACTGGTTGGGAAAGTGAGCTGTGTCCAAAAAGTGGTTGGGTAGCTTCCTAAAAAGAATTTAGTGTTGTAATAACTGTCGGCCAGTTTAGAAGAACCCTCGGCGGCAGAAGCACCACCAGCGTTTTCATTGCTCACGCTTAGCGCAGCCTGACTAGTGATATCCTTCAGATAGCTTACATTTGGGAAAGCTGTTTTGGCTGTGTTCAGTTGGGTAGCCCAATTATTTCCCTGTTCGTCCAGGGTTCCAAAAGCACTTAAAGCGAGCGGCTTAAGATCGATACCAGTTGCGCCGCTCCAGAAATGGATAAATTCACCGTAGTTCATTGATCTTGAAAAGCGCACAATATTGCCCTGGCCATTATTTACGGTCTCTTTTGGAAAATATTGCGCCAAGAGACTAAAGTACTTGTTTAAAGAACTGGCATCGCCCTGTTGACTGTAAATAGGAAAAAACCAGTCCCTGAACCAATACGTTTGAGCGCGTGGATAACTTTCCGCACCATTGGCCACCAGGTTATACCAGCGCTGAACATCAGCCGGGCGGTTAAGGCCGGCGTAAACGTCATAGATGTATATTTCCATCCATTTACTGTCGTGCCAAATACCAAATGCAGGCGAATTGAGTACGTTTCTTGATGCGCCTTCAACAATATGACCAACTTCGTGCGTGGTGATGTCGAGGTCGTTTCCAGTACCTGATAACCAGGCAGTCGTGCTGGAAGAACCTACATCGATTACATTTCTATAATCGTGGCTTGCATCCATATACGTACTGGGATGGCCGCCGCTGTATTTTCCGGTATGGAATATTGCCCACAAGCGAGAGTCGGGGCCAAACGATCCATATTTATTTTTGGTATAGTTCCAAACCTGCGCCAGATAGGTATTGGGCCAGGTAACGGTGCTGCTTACATCATTATCATGATAAACCACGATACTGGTGTCGTGGTAAAAGCGCTGTAATACCTGTACATGGTCGAACCAATGTTCCTGCCAGGTGAGCGGCGGTTCTGCCAGTAAAGTGTTATTTGTAACTGAAACAGGGTTTTTTGAAAGCTGCTGAGCGTCTTCCGGAACTTGTTTCTTGCAAGAGAGGCCAAGAAAGATCAAGAGGCCAGGGATGAGGATTAATCTGTTTTTCATAATGGGTTTTATATTTAGGTTGAGTTGATTGCTCAGGTATGCTTTGGCTGCCCCCCTTTTCATCTTTTCGGCCGTTGTATTGTAAAGTTCTGTTTTCGATATGATTAAAACGTTTTAGTAATGGTGCTAAAAAAAATCCATCTGGAGATGGATATATCATTTAAGTTAGTGCTTTAAAATAAAAGAGATGTGTTTGTAATTTAAATATTACAAAACCGTATTTTTAAAATGAATGCCTTGTGTGTTGATAATTGCGAGGGATGATATAATTATCCATCATTATGATCGGTTTATGCATTTCTCATTTACCCCTTCGATACTAGCTTTAGCTAACCAAATAAGAACAGTTGAGATGAGCCTTGCCTCTGCAATATTCAATACGTTGAATGCTATAAACGATCTTTCGATCGTAGCGCTATATCAATCATATCATAAAAAAACCTGCATCAAAAGGTTATCAAAATGCCTATATAGATCTGAATATATTAATTAACCCTTAAACAACCAAACCATGTTAAAAAAATCATTACTCTTATTGTTGTTGCTTATTAATGTTTCGGTAGCGTTAAATGCAAAGGACGGAACACTGAAACCAAATAACACTTTTTACAGTTGTACTTTAACGCAGAACAATTTTAATCTCTCACTCACCTATGGCCCAACTTCTTTCAGCTTAACGAATGTAAATTATGCAGCAACTTATACAAGCAACCCCTACTCGCAGGGGCAATGGGAAGTAGGTGTGGTAATCGGTTCCATAAGCTGTCACCCATCCACCTATATTTATGGCAGAAGAACACAGTTGGATGGACGTGTGATGGAGACCGGAATTACCGCCTCTGGATATGTTGTGATCAAATGGGTTTCAGGTCCGCCAATGCCAACAAGCAGTGCCCCGTATTATGCTGTTGATATGTCGAACGTAAACATTTCAAGCACCGGAGGCTAGATAATCGGATCATATGATCCAAATTTTACCCTTGATCTCTGTAGGCAAATTAACCTTAAACCGCTTTTGGCTTTAACCAAAAGCGGTTTATATTTTAAATTCATTGTGGAAAGATTGCCTGGGATTTAGTTTTTCAATTTTTTATAGCAAACATATCCATTCTTAATAAACTATATAATCCATGGATTTTGTATATATTTGCTTTCTGAAAATTCAGATTCATTGTTGTTGTGATGTGAAAGTTTAACACATCACCGGGTGATGCCGTAACTGATTAATATAATATAAAGCATTTGAACAATTTATCCTCTTATACTGATCATGAGCTTGTCGCTTTACTGAATAAAAGTGATTATGCCGGTTTTACCGAGATTTTTGACCGGTACCATCATTTGCTGCTTAACCATGCTTACCATAAACTTCGGAATAAGGAAGAGGCAAATGCTGTGATACAGGATATTTTTATTAAACTTTGGCATTTGCGGGGCGATACAGCTATCCAAAATCTTTCTGATCATCTATATGCTATGGTTAGGGATGGAATATTTCTGTTGCTTCATCAAAAGCAGGAGGATTTTGTTTTTAGTAAGGCATCTGATTATTTCAAAAACACTAAAGATAGCTCTTCTGACCAAGCTTTACAGGAGAAGAAGCAATTTAATAAAAAGGTGGGCAGTTAATTATAATATCGATAGATCGTTCAGTTTAACCAGGGTCGGGCAAAATACAGAAGGAACCTGATCGTTCTACAATTGAAAGCACCTGAACAAATTGTTTTCAGTTAACTCCTTATCATCTTCAAATGTACGTATATCACCCCATAGAACCCTAATTCAGGGCTCATGTAACATTATTAATAGTTAGTCTATGGATTTTGTAGATTAAATATTTATCGATATGTTTGCGCTGATCATGAATGCAATAATAAGCTCCAAAACCTCTTTTATTACTGATATCTATTTTAAGCATATTGTTTTGAACATTTATATCTATTGGAATATGTGCTGTTGTTGATTTTTGATTTCTCCGGAAAAACCATAGATAAAAAATCTATGTCCCCTTAAAACTGACCACCAATTCCCTACAATATGTATTGAAATCCTTATATAAAAAACAACCGGCAAGGAAGCCTCGCCGGTTATCACGGAATATCAGTTCTGTAACGCCAATCACGCACTGATATCCATACCAGTCTTATTAAATGAATTGAATCATTAACATAAAACCCGTTAAATATGGAAATATTTCTCCATAAGAAAAAACCGTTCTTATTGGTCAGCCTTGTTTTGCTCCTCTGTGTGCTAACCGTGCCCCTTAAAATTTTAGCCCAGGTGGAGCAGCCGCCACTCATCAATTCGAAATTGGCAGGTGTAGTAATCGACTCCCTAACCAAACAGCCTTTGCCCGGAGTGGTAGTCCGCATTAAAGGTGTTACCCATGTTGTTTCTACCGATGGTGATGGGAAATTTGTTTTTGTTACCGGCCAGAAACTGCCCTATACCTTAATCCTTTCTTCTGTAGGTTACGAGACTAAGGAAATTGTAGTCGGAACGAGTCCGGTGACCATTAAATTAAAAGAACTCAACAGTCAGTTAAACGATGTAGTGGTTGTTGGTTATGGTACCCAGACACGAAAATCGTTAACAGGATCAGTTTCTACCATAGCGGTAGATGAAGTTAGGGCCAAGCCCACCGCTACCTTTGCCGAGCAGCTGCAGGGTAAAGCCCCGGGCTTACAGGTAAGCACTTCTACAGGTGTCCCTGGTGATGGGATGTTTATCCGGATCCGTGGCACCACTTCAATTAATGCCAGTAACGATCCATTATATGTGATCGATGGGGTTTATGTAAACAGTGGATCGCTACAAAAAATTACCACCCAGGGGCAAGCCAATAATCCCTTGTCGGACATCAGTCCTGATGACATTGAAAGCGTGACCGTTTTAAAGGATGCCGATGCGACGGCTATTTATGGTGCACGTGCAGCCAACGGTGTAATCTTGATTACCACCAAACGCGGTAAATATAACACTGCACCAAAAGTAAGTTTAAGTGCTTATGTTGGCGTGGCAAAAGCGCCTAAATTATGGGATCTGGTAACAGGTCCACAACATGCAGAACTCATTAATGAGTTTTACCGGAACTCAAATGCTGATGCCATTGCAATTGCTGCGGCAAATGGAACAGTTCCTGCCACCACTTATCAATTTCAACCTTTCCGTGCACTTTCTGATAATCCAGCCGCTTCTCCGGCGGCGCGGGGTTTACCACAAGATCAGAATACCTATGATCGTTTGAATAAGGCTTTCCGTACCGGATTACTTCAGAATTATGATCTTTCTGTTTCGGGAGGTAACGATAAAACGACCTATTACATCGGTGGTGGCTTAAACAAACAGGAAGCTACACTTAAAACGAATGATTTTAGAAGGGGAACTTTTAAACTGAACCTCGATCAGAAAATCAACGATTACATAAAAATAGGGACCAGTAATATTCTTACCCAAACCTACCGTACCAATGCACGGGTTGGCGATGGACCACAGGGTGGTATCCTGCAATCGGCATTACACACCCCAACATATCTGCCAGAGGTAAATGCAGATGGAACGCCAGGTAAATGGGCCGGTTTTGATAACCTGGATGTATTGCTGAACAATACCAATATGAACAGTACCAGTAACAGGCTGATCAGCAATTTGTATGGGGAAGTCAATATTACAAAAGATTTAACGTTTAAAACAAGCTGGAGTGTTGACTATAACCAATACAATGAGTTTCAGTATTGGAACAGTTTAACCAACCTGGGGATTGCGAACAAAAATCTCGGTACTTCAAGCGTGAGTAACAATACCATATGGACGAACGAGCAGACTTTAAACTATAATCATGTTACTGGTAAGCATACTTTTGGTGCATTAATCGGTAATTCGCTGCAAGGTTCAGTTTCCAATCAAACACTGGCTCAGGGTACCAATTTCCCGAATGATTCGTTCCAGCAGATTGCCTCTGCGGCCAATACAACTTCATCTGCATCTGAATCAAAATACACGTTATCGTCGTTTTTTGCCCGTTTAAATTATAACTATGGTGGAAAATATTATGCTGTTTTCAGTATAAGGGCCGACGGTTCTTCGCGTTTTGGTGCCAATCATCAATGGGGGTATTTCCCCTCAGCAGGTTTGGCCTGGCGCGTTAAACAGGAAAATTTCCTGAAGGATGTTGCTGTGATTTCAGACTTAAAACTCCGCGGAAGTATCGGGGTAACCGGAAACCAGAATGGCATTAACGACTTTGCCTCGCGTGGCTTGTGGGGCGCTGGTGCCAATTATCAGAACAACCCGGGAACCACACCTTCGCAATTGGCCAACCCCGATCTGAAATGGGAAAGCACCCGTCAGGCCAATATTGGTTTCGATTTAAGTTTATTTAAAGACCGCTTGACTTTGAGCGGCGATGTGTACGATAAGTATACCAGCAACCTGTTGCTTAATCTGCCCCTGGCTTCGAGCAAAGGCTTTTCTTCCATCCTCACCAATGCCGGGGAGATGAGCAATAAAGGGCTGGAGCTTAACATCAGCAGCATCAATTTAGATGGTGCTTTTAAATGGAGCAGCAATTTCAATATTTCGCGCAACATCAATAAAATAGAGAAACTGCCTGTTCCGGTTGTGGCGGCTTATGCTGCTGAGCGTATGGTACAAGGTTTATCGATGTATACCTTTTACGTATACAACCAGCTTTACGTTGATCCGCAGACCGGAAATGCCGTTTACGAAGATGCAGACCACAATGGTGTAATCAACGCCAATGATATTGTACCTGTAGGAAATGCATTACCGAAATTTAACGGTGGTTTAACCAATAACCTAAGCTATAAAGGCTTCGATTTATCGGTATTCTTCAATTTTGTGTATGGCAATAAGGTGTACAACAACAATAATTATTTTCTTGAAGGTGGCGGTACCCGCGATGCCAACAGAGCAATGGACGTGTACCAGTTAGACCGATGGCAGAAACCCGGCGATATAACCAACATGCCGAGGCTTACGGCTTACGGACAGAACTACACGCTAAGTCCAACCAGTCGCAATATTGAAGACGGATCTTTCCTTCGCCTGAGCAATGTAACGCTTGGTTATAACCTGCCGAAAGAGTTTATTAAAAAAGCAAGAATGGCTTCAGTAAGGATATACGCTAGTGGCTCAAACCTTTGGTTGTGGACGAAATATAAAGGTCCGGATCCGGAAATCAATGTGTCTTCATCGGCTACCGTATTGGGTTACGATTTAGGTACACCACCTGTGCCACGCACGTTTCAGATAGGCGCAAACATTACTTTTTAAACCGAATAATCAATCATGAAAAAAGTTATTTACATATTTGCCATCATATCCCTGCTCACTTCCTGCAAAAAGTTTCTGGAAGTGCAGCCTCAATTGCAGGTAGATCAGGATCAGGCGATCATCAATGCCGGAACAGCTGCAACCGCTGTAAATGGTTTATTT